>Ga0182014_10007157_pt1 | contig 11752 bp, 11 predicted proteins | sample 612S2DmetaG_FD_120489 | JGI IMG/M metagenome (GOLD analysis project Ga0182014, IMG submission 120489) | Permafrost microbial communities from Stordalen Mire, Sweden - 612S2D metaG | ecosystem: Environmental > Terrestrial > Soil > Wetlands > Permafrost | place: Sweden: Stordalen | collected... | reverse complement strand
TGATGTTAAGCTTCTTAAACCCGACATTCATTCTCCAACGATTTCAACTTCCGTTTCCAATTCAATTCCGCGCTCGGCCCGAACGCGCTGCCTGATGATCTCAATCAACTCCAGGATGTCCCGGGCGGTTGCGCTGCCATCGTTAACAATAAAATTGCCGTGCTCGGCTGAAACCAACGCTCCCCCGGCGCGTGCGCCCTTCAAACCCAGCTCATCGATCAGCCGGCCGGCGGGAATCGAGGGCGGGTTCTTGAACATGCACCCGGCGCTCGGCGCGGCGGGCTGTGTTTTCCACCGCTGCCGGCTGTACTCATTCATGCGCTGCTCGATTGCCTCGCGCGAGCCCGGGTGACCGCACAGCACCGCCGCCAAGGCAATGTGCGTCTTTAAGGCCGGGCAACTGCGATAGGCGGTCGTCAGCTCCCGGGCTGCTTGCTCCTGCGCCTTGCCATCGAAACTCATCAGGCGGACGGATTCCACCACGTCGAATATCGCGCCGCCCATGGCGCCTGCGTTCATGCGCAATGCGCCCCCAACGCTGCCGGGAATGCCTTCCAGAAACTCCAGCCCCGCCAATCCGTTTCGCCTGGCTTCGACCGCTACGGCTTTGAGTTTCGCGCCCGCCCCGCAACGCAGACACTGGCCGGTTGCTTCGATCCCGCTGAATTGAGGGTGGACCAGGCGCATCACCACGCCCCGAAAGCCGCCGTCCTTGACGAGCAGGTTCGACCCGCGCCCGAGAACGAAAAAGGGCCGGTTGTGCTCATGACAATAAGCCAGAACCGCCGCCAGGTCTTCTTCCGAAGCGGGTTCCACGTAAATATCCGCCGGCCCGCCGACACGCAAGGTGGTGTGTTTGGCCAGCGGTTCATGACGGCGAAAAACCGTTGCCGGCGAGAGGCGCTGCGCAAGCGCATCCGCTGCCTCCGCTCCGCCCGGTGCCACTCTTTGCAGAATAGCATCGTGCCGATTCATGCGGCCCCCTCTCCTTGCAGCACGCTCTTGAGACCGGCTGCCGCACCAAGGTGCAAACGACTAGCCCGTGACGATCCGGAAGACTTTGGCTCGTTCCCGGTGTCCGCAGTCCGGGAGGCCGGCGTCGCGGCCGGTTGCGAATCAGCGCGACAACCTTGGCCCGCCCCGGCACCTGCGGGTGCCAGCATGGCTTCGGCGATCTGCTCGGCCGCGTGTGGCGCGTGCCACTGCGCCAGGGCGGTCTGTATCTTCCCGTGCACCGCGGGCTTCTCCACCATGTCCAGCAACAACTGGATTAACGTCTCCGGCGTGGCGCTCTGCTGCTCCAGCAAGCGGGCGGCGCCGGTGGCTTCGAAAGCGCGCGCATTGTAGAACTGGTGATTGTCCGTGGCTGCCGGATAGGGAACGAGGACAGCGGGCACGCGCATGGCCGCCAGTTCGGCGAGCGAAGATGCGCCCGCACGGGAGACGGCCACCGTCGCCGCGCCCAGGGCCACCTCCATCCCGGCGAAGAATGGATGCACGACTGCCCTTAGCTTCAATGCCGAGTAGGTTTGCCTCACTCTCTCCACGTCGCCGGGACCGGTAAGATGGAACCACTGCCACTCGGGCGCACGGCTGGCGAGCAGCGGCAAAGACCGGAGCACCAGTTCGTTGATTCCGCTGGCGCCCTGGCTGCCGCCCATTACCAGCAGGACGGGCCGCGCCTGATCCAAGCCTAGTTCAGCCCGGCAATCCGCTGCCGCGCGAGCCTGAAAACACAGGCGCACCGGCGTGCCGGTCATCATCACGTTGCGATTGTGCAAGCGACCGGCAGCCGTCGGGAATCCGACGAAGGCGCCGTGCACGACCCGCGCCAGCCACCGGTTGGCGCGGCCAGGAATGGTGTTCGATTCGTGAAGAAACGTCCTCGCCCCGGCCCGCTTGGCCGCCAGCATCGGCGGGGCGCTCGTAAATCCCCCCATTGCCAGGGCGGCGTGCGGAGGACGGGATTTGAAGAGCTTTGCCGCTGCGCGGTAGGATCGGATGGAGCCGCGCACGAAAGCGATTTCACCGCCACGCTTCAAGCCGACCGCCGGCAATGCGATAATCTCCATGCCCGAAACCCCTTTCACGCCTTCCTGGTCCACTTCCTTGGGGGAGATGAGCAGCGTTGCGGCGCAACCGCGTCGCAGAAGCTGGTCGGCCACCGCCAGGCCGGGAAAGAGATGCCCGCCCGTCCCCCCGCAAGCGATGGCCACTCGGAACGGCGTTGGGGGTGAAGGGGTCATAGTTGCGGTTGGGTCCTCCTGGCAAACGGGTTAGCGACTTCGCCGCCTGCCATCATACCCTGCATCACCCCTTCGGCCTCGCGCGCCTGCCGCGCGATGCTGAGCAAAACTCCCACGCTCGCCAGCATGATCAGCAGATTCGATCCGCCGTAGCTGATGAACGGCAGCGGCAGGCCCTTGTTCGGCAACGCCCCAGTAACCACGCCGATGTTAATGAAGGCCTGCATGCCAATCAAAAAGGTGATTCCCACGCCGAGGAGAAACCCGAAAGTGTCGCAGGAACTCATGGCAATATAAATGCCACAAGAGACAATTGCCACAAAGGCGGCGATCACCAGCAGAGTCGCGATCAGCCCAAGCTCTTCGCCGATGATGGAAAAGATAAAGTCCGTGTGGTGCTCGGGCACAAAGCCAAGCTTCTGGCGTCCGTCGCCCAAGCCCTTGCCCGTTAAGCCGCCGCTGCCGAGGGCAACCATGGCCTCGTAAGCCTGGAGCCCTTTATCACGCCGGGTTTCCTCCAGGTGCAGCCAGGAATAAATGCGCTCGGAACGCATCGGATTATGGTAGATAAACATTCCCACCCCAACCGCAATGGCGAGGACCGGCGGGAGGAAATACCTAAGGCGAATACCCGCAGTGAGCAGCAAGACACCGCCAACAGTAGCCAGCACCAATGCGTTGCCAACGTCGGGCTCCTTGAAAATGAGTCCCACCGTTAATCCGATCATTAGCCCCGGTATGACGATTCCCCGCTTCCACAGCGGCATCTGGCGCTGGAAGTGTTCGCCATACCAGGCCAAGGCAATGATCAGGGCCACCTTTGCAAACTCCGAAGGCTGGAAGCTCAGGCCGCCAAAGCTGAACCAGCGCCGGGCGTGGCCGCGCACCACCCCGACGTGCTTGTTCAGCACCAGCACCAGCATCACGATCGCAATACCAAACACCAGCCACCAGACTTTCTTGAGCTGCCGGTAATCCACCAGTGTCGTCACCGCCGCAGCCGCCAGGCCGAGCACGCACCAAACCAACTGCATGGCCAGGTAATGCGCGCCAACTTGCGCCATGCTCGAGCTGTATAGCATCACCATTCCCAGCGCCAGCAGGGCGGCGACGCAAAAAACCAGAATGGTGACGGCTGCTTTCATTTGCCGGAATCCGCACCGGGCGCCGGGTTGAGGCCACCCGGCGTCCGGAGAAGCCTCTACCGCGCCGGCGGTGCGGTCGGGGTCGAAACGGACGGAGCCGTCGGCGCAGGTTCCACGGGCGCAGTCGGAACAGCCACCGGAGCGGAGGCCTTTGCGGGGACCTTCAGCTTCTGCCCGACTTTGATGCTGTCGGTTTTCAAGGCGTTTGCCGCGCGGAGTGCCTTGATGCTGATGCCGTACTGCCCGGCGATCTTAGTAAGATTGTCCCCTGATTTCACCGTGTAAATCTGTTCGCCACCCGCACTGGCGCTTTCAACGGGCGCGGTTCCGGTCCCGGTCACCGCCGGCGTGGCCGGAGCGGCGGGCGCGGGGATGTGGATCTTCTGGTTGATCTTCAGCTTCGTCGGCTCCACGCCGGGATTCGCTTCGGTGATGGCCTTGACGGAGACGTGAAACCTCTTGGCAAGGGTACCGAAGGTATCCCCTTTGACGATGGCGTATTCTGTGGCGCCGGCCGGCACGGCCGGCGGCACGGGAGTTTCGACCTGCACCGGGGCGGCGACGACCACCGGCGGACTGCTGGTCGTGACCGGCGTGGTGTTCGTCTCAACGAACGCCGGGGGAGTGTTGCTCACCACGGCCTCCGTTGGTATGGCCGGCTCCTTCGATTGCCCGCAGCCTTGCATGAGCAAGGCCATCAGACCGATGCCATGGATGGCCAGGACGAAGAAGACCTGGATCTTCACGCGGGCACGATCCTTGTTTTTCTGCTCCAAAGCGGAGCCCTGTGGAATTAGTGGATTTTGGTTGTTCATTTTCAAATGGCGCTATTGCGTCTGTCTTGAGGTATTGGTTGAATTTGTTTGCTTCGCTCCGGGGTTGTCCCTCAAAACCCCCGGAGCAAATTCTTCATGTTCCGCACTTTGCTTCACTGCTGTGCTGTGACTGTTTTACCGTGTATGTTGGGGGTGCCGCCGCGGCCACCCCAACCTATTGATTTCACTGCCTGGCAAAAGACTTCACTGCGATGTTGATGGTTTCGAAACTGATCCCGGCTCGAACAAGCCGGTGCAAGCAAAACTACGTCGCCTGAAGTCGCATTCTTCGCCGCTTCTACCACTGCTTCTAGCAATGAACCGGCAACGGTGCAAGGAGTAAAAAGACTCATATTACCGGATCTTCAAAGTGCTCAATGCCACCACGGCACAGAGCACCCCCAAAATGTAGAAGCGCATCACGACCTGCGATTCGTACCAGCCTTTCTTCTCGAAATGATGGTGGATCGGCGCCATCAGGAAAATGCGCGCGCCGGTGCCATACCGCCGCTTCGAGTAGCGATACCAGCCGGTTTGAAGAATCACCGAAGCGGCCTCCATCACGAAAACTCCACCTGCGATCACCAGCACCAGCGGTTGATGGATCAGGACCGCAACGATGCCAAGCGCGCCGCCCAGCGCCAGCGAGCCGGTGTCGCCCATGAAGACCTGCGCGGGATGGCAGTTGAACCAAAGGAAGCCCAGCCCGGCGCCAATCATCGCCGCGCAAAACACCGTCAACTCCCCCGCTCCCACCACATGGGGAATCTGCAAATAGGCCGAAGCATTCTTGTTCCCTGCCAGGTAAGTCAGAACCAGGAAAACGAATGACACGATGACCGTGCAGCCGATCGCTAACCCGTCGAGGCCGTCCGTTAAGTTCACCGCATTGGAACTGCCCACGATCGTCAGGATCGTCAGCGCCAGCCCCGCAATAGCAGCACCGGTGAGGACTGGACGCTTCAAAAACGGCACCATGATCTCCGTAATGAGGTTTCGCGTGGACGGCATGTACCACAAATACAGCCCGATGAACAACGCCAGCGCAGCTTGCACGCTGAGCTTGACGTGCGATCTGGCGCCGCCGCCGCTCTGCTGGCTAATCTTGGCGTAGTCGTCATAAAACCCCAGCCCGGTCAGGACGACGACCGACAGCAGGGTCAGTTGTACCAGCGTATTCCACTGCGCCCAGAGCAGCGTCGTGAGGTTGAGTGCCACGACTACCAAAATGCCCCCCATCGTCGGCGTGCCCTTCTTGCTCAGAATCCGCGCCGCCAGGCCACCGCCGGCTTCCGCTTTGTCCGCATACTCCTGGCCGAACTTCAATTGCTTCAGCCAGACAATCACTCTCGGCCCCAAGCACCAGCTCAACACCAGCGCCGTCAAGGCTGCCCCGGCGCTGCGAAAGGTGATGTACCGAAAGAGCCGCAACGCGGATAAACGGTCGGCCCACTCGGTCCCCGCCGACCAGGTCAGCAAATATTGGCTCAAATAATAGAACATTCAGTCTCTTCCCGCCTCTCCGGCCCGTAATACTTCCCCGATCCGTTCCAGCCGTATGGCGCGTGAGGCCTTCAACAGCACCACGTCGCCGCTCTTAACAAAACTCTTCACCGCCGCTGCTGCGGTGTCCACGTCCACAAATTCAAAAACCCGGTTCAATCCGGCGCCCCGCGCGGCGCGCGCCACAACTGGCGACATTTTCCCGACGGCGAACAACTGGCCGACGCCTAGCTCCGCCGCCCGCCGGCCGATTTCGTCGTGGGCCGCCTCGCTCTGGGCTCCCAGCTCAACCATGTCCCCCAGCACGGCCACCCGCCGGCCCTTGCACGGCAATTCCCGCAGTGTTAGCAGCGCCGCCACCACCGAATCCGCGTTCGCGTTGTAGGCATCGTCGAGCACGCGCACGCCGTTGTGTTCCCACAGTTCCAGCCGCATCTTCGGCGGTGCGCATTCAGCCAGACCCCGAGCGACCTCTGCGCGGCTCAGTCCCAGTTCCATCCCGATAGCCAGGGCGAACAACGCGTTCACCACTTGGTGGCGGCCTAGCAGATGGATCCGATACTCACCCGCAAAATCGGCCTTTGGCCCATCCACCTGGAACCTCACACCCTGCTTGTCGAGACGCAGACCCCGCGCACGCCAGTCGTTGCCTGCCGCAAATCCCACCCGCACCACCGCAGCGCGGGTGCGCTCCGCGATGTGGCCCGTCCATTCATCGTCTCCGTTCACCAAGAGCTTGCCGTCCGCCGGCAGCACTTCGGCCAGGCACCCTTCCTCCCGGGCCACACCCGGCAGGTCGCCAAAAAACTCCAGATGCTCGCGGCCGATGCAGGTGATAACACCGTAGTTCGGCCGCATCATCTTCAGCAGCGGCGCCAGCTCGCCCGGGTGGTTGGTGCCGGCTTCCAACACCGCCGCCTGATGCGACTTTTCCAATCGCAGCAACGTCAACGGCACGCCGATATCGTTGTTGAAGCTGGCCTCGCTCCAGAGCGTAGCCAACCTCTGCCGCAGCACCGACGCCACCAGTTCTTTCGTGGTCGTCTTGCCGTTTGAACCGCCCACCGCCACTAGCGGCAGCGCAAAATCTTCTCGATACTTCGAGGCCAATTGGCCGAGAGCTCTCCGGGTGTTCTCGACGGCGATCATCGCGCCACCGCTCGAGCCGGCCGGCACCCGCTCACGCTCAACCACGACCGCCACCGCCCCTTTCTCTGCCGCCTGACGCAGAAAACTGTGCCCATCGAACCGCCCGCCGGGCAAAGCAAAGAACAAGTCGTCCGCCTGCACCTGGCGCGAATCCGTGGACACGCGCTGGACGAGCGTTTCCGGCGAACCAATCAACTGTTCGCCGGCGCAAGCGGTAGCAATGAATCTTAATGAGCGAGCTTCCATCCAGACCCTCAATCCCATTGTTCGGTGACCTTCACCACCAGATCAACCCCGTATCTGGGCGGCAGAGGCCCGCAACAGGCGACCCGCGCCGGTCGGCCACGGCTTCCGGCCAGCCATCACTTCCAATGCCATGTCGCTCGCCGGGTCGGCCACCCGGACGGACGGCCTTTCGTGCCGCGTTGGCCTCGCGCGCGGGTGGCCTTCGTTGCCAATGGCCGCCACAAAGAGATGGTGGGAAATGAATGGTAGAGAATTCATGTTAGCCTTTCATTTGTTGGGTTGTCTTCACTGCGAGCGTGCGGCTACGGTTTTCAAGGGGCGATTATCCAGAGGCGGGGCCACGTTAGTCGGCGGCGGCGCCGTCTCGCCGTCCTCCGGCCGAATATTCAGGTAATTGGCCGCCGCCTCGGCAATCTGTTTGAATACCGGGGCAGCGATTTGTCCGCCGTAATACCCTTGTTTCGGTTCATCCATCACCACGGAAATACAAAGCTCGGGATTGTCCGCCGGGAAGAAGCCGATGAAAGAGGCGAAGTACTTGCCCTTGAGGTAGCCTTCGGGGCCACCGGACTTTTGCGCCGTGCCGGTCTTGCCGGCGACAGTGTAATGCGCCAGCGCCGCTTTCGGCGCAGTGCCTGCCGGCGAGACCACGGTCTTCAGCGCGGTTACCATCTGCTCCGCCGCCGCTTCGCTGATCACCCGTCGCACGCGCTGTGGAGAATACTTGGCCACCACGATATGGTCGCGATCCTCCAGCCGTTCCACGAGCATCGGCTGCATTAGCACCCCCTTGTTGGCGATAGCGCACATCGCCATCATCATTTGCAGGCTCGTCACCGCGATGCCCTGGCCCATCGGAATTCGCGCGATCGACACTTTGCTCCACTTCTTCACCGGATGCACGATACCGCTGATCTCCCCTTGAAGCGGCAACCCCGTCCGCGTACCGAAGCCGTAGTTGTGGCTGTAGTCGTAGAGCCGGCCCTCGCCCAGCTTAATGCCAATCTTTGCAGCGCCGATGTTCGAGGACTTGGTGATGATTTGCTCCACCGTAAGCACACCATAGGATTCATGGTCGTGAAGCACGTAGCCCGCGTAATGAAAATGACCGTGCTCGCAGTCAAAGGTGTCAGTCAGTCGCACGACGCCGTCGTTGAGCGCCCCGGAGACCACCACAATCTTGAAGGTTGAACCCGGCTCCGCCACGTCGGCGATCACCCGGTTGCGCCGCGCCTCCGTCGGTGCCGCGCCCGGATTGTTCGGATCAAAGTTCGGCAGCGTCGCCAGGGCCAGAATCTCCCCGGTGCGCGGACGCACCACGATTCCCGAGATGCTCAGCGGCGAGTGCTGCTCCAACGCTTCCGCCAGCGCGGACTCGACAATGTGCTGCACCACCGAATCGATGGTCAGCACCACGTTCAAACCGTCACGCGGTTCCACATCCTGTTCCCGCATGGGAACCAGCTCCCGCCCTGGCCGGTCCTGTTCCGTCACCCGCCAGCCGCGCACGCCGGCCAGTTTGGCGTCGAACCAACGCTCAATGCCGTCTTTGCCCGATGTCTCCAGCAATTGGCGGCCGTTGACTTCGCGCTCGTCCATGCCGACATAGCCCAAAACGTGCGCCGCCAGGGCTTGATTCGGATAGACCCGCAATTGATCGTCGAGCTTCTCGACATAAATCGCCCCCCGCCGGAGGTCGCGGTAGAACTCTCGCTCGTGCTTGGGCAGTTTCTTCTCGTCCAAGCCGAACGAGAGATTGGTCATCGCACTCTGGATCTTCTGCCAGGTTTCAACCTGGACCTTGCGCTTAAGCACGACGTAGTGGTTGGTGGTGGTTGCGCCGTTTGTGTTGCGCACCAGGCGTGGTGTCAATCGCTGAAGCAGCTCGCCTTCGCTGACTTGCAGCAAAGGCGCCACCGCGCGAGCTACCTCCGCCTGGCGATTGCCGATCAGCGCCGGATCGGCGCAAACCGTCTTCACGAAAGCGCTGGTCGCCAGGAGGTTGCCTTTCGCATCGAGGATGTCGCCCCGGCGCGGTTCCAGCAGGTCTTCCCGAAGCGTGTTATGCCGCGCCCGGGCGCTCAGTTCCTGATAGCGCAGCACCTGCAGATCGACGAGCCGGTAGGCCAGCCCGGCAAAGGCCAGCACCAGCATCAGCGCCAGCAGCCCCAACCTTCGATATTGCAATTGTTTCGCCATACTAACCAGTCCAACCCGTCCAGCCCATCCAGCTCTATTGAGTCATCGGATTTCTTGAAAGTCACCGTCCGCCCGCGACGCTCGGTTCCTCCTCCGGTTCCGTCACGGGCGGCGGTAAATTGCTTGTCAGTTCATTTCGGTTTCGCTATACTTCTTACGTCAAGTTCGCCGGCCGCCCGCGGCGTTCGGTTCCTCATCCGAAGCGCCACGGGCAGCGGCAAAATTCTCATTTAACCCTTCGGCTCCGTCGCCGCCGCGCGCGGTGCGGCATATTGTCGTTCGCGCTCCCCGCGGGGCAAATCGCGCGCCGGCTCGACCAGCCGCCACACTTGCGACTGCTGGGGCGGCACCAGGCCCAGACCCAATTCTTGAATGCGCCTTTCCAGGAAACGCGGCGAGCGCATCGTCGCCAATTGCTTTCTCAGCTTCTCGCTTTGGTTCTCCAGGTCGGCCAGGCGAAGCTCGCGTTTCTTGATCTGCTGGCCGAGTTGGGAAATCTGGTCTTTCTGCCAGACGTACCCCACCCCCGACCCGCCAATCAGCAGGCACAGCAGAAACGCCTTCAGCGCCGGCCCGAACCGATTTGCCGCCGACTGATATTTTCTATTTCGCGCCATATCATCCTGAAATTCTTACCCGTTCTTCCTGACCTGCCCACCCCGCACCCATCAGCCCTCACCCGACACCCAGCTTCTCCATTACGCGCATCTGCGCGCTGCGGCTGCGCGGATTGGCTGCCACTTCCGCCGCCCCGGGCTGGAGCGCTTTGCGCTGCAACCATTTCAACTCAGGCGCGCGCGGCTTGCGCAACTCCGGAACATCCATTCCTCCCGTGAATGTGTAATCCCGCGCCCGCGTGCGCCCGAAATCCTTCACGATTCGATCTTCCAGCGAGTGAAAGGTGATCACCACCAGTCGTCCGCCGGGCTTCAGAATCTTCAGCGCCCCCGCCAAGCCCTGTTGCAAAGAACCAATCTCATCATTCACGGCCATCCGGACGGCCTGAAATACCTTCGTCGCCGGATGCGACTTCCTGCCGCGGCGCGGCGCCAAACGCTCGATCAGCTCCGCCAGTTGCCGCGTCGTCTCAAACCGGCGGTGTTCGCGGTCCATCACTATCGCCCGCGCAAACCGCCGCCCATCCCGCTCGCCGCCCAGTTCCCAAAAAATCCTGGCCAGCTCTTCCGCCGTCGCCTCATTCAGCAGGCGCGCCGCCGTCAACTCCTGCCGCCGGTCCATCCGCATGTCCAGCGGGCCCTCCTGCTGGAAGCTGAACCCGCGCCCGGCCTCGTCCAGTTGCGGAGAACTGACGCCTAAATCCAGCAGGACCCCGTCGCAACTGCCCAGCGGCACCCAGTCCGCCAATTCCGCAAAGTTCCCTTGGCGAATTTCGAATCGGCCAACGAACTCCGCCAGCTTCCGCGCCGCCGCTTCAATGGCCGTGCCATCGCGATCGCACCCATATAACCGTCCACTCGGCGAACTCGCGGCCAATATGGTTGCCGCGTGTCCAGCCCCACCGACAGTCCCGTCCGCGTAATGGCCGCCGGGCTGCGGCCTCAGCGCGGCCAGCACCTCCGCCATCATCACTGGTCTGTGGGCAAATTCTGGCACCTTTCATCGGTCCTCGTCAGATTACGTTTTGCCTGCGCCCAAAAACCGGCTCGTTACCCGCCCCCATGCGCTTTGGGCTCCCTCGGTTTTTTCAACCGTTCGCAGGGTTGGCGCGGTGGCCGCTGAAGCCGCCGGCGTTCTGGCCAGGACAATTTCCAGGTCGGCGTCGCTTAAATCGTTCCGCACCACTTTGATCCGGTCCAACGACAGCTCCCCTTGCACGGGCGGCTTCGGGAACCGCGGGATGGCCGATTTGGCCGCTTTGCCACCCGAACGCGTGAACAGCCCGCGCAGTTTCGCCTGCCACCCACTCAGGAGCACCGCCAGCCTCCGCCAAAGGGCCGCTGCGAGATTGCGTGCGCCAGACATCGCCAGCGCCGCCCGATGCTCCACTCTTTTCCGGAGCCCTGCCGCCGGCTCTCGGCTCGGGCCCAGGCTGCCGGTCTTCGCTGCGGGGGCGACACTTTCGCCAGGAGTTTCCGGCGAACGCGCCTCCGTTTGCGCTGGTTCCGTCTTTGCTCTATTGCTGAATGGATTTCTCGCCGGGCCAAATTGCGGCAACAGCCTTTGGCTGCTCAGCCGGTAAGGGCTCTCCGAGCCGTGCAAACCCTCCAGACTTTTTCCAGCCGTCAGTAATCGCAGCAGACTCATAAATCACTCCATCATCTTGAATGCTTCCGGCGCCATGCTCGCGTCCGACGCCTTCACGCGCTCGTAACGTTCGGGGCTCCAAATCTCATACCGGTCGAGCAACCCGACGAGCATCGCCTCTTTGTCGATTCCCGCATCCTTCGCCATCTTTTCCGGCAGGCAAATCCGTCCGGCCTTGTCGAGG
>Ga0182014_10007155_pt1 | contig 11754 bp, 11 predicted proteins | sample 612S2DmetaG_FD_120489 | JGI IMG/M metagenome (GOLD analysis project Ga0182014, IMG submission 120489) | Permafrost microbial communities from Stordalen Mire, Sweden - 612S2D metaG | ecosystem: Environmental > Terrestrial > Soil > Wetlands > Permafrost | place: Sweden: Stordalen | collected... | reverse complement strand
ATTGTTCCCCTTCGGGGGTAGGCGCCGGCCCGCACCACCCGGGACCGTCACGCGAGAGCGGCGTTGCGCTCCTTCATCACATCAGAGGAGCTGTTCGAACTGTTCGACGTCGATCCGGACGAGTTCGACGGCGACGTCATATCCGCGCTGGCGGTGCGCATACATGCCGACGACGTCGACTCGTTCATGAGGGCTCGCGCCGCAGGTCTCGAGACCGGCGAGGCGCCAGCGGTCGAGTTCCGCGTCGTCCATCGAGACGGCAGCGAGCACGTCCTCTACGGCGAGAGCACGGCCGAGCGCGACGAGACGGGCAAAGCCGTTGCCATCGTCGGCTACTTCCAGGACGTCACCGACCGGCACAAGATGGCGGCACGTCTCGAAACCGCCGCCGCCGAGTGGCGCGAGACCTTCGATGCCATGGGAGACTCGGTCTCCCTGTTCGATGCCGACGGCCGGATCGTCCGCTGCAACGCCGCCACGGTGGCACTTACGGGCCGCGACTTCGGCGACATCATAGGGCATTACTGCCAAGAGGTCTTTCATGACCCCGACTACGCCTATTGCCCACGAAAGCGCGCGTTCAAGACGGGACAGGTGGAGACAGACATCATCGAGCGCGATGGTGCCTGGCTGCGCATCACCTTCACACCGGAGATCGACGGCGCCGGTCACGCCGTAGGCGGCGTGCACGTCGTCACCGACATAACCCAGCTACGGCAGGCCGAACAGGCCGCCGCGGAGCGCTCCCACTTCCTCGAGGAGCTCCTCGAGGCGATCCCGGTGCCTGTCTTTTGCCTGGATGCCACGCTGCGCTACATAGACGAGAACGAGGCCTATGCGGTGACCTCGGGCCACTCCAAGGGTGAGGTCATCGGCAAGACCGCCTTCGACGTTTGGCCGGCCGAGCTGGCGAAGAGCTTCGACGCCTCCGACCGCGAGCTGCTGGCTCACCCGGAGCGGCCCGTGGAGGAGGAACTCGAGCTGTCCGACCCGGACGGCACGCAGCACTGGCTGGTGACCCACAAGGCTGTCTTCTCCGACGTCGCTGGAAAACCAGCGGGAATCGTCGGCGTCAACCTCGACGTGACCGAGATCCGCCGGGCCGAGCAGGAGATCGCTGCCAGCGCCGCGCAACTCGCGCTCACCCTCGAGGGGTCGGTCGCCGCCCTCGGTGCCACCACCGAGCTGCGCGACCCCTACACCGCCGGCCACCAGCGTCGCGTGGCCGAGCTCGCCTGCGCGATCGCCCTCGAGCTCGGCTGGGACGAGGCGCGCCGCGTGTCGCTGCGCATCGGCGCTCTCCTGCACGACATCGGCAAGATCATCCTGCCGGCCGAGATCCTCGCCAAGCCGGGACGGCTCAGCGAGACCGAGATGCAGCTCATCCGCCAACACGCCGCCGCCGGCGCAGACGTCGTCGGCTCGATCGGCTTCGAGCGAAACGTGGCGGAGATGATCCGTCAGCACCACGAGCGCCTCGACGGCTCCGGGTACCCGGCGGGCCTGCGTGACGGGGAGATCCTGCCAGAGGCACGCATCCTGGCAGTCGCCGACGTCGTCGAGGCGATGATCAGCCACCGGCCCTACCGGCCCGCGCTGCCTATCGAAGTGGCCATGGCCGAGCTCGAGGACGGAGCAGGCACTCGTTACGATGCGGCAGCTTGCGAGACCGCCATCTCGCTCATCCGCGAGCAAGGGTTCACGTTCGGCAAGTAGCTTCCTGCTGTCGCAGGACCGGGCTGGATGGGCCGGGCGTCGCTCGACGCCACTTCGCTGTGACCACGTTCATGATCCCCGCCACGATGCAAACAGACGGTAGATCCTGCCAGGGCTCGGCACCGTGAAGTCATCCGAGATCGCCGAGACGGCCGGGTGCTCCAAGATGTACGCGTCCGAGAGGTAGAGACCGCAGAGGAGCGTTGGGCAAACTTTCTGGCCGCACGGTTCATCGAGAGCCACGTGGGCCTCACCTGCACAACCGAGCAGTGGATCGAGGCCTGCAACAAGGTCGCGTGATGGCACGCGAGCTTGTTGCATGATTGCGCTTGTGAAGCTGGAGGTGTCCAAGTTGAGGCCCCGTCGGGTATCACACGAAGCGGTGGGACGCAGCCGAAGGGCTGGAAGAGAACATCACACTACTGAAGCTGGCTCTCGAACGTATGGTTCGGATCCGCGAGCAGTCTCTTTCGGGTCTGACGTATTCGGAGATTGCGGATCATTCGGACCTGCCGCACTTCGTGGAGATCTTTAGGACCAGTCTGCACCTCCTCGAGCGAGACGAGCACCGTTCACCGGTCGCCGGAGTTCGGACGCTGCATGCTGAAGGCCTCAGCATCGACCGAATTGCGGAACTATTCGGTATCTCGCGACAGCGAGTCTCTGTTCTCCCGCGGTCACCTCCGCAGGACTCGGCGTCGTAATGACGGTTGCATTCTCGAGAAGAAATTTTTAGCCCTAAAGCAACGGCCGTTGCGCAGCCGATAATTCCACTGTGGAAGTTCCCGCAACCAACGGTCGACCCCGTGACGCCGTCAGCAAAGTTGATGGTCGAGCGCCAGTTCAGTCCCTGCATCACGTCGCGCGGACCGAAACCCTCCCGGCCCGACCGGGCAGATCGACGGCAAGCGAAGCGAGTCCCGCTCTACCAGTGACCCCAGAACTCGCGAGGGCGGTTGCGGAGGGACACGCAATGAGCGTCTTGGCCAGTGGCGGTGGTCGGGGCGCCGGTCGAAAGAGCGCCCGATCCCTAGCCGGCAAGCGGTGGGAGACCACCTTCGAGACGAGCCTCGAGACGATGCTCGACCCTTTTGCGATCATCGCTCCGGTCCGAGACCCCGATGGGCACATCGCGGATTTCGAGTACGCCTACGCCAATACTGCGATGGGCGAGAACGCCCACGTGGACCGTGAAGCGCTCATTGGGCGCCGCCTGCTCGACGTGCGGCCAGCGCATAGGTCATCCGGCCTGTTCGAGATGTACTGCCATACCCTCGACTCGGGGGAGCCACTGGTCCTCGACGGCTTCTCCTATGAAGACGAGTGGGGCGGCGAGCTGAAAGTGCGGCGGTACGACATTCGTGCCAACAGGCTCGACGACGCACTCGCCTGTACCTGGCGTGACGTGACGCCGGAGCTCAACGAACGCCAGGCCTTGGAGGACCGGGTCCTGCAACAAGCGACAATCAGCCGCCTCAGCCGGTTCGTCCTCAGCGGAGCAGTCGAGGAACAGATACTCGACGAAGCCGTAAGGGCCGTCGCCGAGGCGCTACACGTCGAGCTGGCGAAGTACCTCGAGCTATCTCCCAGCAAAGACACCTTCGTGCTGCGGGCGGCCATCGGGTGGCCAAGGGGCCTGGTGGGCACGGCGAAGATTCCCGCTGGAGGGCATCGGTCATATGCGGGCTATGTCATCTCGGAGGGCCATCCCGTGTCAGTGCAGGACATGAGCACCGAGACGCGGTTCACTCCGATGCCGCTTCTGATCGAGCGTGGCGTGGTGAGCGGGCTCAGTGTCGTCGTATATGGGGACCATGGCACTCTCGGTGTGTTGGGTGGCCACTCACGAACCGGGCGACACTTCACCGAAGACGAAGCCGATTTCTTGCAGACAGTCGCAAACGTCGTGTCTGCCGGAGTCTTGCGCCGCCGGGGCGAAGAGGAAGTAGCCGCTCGGACCACGGAGCTCGCCAACTCAAACAAGGAGCTAGAGGCGTTCAGCTACTCCGTTTCGCACGACCTGCGAGCGCCTCTTCGAGCCATTCACGGCTTCTCGAAGATCCTCCTCGAGGACTACGCCGAGCGCCTCGACGACGAAGGGCGACGGGTCCTCGGAATCATCTGCACCAACACCGAGAAGATGGGGCAGCTGATCGACGACATCCTCGCATTCTCTCGACTCGGTCGTCACGACCTCCAGTCTTCGATGGTCGACATGGACGGTCTCGCCCGATCGGTCGCCGACGAATTGATGGAGGTCGAGCAAGGGCGCGAGATCCGTATTCACATCGAACCACTCCCCCAAGGCTTCGGTGACCCGGCGCTCCTGCGCCAAGTCTGGGCCAACCTGGTCTCCAACGCCTTGAAGTTCACCGTTTCGAAGCCACGAGCAGAGATCACCATCGACTGCGACGAGCGAGCCGACGACATCCTCTACCGGATCCGCGATAACGGTGCAGGATTCGACATGAGGTACGTTGACACGCTTTTTGGCGTCTTCCGACGTCTTCACGGACATGAATTCCCCGGAACAGGCATCGGGCTCGCCATCGTCAAGCGCGTCATCACCCGTCACGGCGGGACCGTGGGTGCCGAGGGACGCGAAAACGAGGGCGCCTGCTTCACGTTCACCCTGCCCCGCCCCCACAAGGAGATGACTCATGACAAGTGACCAGGCAGAGATCCTCCTCGTCGAGGACAGCCCCGAGGACCGAGAGCTCACGATGCGGGCCCTGACGAAAAGGCGGCTCGCCAACAACATCGTCGCCGTCGAGGACGGGGCGGAGGCCCTGGACTTCCTCTTTGCCCGAGGCAAGTACGCGAACCGGGCCAACATGGAGCGCCCTCGCCTCCTCCTTCTCGATCTCAAGTTGCCGAAGGTCGATGGCATCGAAGTGCTCCGCCAGATCCGAGCTGACCCGAAGCTCCACACAATGCCGGTCGTCGTGCTCACCTCGTCCTCGGAACAGCGCGACATCGTCAACACCTACGCCCTCGGCGTCAACAGCTTCATCACCAAGCCGGTCGAGTTCGAAGACTTTCAGCGCGCTGTCGAGGAAATCGGCCTGTACTGGATGATCCTCAACCGACCCCCGGTCGACTCTGGGACCGCGGCGTGACCCGATCAGCGACAGCCGCTAGGGCATCACCCGCCCAAGACGGCGAGCTGCGCGTCCTCATCCTCGAGGACATGCCGGCGGACGCCGAGCTGATTGCCCGGGCCCTCGAGCAAGCCGGGATCAACGCTCTGGTCAAGATGGTCGACACGAGAGAGTCGTTCGCCGAGCAGTTGAGCGAATCGCCGCCTGACCTCATTCTCGCGGACTACTCGTTGCCCGGCTTCGACGGCGAGCAGGCACTGGAGATCGCCCGAACGAGTGCACCAGAGGTGCCGTTCATCTTCGTTACCGGGACACTCGGGGAGGAACATGCGGTCGAGCTGATGAAGCAAGGCGCCTGGGATTACGTGACCAAGGAGCACCTGAGTCGCCTGGGGCTCGCTGTCAGACGGGCACTCAAGGAAGTGGCGGATTCGAGGGATCGCGAAGAGCTACGCCAGCGAGAGCAGGCCGCCATGACCGCGCTAAGAGAGAGCGAGGAGCGCTTTCGTGCCCTCGTGCAGAACAGCGCCGACGTCATCCTCACCGTGGACGAGGATGGGATCGCCACATACGGCAGTCCTGCGGCCAAGAGCATCCTCGGCATCGACCCCGTCGACGCTCTCGGCTCAAACGTCTTCGACCTTGTCCACCCCGATGATCGAGACCGCGCTGTAGCCACATTCCGAGAGACCCTGCAGCTCCCGGGTACTCGCGCCTCCCTTTGCTTCCGGGCACGTCGGGCCGACGGTATCTACGTTGACCTCGAGGCAGTCAGCAACAACCTCTTGGACGATCCTGCTGTACGCGCAGTGGTGATAAACGCCCGTGACGTTACCGAACGTCGACGCGCCGAACGACTGCTCAAGTCAGAGGCCCTGCTCCTGGACGACATCGCCGGCGGCGCCCGCCTCGAGCACAGCCTGAAGGAGATCGCACGCGAGATGGAAGGCTACGTCTCGGACTGGCCGTGTCTCATCATCCTGAGTGGCGAGCCGATCCCGATCTTCACCACGGGGAATCGCTTGCCGGCCAAGGTATCGCGCGACATGTCTCGGCTGGCCGTTGGAGCGGGCGGGTGTCCGTGGTTGGAGTCGGGACCGGGTGATGATCGTCTGATCGGTAGCCTCGAAAGTGACCCCGCGTGGCCGCCGGCCGAGATGCTCACGACCCGTTACGGTCTTCGGGCCTTCTGGGGTGTTCCGATCCGCGGGTCGGCGCTTTCGGGATCCATAGGAGCCGTGCTCTTTCTCTCGGGAGTCAACCCGCAGCCCACGCCCCATGACGTCGAGGTCGCTCGACTTGGAGCACGGCTCGCGGCCATTGGCTTCGAGCGCCGCCAGGTGCAGGCTCAGATCACACACAATGCCCTCCACGACGCGCTCACCGATCTGCCCAACCGCACGCTGCTACTGGAGCGAACGGCACACGCAGTCGCTCGCTCGCGCCGATCTGGAACTCTTATCGCATTGCTGATGGTCGATATAGACCACTTCAAGTACATCAACGACAGCCTTGGACACTCCGTGGGCGATCAAGTCTTGATCGAGATTGGGAAGCGCTTTTGCACCGTAGTTCGACCTGACGACACGGTTGCCAGGCTCGGAGGCGACGAGTTCGTCGTGCTGTCTGATGGACTTCCCAACGAGGCCCAGGTCATGCGGTATGCGCAAAGGATCCTCAACACGCTTGTGCCCCCCATGCACGTCGACGGGCACGAGGTCCGCGTCGGCGCCAGCGTTGGGATCGCGATAAACGGAAACATCCTCGAGCCTGAGGTCTTTTTCCGAGATGCCGATGCCGCGATGTACCACGCAAAGGAGAACGGCCGGGGCCGCATCGAGATCTTCGACACCAAGATGCGAAACCTTGCGATCACCCGGCTGGAAACCGAGGATCGTCTTCACCGCGCGGTTGATGAAGGCCTTATCCGGCCCCACTACCAGCCGATCGTCGAGATCGGGTCTCAGCGCGTTGTCGGCGCGGAGGCCCTCGCGCGGTGGAATGACCCCGAGATGGGCGAGATCCCGCCGACAGTCTTCGTCCCGATAGCCGAGGACAGTGGGCTGATCGTGCCGCTCGGCGCCCAGATTCTCACGTCCGCATGTGCAACCGCAGCACAGTGGCCATCTACGCTCCAAGTGAACGTCAACCTTTCAGGCTGCCAGATTCGCGATCCCGGGCTAGTAGACACCATCGAGACGGCTTTGCGCGAAGCGAACCTGGATCCGGGCCGGCTCCTTCTCGAGATCACCGAGAGCGTCTATATGAAGGACGTGGCCGCTAGCACTGACGTTCTGAGGCGGCTTCACGAGCTCGGCGTTCGCCTCGCGATCGACGACTTCGGGACGGCCTACAGCTCCCTTGGCCGCTTGAAGCGGTTCCCCATAGCCCAGCTGAAGATCGACCGCTCGTTCGTCGACGGGCTCCCTGAGGATGCAGATGACTTGGCCATCGTGACCGCGGTCATCACCATGGGTCACAGCCTCGGCATCAAAGTGCTTGCCGAAGGTATCGAGACAGAGGCGCAGTTGACCGCACTTCAGTCGCTCGGCTGCGACCTGGGCCAAGGGTTCCTTCTCTCCCATGCCCTGCCGGAGGCCGAGTTCACCAGCTGGCTCTGTGAACACGACTCCCGAGCAACTTCCTCACCGGCTCGTGCGACAAAGTCTGCCAGCCTGAAGCTCGTCGGTTGATAGTGATGATCGCAGAGTCTCTCGGTGGTACCTGACTACCACCCGTAGCCCTCTCGTCGCCACGTGGGCGAACCTGGGCGCCTGTGTGCCGAAGCCTTCCGCCCTGTTCTGCGTCTCCTCCGTCTTCCCGCTGACCGTTGAGTGGCGCCCTCTTGCGTTTTACCGAGAATCGGTCACTCAAGTCGCAAGGGTCGAATGACCCGATTTGTTCAAGAAACTGGGCGGTTTTGCCGATAAATACGAGGTGAGAGTGGTAGATCGGCGCCGTGTGGAACTCGTAGCAACGGCCAGCGCGCTGTCGATCACCTTCGTGTTCTTCTTGTGGCTAGTCCTGCACGTCGGCGGCAACAACGGGGTTCGCTACTTCGACGACATCGTCACGGCACTCGCAGCTCTCAGTGCCTGTGTGGCCTGCCTTTTGGCGGGAAGGCGCCAAAGCGGCTCCGAGCGCCGCTTCTGGGTGCTGCTCGGCTCGGCCCTTGGGGCCTGGACGTTCGCCGAAGTGATCTGGGGGGTCTACGACCTCGTCCTCAACACAGCGGTACCCGTGCCGTCGTGGGCCGATGTCGGCTACCTCGGGGCGATCCCGCTGGCGGCAGCGGCGCTGTTGTGTCATCCCGGCATGCGTGCCGCCGGGAGCTATAAGACGCGAGCGACCCTGGACGGCCTCGCGATCGGTACCGCACTGCTCTTGTTGAGCTGGACCTTCGTGCTCGGACCGTTGTGGCGCCATACCGACCTCACAACCGCCGGTGGGATCGTGGCCCTTGCTTACCCGTTCGGCGACATGGTGATTATCTTCCTCATCTTCCTGTCCGTCCGTTCGATGACGGCCACAGGACGCCGACCGCTCTTGTGGGTGCTCGTAGGGCTGTTCGCAATGGCAGTCTCAGACAGCACCTATGCCTACCTCGTCGAAGTCGGCCGATTCTCGACTGGCAACCTCGTCGACATCGGCTGGGTGGTCGGTTACCTTGCCATCGCCGTGGGCGCGTCGGGCGATGCCGGTCAGACGGTGCGTGTCCCGTCCGAGCTGCCGACCGAGGCGTCGCTCGCCTCGCTCGTGACGCCATATGTGCCCGTCCTCTTGGCCCTGTCGGTCATCACCTTCGAGCTGGAGCTTCACCACCATGTGGACCGCTTCTCATGGCTGACCGGCCTTAGCCTCACGTTGCTCGTGATCGCACGCCAGGCGCTCGTACTGGTCGACCGTCGCCGCGAGTTGTTCTCGGCTTCAGACGGGCCTCACGAGCCGGCCTCAGGGAGCACGGGTTCATGGCTGCCAGCCGAGAATCTCCCCGAAGCTGCTCCCTGGCCTCAGTTTCTGAGGAGGACCCCGTGATCTACACCCTCGACACTTCGGGAGCCACCAAGGGCCGCCAGGCCACACTGAGGCGGCCGTACCAAACGATCGTTCTCGCCCTCATGGTCGGCACTAGCAGCATCGCGGTATTCGATCTCTACCTGTTCGCGTCCTCAGCTTTGCACTGACTAAAGGGAACGTCAGTCAATGTCGGGAGCAATCACCAAACGAGGTCCTGCCTCTGTACGTGCCCACGTGGGCGAACGTGGGCGCTTGTCGTGGCCGACGGCTGGCCGAGGCCCCACGTTCGCCGAGCAGACGTCCGAGGGTCCCGTCGAGCGGGAGCTCACGGATGAGGCCGGCAACGCCTACACCGCTACGCTCGAGACGGCGTCATGAACACCTTCGACCCGACTACTGGCGAGCCGTGCCCGCTGTGCGGACACATTGTGGGGCCGCGGCCGACCCACTTCGGCTTCTCACAGAGCGTCACGAGCGCCATCAACAAGCAAGACGGCTGGACGTGCATGATGCCGCGGTGCCTGCTCGAGGCGGCCGGCGGCACGCGAGCTATCGACCCGGCGGCCGTCTACCCGGACCCGTGGTTCTCGGCACCGGACCACGTCGTGGAGAAGTCGAACGGCGGCCCAGACACCGTCGAGAACGGCAGAGCGGCGCACTTCCGCTGCAACATCGTTGGACACGGGGGCGCTGTCGGCTGACACGTGCGGCGCAGCAACGACCACCGGACGCTCGGCCGTTACAGACAGAACCACCAGCGCCCGGCGCGGGCATCGCACGCCGAACGCTGGTGGAGAAGATGCCGTGCCCCCCCAACCCCGCCCCTGCGGTCCTCCCGGCTGGGCTGGCTGGGCCGGGCGCTTGGTGCGCCAGCCCGCCGCTATGAAACGCCCCTGCCACCTGACCTACCACCTGCCCCTACGCCGCCACGTGGGCGAACGTGGCAATCCCATACGAGATCGGCGGGGACGGAGGAAGTGACCAGCCATGTCGCCACGCCGCACACGGGCGAACTGGGCGGGGCGTTGTTGTCAGGCGGCAGGTAGGTAGCAGGCGATGCGTTCAGGGACCAACGAGGTCGACAGCACCGGCGTTGGTGGACGGCCCGGTAGAGGCTGCTGGTGAGCCTGCCTTAAATTAGTGGCACTGATCCGACGGGTGGATCTGGCTCGCCGCTCGGCGACCTCGCGCTCCCAGATGCGAGCGCCCCTGAGCACGGCCGTACGCGATGGGAAAATCGGACTCCCGTTGGACGAGCTTGTTGGCTCCGGCGCGGGTGAGGATCGACTCCGGAAGGGAGATAATGGTCGGTGATGTAAACACTGCCTTGACCGGTGGTCGCACCGGCCGGGGTTTCCACCGTCGCTTAACTGGCTAACAAGAGGTACCTGCATGACCGAAACCGGTGCTACCCGTCGGGACGTCGAGAAGGAGATCGCGCTGCTGCACGAAAGGGTCAGAGCCCTTGAGGCGAAGATGGCGAACGGGACCTGGGTCTCCGAGAGCGAGATCGGGGCCATTAAGGAGCGGCTGAACGCCCTCAAAACGGTCCCGCCGGACAGAGTCCGACGCGTCTGGACGACGGACGAGAACTTCCGGGGGGAGGTCCCCCTCGATGTCAAGCTCGGTCATGCCGTCTTTTTCGAGACCGGTGCTGGTGTCGTCGAGGCAACAATCTTGGACAGCGAACTGATCGTGAGCGCCGGCGAGTATCCCTTCACGCTCATCTTGAAACCAGACACGAACTACGACGTTGTGTTATCCGTCGACGGATGGCAGGACGAACCCGAGCCGGGCGAGGTGTGTTGCAAGTGCGGACGTGACGCTACAGAGGTCTACGTGTGGAAAGCGAACGGCAAACGCGAGGCCTGGTGTGGGCGACAGTGTCCATCCGCACCCAAGCCGAAGCCTTCCGCGGCAGTAGACGGCCTGTAATCTGCGCCTACCGACGAAACAGGCAGCTGCCTGCTCCGGCCCTCTCTTTCCCTTTCGCCCCCGTTGGGTGGGCATGCTCGCGGTCTCCTGCTGCCCGGACGAGCTAAGGGAGCAACTCGTCCTCGAACTCATCCGACAAGACCATCCTGCCGATGATGAGGTAGCAGGCTGCACGTGAAAGGCGTGCCCCAAAGAAAGACTTTCTTGTCAACGAGACCTTCGACTAACAAGGATGCGCCGCCGTCCGGAACTGTGTGCGGCCTCGTGAGTGGCTGCTCCGCGTTCGCACTCTGGCACTCTCTTGTCCGAGTGAGCGTGCTCCGTGTATGAGTCCGACGAGCTGACATCTGGTCGAGACGAGCTGGACGACTACCGGACGCAGCTCGGGGAAATACAAACAGGGATGGACCGGCTACGCGTCGAGCTTCGAGACGCTCTCGGCCAGGTCGAGTACTGGCGCACCCTGGCCGAGTACCGAAAGGCGATGCTCGACGGACAGCGGGAACAGCGAAGACAGCCCCGATACTCCCTCAACGGGCCACCCAACTGAACCGACCACCTCGGCGCCGACGTCGGATCACCTGGCCCACTCGATAACGATGACGCCACGCCCCGTTCGCACGTGTGCGCTCCGGCGTCTTGGCTAGGCCGGGACCATTCCTACCACCCGGCCGTTTCGCCGCCACGTGGGCGAACGTGGGCGCCTGTGTGCCGGCTCTCAGCTACCCAACCGCACGCAGAAGCGGCGGCGTCCACTCACACCCAGGGACTCGGACCTGCCCTATGCCACTTGGCAACTCGGGCGTGCCCCTTTCGGCCACGAGGCGGCTCTTGTCCACCTAATGCCAAGGCAGGTGGTGAGCGCTGAGGGACTCGGACCCCGACCCTGGATGGCCTCTCGACCGCCCGACCTTCTAGCTGCTGGACGCTGGCGTGCCTATCCGCCGTGAGCGTCTCCCGGTGCCGCGAGTGCGGCCCGGCCCCT
>Ga0182014_10007154_pt1 | contig 11754 bp, 8 predicted proteins | sample 612S2DmetaG_FD_120489 | JGI IMG/M metagenome (GOLD analysis project Ga0182014, IMG submission 120489) | Permafrost microbial communities from Stordalen Mire, Sweden - 612S2D metaG | ecosystem: Environmental > Terrestrial > Soil > Wetlands > Permafrost | place: Sweden: Stordalen | collected... | reverse complement strand
CTCTGCTGTGCTATCCTCGGTCAAGCGAAGGCCCTTTCTTGCTATCCAAACACTGTCTTATCAACATGTTTGTAGCAGATTGGGCCTTTCGTGTCTGTGATCTTCATGAATAATGCAGGCTAGTTCTGATGGCTTTTCTGAAATTGAATTTCTTTGGCGTTGCCGGACTCATGCTTCTGGCAACCGTTCCGGTCCGGCGTGAGGAAATGCCGCGTGTCTGGGGCTTATTTTTGGGGCTGGTTTGCGCAGTTACAGCATTCGCTTTTTATCTCCGGTTTGCGGTTTCCGCGTTTCTTTACGATATGCGGCTCGCTATAGCCGCCAGGAGTACCCATCTCGTCTTTAATGATTTTTGGGGCGAGACGGCCGGACGCAGAGAGATTGTGCCGCTGGCCATCATGACCGTGGCGGCAGTGCTGCTGACGGCGCGTGGTGGGCTGTGGCAGCGGTACACAGCTAGGGTGGCGCTGCTAGGCGGCATCGTGATTGCGACCGGGTTTTTCTTCAGCCGGACCAATACGGATGAAGTAGGTTGCCAGTTGGCAACACTATGGGCGATCCTTCTGCTGGGACTTCTGGCGGCGGCTTACCCCCGATCGAAAGAGAAGGTTGTAATCTCTACAGTAATCGCGCTAAGCCTGGTAGGCATCTTCCCGGAGTTTTTCGTGGATGCGCAGAGCGTGCGAACGTTGCTTCGATATCAAGCGCCTTCGGTCATGTCGACGGGCATAAGCATCGCCGGTATCGGGATGGAGCGCTTGAAGTTTTATGACTTTGAGGGATATACACCGGGCGTTCGTTATGACAATGGCCACTATTTCGTGGCTATCGTCGACGATGGGCTGGCGTTGCTGGAGAAGTCTTCCACTCCGGAAGAATCGGTTGTGACCCTCGGCTTCGAGGATCCATTTGCGTATGTACTGCGGCGAAAGCCAGCGCTCGGCGGAAGCCCGTGGCTCGAGTCCGGCGACAACTTCCCCAAAACTCACATGCCTGACCCGGACCTGGTTTTCGGCAATGCGGATCTGACGATGCTGCCGAATTACCCCAATTCCAACGAGAAAAGCGATATGGAGATGGCAGAGGCGTACCGTCCCTATATTTCGCAGCACTTTACCTTTATCGCCAGCTCTCAATGGTGGTCGCTTTACCGCCGAAGAAGATAACGGCCTTTTGCTGGGCATACAATCTCGCCGCCTCTCCATATGGCGGGATTTGCCGAGACGGTCTGAGCACTCAGGGGTACCGCTGCCACATGGGTCCGGTCAGGCGGAGGAAAACGAGTTCTTCGCGGCTCGGTGAGTATTTACCGCCCGGCATCGCCCAGTTTATACAAGTACTTGATAGCGGATTTGTAGATGAGGATCTTCTGGCGGCCACGGATCTTGAGGGCATTGCGGTCATACCACTCGATGCAGCCCTCGATCTTCTCCCATCCTCCAGGGCGATGACCGTGGGGATCTGCGATTGGATCTGCTTTTGCAGATAAAACAGTTCGGCCAGGTGCTGCGGAGCATCCTTGACCGCAGGGCTCGGCAGGTGCTTGTGGAAGCACCGCTGGCTGAGCGGGGCGCACGGCTGGGCGAGGCGGCGTTGGTGTTCCTCGCGGAAAACGGGCGGAACTCATATTGCCGGCGGAAGTTCCCGCGTCGGATGAAGGGATCGGCGCGGAGATCCGCGACCGGCTGCTGAAGGTGGCGCATGGGGGCGTGGCGGAGTAGTAAGACTTGGGATTCTGGCATGGACTGTGCTACAAGAGAATTGTCGATAGCAAGGTGCCCGAATGTCCGATCTTCATTCCGTTCCCAATGAACATACGGCCCTGCTCGATCGAGCCATGAAATGGTTGCTCGTTGGCGAGCGTGATACCCGGTGGCTCCAATGGGCTTTTGTATTGGCTGCCGCGCTCTATTTCACCTTCATCGGCTCGGCCGAAACGGGTCCGATCAATGAGTTCGGTCATGATGTGGTCTTGTTACTCAATGGTAGTTGGCGGCTCTTGAATGGGCAAGTGCCATATCGGGATTTCTACCTGGCGCTCGGCCCGCTGGAATACATGATTATTGCCGGCGGTATGGTACTGACCCACAACAGCCCGCAGGGAATCGCGATCGGCAACGCAGTTTTTGGCATTGTAGCCGGGTTATGGGGATGGCTGTTGTCGCGGCGGCGAATGACGGCCGTTCCAGCCTTGATTGTTGCTGCATGGCTGATCCTGACTGCCACCTCCCCGACGCCGCTCGGACTTCCATCGAATGTTATGAGTTGCGCTATGATTTACAACCGCCACGGCTACGCGCTGCTTGGTATCGTGCTCGTGGAATGCGCATTCGCATGTGAACGAAGCAGTTTTTGGGGTGGCGCATCTAGCGGTATTGCTCTCGTGTTGATGGCCTTTCTGAAATTAAACTTCTTTGGCATTGCGGGGCTCATGCTTCTGGCAACCATGCCTGTCCGGAGAGTAGAGATGGCCCGATTGTGGGGCTTCATTGCCGGGTTTGCATGCACACTTGCTGCGTTCACCTTGTTTCTCAGATTTGCAATTCCGGCGTTCCTATTGGATATGCGGCTCGCTTTTGCAGCCCGAAGCACCCGGCTCACCTTCAGTTTACTTTTCGGCGAGATTGGCAAACGAGGAGAGATTGTGCCGCTGGCTATGGTGACCGCGGCTGCGGTGCTGTTGACGGCGCAAGACGGGCTGCGGCGGCGGTACTCAGCCAGGGTGATGTTGCTGGGCGGCGTTGTGATTGTTTCCGGATTATTCTTCAGCCAGACCAATGCGAATGAGACAGGCTGCCAATTGGCAACGCTCTGGGCGATCCTTGTGCTGGGACTTCTGGCGGTATCCTACCCCCAGTCTAAGGATAAGATTGCAGTTTCCGCGGTAATCGCGCTGTGCCTGGGAGCCATCTTCGCAGAGTTTTTTGGGGATGCGCAGAGCCTGCGAACCTTGTCTCGGTATCAAGCGTCTTCGGTTATGGCAATGGGAGCTAGCGTAGCTTGTTGCGGGATGGAGCGCTTGAAGTTTTATGACTTAGGGGGAGATATCTCGGATTTCAGTTATGACAATGGCCACCTGTTCGTGGCTATCGTCGACGATGGGCTGACGTTGCTGGAGAAATGTTCCAAGCCGGATGAGTCGGTTGTCACCCTAGGCCATGAGGATCCATTTGCGTATGCACTGCGGCGCAAGCCCGCGCTTGGCGGGAGTCCTTGGCTTAAGCCCGGCGATAACTTTCCAAGAGATCACATGCTCGACCCGGACTTGGTTTTCGGGAATGCGGATCTGACGATGCTGCCGAATTACCCCAACTCCAACGGGAAAGGCGATAGAGAACTGGCGGAGGCATACAGTCCATATATCGCGCAGCACTTTACCTTTGTCGCCAGGTCTCAGTGGTGGTTGCTTTACCGGCGAAACAGGTAAATGCTACGGACGAAAAAGGCACCAATTCAGGCCGATTCCATGCGCTATCCAGCACCGGAATGCAGGGCAATGCTGATTACTCGGCGCCCAGTTCGCGGACGATGGCCACCGAGGCCGATGCGCCGACGCGGTTGGCGCCCGCCTCCAGGAGAGCGCTGACCTGGGCCAGGGAGCGGATGCCGCCGGAGGCTTTGACGCCGCAGCGTGCGCCGGCTACGCCGCGGAGCAGGGCAACGTCGGCCTGGGTTGCGCCGCCGGAGGCGAATCCTGTGGAGGTCTTGAGGAAGTCGGCGCCGGCCTGGATGGCTATCTCGGAGGCGCGGAGCTTTTCCGCAACGGTGAGCAGGGTAGTTTCAAGAATGACCTTGAGCAGGGCGCCGTTATCATGGGCAGCCGCAGCCGTGGAGCGGATGGCATGGTCAACGGCTTGGTAGTTGCCGCTCTTGAGCTGGCCGATAGGGATGACCATGTCCAGTTCGCGCGCGCCAAGGCGTGTGAGAGTGGCCGCCTCCTGGCGCAGGGTGGAGACCAGCGAGGCGCCGAGGGGAAAGCCGATGACGACGCCGACGGGGACACCAGTACCGGAGAGAACAGCGACTGCGGCGGAAGTCCAGACCGGGCTGACCATGGCACAGGCAAAGCGGTAGCGAATGGCCTCTTCGCAGAGCTTCTCGATCTGTTCGCGGGTTGCGTCGGGCTTGAGCAGGGTGTGGTCAATGATCCCGGCCAGCGCCTGCCAACTGGAGAGCGCGCGGGCGGTAAAGGCGGCGGAATCGAAGCTGCCGTTGTCAAAATCGAGGTCGGTTTCCTGGATGGTTGCGGTTGCAGCCATGAGTCTTTCTCCTTGCCCGATCAACGCCACATTCAAGGGCAGTCCGACGGGCTGTACACGGGATTTGAGTATAGTGCCTGGCGCGGCGAGGGACCAAGTGAAGGTTGCACATTGAAATTCCTGCCTGGATGCAGGACAGCAAGTGTGGCCGGCAATGGGTATTCCTGGGGGTAGACTGGAAGTGCATGGAGATTGCCCGAGACGGACTCAGTCCAGAGATTTCTTTGACCGGCTCGCGGACGGCTGCAGAGCTCGATCCGGCGCGGGCTGCGGCTTTGTTTGAGCAGTCTGTCAGGATCATGGCGCGGCTGCGGGCGCCCGACGGCTGTCCCTGGGACCGTGAGCAGTCCTTCGATTCGATCCGCAAATACACGCTGGAAGAGACGTACGAAGTCTTCGACGCCATCGAGCGGCGCGATTGGCCGCATCTTGCCGAGGAGTTGGGCGACCTGATGCTCCAGGTGCTCTTCTATGCGGAGATGGCGGCTAACGATGGCCATTTCACCATCGCCGATGTGCTGGACGGCCTGAACCGCAAGCTGGTGCGGCGGCATCCTCACGTCTTTGGTGAGGAGGCTTCGCTGGCGGCGGGCAACCAGGCGCGGGTGGACGCCGATGTGGCGGGCTCTTCGGCCAAGGTTTTACGCAACTGGGAGGAGATCAAGGCGGCTGAGAAGGCATTGCATGCAGCAGACGCGCCTTCGGCGCAGAGGCTCCCGGCGTCGAGATTGGATGCAGTCCAGCGGGCGATGCCGGCTCTGGCCGAGGCGGCCAAACTGGGCGCCAAGGCACGGAAGTCCGGCTTCGACTGGCCCGACTGGCGCGATCTGCTGCCCAAGCTGGCCGAGGAGACGGCGGAGCTGGAGGCCGAAGCCGCATCGGGTGATCCTGCCCGCAAGCCGGCCGTGGAAGCGGAGCTTGGGGATCTGCTGTTTACCGTGGTCAACCTGGGCCGGCATCTGGGCGTAGACGCGGAGATGGCGCTGCGGGGCTGCAACCGGCGCTTCAGGCAGCGCTTCAGCGAGATGGAAGTTTCGTCGGCGAGGCCGCTCGAAGAGCTCTCTCCGCCGGAGTTGGAGGAGCTGTGGGAGCAGGCAAAGCGGAAGCTGGCCGCTGACGCTGCGAATTCCCAGCTGGAGGCGCAGCCGTGATCGTTATCCGTGCCTGCAAAGGGTTTGAAGAGCTTGAGGCCTGCGTCCGGCTTCAGGTGGAGACGTGGGGCTACAACGAGGGAGACGTCATTCCTCGCAGGGCCTTTGTGGTGGCGCAGAAGATCGGTGGCCAGGTGATCGGGGCCTTCGATACGGGGTTGCCCGGCTCAGCGCCGAACGGCGGTCCGGAATCGCTGGTTGGCTTCACGCTGGCGTTGCCGGGATTGAAGGCCGGCGATAGCGCGCCGCTGGCCTATCTGCACTCACACATGCTGGCGGTCAAGGACACTTTTCGCAACCGCGGCCTGGGCATGAAACTCAAGCTGGAACAGAGGCGCGAGGCTCTTGCGTGTGGAATACGCCGGATCGAGTGGACCTTCGATCCCCTGGAGATCAAGAACGCCTATCTCAATATCCACAAGCTGGGAGCCATCACGCGCGATTACCGGGTGAATTTCTATGGTGTATCCTCATCTCAACTGCAAGGCGGGCTGCCCACGGACCGCTTGGTAGCGGAGTGGCGGCTCGATTCGCCCAGAGTGAGGGAAGTTCTTGAAGGCGGCGCGGCAGTTACACCGCCCGCAGAAGAACGGATAGAACTTCGTTTTCAAGTTCCGGCCTCTATTTATCAATGGAAGGCCTCCAAGAGCGGTTGTGAACGAGCTCTGGCGATTCAGGTAGAGAACCGGCGGAAGTTTCAACAGGCGTTTTCCCAGGGGTTGGCCGTGCTTGGCTTCTCCGGGGATGCGGAAGGTAATGGAGTCTACGAGCTGGGTTTTCCTACTCCGGCCGAAGTGGGTTGATCTCCCGAGGAACGCAAAAGACATATGAGAATCGATGCGATTATCCTGCGTGAACTGCACATGCCACTGGTGCGTCCGTTTGAAACCAGCTTAGGAGTGACCCGCAAGCGAAGGATTCTTCTCGCCGAGATCAAGTCGGATGGGTTGACCGGCTGGGGCGAGTGCACGGCAGGTGAGCGGCCGTACTTCTCCGAGGAGTCGACCGAGAGCGCATGGGCTGCGATCACGCAGGAACTGGGGCCGATGCTGGCCTCGGAGACGCCGGAACATGGCGGCGATTGCCCGCGGATCTTCCACCAGGTGCGCCACAATCGCATGGCCAAAGCCACGCTGGAAGACGCCATTTGGGATCTTGAGGCGCAACGGGAGGGCGTTTCCCTCTCCCAGTTGATCGGCGGCGTCCGTGACGTGATTCCCTGCGGCGTGTCGCTGGGAATTCAGGCCTCGATTCCCGAGTTGCTGGCGACGATCGAGAAGGAGTTGGCGGCCGGCTACCAGCGCATCAAGCTTAAATGCAAGCTGGGGTGGGATGTGGAGGTCTTCGAGCAGGTGCGGAGCCGGTGGCCGGGCATCACGCTCAGCTGCGACGCCAACTCGTCCTACCGGCTCAGGGACGCAGACCATCTCACTGAATTCGACGCCTTCGACCTGCTGATGATCGAGCAGCCATTGTGGCACGATGACTTTTACTACCACTCGATGCTTCAAAAGCGGCTACAAACGCCCATTTGCCTGGACGAATCGATCCACAACCGGCGTGACGCACTGGCGGCAATCGAGATGGAATCTTGCCGCATCATCAACATCAAGCTGGGGCGCGTGGGCGGCTTCTCCGAGGCCATCGCGGTTCACAACGCGGCCCAGGAGCGGGGCATTCCAGTTTGGTGCGGCGGGATGCTGGAATCCGGCGTGGGACGGTCGCATAACATCGCGCTTTCAACGCTCGAGAACTTCACGCTTCCCGGCGATGTGTCGGCTTCTGCGCGCTATTGGGCCGAAGACATCATCGAGCCCGAGGTTACCGTCTCTTCGGCCGGCGAGATCGCCGTCCCGGATACTCCGGGGCGTGGTTACGCGGTGCGGACGGAGCTGGTCGAGCGACTCACCGTGCGCAAGGAGTCAATTCGCGCCGTGGAACTCGTGGGATAGAAAATCTCTGCTTCTGAATCGGGTTCGTATGGTATCACTGGAATCCGGAAGAAGGTCGGCGCAATGTCGATAAAGGGATTTTTTGCCGGCGCCCTTGTTGGCGGATTGTGCTTCGCTGCGGTCAATGTGGGGCAGGCTCAGGCGATCAAGATACAGGAGATGGGCCAAGATCTGTATGTGCAGGTCCGCATGGACCCAACCGGAGAGACCACGCTAGGCGCATGGTCAACGCAAGGCGGAGAGAAGCTGGTTCCGATCTTGCCCGAGGTTCTGCACTGCCGGGACGGTCTGAAGGCAGTTGCGACCGGGGAAAATTCAATTCGCTGCTTGCGGGCGCTGCGGAGAGATGGCCTTGCGCTCGAAGTGGTGCTGGACCTTGCGCCGATCGCGCGAAGGCTCGATGGATCCAAAGGGATTATGCTCTGGGTGAATTATCCGAGCCTGGGATTTGAATCGTCGTCCGTGGCCATGACGGAGGAGGCAAATGGGCCGCGCGTGACCCGGACAGCCCGGTTCGCAGAGGGCGACGCGCCTGCGCCCATCACGATTCGGTTCGGCTACCAACCCGATCAACTGGCCGGCGTTTATCTTCCGTTGCTTGCCCTGGCGCTGGCGCTGACGCTGATTGCGGCGGTCATGTCGCGAGCGGGGTTTGCGGCTCTGGCACTTTCCGAGATTCTGCTGGGTACCATGCTCTGGATGGCCGCTACTTCGCAACTGCAGGCAGATGCCCCACTGCGCATTCTGCTGTTCGGAACGAAGCTGGCTAACTTCGCAGCCCTGTTCGCGGACCTCTGGCCGCCCTTGTTTTGTGTCGCCATTGGTGTCGCGGCGGGAGGCAGAATGCGCGGTGGCCGTGCGAGCAGCGGGAGATTCGGCGAGGTTTTCTGGACCTACGCGATCATTCCTCTGGTATTGACTTGCGTCGTTGGTGTGTTGCCGGTGATGAACCGGAGCGAATGGGGCGTCGTGGCCGGCTGGTTGTTGGCTGCGCCGGTTTATCTCCTTCTGCGCCGATCATGGATGCGCATCCGCGCGCGCGCCAGGGTCCTGCAGATTACGGCCGGTGAATTAAAGGAGCGGGTCTCAGCGCTGGCTGCCAGGGCGGGATGCCCTCAGGTAAAGATATACATCTCTTTCTCAGCGCGCTCTCAAGTTGCGAACGCATTTGCGTTGCCGGGCAGGAGTATCTTCTTGACTGCTCCATTGGTTCAGTCGCTCAGCAAGCGCGAGGTGGATGCGGTCGCAGCCCACGAGTTGTCGCATGTGCGCGCGCGTTACTCCAGCCGCGGTGGTTGGACGGCACTCTGCATGGCGATGCTATTTTGCGAAACGCCGGTGAGGGAGGTCTTGTACATGTTGCCCGGCGGGCTGTTCGCGATCATGATACTTCCGATTGCGATGTTCTTTGCCGCCTTGTATGGGTCGCGAAAGCGCGAGTTTACCGCCGATGCCAGAGCGGCCGTCCTCACCGGAGATCCGCGTGCGATGATCAGCTCGCTGGCCAGAATCTCTCGCAACAACGACCATCCGCTTGAGATGAATGCAATGGTGGAGTGGTTCTCCTCCCATCCTTCCACGCCCCGGCGCATCCGCGCATTGGCGGCCGCTGCGAGGCTGGAAGCGACCGAGGTGGAGACCATGATCAGCAACGACGATCCGGGCGAGCCCTACGAGATTCCGGCGGAGGGGGCCGGCGGAGACTTATTCACGCCAGGTTGGCAGAAGACCAACGCAGGCATCTATGGCTGGGTCGTAATTCTTGGCAGTTGCGGCGCCGGCCTTCTGGTTACGTGGCTCCTTGAAAGGTTTTTAGGGTTCGGAATCCTGCCGATCCTGGGCGGAATTGCCCTTGTGTGCGCACTCACCAAGGGCGTGGCCGCAACTGCGATGGCTCTCAATTACAACCGCCTGCGGCGAAAGCTGACGGTCAAGCTTGGCTTCAGCGGACAATTGGTGGGCCTCGCCCCAGATGGTGTGGCGCGCATCTACAATGGCTATCGCTTTTCCGATGCCGGCCTGCTTCGCTTCGAGAGCGGAAGGCTCTGTTACCAGAGCGAGCGCATCACAATTGCGCTCAATCCGTTGGACGTTTTGGAGGTTGGCCTGGTGGCCGCAGCCCCTTCAAACTGGTTCAGACGGCAGCCGATGGTGCGGTTTAGAAACCCTGAGTCAGGCCAGAACCATGCGTTCATTCTGCATACTGTGGATTGGCTTGCCACGCAACGGAGATTGGTGCGGTCGCTTCAGAGATGGAAAGTGACGCAATCTTCGGCGCAGAGCACTTCAATCGACGGATTCAATCCGGTTGCCGGTCAGCCATTCATCAACCCATCCTTCGCAGTGGTAGGGCGCGGATTCCTCGTCACAGGTGGAATCGCCCTGGTGGTCGCCATCCCAACCTGCTGGCTTCTTGGAGCCGAATGGCAGTATGTAGGGTGGGCGCTGGCCTTGACGGCATGCGCTTATCTGTCCATGCTGCTCCCAGCAATGTTTTATCGGCCGCCTTTGCTACCTCCTGAAACGGCGTCTCGAGCCGGCACCGACTGACGCCTTTTTAATGACTTCGTCCCTTCGATTAAAGCGAGTTCTTGGGGCGATCTGGGCAACCTGGCCCGCGTTGTGATACAACAGAGTGGCCGGGGAATGATCGCCGTAAAACGGTTGAGAAAAGCGATTTACCATTAAGATGCCATCGAGACGCGTCTCCTTTGGGATTGATGGTGTTCAGCCCGGACAACTTACAGGCTCGATTTCAACTTTTCTTGAACGAATAGGAGATTGGCAATGGCGGAAACGATTTTCAGCGCTTTCGAAACAGTAAAGTACGAGGGTCCTTCAAGCGAGAAGGCCCTTGCCTACCGTTGGTACGATGCCGAACGGGTAGTCCTCGGCAAGCCTCTCAAGGAACATCTACGCTTTTCGGTCGCTTACTGGCACTCGCTTGCGATGCGCGGCGGCGACCCGTTTGGCGGTGCCACAATCCAGCGGCCGTGGTTTGCCGCCGGCGATCCGATTGCACAGGCCAAGGTGCAGGCAGATGCGGCCTTCGAACTCTTCAGAGTGGTTGGCCTTCCCTTCTTTTGTTTCCATGATGCCGACATCGCTCCAGGCGGGGAGACTCTTGCCGAGACCCTGAAGAACTTCCACACCATGGTGGATTATTTCGAAGAGAAGATGAGCAAGTATCCGACCAAGCTGCTGTGGGGAACAGCGAACCTCTTCTCCCATCCGCGGTTTATGGCCGGCGCATCCACCAATCCCGATCCGGATGTCTTCGCCTGGTGCGCGGCGACGGTGAAGAATTGCATGGATGCCACCAAGAGGCTGGGCGGCTCGAATTATGTGCTCTGGGGCGGGCGCGAAGGTTACGAGACCCTGCTGAACACCAATATGAAACAGGAACTCGATCAGATGGGTCGGTTCCTGACTCTGGTTGTGGAGTATAAGCACAAGATCGGCTTTGACGGCCAGATCCTGATCGAGCCCAAGCCGAAGGAACCGACCACACACCAGTACGACTTTGACACCGCAACCGTGTATGGATTCCTGAAGCGCTACGGCCTCGATAAAGAAGTCAGGGTCAATATCGAAGCCAACCACGCGATGCTGGCTGGGCATACTTTTGAGCATGAGATTTCGACCGCGGGCGCCCTGGGATTCCTGGGATCTCTGGATATCAATCGCGGCGATGCGCTGCTGGGTTGGGACACCGACCAGTTCCCGAATGAGCTTTGGTCGATGACAATGAGCATGTATCACGTGATCAAGGCCGGCGGCCTGAACAAGGGTGGCTGCAACTTTGACGCCAAGGTCCGGCGCCAGAGCTTCACCGCCGATGACATGGTCCATGCCCATGTGGGCGGGGCAGACCTCTGCGCTCGCGCATTCCTCACGGCTGCCAAGCTGATCGAAGACGGCGGCTACGATGAGATCCTTGCGCAGCGTTATGCAGGCTGGAAGTCGCCTGAAGCTGCCGCGATGCTTGAAGGGAAGGTCTCGCTCGATCAGATCGAGGCACTGGCTCTCAAGAACGGCATCAATCCGCAGCCGCGTTCCGGCAAGCAGGAGCAAATCGAGAATCTCCTGGCTCGCCTGATCTATTCAGACAACATCTGAAAAGCCCGGCCCAATCCAGAAGGCTCGTTTGACGAAACCGCTGTCAAACGAGCCTTTTGTGTTACTCGGCGGCGTTGGAGCCAAAAGCCCGGGAATCCCAGCGATAAGATACCCCCGGCTTGAACCATCTCCGGTATAGTGGAAGTCCATACAAGTCATTGATTATAAAGTTGGTAGGCGAGGCGGGTATCGAACCCACAACCCCCGGCTTAGAAGGCCGGTGCTCTATCCAATTGAGCTACTCGCCCCTGCAAGCATCATTCTAACGTGGAT
>Ga0182014_10007152_pt1 | contig 11754 bp, 13 predicted proteins | sample 612S2DmetaG_FD_120489 | JGI IMG/M metagenome (GOLD analysis project Ga0182014, IMG submission 120489) | Permafrost microbial communities from Stordalen Mire, Sweden - 612S2D metaG | ecosystem: Environmental > Terrestrial > Soil > Wetlands > Permafrost | place: Sweden: Stordalen | collected... | reverse complement strand
GTTCACCAGCGGCCGCGACAACGCCACGATCGAGTTCGGGATGACCCCCGCCGCCGACGGTCGCGTCTGCTGCTACGTCCGCGACAACGGCGCGGGCTTCAACCCCGCCTTCGTGCACAAGCTGTTCCAGCCATTCCAGCGCCTGCACAGCACGGGCGAGTTCCCCGGCACCGGCATCGGCCTGGCCAGCGTCCGCCAGATCGTGGACCGGCACAACGGCCGCACCTGGGCCGAGGGCACAGTCGGCGACGGCGCCACCTTCTACTTCACCCTCCAGGCCGCCGAACCGGCCGCGTAACCGGATAAGTATCGTCCCGGCCAGCCTCCCCGGGGCTGCCGCCCCGGACCCCGCGTCCTATTGGAAGGCCCGCCGGTCCCGCCGCCGTCATCCCGGCGAGTGGCCGGTGTGTCGGCGAAGTACCACCGCGCGGGCGCGAAGCGCCTCACTGGGGGTTCCGGGGGGTCGCCCCCCGGGCCAGCACAGCTATCCATCCTCGGTGTGGCCGGGCCAGGCGGCCGCCAGGCCCTGGACCCGCCGGAGCGCGCTTTTCAGCGGCATTCCGCGGCCGACGGCCACCCCGATCAGGTAGGCGGTGACCGGCGCGGCCGGCCGGTCGACGTTGTGGGCCACGTCCCGCGTCATGTCGAGAATCGCCCGTGCATCGGCCGCACCCGGGTCCAGGCCCAGGTCGGCGCAGACGGTCATGATCCAGCGGTCCATCGCGCTCATAAGGTCGCCCCTGTTCGCCGCGGCGGGATTGCCGGCCGCCTCCACGTCTATCAGACCGCGGAAGGCTCCGCCGCACCGGCAGGGGGCGCCGCACCGGCAGGGGCCCGCGGCGCGCCGCCGCCCCAACGTCCCGCCGCATCCCGCCGAAGGGGAGGGCGCACCTATCATCGTTCGTATGAGCAGTGGGTTTTGACATGCCGAACGAGAGGGGGCGCACCCGCGACCCGAACGGCGCTACGGCTCACGGGCACGCAGACGACCGGCGCGCAGACCACCGGCACCCAGACCACCGGCACCCAGACCACCGGCTGGCGAACCACGGGCACGGGCCGGCCGCGGATGCTGACCCGCGCTGGCTGGGGGGCGCGCTGGCGCTGATCATCGGGTTCATGGTGGCCGAGGTCGTGGCGGGTGTGCTGGCCCACTCGCTGGCGCTGCTCTCGGACGCGGCGCACATGCTGACCGACGCGGCCTCCATCGGGCTGGTCCTGGTCACGATGAAACTGGCCGCGCGGCCGCCCGGGGGGCACTTCACCTACGGCCTGAAGCGCACCGAGATCCTGTCCGCCCAGGCCAACGGGATCACCCTGGTGGTGCTGTCCGTCTGGCTCTGCTACGAGGCGGTGCGGCGGCTCATTACCCCGTCCGCCGTCACCGGCGGGGTGGTGATCGGTGTCGCGCTGGCCGGGGTGGCGGTGAACATGACCGCGACGCTGCTGCTGACCCGGGCCAGCCGGGGCCCGCGCCGGAGCCTCAACCTGGAGGGTGCGTTCCGGCATATCCTGACGGACGTTTTTGCGTTCGCCGCCACCGCCGTGGCCGGCCTGATCATCGTGCTCACCGGGTTCGCGCGAGCCGACGCGATCGCCTCGCTGCTGGTCGTCGCGCTGATGCTGCGGGCCGGCGTGGGGCTGGTCCGGGACTCCGGGAGGATTTTCCTGGAGGCGGCCCCGGCGGGGCTGACGCCGGCGGTGATCGGCGCCGCCATGGCGGCCCGCCCGCACGTCACCGAGGTGCACGACCTGCACGTCTGGGAGATCAGCTCGGACCTTCCGGCGGCCTCGGCGCATGTGCTCGTCTCGCTGGGCGAGGATTGCCACGCGGTCCGCGCCGACCTGGAGTCACTGCTCAGCCAGGAGTACGGGATCAGCCACACGACCCTGCAGGTCGACCACGCGGCGCGGCCACTGCTGAGCGTCGGCCCGCCGCCGTCCGGCTCAGGGCCGCAGTGCGGTGAACGGGCTGAACGGGAGATTCCGCACCACGGTCCAGCCGACGAGCAGCACGGCCACGGCCGGCCATAGCCAGACCGGCCTGCGCAGCTCGGTCAGCGGCCGGCCACGCCAGCGTGCGACCGCCGCGTTCAGCCACAGCAGCGCGGCCAGCAGTACCAAGGGCATCGCGAGCGCGTTGTCATGGAAGGCGCGGGCCGCCTGCCCGTGGGCCAGATCGTGCACCATCCGCAGGCCGCCGCAGAACGGGCAGTACAGCCCGGTGACGAGGCGGAACGGGCACGGCAGGAACACCTGATGGGCGCGCGGGTCGACGAAGAACAGCAACGCCGTCGCCGAGGCCGCCGTCAGTGCCTCCGACAGCGGGCCGACGATGCCCCGGCGCAGCGCAGGCACTACCGCGGCGTGCCGTAACCGCCTGGCGGCTGCTGGCCGTAACCGCTCGGCGGCTGCTGGCCGTAACCCTGCTGGCCGTAGCCTCCTGACGGCTGCTGGCCGTAGCCTCCCGACGGCTGCTGGCCGTAACCCTGCTGGCCATAGCCCTGCTGCCCGTAGCCCTGGTCGTTGCCGGGGGGGTTGCCGCCGCCGGTGTCGCGCACGACGATCGTGTGCACGATCTTGTCGGCCAGGGTCTGCCGCTTGCTGTCCCACAGCGGGAACAGGAAGCCGACGTAGCAGATGATGGCGTCGACGAAGTGCGCGATGTCCCGGACGAACGCCATGCCGGCGCCGATGGGCTGCCCGGTCGACTCGCTGAACAGCCAGATGCTGGTGACCTTCTTGCCCAGGCTCTGGCCGGTGCGGCCGCCCTGGTACCACCGGTTGTAAATGATCCAGGCCAGTCCGGCCAGGTCGAAGATGGCGCTGATCGCCGAGACGCCTATCGCTCGGCCGATACCGATCAGGATCCAGGCCGGGATGCCGTCGATGAGGTAGGCCCCCACCCGGGTCAGCCATCCCGCGTAGTCCGGGGCACCGTACGCGTAGCCGCCGGGCTGGGCGGCCGGGCCGCTCTGGTAGCCCGCGGGGGATGCGCCGTAGGGCTGCCCGCCCTGACCGTAGCCCGCCTGTCCGCCCGGCTGGCCCGCGCCGTACGGTGCGGACGGCTCGCCGTAACCGCCCTGACCGTACCCGGGCAGGCCACCCCCCTCCTGCTGGCCCCCCTGCTGGCCGTAGCCGCCCTGACCGTATTCCGGCTGGCCGCCCGGCTGCCCGTACCCGCCTGACTGGCCGCCGCCCGGCTGGCCTCCCTGGCCGTAACCGCCCTGACCGTAGCCGCCCTGGCCGTACCGCTGATCGTCGCGGCCTGGTTCCCCATATTGATTGCTCATGAACGTCCCCGTTTAGCCACTCGCGTGGTATCCCGCGCTCACGGGACCCGCGAAGCATACAATAGAGGACATGTCCTGATATGGACTTTCTCCGGTTCCCGCACCCTCGGATGATCATGGCTGGGCCCCGTCGGCAACGTTCGGAACACAACCATCTGGGAGCGGTCCTCAGCAGGGCTGGGCCCCGCCGGGAACGTTAACCGGAAGCATCCCGAACCCGCCGTTCAGTACAGCAGATCCGCGTACGCGGGCCCGTAGTGGCGCTGCAGTTCCTCCAGGGTTTCCGGCGTGTCCTGGACACACTTCACGATGACGGCGTGCGGCGGCAGGACGTCCGGGTCCCAGGTCTCCGGCCGCCACAGCGACGATCGCATGAACGCCTTGGCGCAGTGGAAGAAGATCGTCTCGATCTCGATGACCAGGGCCAGCCGCGGCCGGTGCCCCTTGACGATCATGTCGCCGAAGAACGGCGCGTCGCGCAGCAGCCGGGCGCGCCCGTTGATGCGGAGGGTCTCGGTTCGCCCGGGGACCAGGAAGATCATCCCGGCGTGCGGGTTGACGAGGACGTTGCGGAAGCCGTCGGCGCGGCGGTTGCCGGGCCGGTCCGGGATGGCGATCGTGGCGTCGTCGATGACGTAGGTGAACCCGGGCGGGTCGCCTTTGGGTGAGACGTCGCAGTGCCCGCCGGCGTCGGCGGTGGCGATGAGACAGAGGGGCGACGCGGCCAGCCACTCCCGGTCCCGCTGGTGCAGGCGGGCGCGTTCCTTGGTCAGCGCGCGCTCCGACGGCTCGCCCAGCAGGTCACGCAGTTCGGCCTCGGACGAGACCGGGACGTATCCGGGGGCGGTCGTCATCGGCTTGCTCCTTACCTGAGCTCACGAATGGCCGGTGCCTGGAGCGTATCCCGCGGGGCGGTCGGGCTTCCTCTCTATTTTCTCCGGCCGTCCCGTCCCGGGGCGCCCCGTCACCGCCAGGCCGGCGATGACGGCGAGGGTGACCGCCATCGCCGCCGCTCCGGCCCACGCGGCGGCGCCGTAGCCGCCGGCGGCCGGGAACGCCCGCCCGCCGGCGGAGCCGTGCGGGGTGTAGGCGGACAGGATGAACCCGGACAGCGCGCTGCCGATCGAGAAGCCGACGCTGCGCACGACCTGGTTGAAGCTCATCGCGCTGGAGGTCTCGCCCGCCGGGGTCACGGCCAGGATCACGCCGGGCATGGCCGCGGAGAACGTCCCGACGCCGAGTCCCAGCGCTCCCATCACCACGAACGACTCCCAGGCCCGGGAGCGGGCCAGCGCGAAGGCCAGCAGCGCGGCCAGGACGACGGCGGCGCCGACGGCGAGGATCACGGTCAGCGGCACGCGGGACCGGAGCGCGGGCGCGACCCGGCCGCCGACGAAGCCCAGCACCGAGAACGGCACCAGAACCAGCCCGGCCACGAAGACCGAGAACCCGAACCCGTACCCGGTCCCGGCTGGGGTCTGCACGTACCGCGTCACCAGCGTCAGCAGCAGGTACATGCCGATGCCGCCCGCGAACATGGCCAGGTTCGCCCCGGCCACGGCCGGATGCCGGAGCAGGCCCAGGTCGGTGAGCGGCGCGGCGGCCCGGTGCTCCCACCAGGCCCAGCCGGCCAGCAGGACGGCGGCCACGGCCAGCAGCAGCGCCGCCGCCTGCGGGGCGGACGTCCAGAGCCCGCTCTGGCTGACCGGGATGAGCAGGGCGAGCAGGCCACCGCCGAGCAGGACCGCGCCGGGGACGTCCAGGTCGCCGGGACGCCCGGGCGGCGACGGCGGGATCGCCCGCCACGCGGCCAGCAGGGCCAGGACGGTGATGAACAGGCCCAGCCCGTAGGCGGCGCGCACTCCCCCGGCGTCGGTCAGCAGGCCCGCGAGCGGGTAGCCGAGCCCGATGCCGACCGTGGACGCCACGGACAGCATCGCGATCACCGAGCCGGACTTCTCGCCCGGCACGTGGTCGCGGGCCACGCCCATCATCAGCGCGGTCAGGCCCAGTGCCGTGCCCTGCGCGGCGCGGCCGGCCAGCAGCCAGCCGAACGGCAGCGGCAGGACGGTGGCCACGCTGCCGGCCACGATGACGGCGAGGGCCCACCGGATGACCGCGCGGCGCCGGCGGCCGGACCCGAGCCGGCCGAGCACGGGCGTGGCGATGGCCCCCGCGAGCAGCGTGATGGTCAGCGTCCACTGCGCGCTGCTCAGCGGCACGCGGTAGCCGGCCGAGACGCTGGTGATCAGGGGCGCGCCGAGGCTGCCGACCACCGCGACGACCAGCGCGATGAACATCAGCGACGTGACGAGAAACCGCTGCGTGCCCCGGGCTTCCGCCACCCTGCTCGCCGTCACTGCACCAAGCTCGCCGTCACTGCACCAAGATAGGCCTGTGACTGATCGATCTGGAGGGGCAGACGGCGTGATCCTCGTCCCGTGGCCGGCCATCCGTGACGCGCTCGATACCCGGGAGCTTGAGGCGGCCGGCCTGCGGGCCGGGATATTCAGCGGCGACGAGCCGGGCCCGGCGGACCTGGCCGATGTGGTGTTCTTCACGGTGCCCTACGACCGGCCGTACGGGACCGAGCCGCTGGGCCGGATGCCCGGCGTGCGCGTGGTCCAGGCCCTCACCGCCGGTTACGAGCACCTCACCGGGCGGATCCCGGCCGGGACGACGCTGTGCAACGCGCGGGGCCTGCACGACTCCAGCACCGCCGAGCTGGCGCTCGGGCTGATCCTGGCCGCACAGCGCGAACTGCCCCGGTGGGTACGGGCCCAGGACGTGCGGCGCTGGGAGCACGCGCACACGCGGTCGCTGGCGGGCAGCCGCGTGCTGATCATCGGCTACGGGTCGATCGGTGCCGCGCTCGACGCCCGGCTGCGCGCCTGCGAGGCCGACGTGGTCCGGGTGGCGCGCAAGCCCCGGCCCGGCGCGGACGTGCACGCCGTGGCCGACCTGGACGGGCTGCTGCCGTCCGCCGATGCCGTGGTCCTGGTCACTCCGCTGACGGAGGAGACCCGCGGGCTGCTCGACGCGCGGCGGCTGGCCCTGCTGCCCGACGGCGCGCTGGTCGTCAACGTCGGCCGCGGCCCGGTCCTGGACACCGCGGCGATGGTGGCCGAAGCGTCCGCGGGACGGCTGCGCGCGGCGCTGGACGTGACCGACCCGGAGCCGCTACCGGAAGATCATCCGCTCTGGGCCTGCCCGGGCGTGATCATTACCCCGCACGTGGCCGGGGGCGCCGACGCGTTCTACCCGCTCGCGGCACGTTTCGTCGCCGGGCAGATCCGCCGGTTCGCATCCGGTGAGCCCCTGCAGAACGTGGTCGTGCCCGGCGGCACGCCCTAACGAGCGGCCCACCCTAACGGGCCGGGCCGGCCAGCCCGGCCGCCATTTCCCGGGCGCGGCGCAGGTCCTGTTCCGTGTCGCAGTCCAGCCACGGTGGCGGCTCCCCCGGGCCGGGCGGCAGGCTGACGCTGACCGGCCGCAACGGAGCCAGCAGCCCGTGCAGCGACGACCCCCGGTAACCGGCGGCGGCGCGGCGCAGCGCCCCGGTCCGCCAGCATCCGGCCAGCCACTGGGCCCGTCCCCCGTCGTCGGCCAGTACGGCCCCGTCATGGCCGGCCGCCGCCGCCAGGAGCGCCCGCAGGTGCCCGGCGCGCAGGAAGGGAAGGTCGGCGGCGAGCACCGCGACCCACGGCTCGGCCCGCGGTTCGGCCGGCCCTTGCGCTGGGCCATCGACCTCGGCGAGCCCCCGGCGCGGTGCTAGTTCCGCAAGCCCCCGGCGCAGCGCCGGCACCGGCCCGGACCCGGGCGGTTCCTCGCGCACGAAACGGACCGGTGCGGTGCCGCCGTGGTCCGCGATCTCCGGCCGGCCGGGGCCCACGACCACGACCCGCCGGGCCCCGGCCTCCGTGCCCGCGGCGACGACCGCGGCGAGCAGCGTCTGGCCGCCGACCACCAGGCCCGGTTTGTCGGCGCCACCGAGCCGTCGGGCCCGCCCGCCCGCGAGAATAATTATGCCGAGCGGAATCACCCGCCGATAGCCGACATGGGCCGGTCGGGCTGCAGAAACGTAGGGTCGTTGATCCCGTGGCCGGGCAGCTTGGCCGCCACGGCGCGGCGCCAGAGTCCGGCCAGTTCCCCGTCGCTCGCCCCGGCGCGCATCGGCCCGCGCAGGTCGCTCTCCTCTCGCGCGAACAGGCAGTTGCGGATCTGGCCGTCGGCGGTGAGCCGGACCCGGTCGCAGGCCGCGCAGAACGGCCGGGTCACCGAGCCGATCACGCCGACCCGGGCCGGGCCGCCGTCGACCAGGAACGTCTCCGCGGGGGCGGACCCGCGCTCGTCCGGCTCGTCGGGCTTGAGCACGAACTCTTCGCTGAGCGCGGCGAGGATCTCCTCGGCCGTGATCATGTTGGCCCGCCGCCAGCCGTGCTGTGCGTCCAGCGGCATCTGCTCGATGAACCGCAGCTCGTACCCGTGGGCCAGGCAGAACCGCAGCAGGTCGCGGGCCTCGCCGTCGTTGACGCCGCGCATGAGGACGCTGTTGACCTTGACCGGGACAAGCCCGGCGGCCGCCGCGGCCGCCATGCCGTCCAGTACCTCGGGCAGCCGGTCCCGCCGGGCCAGTTCCTGGAAGGCCTCGGGGCGGAGCGTGTCGAGCGAGACGTTGATCCGGTCCAGGCCGGCCTCGCGGAGGGCCCGCGCCGTCCGCGCCAGGCCGATTCCGTTGGTGGTGATCGACATTTCCGGGCGCGGCCGCAGGCCGGCGGTGCGGGCCACGATGCCGGCCAGGCCCCGGCGCAGCAGCGGTTCCCCGCCGGTGAAGCGGATCTCCCGGATGCCGAGCCGCTCGACGCCGATCCGGATCAGCCGGACGACCTCGTCGTCGGTGAGCAGTTCGGGTTTCGGCAGCCAGTCGAGGCCCTCGGCGGGCATGCAGTACGCGCACCTCAGGTTGCACCGGTCGGTCAGCGATACGCGTAGATCCGTCGCGATCCGTCCGTACGTGTCTGCCAGCATCAACCGAGCCTACGTCCCCCTTGCTCATCAGTGATACGCGGGACGCCAGCCAGTGGCGAAAAGGGCACCCAATCTGCTGTTTCACCCTCCCCAGCCCAGATCAGAGCACCTAATGTGCTGCGCCGGCCGCGCTGCGCGTGCCGTTGAGGGTGAAGAAGAAGGTGGCGCCACGGCCGATGGCGGCTTCGGCCCAGATCCGCCCGCCCTGCCTGCGTATGACACGTTCCACGGTGGCCAGGCCAATGCCATTACCCGGGAAGTCGTCCTGGGAGTGCAGCCGTTCGAATGGGCGGAAGACCTGGCCGGCGTACGCCATGTCGAACCCGGCCCCGTTGTCGCGAACGTAATACACGACCTCGCCGTCCCGCGTCTCGCTCGCGAAGTCGATCCTCGGGGCCGGCTGGTTGCCGGTGAACTTGAAGGCATTACCCAGCAGGTTGGTGAGAGCGATCCGCATGAGATCAGGATCGGCATCCGCCACAAGACCCTCGGCGATGCGGACATCGAGGTCGCGATCGGGCTGCTGTTCGCGCAGTTCGGCAACGATCTCTGTGGCTAGGCCACCGAGATCCGTCGGGCAGGACCTCAATTCATCATGAGAAATCCGGGCCAGATGGAGCATGTCGTCGATCAGCCGTCCCATGCGGCTGGTGTTGGCCCGGATCCGCTCGATGGCGAATCGGGCGTCGTCGTCCAATTGTGGCGAGGAGTCCTCGAGGACCAACGCGCTGAAGCCGTCGATCGCCCGCAGGGGGGCTCGCAGGTCGTGGGACACCGAGTAGGCGAACGATCCGAGTTCCTTGTTCGCCTCCTCGAGCTGGCGTGTCCGTTCCTGGAGGGTGCGGTTCGCCTCCATGAATCCCCGATGGGCCATCTCGAGCGGCGCGAGGCACTCGATCAGGAACGGAATCGAACGTGCCGAGATGGCGGCGGGGCTCGCGTCGAGGATGGCCGCGACGGCTTCGGCGTGGGCGCCGACGATGTCTATGACCCCGGCGCCGTTATCCATGGCGGCGCGGCCGATCTCGTAGGCGGCCGCGCGTGCGGACTCGTCGGGCTCTGCGAGATAGGCGCGGAGGTTGGCCGCGTAGTCCAGGTCAGACAGCAGCCCGGGACTCATCGCCCGTCGCCCACGTAACGGGCGACCACCACAAGCGCGTCGTCGTAGCCGCGGCCATGCCCTTCGAGGATGCGTGAGGCGATCATCTCCGGGGACAAGACCGGGTCCACGGAACTGGCAAAGCCGCTTTGGATCCCATCGGTCGCCATCACGAGCATGTCACCGGCATTCAGGTGAGTCCCGCACGGGCGGAGAGACGGCATGCGGTAGCCGACAACGCCACCGCGGGTCACTATTGCCTCGTGACCGTACGGCGCGGCCGAGCGCACGACGATCGCGTCGACGTTCCCCACGCCCAGCCATTCCATCTGGCCGTCGCGGGCGATCGACGCGATGGTCATCACCACGCCCCGGGTCCGCCGCAACGCCTCGTTGCAGTGCTCGAACAGTGACCGCAGTGGCGCGTCGGGAATCTCGCCGATGGCGGCGATGGCGGCGGTCGCGGCCAGGTGGGCCTCGGGTCCGTGCCCGAGGCCGTCCATCACGGCGATGAGGGTCCGTGTTGCCCCCCGGACAACGAGATGCCCGTCGCCCGAGCTGGTCTCGCCGGGGATGGGAGCACCGGTCGCGGCCCAGTCGACCCAGTTGGTGGCGCCGACGGTGAGGGTCATGGCCGCCGTGCCCACATGGTCGTCGTGACCACCGTTCCGCTCCCGACCTTGGAGACCAGGTCGAAGTCGTCCATCAGCCGTCTCGTTCCCGGCAGGCCCAGCCCCAGCCCGTGGCCGGTCGAGAACCCGTCGGTCATCGCCAGCGCCGGATCCGCGATGCCGGGCCCCTCGTCGGCCGCGACGACGGTGATGCCGCGGGCGCCGCTCCTGGCCGCCGATCGAAGCAGGATCTCACCGTGGCCTGCGTACTTGAGAATGTTGCGCGCCAGTTCCGAGATGGCGGTCGCGATCAGCGTCTGGCTGACGCCGTCGAAACCCAGAGCGGTCGCGAGCTCGCGCGCGTCCTGGCGGGCCGTCAGGATGTCCAGTTCACCGTCGATGGGGACACGCATTTCATCGTCCACGGCCCGCACTGCCGTGCTGCCTCCCTCACTGTCCACGACCCGCACTCCCCTGCTGCTTTGCCTGTAGGTAGGCAAGCCCCTCGTCGAGATCGAGCGCGGTGCGGACGTCCGGCATAGTCAGGCCCAGCCGCACCATGGCCATCGCCACGTCGGGCTGGATCCCGGCGATGACGGTCTCCACGCCGCGAAGGCGGAGCATGGCGGCCAGGCTCTGCAATGTCCGCGTCGAAAACGAATCCATCACGTCCAGCGCGGTCACGTCCACGATGACCCCCTGACAGCGCCGTCGCTGCGCCTCGTCCAGCAGGCCGTTCTGCAGGCCGATAAGATCGGCGTCGGTCAGCGCGGCCTGCACGGACGCGATGAGGTACGGCGCTTGCGCGAGGATCGGGACCGGCATAGCCGCGTCACGCCACGGTCGCCGGCACGATCGGGGCCGCGCCCGGGTCCCCGGCGATCACCCGGTAGCCGAGGAGCCGGTCGGCGGCTTCGATACCGCCCTGCAGGTCCCCGACCGTCTGCATCCGGGAAAGGTCGACTCCCACGGTGACGATGGTCTGGGCGGTGGCCGGTGACACGCCGGTCAAGATGACGATCGTGCCCAGCAGCCGCGCGGCGTCAACCGTCTGGATCAGGTGATTCGCGACCTTTGAGTCGACCGCGGCGACGCCGGTGATGTCCATGACCACGACCCGGGCACGGAACCGCCGGATGGAATCGAGCAGTTGCTCGGTCAGTTGCCGCGCCCGGTCCGAATCGATCAGGCCGATGATCGGCAGGATCAGCAGCCCGTCACGAACCTGCAGGACCGGAGTCGACAGCTCGCGGATCGCCTCCTGCTGCTGGCGGACCACCCGTTCCCGCTCCGTGTTGAACGCCATCGCCACGATCACGAGGATCCTGTTCACGACGGACTCGAATATCCCGAGGGCGGCATTGAGCCGATCAGGCTCCTTCGCGAAGCGCCGGAGCAGACCGCGTCCATACACATCGCGCAGCGCCAGCATCCCGCCCAGGAACCGCTCGGAACTCATCGCACCGACCGCGGCCCGCCGTGCCATCCGCGCCGCAAACTCCTCCGCGCCCAGGTAGCTCCCGGAATCCAGGCTATCGACACAAGTGTCATAGACCTTCAGCGACTCCAGTTCCTGCTCCCGCGCCGTCAATGAGTCCAGCCACAGGTCGCCGCTGGCCGTCATGGCCCGCACCCACTCCCCGCGCAGCTCCTCACGGCCCTGGCGCAGGTACGCGACCATCTCCTCTTGCAGCGTCCCGGGAGATGCCGCCGCAGAACTGCC
>Ga0182014_10007148_pt1 | contig 11759 bp, 11 predicted proteins | sample 612S2DmetaG_FD_120489 | JGI IMG/M metagenome (GOLD analysis project Ga0182014, IMG submission 120489) | Permafrost microbial communities from Stordalen Mire, Sweden - 612S2D metaG | ecosystem: Environmental > Terrestrial > Soil > Wetlands > Permafrost | place: Sweden: Stordalen | collected... | reverse complement strand
TGGACGAGATCCTCAACCGCTGGCCCGAATGGGATATCGACTACGACACAGCACAACTCGCGTCGACATCCACCGTCCGTGGCTGGGAGCGGCTGCGGATCGTGCTGCCTTAACCGGACTGGGCGCTGCGGCCCTGGCGCGCTTTCGGCTGCGGCATCTCAAATCGGTCGAGGACCCGGTGAACCAGCGCGACGGCCTCGTCGTGGCCGCCGGAGGTGCCAAGCCCCTCTTCGAGGATCAGGGTGCGGCCGATCGCGGCGATGACGACCGCCAGTGCGGCAGGCGGGAATTCCTCGGTGTCGAGGTCATGCTCGCGGACGATGAAGTTCAGTGCGGTGATTTGTTGTTCGCGCCAGCGCTCGGACCAGGCCGCGATCTCCGCCCTGATCTCCTTACGATGATTGGCAAGCCCCATGAACTCCAACAACAGTCGGGTGTCCTTCGGCGCGATGAGGGTGTCCCAGAAGGCGTGCAGCGGCCGGTCGGAGGCCAGTGCTTTTTGTTGCCTGTCCAGGTAAATGGTGGCGCCGCGGCGGAAAACCGCCAGATACAACTCGTCCATGGTGGGGAAGTAGTAGTGCACCAGGGCCGGTTTGACACCGGCTTGAGCCGCGACCCGGCGTGAGGTGGCCGCGGCGTAACCCTCCTCGACCATGATCTGACTCGTCGCGGCGATCAGCATGTCGCGAGTGTTGGAGTCGCGTGCCTTTGGTCGTGCGGATGCGGTCACACAGGGTTTCCTATCATAGGCGACTATCACAAGGGGACTATCACACCGCCGGCTCGGCGACCATGTCGAAGAAAGCGGCACCGGAGTCCGGGATGCGGTTCTGCTTGAACACGTTGACGGCGTAGGAGACCAGGATCATCGAGTACAGCAGGTGCAGCAGCCTGGTGGCGTCGTCGGGCAACGCGTCGATATCGAACCCGTTGAGATAGGCGATCGCCTCCTCGGCCCTCGGCGCCACGGCATCGTAGAACCCGACCAGCTCGTCGAACGGCTTGGACAGCCGCGCCTCGTAGCGCTGCGCCCGGGTGGGCAGGGCCCAGTCGGCGACAAACGGTTCGAGGTCGGAGAACCCTTGCGGCAACGTGGAACTAGACATCATGCCTCCCGCAGGGGGCCGGCGGTCAGGTAGGACCTTACGGTGTCGCGGATGACGGTGTGAAACTGGCGGATGAGCAGCTCCTGGTCGCTGAGGTGGAAGGTGTTCTGCGCTCGTGTCTTGAGCGCTGAATGGGTGGCCTCGATGGTGTTCACGTCCTGCATGGCGAACTCGATCGTGCTGTCGACCACCAATTCCTGCGCAAGGCGATCGGCTGCGTTCGCCGGTGGCACGAAGTACATGTCGATCTCGTAGACGTGCGAGTCGACCGTCTCCGGCCAGTAGGTGTAGGTGATGTAGTAGCCGCGCGCCCAGATCTGGATCGAGATGTTCGGGAAAAGCCAGAATTGGTCGTTGCCCCACGACGCGATGTCGCCGCGGTTGAGGAAGTCGGCCCCCGAGTTGTCGAGGCCGATGTCCGGAACATCGTCGGGGCCGAAAAGCCCTGCGCGGAAGAGCTTGTAGACCCAACGCTGATCCTGGCGGGCGGGCCCCGCGGTGCCGGGTTCGCGAGGCGGCAACGGCGGCGGCCCGGGAACCGAGGTGAGCATGTGCGGCCGGAACAGCTCGTAGTGATACGAGTCGACCGGGGGCACCATCTTCTCGGCCTTGGAGACGTCGGGATCGATGAAACGGCCGTGCACGTACGGCGGGTGATACCACTCGCATACAGAGTCGACGGCCAGCTTCCAGTTTCCGTTGATCCGGGTGGAGAATCCGTACCGCTGGGTCATCTTCTCGAACGGATAACCCTCGATCGCCAGCAGATTGTCGCCGAGAAAGCTTCGCAGCGGAACCGGGACTCCGTCCCGTTCGGAGGCGAGGTTGACGAAGATGAAGCCCGCCCACACCTCGCAGTGCACCGGCGGCATCCGCAGCGAGGACTTGTCCAGGTCGAAAAACTCACTCTCATTGGTGATGTGGTTGACCTTGCCGTCCAGGCCGTACCGCCAGCCGTGGTACTTGCAGGCGAACGCACGGCAGCTGCCAGAGGTCTCCTCGCCCGGATGATCCTGCCAGACAACCTTGTTGCCGCGGTGAGCGCACACGTTGTGAAAAGCATGCACGGTGTCGTCAAGGTCGCGGGCGATCACGATCGAGGCGAGGCGCCCGGGCAGATCCCGGGTGAAGTACGAGCCCTTGCGCGGTAGCCGCTCGATCCGCCCGACGCACAACCAGTTTCGCTTGAATACTGCCTCGCGCTCGGCAGCGAAGAATTCCTCGGAGATCGAATCTTCGTAGTTGACCGGGGCTGTCCCCAGTTCGGGGTAGTCAGTGGTGAACTTGCCGCGGCCCGTGGAGAGTCGTTGCTGGATGCTGGTCACGAGGGGACCCCTTCTTGCGCGGGCGCGCCGTTGGACGGTGTTTTCCAAGGCTCGTCGTCCCAGGCCCTGTCCAGCGGCGCCATCTCGCCGCCGAACGGGAAGAAGGCCCGCTGCGCATAGGTTTCGCGGGCCAGGCCGTGACCGAGCTCGTCGAGGAAAGCCCGCTTGAGGGGGTTGGTGAAAAGCTGGCGCGAGTAGCGCAGCGTCAGCGGTGGGCGCTTGACCAATTCGCGGGCCAGCTCCCACGCCCTGTCGAGCAGTTTGTCTTTGGGTAGCACCTCGTTGACCACGCCCCACTCCTTGGCTTCCGCCGCGCCGAGCTTCATGCCGGTCAGCAGGAAATAGCGCGCACGGGTGTGGCCTGCCAGAAAACTCCAGATCACATGCTGGCCGTCGCCGGGCACCTGGCCGCGGGGAAAATGCGACGCGTCTTGGAAGTAGGCGTCCTCGGCGGCCAGCACGATATCGCCGAGCAACGGCACCTCCGAGTGCATGTTGCACGGGCCGTTGACCGCGCTGATCATCGGAACGTCGACGTCGAGCACGTTGGTGATCAAGTGCCGCGCATACCAGGCCTTTTCGTCAAGCTTGTGCAGGCCGCGAGTGCCAGGCATCAGCAGATAGTCGGGCTTCTCGACGGGATCGCCGTTGGGCATGCGCCCCCAGTTGGCGTTGTAGTTCTCGCCGGTGCCGGTGTGAATGAGCACCTTGATCTCGCGGTCCCCGGCGATGTCGGCGAACGCGTCGGACATCTGGTCGTGCGCCCGCCAGTCCCAGACCAGGCTGCCGCCGTTGGTGTGGCACTGCATGAACAGGATGCCGTCATCGGAGAGGTCGAGCCGATAGTTCGCGTACCTGTCGTGGTACTCGCTGTATCTGGTCCGCTTTGCCATTGAGTTGTCTCACTCCCGCGGTGGTGATGTGGCGCCGACGCTAATTGAGCGATCGCCCAATAGTCAGGTGCCATGGTTACATCTCAGTACGCAGCGGTCAAGGTTTAGTGCCCGTGTAAGCGGTCCACGACCGTCGCAAAGGACTCGATCTGGGACTGTTGCACCGTGACGTAATTGACTCCGAGCGATTCCCGGCGTGAATAGAGCTTGTCCACAATGGTTTCCAGCGAACCGATCAAGACGTTGGGATGCTCGCGCAGCACATCGGCAGAGATCCCCGTCGACTTCGCCGCGTCGGCCAACGCAGCCTCGGGATCGTCGGTGATCGCCGTGAAGTACGGAGAGCTCTCTATGTCCAGGCGACCGTAGCGCTCACCGGCGGCGGACCGGACAACGTCGATCCGACGCTGCGCGACTGCATGCGGATCCAGACCGTCGGCATCGCGCGCCACAAACGGCACGCTGGACATGCTGACAATGTCGGCTTCGCGGCCGGCCAAGGACAGCACCCGCGGTCCGCCCCCGCCGATCATGATCGGCGGATGCGGGCGCTGCACGGGGCGGGGCCGACCCGCATAGCCGTGCACGTGAACGAAGTCGCCGGAGCAGTCCAGTTCCTCGCCTGCCCAGTGCGCCTTGATGAGCGAGACGACTTCGGCGAGTTTGGCGATTCGCCGGCCCGGCCGGTCGAAGGTCAGTCCCATTGCGGTGTACTCGGTCTCGCTCCAGCCGGCCCCGATGCCCATTTCCAGCCGACCATCGGACAGCAGATCCAGGGTCGCTGCCTCCTTGGCCAAGACGGCCGGCACGTGATAGTCGATGCAGAACACCCGGCACCCGATGCGGAGCGTTTCGCTGACCGCGGCCGCCGCCGCCATCGCCGCGATCGGGGCGAGGTCTTGGCGAGGGGTACGCGCGGCTTTCTGTGCCGGCCCGGGGCCCAGGTAGTGATCCGCGAGGAAAAGTGTTGAGTACCCGAGGTCTTCGACTCTGCGAACGGTGTCGCGCCACTGTCGGCCGCCGGCGGCGTTGGTCGCCTGCACGGCGAAGCGAAACGGGGGCCCGTCCATGGGCTTGACCATAATCGACACGGAGTGATAGGCATGGGGTGTTTGGGCGGTCGCTCAGGAAAGTGGAGGTTCGAGCGTGAAGACGGCGGTGGTGACGGGCGGTGCCTCAGGGATCGGCCGCGCTGTCGCCGAACGGTTGCGCAAAGACGGACTCCGGGTGGCCGTCATCGACCTGTCGCCCACCGATGACGAGTTCGGCCACGTCGCCGATGTCACCGACCGCGCGCAGGTGGACGCCGCCGTCGCGGAGATCCGCGAACAGCTCGGCCCGATCTTGGTGCTGGTCAACGCCGCCGGGATGGAAGGCTTCCAGAAGTTCTCGACGATGACGTTTCAGGAATGGTCGAAGGTGATCGACGTCAACCTGAACGGGGTATTCCACACCACCCAGGCCGTGCTGCCCGACATGGTCGAGGCCGGATGGGGACGCATCGTCAACATCTCGTCGTCAAGCACGCACTCCGGTCAGCCGTTCATGGCCCACTACGTGGCGGCGAAATCGGCGGTGAACGGCCTGACCAAATCCCTGGCTCTGGAATACGGGCCGCGCGGCATCACCGTCAACGCCGTCCCGCCCGGGTTCGTCGACACACCGATGTTGCGCAGCGCCGAGAGCCGACACCTGCTCGGCGGAACCGTGGAAGACCACATCAAGCGCACACCGGTGCGCCGGGTGGGCCGGCCCGAGGACATTGCCGCTGCCTGCGCCTTTTTCGTGTCCGACGAGGCCAGTTACATCACCGGGCAGATACTCGGCGTCAACGGCGGTCGCAACACCTAGAGAGGACATCTCGAGGAATATGTACGACAGGGATCAGCTTTTCATCGACGGGAAATGGGATGCTCCCGGCTCCGATTCCGTCATCACCGTGATATCGCCGCACAGCGAGAGCGTGATCGGTCACGCGGCGTGCGCGGGACCGGCCGATGTCGACCGCGCCGTGGCGGCGGCCCGCGCGGCGTTCGACACCGGACCGTGGCCGCGGATGCAGGCAGCCGAACGGATCGAGGCGATCGGGCGGCTGGCAGCCGTCTACAAGGAACGGCGAGCCGACATGGCGGCGCTCATCTCGGCCGAGATCGGCGCCCCCATCACCTTCGCCAAGATGGCACAGGTCCGACTTCCCTTGACCATGATCTCGGCGTTCTGCGGTCTGGCAGGAAACTACGAGTGGCAGCAGGACCGTCCGGGCGTGTACGGCAAGGACATTCGGATCACAAAGCAACCGGTCGGAGTGGTCGCCGCGGTGGTGCCGTGGAACATGCCGCAGTTCCTCACCGTCGCCAAGATCGTGCCGGCGCTGTTGGCCGGGTGTTCAGTAGTGCTCAAACCGGCGCCCGAGTCGGTGCTCGACGCCCAGTTGCTTGCGGATCTGGTCGCCGAAGCCGACCTACCGCCCGGTGTGTTGAACGTGGTGCCCGGCGGTCGCGATGTCGGCGAGCTGCTGGTGGGCCACGCCGGTGTGGACAAGGTGTCGTTCACCGGGTCCACGGCGGCCGGGCGGCACGTCGCGCTCGCCTGTGCCGCGGGGCTGAAGCAGGTCAGCCTCGAACTGGGTGGCAAGTCGGCGGCCATCGTGCTCGACGACGCCGACCCGTCGACCGTTGCCACCGGCATTCAGATGGCCAGCCTGGCCAACAGCGGCCAGGTGTGCAACGCGCTGAGCCGCATCCTGGTCCCCGCGGCCCGCGAGGGCGAGTTCGTCGACGCGTTGGCGGCAACGATGGAGTCGATGCCGGTCGGCGATCCCGCCGATCCCAACACCGCGATCGGTCCGCTGGTGGCCAAGCGTCAGCAAGAACGCGTCCGCGGCTACATCGAATCGGGCACGAGCGAAGGGGCGCGGCTGGTGGTTGGCGGCGCCGACATGCCCACCGGCCTGGACACCGGTTGGTATGTGCGGCCGACGTTGTTCAGTGATGCCCACAACGACATGCGGATTGCGCGCGAAGAGATCTTCGGCCCGGTGCTGACCGTCATCTCCTACCGTGACGAGGACGAAGCGATCCGGATCGCCAACGACAGCGAGTACGGGCTGGCCGGATCGGTGTTCACCGCCGACGTCGATCGCGGATATGGCGTGGCGGGTCGAGTGCGGTCGGGCACGTTCGGCGTCAACGAGGGCTACATCATGGATCCCGCGGCCCCGTTCGGCGGCGTCAAGAACAGCGGCTACGGCCGTGAACTCGGGACCGAAGGGATCGACAGTTACACCGTGAGTCAATCGATTTCGGTTGCGGCGCCGGCAAACTGACAGCTAGTGTCCGCGGCCACCGACCTCGGCGGGTAGCGGTGGCGGCAACGGCGCCGTCGGCGTCACTGTTGGCGGCGCCGCGGCCGGGCTTTGAGGTGTTGCGGCCGGCGTCTGCGCCGTTTTCGGTCCGTGGAAAGACACCATCGGCTCCCGACGGATCACCTGATTGCCGTCGCTGACTACCAGTGCACTCGACGTCACCGTGTAGGTGATTCCGTCGTGCTGCGCGACGAAGCTGCCGTCGGCGGAGGGTGAGGCAGACGCGATCAGTTTGGCGCCGTCGCTGATCCGCACACCGCGGTAGCCGTACTGGCCGCTTGAGGTCTTGCAGATCGCGATCCGTGAGTTCGCCGTACTCCCGAACGCGACCGCCGTGTCCGGCGCCGCGCAGCGTGCGGTGGAGTCGACGAAGCCCAAGGAGTCGGTGGCCGGGTCGGCACTGGCCGACGGCGTGCCGATGACGAAAAGCGCCGAACACGCGGCCGCGGCGACAGTGACGCGGCGGGTCCAAAGCAGATAGGAGGACATCAGGGTTCCACCAGAACACGGGCGAGCGGGCGGCGCGCACACCCACGCCGCGCCTCAGCCGAATCGTTAGCTGGTTGAAATGAAACCATGGCTTACGCCGCGGACTGCCAGATCAGAAGGTTGTCGGCGGGTTGTGGGATGCTCGCAGCTGAGATGAGCCGGCACACCACTTTTAAATACTGCCTCGACCCCACGGTCGCGCAGCATGAGGTGATGGCCCGGTATGCCGGGGCGTCCCGATTTGCGTTCAACCAGTGCCTGCAGATGGTGAAAGCCGCGCTAAACCAACGCAAGACCTACCCGGACAACGATGTGCCGTGGACGGGGTTTGATCTAATTAACGCGTTCAACGCGTGGAAGAAAACCGCCGACGCCGGACGGCTCTTCATCGTCGACAGCGATGGCGTGGCGCAAACGGTGGTGACTGGCCTGTCGTGGCGGCGCGAGGTTTGCCAACAGGTGTTTGAAGAAGCCGCGGTCGATCTGGGCAAGGGAATCAAATGCTGGTCGGACTCGCGCTCTGGTAAGCGTAAGGGCCAGCGGGTGGGCTTTCCGCGGTTCAAAAAGAAAATCGGCGCGGTGCCGTCGTTTCGCCTGCGCAATAAGCACTCCAAGGAGCGCCCGCCGGCGATGCGCATCGGGGACAACAGCCGGCCGCGTTCGGTCGCATTGCCCGGCATCGGGCAGATCGCGGTTCACGATGACACCCGCCGGCTGCGGCGCATGATCGCAAAAGGCAGGGCCAAGATCTGTTTCGCCACTGTGACCCATCGCGCGGGCCGCTGGTGGGTGTCGCTTAACGTCGAGGGCGCCGACCTGCACCCCGAGCACCGGCACCCGGCCCACGATCCGGACGATGATGGCGGCTGGGTCGGCATCGACCGGGGCTTGTCGGCATTCCTGGTCGCCGCCCGCGCCGATGGTGAAGAGGTTGCTCGCATCACCGATGCACCTAAGGCGCTGGGTATCGGGATGAAACAGCAACAACGCCTGGCGAAATCGTTGGCCCGCAAGAAGAAAGGATCAGCCAACCGCCGCACCGCCGCGGCCAAATTGGGGCGTCATCACCATCACATTGCCAACATCCGCCGAAATTTCCTGCATCGGGTCTCCAACGCGCTGGTCAAGACTCACGACCGGCTCGTGATCGAGGACCTGCACGTATCCGGGATGCTGCGCAACCATCGGCTCGCTAGAGCGATCTCGGATGCCGGGTGGGCCGAATTCGCCCGGTTGCTGGATTACAAGCAGGCCTGGCGCGGCGGCGAGCTTATCGTCGCGGATCGCTGGTATCCGTCGAGCCGGCTCTGCCTAGGCTGCGGTGCAGTCCGTGGCGATCTGACGTTGGCCGATCGGACGTTCACCTGCAGCTGCGGGCATTCCGTCGACCGTGACACCAATGCCGCGGTGAACCTGGCCCGGTGGGGCCAAAACCATCACAATCCATCACCGGATCCCCGGACCCCCAAGCAGCGGGGCCGGGCTACCAATGCCCGCCGGCGGGACGGCGCTGACCAGCACCATTCGTATGCCGGTGAAACTAGCCCGGATGACGCGGGAACCGACGTTCACACTGCGCCAGCGGCCTGAACCGACGACGTCCGAGAAGGACGGTGCCGAACACTCAACAGAATTGTTCGACACGCTTTAGATTCGACGCCGGACCCCCCTTGCGCCGAGAAAGAGGCAAAGCCATGGCGACCCTGAACAAACTACTGTTCGATCCGAATGCCTACGACCCGTCGCATTTCGACCCCGAGACGCGGCGCCAACTCCGCGCGGTGATCGACTGGTTCGAAGGCCGCGGCAAGGCCAAGCTGCTCCGCGACGATCTCGAGGCGGCGTGGGTGTCGGATTTCCTCGACCTCATCAAGCAGGAAAGGATCTTCGCGACCTTCCTCACCCCCTCGGAGTACGGCGGCGGCGACCCGAACAAGCGATGGGACACCTCCCGCAACGCCGCGCTGAGCGAGATCTTCGGGTTCTACGGACTGTCGTATTGGTACGCCGAGCAGGTCACGATCCTGGGCCTCGGGCCGATCTGGCAGAGCGACAACATCAAGGCCAAGGAGCGCGCGGCCGCACAACTCGAGGCGGGTGGCGTGATGGCGTTCGCGCTCTCCGAGCGCGACCACGGCGCCGACATCTACAACACCGACATGCTGCTCACTCCCGCACACGACGACAATGGCGCCGAGGGTCCGGAAGGGCCGGTGTTTCGCGCGTCGGGGGAGAAGTACTACATCGGCAACGGCAATGTGGCGGGCATGGTGTCGGTGTTCTCGCGCCGCACCGACGTCGACGGCGCCGACGGTTACGTGTGGTTCGTCGCCGACAGCAGCCACCAGAATTACGAACTGATCGGCAACGTGGTGCACGGCCAGATGTACGTCAGCAACTTCCGTCTGAACGACTACCCGGTGCACGAGGAGGACATCCTGTGCACCGGACCGGAGGCGTTCTCCGCCGCGCTCAACACCGTCAACGTCGGCAAGTTCAACTTGTGTTCTGGCTCGATCGGGATGTGCGAGCACGCCTTCTACGAGGCGATCACCCACGCCAACAACCGCATCCTGTACGGCAACCCGGTCACCGATTTCCCCCACGTGCGGGCCAGCTTCGTCGAGGCCTACGCCAGATTGATCGCGATGAAACTGTTCAGCGATCGTGCGATCGACTACTTTCGCAGCGCCAGCCTCGACGACCGTCGATATCTGCTCTTCAATCCGGTGACCAAGTCCAAGGTCACCTCCGAAGGCGAAAGGGTCGTCACGCTGTTGTGGGATGTTCTGGCCGCCAAAGGCTTCGAGAAGAACACCTACTTCTGTGAAGTAGCCCGGCTGATCGGCGCCTTGCCGCGGCTGGAAGGCACGGTGCACGTCAACGTCGCGCAGATCCTGAAGTTCATGCCCAACTACATGTTCAACCCGGCGGCCTACCCGGAGATCGGCACCCGCAACGACGCGGGCGATGACGTGTTCTTCTGGGCGCAGGGTCCGGCTCGCGGCGCGTCAAAGGTCCAATTCGCCGACTGGGCAGCGGTTTACGAACAGCACGTGAAGATACCGAATGTAGCGCTGTTCTATGAGCAGGCTCGTGCGCTCAAAGAGTTGCTGGAGAGCGCCGCGCCGGACGCCGACCAGATGCGCGACCTCGACTTCCTGCTCGTCGTGGGTCACCTGTTCACGCTGATCGTCTACGGCCAGTTGATTCTCGAACAAGCGGATCTGATCGGGCTCGACGCCGACCTCGTCGACCAGATCTTCGACGTGCAGATCCGCGATTTCTCCCAACATGCCGTCGCCCTACATGGAAAGCCGAGTTCGACATCGGCGCAACAGGACTGGGCGATATCGGCGGTGCGCAAACCGGTAACCGACACGCAACGCTTCGACCGGGTCTGGGAGCAGGTCGAGAACTACGACGGCGCCTACGAAATGCGGCCCTAGCCGGCAGCAGGTACGAACGGGACGTCGTCGGGCGCGGCGCGGCGGGCTGCCAGCAGCGCACGGGCGGCGTCACCGATCGGAAGCCGCAGCGGCAGCTGGGGCTTCTCGGCGGCGTCAGCGATCTCGGCGGCCACCTGCTCGGGGGTGATCATCCCGTCACGCGGCCCGCCGCCCTCGAGTATTGCGGCGTAGGGATCGTCGGGCAGGGTGTAGGTGGTCACGTCGTCGAGCGCGCCGGAACTCACCGCGCCCGGCTCGAGCAGGGTGGCCTGGATGCCGAACGGCGCAACCTCGATCGCGAGGGCTTCGACGAGTGCCTCCAGTGCCCACTTGGTCGATGAGTAGGCCGCCCCGGGGGGTAACACAAGTCGCCCGACGATGCTGGACATGAAGAGCAGCTTCCCGCCGCCGCGAGCGCGCATCCGCGGCAGCGCGGCTTGCGCGACGCGGATCGCGCCGACCGTGTTCAGGTTGAACAGCCGCTGCAGTTCGGCCAGCGGTATGGCTTCCACAGCGGCGTAGAAGACCTCAGCGGGGTTGACGATGACGATGTCGACGTCACCCGCGGCGGCGAATGCCGCCGTCACGCTGGCGTCATCGGTGACGTCGAGGGCCAGGCGTTGGTCGAGGTCGGGGTCGTGAAGCGAACGCGGATCGCGTGCGGTACCGATCACCCGGTGACCGCGCCGGGCGAACTCGATGCTGATGGCGCGGCCGATCCCGCGACTGGCGCCGGTGACGAGGACAGATGACATAGCGTTGCGCTCCTGGTTGGGTCGAGAAGTTGTCGGCGTATGCACTGGGTAAACCGGTCGGTGTACATTCTTGTTCCAACGCAGCGAAGATTTCGGCGGCCGCAAGCGGAACGGGGTGTGACGCCGGGCATACGATCAGCAGATGCGTGGCACCAAGATCCTGATCACCGGACCGACTGGACAAGTTGGCAGTCCCATCGCCCAGGCCCTGGCGGCCGACAACGAAGTCTGGGGTATCGCCCGCTTCACCAACGTGGCGGCGCGCGAGGCCCTGGAGAAGTCGGGCGTTCGGTGCGAGACCGTCAACCTGGCCGCAGGCGACTTTGACCGATTGCCCTCCGATTTTGATTACGTGCTCAACTTGGCGGTGGCCAAGAG
>Ga0182014_10007144_pt1 | contig 11761 bp, 11 predicted proteins | sample 612S2DmetaG_FD_120489 | JGI IMG/M metagenome (GOLD analysis project Ga0182014, IMG submission 120489) | Permafrost microbial communities from Stordalen Mire, Sweden - 612S2D metaG | ecosystem: Environmental > Terrestrial > Soil > Wetlands > Permafrost | place: Sweden: Stordalen | collected... | reverse complement strand
TGACTCCGCTCGGGACTGTCCGACTGATGCGGAAATGAAAGACAAATAGACAACGATCACGCGGGGGGTGGGCACAGTTCTCCGACGAGCAAGGATAGCGCGTTAGCCGTTAGACGTTGGTGAAGATGAATCTGGGGTGCGCCACTTCTCGCGCTTTTCGAGAAGTGGCCTCCACCGCCGTGTCCCGGCCAGGTCCGTCAAAAGACAACTCGCGTTACGCTGCCCGTTCAAATGCCGCTTACGCCAGCCCTGCGTGAATGCCAAGCCCCTCTGCGGCTTTTCGGAGTCGCCTATCTCTTGTCCACAGAAGCGTGGACGGATTGATAAAGACTGAGGCTATCAGTTGGGCGTCGGTCAGACCGATGCCAAGGCTGTACAAACGACGAGCCTCAATCATTCGCCGCACTTCGCTCAGTTGCGCCACTCGCACCTGGGGTAAAAGGTCCAGCAGTGCAAGCGTTTTGGTGCGCTCCTCTAGCGAGCCCAGGGCAAGTTCCGCGATGATGGACGGGTGGATCACAATGTGCCCTTGGTTCAGATGCTTCCGCAGTTCTTTGTTTCCCGAACGAAAGTGGTCGATCCAAATCGACGTATCCGCGAGAATCAATTCGACCCCGGCCTGCGGCGAGGAATATTCTTTAGTTTCGGCATGGTGCCCGCCAGGGATGCTAATCGGCGGGCGCTCTCCCGCTCGATGAGAGCTTTGAGCGCCTCACGAATCAGCGCCGTTTTCTCTGCCACCCCGGTGAACTCCTGGGCGGTGCGTACGAGATCGTCATCCAGCGCAACCGTTGTCCTCATGGCACTGATTATAGCATCAAATGATGCCATTTAGTGTGCTTAGGCGGGCGGGGCACATCAACGAGGGAATGTCTACCAAATCAATCCGGGGGGGGTGCCTCTTCTCGCGCTTTTCGAGAAGCCCGCCGACACTCGACTAGGACGCCCGCCGCCAAGCACTGAAATTGTAATAATTACAGTGTAATAAATACCCGCCTGTGCCTGTTTTACCACACAGACCCCATAGCATTATCAATGACTTGGGAGCATCGCTGAGGCATATTTCCTGACTTACGGTCACTACAAACACTGGGTGGACCCCGGTATTTTCGCTTTTTCTGCGCCCCAGTAGCCTCCCAATACGTACATTCTTATACGCACACTTTTGCCATGTTTCACGTGGAACATTGTACGTACATTTGAACGCGGCGATTTGAGGGCGCGGAAACTTTTCCGCCACGACCACCCCTCCCCGTGATAGATGTGGAAGCATGAAATTCCATACCGAATACCTGACCCTGCACACGAAAACCAAGCGCGCCTACGTCCACATAACTCCGCAAGTCGAGAGCGTCCTCAAGAAGTCCGGCATCAAAGACGGCATGATCATGGTCTCCGCCATGCACATCACCGCCGGGGTCTACGTCAACGACAACGAAAGCGGCCTGATCAAAGACATCGACCAGTGGCTGGAAACGCTAGCGCCGTTCCGGCAAAACTACCAGCATCACCAGACCGGCGAAGACAACGGAGACGCTCATCTCAAGTCGCTGATCATTCACCACGAAGTCATCGTCCCGGTCACCAACGGCAAGCTCGACTTCGGCCCCTGGCAGCAGATCTTCTACGCCGAATTCGACGGCCAACGCGACAAGCGGGTGATTATTAAAGTGATGGGAGAATAGGGAATTTCGGTTATCCTCATAGATCGTCGCTAGCGTAACGAGTTTTGCGGTGGAGCGACGGGCGTCTCGCCCGTCCAGCAGTATGGCGGCCGGGCGGGGACGCCCGGCTCTCCACCAGCGAGTTTAGACAGGAGCCCAGCACCATGAGCGAAGAAATCACCGAACTGCACGAGCACGCCGAACATGCCCGCGAGCATCCCGATCTCGCCCCCATCACCCTCACCATGGCGGTGCTGGCCGTGCTGGTGGCGACCGTGTCGCTGCTTGGCCATCGCACCCACACCGAAGAAATTATTTTGCAGAACAAGGTCACCGACCAGTGGGCCTACTACCAGGCCAAAAATATCCGCCGCCACACCGACGAATTGTTCGCCGATCTGACCACCGTGGTCGCCAGTAAGGACGCGGAAGCCGTCGCCAAACTGCAGGAGAAATACCGAGCCGAAGCAGACCGCTACAAAGACGAGCAGAAGGAACTCGACAAGGAGGCTCGCGCAACGGAAAAGGAATCCGACCTTACCCGCCGCAAAGCCGACCGCTTCGACTTGGGCGAAGTCTTCCTGGAGATCGCGCTGGTGATTACGTCGATCACCCTGCTCTCGGGCCGCCGCATGTTCTGGCACCTCGGCCTGTTGATGGGGACCGCAGGCGTTCTCGTCGCCGCTTCTACCTGGTTCGTGCGCTAGACGCTATCGCAGAAATAGGCCATTCGGCACAGTTGACGCAATCGTCCTGCTTACGTCTCGTAACTCAGGAGACGGCGCCGAGGGTTTGCAGGGCTTGGCGCAAACGCGAAACGTCTTTCCGTTCTCCTTGACCGTCCAGGGTGAACTCGCATCCGTAGCGATAGCCATTGCGGTTGCGCACCGCCCCCGGAACTCGAATCGGTTCACCCGAATACGGAAGAGTAAATTCAATTTCGACTTCTTCTCCAAATTTCAATTCCACACCCGCCATTACGCACATCCCATATTCGCTAATCTCTGTGCCCCGCCCTTCTCTGATCAGAGTTGCGTCTTGCTTGTGGAAAATGACCCGGAGCGGGACGTCCAGTTTGTAGCGCATCGATCGCCGTTTAGTTTGGTAGGCAGGCGACAAGCCGGCAACGATCTCAGTAGCCATAATGGGACCTTAACAGTTTTGTTCCCTTTGGAGGAGGTAACGGAAGTATGGATCGTCAGCCCATCGCAATCATTAGCGCTGGCTGCATGGTTGGGCACTTCACTCCGGGAATTTTCCCGGCGAATTTCCCTCAATGACCAACTGGACGGTGACCCAGATCGCGACGACGATGCTGGAAATCACTGACGGCCATCCGTCGGCGGCGACTGCTTTCCGTCAGTACCGTTCATCGCAAAGTGATCCTGAGCACTTTCCCACCATCTAACTCGCAGCAAACGCGGGTAAATCACTTCTAATATGAGCGTCGACGCTTCGGCCTCTGGCGTGCAATATTCGCAAAGCTCTCTGGCCAAAACTCCACAGAAGAGAAGATCGGACCCGGCCTATGCTCCAAAAATGCGCGAACCCAGCCTGCACGGTTCCCTTTCGTTCCCTGCGCGAAGGCAAGCTGTTCCTGGCAGAAACTTTCCCTTCTGACCTCAACGCCGCATTTGACGGCAACCGGCGGAAACTCCGCCGGCGGGAACATTTCTGGCTCTGCGACGCCTGCTCCGCGCATTTCACGCTTCGCTTTGACCCCAACCTCGGGATGCTGACCGTTCCCCTCAGTGAACGCCCGAGCCCAAGTTTCCTCACCCGCGCCGCGGCCGGTGCTTGACGGATTGGCAAAAAGAGCCACCGATGGATTACGCGATCACAAAACGCTCGGCTTGCTCAGTCTGCGGCCTCCACACCATTCGCCACACCGGATGGTTCCTCGTGGTCGAAAACCGCTGGCTCGACCGCCTTAAGATTCTCACTTGGCATTCCTCGCTCGCCTCGCAGAAAGACATGAAGAGCGTCTGCTGCCGGCAGCATCTCAAAACCCTCATCGGCCACTGGCTAACCCAGGCCAGCCTCCGCCTTCCTCCAGCACACAACCCTCCGCTGCCGATTGGCAGCGACCCGGCTCTGGCCGATGTCGATCTCGGCCCCCACGCGGTGGGCCTACTGGTCGGCGAATTGGCGGTTCACCGCGAGTCCTTTTCCCGGGTCTGGTCAGGTTCCCCCGAGGCTCTGGAATGCATCCTCGACGCTCTCCTCACCATCGGAGCTGAAAACAAACCCCACGCACTGGAATTTCAGCTCTTCGACCCACCCGAGTCCTCGCACGGTCTTTCCCTCCAATAAGGCGCCGGCAGGATCTAGCTCTGCCGGCGCTCCCTCCACTCCCGCCAATCTTTCTCGATTGCGTCCGCCATCGCCTGCGCCGCGCCCGCCAGCCAATTCCCTTTTCGCCGGCGCAAGTCCTTCAAGATCGCCCGCCGCTTTTCTTCCGTCCCCACATGAATATTCGCCGTCTCTTTTCCCATCGCCTCCAGCAGCCGCAACTCCCCTCGGCTCGTTCCGAGCGCCTCCAGTTCGATGCGCGAACAATGTGGCGACAGCCGCCGTACGACCCAGTGCCCCCGCATCTGCAGCCACGGATCGGGACAGCGCACCGCCCGTCTCAGGATCGCCGCATACAGAATCTCTGCCGGCGCTTGCTTCGGATTCAGCCAGTGCAGAGCCGATGGCAACAGCGCCTTCGCCTCCCGCGCCACTCGCCCGCCCTTCCACTCCGCGATCGCCACCAGCCGCGGCCGCCCCAGGCTTCCGAGGCCCGCCACTCGCCGCGCCAACCGGTAGCGCATGCCCCGCTCCGGCAGCAGATGCTCCATCGCCTCGCGCGCGCGCTCAGGAATTCCTCCCTTCACCGTCGGAAGGCGATCCATTTTCTGCCAGAACACGACCGGATCCCGCAGCTTGCTCTCCGCGATCGCCCGCAACCATTCATGGTTCTCCCCCAACACAAACGGACGCCCGCCCTCCTCCATGCCCAGCTCGTATCCCGCCAAAATTGCCGTCGCCGACTCTTTCGGCTTCATCGTCAGATGCTGTCCCCGTGTCGCCAGCAACGCGCTCGCCGCCAGCCGCACCAGATCCATCGTGTAGGGAAACACACACGCCTCATCAAAATCGTTAATTCCCCACACCAGCCGACCATCGGTGTCTCGCCAGGTGCCGAAGTTTTCCACGTGCAAATCGCCCACTGACAGAAGATGCGGCACGCGGTCGAGGTCCGCGCACACCTCGGGCCACACTTGTACCCAGCGATAGAAAGTCGCGCGAAAAAACGGAAAAAGGGCCGCCGCCATCTGCTCATGCTTCAACCGCAAATCGCGCCCAACCATTGGGAGGTGCAGCCCCAGCCAGTCCTCATACTTCTTCGTAGCCTTAACAATGTTCATGGATGGTTAGCAACCATAAGAAGATAGTCGGACCCTGTCAAGGCAGTGTAAATCGGCAAGCGTTCACGAGTAACGGCAAATCCGATAACGGATTCGAACGCAACAAAATCCGGAGCGTGGGCCCCTCCCCGCGCTCCGGCACCGGGAACCAGGAGACCGGCTCACGGTGAAATGGTTTGCCGCGATGTATTCTTACTTTCCCGTGCCAGTAAGTGAGACGGTTTGCGTGCCTAACTCGTCCTTAATGGACAGGAGCGCTGTCCGCGCGCCGGTGGCCGCCGGTTTGAACGTCACCGTAATCGTGCAGTCGGCGCCCGGCAGGCGGCTCGATCCGCAAGTCGACTTCGCGCTGAAGTCTCCAGGGTCGGTTCCTCCCAGCGTGATGCCGCTAATCCCGAGTGACGTGCTCTGGTCGTTGGTAAGAAGAACGGTCTCGGCTTTGCCCGTGCCCACCGTCTGCGCGGCATAGGTCAGCTTGAGCGGTGACACGCTGACTGGTTGCGAGCTGTTCTGCATAACGGTTACGAAGTTGGAATAGGAATTGTTGCCCGCTCCGAGGTTGTCGTTGTTAAGTACCGCGATGTCGGGCATACCATCGCCGTTGAAGTCGGCGACCACCGCACCCGCGCTCACGGCGCCTACGTAGAAAATCCCCGCCGCGCGCGTGAACGTCCCGTTGCCATTGCCCTGCATCAACGCGGGACCGATTTCGTCGGTCCCCTGTTCGTACGCCGCCGCCGTGATGAACAGGTCCAGTTTGCCGTCTCCGTTGAAGTCGCCCACTACTGGACGAGGCCAATAATCGGATCCGACGCAGTTCTCGGCGCCGATGGTGAATGAGCCGCCTCCGCCGCTGAGCAGAACGCCGAAGCCCACATCGCCGTAGTAGGGGCCTACGTTATAGGGGCAATCCTGGGTGGCGACCACGAGATCCAGTTTGCCGTCGTTGTTGAAGTCACCGGCCGCCAAGGAGTACGGAGTATAGGGAGTGGTGATCACAATCGGAGTTCCGAACGTGCCATTGCCGTTCCCAGGCAGCACATAGACCGCACTTTGACGGGCATAGGTGGCGAGAGCGATGTCGGCCTTGCCGTCGCCGGTAAAATCGCCGATGACCAAGTCGTCCTGATAAGGATTCAGTGAGGCCGCGCTGGTAATCAACGTCGCCGGACCGAAAATTCCTTTGCCTTTATTGAGCAGAACGCTCAGTGTTCCATCGCCGTTGGCCGTGACGATGTCGAGCTTGCCATCGCCATTCAGATCCGCCAGCTTCACTTCGTAAGCCTGCGCCGTACTGCCGGTGGAGTAGTAAACGGGTTTCTTGAACTTCCCCGTGCCCAGCCCCATCACGACCGCAAGAGTGCCGTTCTGACACCCGGTTTCCGTGCTGTTCTTGAGCGTCGCTACCACGTCGGCTTTGCCGTCGCCGTTCACATCGCCGGCAGCTACCCACTCCACCAAGTTCGGCCCAAAGTAGTTGTTACAGCCTGCGGGCACGTAGGTCTGGGTCGCCAAAACACCGTGCGAACTGCTCAACATCACCACGAAGGAGCCGGCATTGGTTCCGAACTCGCCCGAGTACGCCACGTCCGGGATGCCGTCGCCGTTGAAGTCGGCGGCCACCACGTTGTAGCCCGATCCCGTGGACTGCCATCCGTATTCGGTGGTGGTGCGGAAGGTGCCATCGCCGTTGCCCAAGGCCGAGAGCAATTGACCGCCCTGATTGTTGCCAACGGCAAAATCCGCGTACCCGTCGTTGTTAAAGTCCCCCAAAACTAAGGCAAGTTCCTGGGAGTCGCCCACTCCCACCGGGTAGTCGGCGCCATTGGTGAAGGCTCCGGTTCCCTTGCCGAGGAAGATGCGAACCGATCCGACGAGGTCGGCGCCGACAAGATCCGGTTTGCCGTCGCCGTTAACGTCGGCTATGTCGACAAGGGTCATATCGAGGCCGCTGCCAACCAACGCTTTTGGCGTAAACACGCCCGCGCCATTGTTCAAAAAAGGCACCAGGCCAAGCCCCGTAGCCAAAACGATGTCGATTTTCTTGTCGTGATTCAAATCTGCGGCGGCGATGCCTTGGGTTGCTAACCCAGAGTCTACGTTGTCACTGTAGTAGACGGCGGTCCGAAAAGTACCGTTGCCGTTGTTCAACAGCACGGCGATTCCCGCGTATTCTCCTACCGCGATATCGGGCTGGCCGTCGCCGTTAAAGTCGGACACAGTCACTCCGTAGGGGTTATTGAACCCAGGGTTCTTGGGGTCAATTGTGGAATAAGCGACCGGCGCCCTGAAGGTCCCATCGCCATTGCCGAGAAGTACATCCACAGCGCCGTCGGTGGTATCCACTACGACCAGACCCAATTTGCCATTGAAGTCTCCCGTAGCCAGGGAGGTTGCCGTCACGCGAGTATAACCAGGGAGCGGAAATGTCGTGGCCGTGCCGAAGGTTCCATCGCCTTTGCCCAGGTAAACATTGACAGCCATCGTGTTACCCGAAAAAAGCAAAAGCGCCGCGACATCCAACTGACCGTCGCCATTAAAGTCGCCCACCACCACCGACATCACGCTAGCACTCAGTTGGTCGATCGTTAATGGAAGTTGGAACGTGTTGTCTCCGTTGCCGAGCAACAAGCCTATGGTCCCGCCACTGTAGCTTCCGGTGACAATATCAAGCTTGCCGTCGCCGTTGAAGTCTCCGGTAGCCAGAGCGTTGACGTTGTAAGGGTCGTAGCCGTAGTCCCACAAGTTTGGGTTGGCCCCCCAGGATTGGGTTGCACCTATAAAAGTGACCGGGTAAGTTTGAGCCTGCGCCGGGCGAGATGCCCCGGTAAATAATAGTGCAAGCATGGTAAGCGCAATTGCGGCCATGCGGAACCTCTTGACCTGGAAGCGAATGCAATTCATGGAGTGTCTCCGTATTAGTACTTGAGAATTTGAAAATATGAAGTCTTTTGTACTTCGGGGGATTGCGCGAAGGTCCCGGCAGTCTCCGCCTGAGGGGCTACTGAACCGATCCGCGCACGGCGCTCACTTTCGCTGAAATGCTGGCCGCGGTCAATTCCCTGCTGGTCACGTTCCGACTAAACTCCGGTAACGCAATAAACGTCTTATTGTTAATGCGATACGGTGAACGGTCACGCCGTTTTGGAAGTCCAGAATGAGGGCCGCCAAGTCCAAAATTATGTTCGTGCCCCATTGGACGCGGCTGTGCTAAACTGACCTTCCCTCCCTTATCTGCCCGTCCTATGCCAGCAGGCGTCTCCTCAAATGCCGTAGTTCGCTTTGGAGTGTTCGAGGCCGATCTGCGTTCCGGTGAGCTGCACAGGTGCGGAGTCAAGGTCAAGATTCAGGAGCTGCCTTTTCAGGCCCTGAAGCTGTTGCTCAGCCACCCCAACGAAGTTCTCAGCCGGGAGGAAATTCGCCAGATCCTTTGGCCGGACGGCGTATATGTCGATTTCGATCGTGGCGTCATCAGCGCCATTAACCGTCTGCGTGACTCGCTCGGCGATTCCGCCGAAAACCCCGTCTTTATTGAAACCGTCGGACGCCGCGGCTATCGCTGGATCGCGCCCACGCACATCTCCGAACCGCCACCCGAACCGGCGTTCGACTCCGAACCTGAAGAGGTGGCCGCACTCGCTCCCACTTCTTCCCCGCGTTGGAAATTGGTTTTTGTCTTGCCGGTGCTGGCATTGCTCTTCGCGGCCTGGATATTCTGGGCGAGACATTCATCGAGTCGTACCGCCCAAGCGAGGGCGCCCGCAACCTCTTCCCTTTCGGGGGGAACCGGCTTTTCTTATCCTCATCCTCCCGCCAATCGCGAAGCCGAGGAGTTCTACCTCAAAGGCCGGTTTTACTGGAACAAACGTACTCCGGAAAGCTTGAACAAGGCGGTCGATTCCTTCACCCAGGCCATCGTCCACGACCCCAGCTATGCGCCCGCCTATGTCGGCCTTGCCGACTGTTACAACCTGCTGCGCGAATACACCGTGATGCCTAGCTCGGAAGCCTACCCGCGCGCGCTGGCCGCGGCGAAAAAAGCGGTCGAACTCGACCCCCAGTCCTCCGAAGCGCACGCCTCTCTGGCCTTTGTTTCTTTCTGGGGCATGTGGGACGTCACAACCGCCGATCGGGAATTCCGCCGTGCGATTGAACTCAATCCCTCGAACGCCGCCGCCCATCACTGGTACGCGACTTACCTCTCGAGCCTCCGCCGTGACCCGGAGTCGTTGGCGGAAATCGAGCGCGCCCAGGCGCTAGACCCTGCTTCCAAGTCCGTCCTGGCCGATAAAGGTTCCATTCTTTTTGTCGCGGGCCGGCAGCAGGATGCCATCGCCCTGCTCAAGCAGATGGAAGAAAACGAGCCCGACTTTATTTCTCCTCACCGCTACCTGAAGGGCATTTACCTGCTGACCGCGGACTATCCCCATTACCTGGTCGAAGCCAGAAGCGAAGCCCTTCTGATGCGCGACAGCTCAGCCCTCGCCGTCGTGGAAGCGACCGAAAAAGGTTTTGCCGCGGGAGGCGGAAAAGGTCTGCTGGAGAGCCTACGCCAGCAAGAAACAAAGCTCTATGAGCACGGCCTGTCGTCGCCGTTCTTCCTGGCGGAGACGTGCTCACTGCAGGGCAACAAGCAAGAAGCTCTGCGCTACCTGAAAATTGCCTACGATCAACATGACGATGAGGTGCCCGGTATGGCATCCCAGCATGCTTTTGACAATCTGCACAACGAGCCCGCATTCCACCGGTTGCTCGCCGATATAGGCCTGTCCCCGCTCAACTAACACTTAGCCGACGATAACCAACCCGAAACCAGCACCGTCCAAGCCAAAGCTGAAATCGTCATGGCCCTCAAGCCACAAGCCCTAGGCTCCGCGCGCCGGCACCGCGCCGGATCTCTTACGGAACGGCGCTTGATTACCCTAGTTACCTTCGTGGCGGCACCGGTTGGGCGTAGGCTACCGGCATGAAGATGCGACCCTATATTTCAGCCGCCCTCCTAGCTCTCGCCTTAGGAACAACCGCCTTGTCCCCATCCTCTTCTCCCGGCCAAGTACAGCTGGAAACACAGAGAAAGATATTGAGCAAGGTAAACCCGGCGTATCCAGAGCTCGCCCAGAAAATGCAAATCAGTGGAACCGTCAGGGTGGAGGCCGCAGTTGCGCCCAACGGAAAACCGAGGTTGACTCAAGTGCTTGGTGGCCATCCGCTGTTGGCAAAAGCCGCGGTCGATGCCATAGAAAAATGGAGATGGGTACCGGCTCCGGAGGAAACCAAAGAACTCATCGTACTCAATTTTCATCCCTAGGAGCCCAGAGGTTGAAGTGTCTCCGCGTACTCCGTGCCAGCGCGGTTAAGCCTCACTCCTCGCACGCCGCCGCTTGCCCCAACCCACTCTTTAAATCCGCCGCCAGCAGCTGATGAAACAACTGTTCCCCGGCTTCACGCCTCACCGAGAGCCGCCCCGCTCCATAGGCCCGCGATTTCAGTCCCCTCTGCACCGCCTCGCAAATTTCCAAATCCTCATCCTGCACACGACTTCCCACCGCGACACTCTGCTCGTTATAAGCGCGGGCCGTCTCGCTCACGTCGCTGAAGTAGAAATCAAAAATCACCCGGCAATGGTCCACATCAATCGGGATCACCAAATTCGTATCCAGATACCCCTCGTAGCAGTTGAACATGAAATTCGGATGCAGCCAGAAGTACCATGCTCGATCGCCTTTCCGCGTCGTGCCCGTGGCCGCATCTTCGTCCGAACTCACCAGCGGACTTGATTGCAAGCAATATCTGCCCTCATTCTCGATCTTGTACTGTTTGTAATCCAAAACAGAATTGAGTCCCTTGTGAAGATGCGGCACGTGATACCCGCCATCCAGATAGTTATCGACAAACACCTTCCAGTTACAGTGGATGTCGTAACTCTTAGTCGTAAAGTAGTGCAGCTTACTCAATCCCAGCGGAGCCACGCGCATCACCAATCCGCCAAGAAACTCCGCCAGCGGAGCCGCCTCCCCATCCAGATTCACAAATACAAATTGTTCCCACGTCTCCACCTTTACCGGGACAAGTCCATTGTCCTTGCGTTCGAAGTGCTTCACCCCATCGAACTCCGGCATCCCCTTGAGCGACCCGTCCAACCCGTAATTCCATCCGTGATAAGGACAATGCAGAATCGACGCCTGCCCACAGGGTTCCGTCAACACCGGCGCCGCATGATGCCGGCACACGTTATAAAAGGCCCGCAGCACGCCATCATTCCCGCGCACCGCCGCCAGCGGCTCTCCCGCCACCGTCGCCGTTACAAATTGTCCCGGCTTTTCCACTTGATCCACTCGCCCCACCACCTGCCAGGTCCGCGAGAAAACCGTCTGTCGTTCCAGGTCCGCAATCCGCGCATCCACATACCACGGCGCCGGAATCGTCGACGCCTCCGCCAGAGGCGCCGTCTCGTCATAACTCGCAACAATCTGCTCCACGCTCATTCCGGCCTTCATGCTTTCTTCCCCGGCGCCTGCACTTTCTCCGATCCAATCGCCCGCCGCAACAGTTCGACAAACTGTTCAATGCGGGCTTCTTTCTCCTCTGGAACCGGCCCCGACTTACGAAACAATCCTGGGTCTAACTCCTCCGTCAGCAGCGCATCCTGAAACCGGTCCATCGTCCACTCCAGGATCGATCCGG
>Ga0182014_10007142_pt1 | contig 11761 bp, 6 predicted proteins | sample 612S2DmetaG_FD_120489 | JGI IMG/M metagenome (GOLD analysis project Ga0182014, IMG submission 120489) | Permafrost microbial communities from Stordalen Mire, Sweden - 612S2D metaG | ecosystem: Environmental > Terrestrial > Soil > Wetlands > Permafrost | place: Sweden: Stordalen | collected... | reverse complement strand
TCCAGGCCCACGCGGTCGGCGGCGAAGAAGTCGGTTGACGCCAGGGCGATGCGCGAGGGTACCGGAGTCCCGCCCGAGGGGCCGTTGCCCTCCATTCCCTCGTATCCGTCAATCACCGCCACGCCCCAATGCGGCCTTAGCCGGGCGGCGGTGATCGCCATGTTGTAGTTCATCTGGTGCGGCCCGGCGTGATATTTCCGCTTGTCGTGCCAGGCCTGGGTGTCGCCCGGCGCGCTGTGCAGCGGCGTCCCGATCACCATATTCTTCACCGAGAGCGTTGCCACCACGGCATTGTGCGTCTTCAGCATGGCCGAGCACACCACGAAGGCATCCGGGTCCAGGAGCCTCGCGGCCAGGCGGACGGGGATCGGCCGGATGTTTGCATCGACGATCGAGAAGACCTCGTATTTCCCCTCCCGGTTCAGATCCACCAGGCTGACCTGCCGGGACTTGAACTCCGCCGCCACGCGGCTGTAATGGTTGTTCTCGAAGCCCTCCATGCTGTCGCGGGCGGAGGCCTCGGCGATCACCACCGGCCCCTTGAAGCGCGGCGCGAGGTAGTCCATTATCCCCAGCAGCGCGTCGGCGTGGGTCCCCGCCAGGGGCACCTTGGGCTCGACGATGTTGGGCTTGATCACGACATATTTCTTCGCCTGAAGCAGCGGCCTGATCTGGTCGTCGATGGCCAGCAGCGCGTTGTACACGTTCTTGCGCCGCTCCTGGCCTTCGACCAGCGACACTGTGGCGCGCTTCGCATAAGGGTAAATGGCAGGCGCCGGAACCGCCGGCGGGTACTGCTGTTCCGCGAAAAGGCCTCGTCCGGCCGTTCCTGCCAGGGCGCCCGCCCCGGCGAGGTGCATAAAATTCCGTCTTGAAAAGCCCGCCATGATCGCCTCCCGATCGTCGAATCGACCCGGCCTCCATTTTAAGCCATTCACCGTGCGCATGGCGGGACAGGCGAGCCATTCTTCCCAGATCCTGTCCTGTGCCGAGGGCTGCACCAGGCCGCAGATCTCCGATGGGGCCCTCGATAACGGCAGGACGTGACAGCGGATGGGGCAAAAGCGGATAATGTTCTCGTCCCCATCGCGGAGCGTGTTCAATGAGGCTACGTTGCGCCGCATACGCCCAATATTCAAGCGACCGGCAAAGTCCTGCGTCGATTGAAAACCAACTCCGGAATTGCCGCCAGCACCGAACGAGAGACTGACTCGAACGGACGAGTGCCGGGCCGGAGGCCGCGGTGATAGTCTGAGGAGGTTCACCATGATACGCAGATTCGCCGGGCTGGTGGTTGTCTTGGCCGCCGCTGCTTCCAGCACCATCGACTTCCGGCCGCCGGTAACTTCGGGCCATAAAGAAGGCCGATTTGTGCAGATCGAGGAAGGTCTCTACAAAGATGGCGTCTGGACGGCGACCAAGTCCCAGCCCGCGGCTTCTCCCGCCCGGGGCCTGACGCTGCCGAAGGAAGGGGCCATGTTCCGAGTAAAGCTACAGTGGGACTGATCGGAGAACTTAAACCGTGCGATTTTCGTCTGCGATTGCCATTGTGGTCTGCGCCGCGGTTACCGTGGGCCAGGTCCAGTTCAGGGAAGTGGCTGGGAAATCCGGGCTGCATTTCCAACTTAATAACGGTGCCGCCGGCAGCTTCCGACAGGTCGAATTGATGACCGGAGGGGTGGCCGCATTCGATTACAACAACGACGGCTGCACGGACGTGTATTTTGCGAACGGCGCGGCGCTGCCCTCTTTAGAGAAGATTTCTCCCCAGTTCTACAACCGTCTCTATCGCAATAACTGCGACATGACTTTCACCGATGTTACCGAGGAAGCGGGCGTGGCCGGCGCGGGTTACTCGATGGCGGTCGCTACCGGCGACTATAACAACGACGGCTTCACCGATATTTTCGTGGCCGGGGTGAACCGCAATATCCTGTACCGGAACCTCGGCAACGGGCGGTTTCGCGACGTCACCGTGCAGGCCGGCCTCACCGGAGTGGATGCCAAGCGGGGCAAGATGTGGGCTGTGGCAGCCGGCTGGTTCGACTATGACAACGACGGCTGGCTGGACCTGTTCGTTTCCAACTATGTCGCCTGGGACCCCAGGACGGAACCCTCGTGCGGAATTCCGGGAAACCCGATATACTGCCATCCGAACGACTATCCCGGGGTTGTGAACCAACTCTTCCACAACAACCGCGACGGCACGTTTACGGACGTCTCGGAAGCCTCCGGCATCGCCCGCTACGTCGGCAAAGGGATGGGCGTGGCCTTTGCCGACTTCGATCAGGATGGATTCACCGACGTCTTCGTCGCCAACGACTCAGTTCGTTGCACACTGTTCCGCAACCAGGGAGACGGCACTTTCAAGGAAATCGGCCTGGAGGCCGGCGTTGCGCTCCGCGAAGACGGAACCCCGATCGCGGGCATGGGCGCCGATTTCCGCGATTTCGACAACGACGGCTTGCCCGACCTGGTGGTCTCGGGCATGATCGGCGACACGTTCCTGCTCTTCCGCAACCTGGGAAAGAGACACCAGTTCGACGACTGGGGCGAGCGCTCCGGCATTCAGGCGGGCACGCGCCAGCTCACCGGCTGGAGCCTGGGCATGTTCGACTTCGACAACGACGGATGGAAGGATCTTTTCTTTGCGCTGTCGCACTTTCCCAACCTGGAACGCTTCATCGGGCGAAGCGTGGCCCTTCCGAACAAGATCTTTCGCAATCTCGACGGCAAGCGCTTCGAAGACGTCTCCGCAACCGCGGGGGAGGACTTTCAGAAACCCGCGCTGCACCATGGTGCGGCGTTTGCCGACTTCGACAATGACGGGCGGGTGGATGTGGTGGTATCCGTTCTGAACGGACCGGCAAAACTCTATCGGAACGTGACGCCCAATGCCGGGCACTGGCTGGCGTTCCAGCTTCAGGGAACGCACAGCAACCGCCAGGGGCTGGGAGCGGTCATACGAGTCACGCTTCCCGACGGACGGGTCCTCACGAATCACGCCACCACTTCGGTGGGGTATGCTTCATCGAGCGAGGCCCTGGTGCGCTTCGGTCTGGCGGGCAACCAGCGGGCCAGCAAAGTGGAGGTGCGGTGGCCGGGCGGCCGGACCCAGGTGATGGCAGACGTTCCGGCGGATCGCATCGTCACCGTGAAAGAGGCTTCCACGCCATGAGACCCGGAATCCTGCCCGCCCTGGCGCTCCTCGTCGCAGGGGTGGCCGCCGGACAATCGCCGGAGAGGAATTTGGGCGGGCCCGCCCCCGCTTCCGCGCGGGCTCAACGGGCCTATGAGAAGGCAAATGGGCTCTTCGAACAGCGTAAGTTGCCGGAGAGCCTCGCGGCCCTCGAAGAGGCGCTCAGCGCAGACCCCAGCCATGTTCCGGCGCTCACTCTCAAGGCGAAAATCGCCATTGGGGCGAACCGGCTCGACATAGCCGGCCAGTGCCTGGAGCGGGCCGTGGCGGCCGATCCCTCCTCCTGGTATGCCCGCTTCCTGTTTGGGTTCTGGTACTACCTCCGGGACGATTGGTCGCACGCCCTCTCCGAATTGGGAGCCTCGCGAAAACTGAATCCGCGGTACGCGCATGCGCCGCTCTACCTCGGGTTGACGTACGAACGCCTGGGCGACCCGCGAAAGGCCGTCACCTTTGCCGAGGAAGCCATACGGCTGGAGGAAGCCGCCGGCGCGCCGGACGCCAACAGCCTCCTCGCTTACGCACGAGTTCTGCAAGTGCTCGGGAGGTTGACCGACTGCGGCAATGCATTGAACCGGGCGCTCCAATTGTATCCGGACTCACGGGACGTCCACTTCGCCATCGCCAGGCTGTTGCTTCGGAAGGGAGATCCCAAGGCCGCGGCCAAGGCTGCCGAGGAAGCCCTTCCGCTGCCTCCTGGAGATGTGACGGATGTGCAGATTCGCTATCTCCTCGTGCGGGCCTATTCGGCCGCCGGCCAGGACCAACTCGCGGCTAAGCAGGCGGCTGCCATACGCGCCGCCGAGGCCCAGGAAGCCAGATAGACGCGTCCTGTTTTGTCTTGGCGCACCAGGCAACCCGCGATTGGCTCATGATTCCCGAGTAATCGGCTCGTGGCCGTATTTCGATACAGGTGCCCATAGCATCAACAACCTGCTGATGTTAGTAAAGTGCTGTCCCCCAGCCAGTTTGTAAACGCACACTTTCTCCTTGACTCCCCGCCGTGCCGGTGATAACATTGCCACCAATTTGGCAAGTATAGGAGGTGTAGTCCTTTGACACTGACGTGAGAAAGCGGGATCTTACCGCTGGCCGACGTGCCATGGGCGATACCGTTCAGTTCTCCGCCGCTAATGTAAGAAAACTGATCCTCAGTTTGGGCTGCGACGCCAGAATGAAATGTCTGGCGTGCTGACAGCATGGAAATTCTGACTTGATGAGTGGTTTAACTTAGCTAAGGGAGTGGTGCTATGAGACGAAGTCTGCTATCCCTCTATCACGGAACTAAAATCTGTCACGGAATTAAAATCGCGCTTCTGCTTCTGATTGTTCCGGTTTCCATCATGGCCCAGACAGACCGCGGGTCTATCACCGGCACCGTTTCGGACGCGACAGGGGCGATGGTCCCCGCCGCCAAGGTGGTTGCCACGCGCGCGGATACGGGAGGGGTGTATGAAACCGTCACCACCTCCACGGGGAATTACACACTCCCGTCGTTGCCGGTTGGCACCTACGATCTAAGCTTCGAAGCGCGTGGGTTCGAAAAGTACATTCAGAAAGGCATCAACGTCCAGACTGTGCAGACCGCGCGTATCGACGCATCTCTTCGAGTCGGATCGGCCACGGAATCGGTGATGGTGAATGCCGATGCGCCGTTGCTGAAAACCGAAAGCGCGGAGCAGAGTGCGACTGTAAGCGGAGACGAAATCAACGACCTCCCGCTGACTTATGCGGGTAATGGCCTTCGCAACCCGACGGCATTTACGGCGCTCCAGGCGGGCGCGAACGTCACCTACGATGCGGGTTCGAACTTCGAAGTGAAGGTTAACGGCATTCCCAATGGAGAATTCCGGGTTCTTATGGACGGCCAGGACATCACCAATGGAATCGACCCCACGCATCTTTCCGAAAGCCACCCGTCCTCTGAGGCGCTCCAGGAGTTCACCCTGCAAACCAGCAACTACTCCGCCGAGTTTGGCCAGGTTGCCGGCGGGCTGTTCAACTTCACTTCGAAGTCCGGCACGAACCAGCTTCATGGCAGTGGATACGATTACTTCGTCAATGAAGCTTTCAACGCAGGCGAGGCATACACCAATAACGGGTCGGGGGGATTGGTTCGCCCGATAGACCGGAATAACGACTACGGGTTCAGCCTGGGCGGCCCGGTCTGGATCCCGAAAATTTACAATGGCAAGGACAAGACTTTCTTCTTCTTCAACCTCGAGCAGTTCCGTACTAAGGTGGGATACTCGGGCGTGTTAGGAACCGTGCCTACACCCGCCTATCGCGCGGGTAACTTCAGCGCGGCGTTGACCGGGACAACCCTTGGCACAGACCCGCGCGGCACCTCCATTATGGAGAATATGATCTACGATCCAGCCACGACTACCGTCGTGAATGGCCAATCGGTCCGCACTCCGTTCCCCGGCAATATCATCCCTACGGGCCGGATAGACCCGGTTGCGGCCAAGATTCAGGCGCTCATTCCGAGTCCCACCAATTCCGGGACCGTTAACAACTACGCGGAATCCGATACACTCCCGACGGTGAATTCGATCCCCAGCGTCAAGATAGATCAGTACCTGGGCTCCAAGACGAAGCTTGCTTTCTATTGGTCGGACTGGGAGAACGATGTCTCCAAGAATTTCGGGGACGGCCTGCCCAGCCCGATCTCCGCCGCACGTTACTACAAGACCCGTACGAACAGTTACCGGTTCACTGTGGATGAGACGATCACGCCTACCCTCCTGGTCCATATCGGTGTCGGCGAAGAGCGGTACGTTCATACCGATTCCGCGCCGCCAGGCACCCTGGGCTATAATGCGCCCCAGAACCTCGGTTTGGTGGGAGCGTCCAAGACCCCGTCCGGGTTTCCCCAGATAAATATCACAACCAACGCGGATGGGGGAGGGTTCAATCCCAGTTTTACGGGACCGGGCTCGACTGGCGCCACTGCTACCATGGGGCCGACTAACGCCGGCACGTACTACGATGACAATCCCACGGTCAACACGAGCGTGACGTGGGTGAGGGGCAACCATACATTCAAGGCCGGAGCCGAAGGGCGAAAGAACATCTGGAGCGACGTCAATGTCGGCGGAACCTTCGGTGTCTATAACTTCAACAATTCCGAGACCGGCCAGCCTTACCTGCAATCGTTGACCCTCAATGGGGGCTCGGTAGGGTTCGCGTACGCCAGTTTCCTGCTCGGCGCGGTGGATAGCGCCTCGGTAAGCTCCGGCCAGGATCCCCAAATGCGGAAGAGGGGCTACGGGATTTTCATACAGGATACGTGGAAGGTAACGCGCAAGCTTACCCTCGATTACGGCTTACGATGGGATTACCAGACGCCTTGGCACGAGATGGACAACCGCCTTTCCGAATTTGGGCCGAACACCCCTAACCCTTCGGCCGGCGGCTTGCCAGGCGCGGTGATCTATGAAGGCTCCGGCACGGGACGCTGCAACTGCAGCTTTACCCATGCGTATCCCTACGGCGTGGGCCCGCGGCTGGGCGTTGCCTATCAAATCAATTCCAAGACGGTCCTGCGCGGCGGCTGGGGCTTGATCTACGGTCCGACCGCGGGCATCCAGTACATGACAGGTTCGCCCATGATCGGCACCGGCTGGAACAGCCTCGCTTTTACGAGTTCCTCTTTTGGCGTTCAGGCGCTTCAGTTGAGCGGCGGACTGCAATACAACCCGGCATCGTTGTATAACGCATCGTTCAATCCCGGCATTCGACCCGATCCCGGCGAGGTCGATCCTCCTTCCTATTATCTCGACCCCAACGCGGGCAGGCCGCCGAGGATCAACCAGTGGAATATCTCGTTACAGCGCCAATTGACGCGGGATCTGATGCTCCAAGTCGCCTACGTGGGTAACCGGGGTGTCTGGCTACAAGCCGACAATATGGAAGATGTTAACGGAATCTCGAACCAGGACTTGGCTGCCCACGGTCTGAATCTCAACAGCGCGGCCAGCCAGGCGCTTCTGGTTTCGCCCATGAATTCCCCGCAAGTGATTGCAGCGGGCTTCAAAGCGCCATACGCCGGGTTCCCCATGTCCCTAACCCTGGCGCAGGCCATCCGGCCCTATCCGCAGTTCACCAGCATCACTGCCAAATGGGCGCCACTGGGCAACACCTGGTACGACGGACTGCAGACCACGCTGACCAAGCGTTTCTCGCATGGCCTGCAGGGGACGATGGCATTTACCTACGACAAGGAAGAGGCCCTTGGGGCGATGGACGCCGTGGGCTGGAACCCCAACCTCTTGAACGACGTCTACAACCGCGGCATAAACAAGGGGATCTCGAGTGAATCGCAGCCCTTAGTGTTAACCACCGGGTTCTCCTACGCTACGCCCCCGATAACCAACAGCAAAGTGGTGCGCACCGTAGTGCGCGACTGGACGGTTGGCGGATTCTTGCGGTATGGCAGTGGAATGCCAATTCCGTCGCCATACGCGGACAACAATCTCAACACCCTGTTGCTGCGCAACGTCGGTACCGGCTCGGGCACCTTCTTCAACCGGATACCGGGTCAACCCCTGTTCTTGGATAACCTCAACTGCCACTGCATCGACCCAAGCAAGAGCCTTGTACTGAACCCGGCGGCGTGGTCAGACCCGGCTCCAGGGCAATTCGGGGGACAGCCCTACTACAACGACTATCGCTACCAACGCCGTCCCTCGGAGTCGCTCAGCATCGGCAGGGTCTTCCGCATTCGGGAAGCCGTGTCGCTGGAGATTCGAATGGAGGCCTTTAACGTGTTTAACCGGACAGAAATGAACAATCCCGCCGCGAGCAACCCCTTGCTCACGCCGACGTCTAGCAATGGGACTGTTACTTCCGGTTTCGGGTACATCAACCCGGGTTCGCTATACTCACCTCCGAGGCAGGGCCAACTCCTGGCGCGAATCAGATTCTGAGCGCGTTCCAAGATCGTTAGCTTAGCTAAGCTAAGCTAGCTGGCAGCACCCCGGCAGCCCAGGTCCGTCACCGTCGTGACGGGCTTGGGCTGTTTGCATTAGGGGTCCCTGCCACTGGCACGGCTGACGAGAAGCTCAACGGTGTCTATGTCTCGACGCGATCGAGCATGTTGTGGAGCGCGTTGTAGTCGAACTCGTAGCCGAGACCCGGCTTGCGGGGCGCCGGCACGTAGCCGTCCTTGTCGATGCGGAGTTGGTCCTTGAAGTACGGGCGGTCGGTAATGCCCATGGGCTGCGTCATTTCGAACCATACGTTATTGGGCATAGCCAGCTCGCAATGGAAGTGAACGGCATGGTCTAGCAGGTCGCCCCAATTGTGAGGCTGGCAAAGCATGCCGAAACACTCCGCCAGTTGGGCCACTTTCATGCCGCCGGTGATCCCGCCCAGGTTATCGACGATGAACCGCACTTCGTCGAGCGACCCGTAGCGGATGTACTTGGCGTAATCGTAAGGCGAGAGAATGAATTCGCCCATGGTAATCGGGACGTCCAGCGCCTTAACCAGTTCGGCGAGCCCCTCCAGATCGTCGGTCGGCAGACAATCCTCGAAGGAGACGTAGTTCAGCTCGTCCAGCGCGTGGCCAACTTTCATGGCCTCGAGCCGGGTGTAAGCGCCCACCCGATCGAACAACAGCGCCATGCCGTCGCCACCGGTCTTGCGGACGGCCTTGGCCACTTCGATATCCAGCTTGTAATCCACCTCGTTGCCGGCAAGCCATGGCGGATGGATCTTGTAAGCGGTCAAGCCTTGTGACTTGGCGTGCTGGACGTCCGCCACGAAGTCCTCCACCGTGTGCAGATGCTGCGAGCTGGCGTAGGCCCGCACCCGGTCGCGATACGCGCCGAGGATGCGGTATACCGGCAGGTTCACCGCCTTACCGAGAATGTCCCAGAGGCAGTTGTTCATGGCGGATGCGTAGGAAAGCTGTCCCACGTTGCTGTGGAACTGGTTGGTGAACTCGGGCAAGTCCAGAACGTTCTTCCCGACTAGCTCGCGCTTGGCATAGGCCAGCCATCCAAGGTTGCTCCAGTTGGAGTGGCTGTAACGGTTGGTGAGGACATAGTTGCCCTCAATACCGCTATCGGTCACGACGGAGGCATACTGTTCGCTGCGGCGGAAGTTGGCGCCGCCCTGCCCGGCGTTAGCCTCCTCGGGCTTCAGAACGTAGACCTTGGCTTCCTTGATGGTGAGGTCGGGCAGGTCCCCGGGTTTGATGCCGGCCGACTGGGCCGCCGCGCGGCCCGGATCGGATACGGCGGAAGCCGCCGTGAGCGCGCCCGCGGCGGTGGCGCCGAAGAATTTGCGCCGCGAAAGATTGTGTTCCGACATGGCGGTTTCTCCTTAACTCTCCACCCGCAGCATCATGCTATCGAGCACGCCGCGGTCGAGCTCGTAGCCCAGGCCGGGCTTGACCGGCGCGGGGACGTAGCCTTCTTTGTCGAGCCGGATCTTGTCCTTGAAATAGGGTCGGTCGGTGATCCCCATGGGCTGCGTCATTTCGAACCAGATGTTGTTAGGCATGGCCAGCTCGCAGTGGAAATGCACGGCATGATCCAGGGTCGTGCCCCAGTTGTGAGGCTGGCACATCATATTGAAGCACTCGGCCATGCGAGCGACTTTCATGCCGCTGGTGATGCCGCCGATGTTATCGACGATGAACCGGACCTCGTCGAGCGCCCCGCGGAGAATGTAGGGGACGTAATCGTAGGGCGACGGCAGGAACTCGCCCATGGTCACCGGCACGTCCAGGGCGGCGGCCAACTCCACCAGGCCGTCGATGTCCTTGGTGGGCAGCGCGTCCTCGAAAGAAACGTAGTGCAGTTGGTCGAGCAGGCGCCCCACCTTCATGGCTTCGTCGCGCGTCAGCACGCCCACCGGGTCGTACAGCAGGGGCATGTCGTCCCCGCCGGTCTTCCGGACGGCTTTGATGACCTCCATGTCGAGCTTGTAATCGTGCCAGTCGGAACCCCCGGGCGGGTGGATTTTATAGGCCGTGAAGCCGTCGGACATGGCATGCTTGACGTCGGCCACGAAATCCTCGACGGTCCGCAGATGCTGGGAACTGGCGTAGGCGCGAACGCGGTCGCGCTGCGCTCCCAGGATGCGATAGACCGGCAGACCGGCAGCCTTGCCGAGGATGTCCCAGCAGCAGTTGTCCACGGCGGCGGCATAGGAAAGCTGGCCGTAGCGCCGCAGGCTGGGCCGCCATTGCGAGGTGAGGGCCGGCAGATCGAGGACGCTCTTGCCCGGCAGCGCGCCTTTGGCATACTCAAGCCACCCCAGGTTGCTCCAGTTGGGATGGTAGTAGCGATCCTCGAGGATGTAGTTGCCCTCGATGCCGCTATTGGTGACGATAGCGGCGAACTTCTCTCCGGTGCGCTCCCCCGGCGGCCCTGTAACGCCGCCACGCCCGCCGCGGCCGCCGCCACCGGGAGCGCCGGCATTGGCCGGAGATCTGCGCTCTTCCGGCTTCAATACCAAGACCTTTACCTGCTTGATGGTCAGATCGGGCAGGTCGCCGCGCTTGACGCCGGCCGCCTGGGCGGCGGCTCGGCCCGGATCCGCCAGCGCCACCGCTCCCAACGCGGGAGCGGCAACGGCCGCGCCCAGGAAATTCCGCCGCGATCCCTTCTTCCCGGACATAAGAACTTATCCTCCTGATCGATGCCACTATACTAGTTGCTCAAGACGCAAGTTTCAACTCGAACTGGATCTAGCGTTGTCCACCCCCGTGAAACTGACCTTACCGTTACCCCCGGCAGCGCGGGGCGGGCGCTCCGCGGCCAGAGCGTCTGGGGTGTGTGTATTCTGACATGGAAAAATCCTTGAGAGTCGTGAACGAGAACCAGTTTCTAGGAATCTTGTGGTACGTTCGATCGCGCTCTGGGGAAAGGGCCCGGCTCCTTATCCTACCGGAACCTGTTCGACGATCTGAATTCCGAAGCCTTCCAGGGCCACGATGCGGCGGGGGTGGTTGGTTAGGAGGCGGATGGTGTGGAGACCCAGGTCGGAGAGGATCTGGGCGCCGATGCCGTGTTCGTGCTGCAAGAGGCGCTGGCCCTCGGCGCCCTGGTAGTGGCGGAACTCGCGATTATGGGAGACGAGGCGGGCGGGCTGGCCGTCTTCCGGGCTCAATTGGAATCCGGGGCCGCTTTCGTGCAAGTAAACCAGCACGCCGCGATTTTCGGCCGCGATCTGCCGCAAGGAGTCTCGCACCAGGCGCTGGCAGTCGCAGCCGGTAGAGCCGAAAACATCGCCATAGAGGCAACGGGCGTGCATGCGTACCAGGACGTTTTCAGTTCCGTCGATCTCGCCGCGCACCAGCGCCAGGTGGTATTCGGGGTTTAGCTCGCTGGTATAGGCAATGGCACGGAAGCGACCGAATTCGGTATCGAGGACGCCCTCGCCGGCGCGCCGCAGGAAGCGCTCGGTCTTCATGCGGTAGCGAATCAGTTCGGCCACGGACAGCATCTTCAAGTTGTGGCGGGCACAGAACTCTTCCAGTTGGGGAACGCGGGCCATGGTGCCGCCGTCGTTCATGATCTCGCAGATCACGCCGGACCTGTCGAG
>Ga0182014_10007140_pt1 | contig 11765 bp, 10 predicted proteins | sample 612S2DmetaG_FD_120489 | JGI IMG/M metagenome (GOLD analysis project Ga0182014, IMG submission 120489) | Permafrost microbial communities from Stordalen Mire, Sweden - 612S2D metaG | ecosystem: Environmental > Terrestrial > Soil > Wetlands > Permafrost | place: Sweden: Stordalen | collected... | reverse complement strand
GTTTTGCTTTTCGTAGCTTTCCAGCGAAGGCAGTCTGACTTGCGCCTTGCGGGCGTAGGCGCGGTGAATGGCCTTGCTGTTGTGTCCGAGGGCTTCTTGTGCAAACCGCTCCGGGTAGCCGCATATCTTCGCCCGCTCCGCCCAAGCGTAGCGGTAAGAGTGCAGCGACACGCCCTTGATGCCCAATCCATCGCATCGTTGCTTGAACTCCGTGGCGCGGTCGCCACAGCGAACGGATTGCAGATAGGGAAACAACGGGCCGGTTGTCGGCATTTTCCGCAAGAGGGTTTCAATGTCCGGGCCAAAATGAATCATGGCCAGACTGCCGGTTTTCTGCCGGGTGTAAGCGATGGTCTGGTTGGGCCAGTCAATGTCCTCCGCCTTGAGATTGGCGATGTCCGTTTGCGAACCGCCGAGATGCCAGCACAGTTCGTAGAAGCTGCGCCGCTCCGGGTTCTTTTCCCGCCCAATGATGAGCTGATGTTCTTCGCTGGTGATGGCGCGTCTTTCCTTGAAGCGCACTTCCGGCCAGAGACGCTTGGGAATAATCGGCCACGGCAGCCAGTTCATGGAAAGGCAGAAGTTATGAAGTTTCCGCAGGTGGACATTCGTGCTGACCGTGCCCGCCTTGAGGCAGGCGAGCAGATGCTCGCCTTGCGTTTCAAGAATGACGCGATGGCGAATCAGGTCCAACGCGGCTTGTTTGGCTGCCTGCCGCCACCGATCCTGGGTTGCACCGCTTTTGGTCTCGATGATGGACTCAAGGGCTTGCTGCCATGTCCTGGTTGCGACGCCTGAATCCGTTCCGGCCAAATATGCCTTCGCGATCTGGAGATTCAAATGCGGTTGGCGGATGGATTCATTGCGTGCGTTAAGCAGCGATGTGGCCTCGGCGCGATTCCGCGTGCCAGTGCTTTCCTGCTTTCGGGTTTCGGTGTCTTCGATGTAGAACATCCCGCCGCGCTTGCGACGGTAGAGGATGTAACGACGTTTCATAACTCAGACTTTCTTTATCCGATGTTATGAAACCGCACGCGGTCTTTGGTGTGTCAGACACACCAGACGGGCGGCGAATCCCGTCGTCGCGAGTGATTGCCGAGTTTTACCGGAGTAGTAGTTGAGTAGTAGCCCGGTAATGATTTCACTGGCACTTTCACTGGCACTGACCTCCTCTGGCATCTGCAACCCGTTGCAAAAGTGCAACTTGGAGTTGGAGGCGAGGGTCGGAATCGAACAGGACCTAGTCTCCGTTATCTGCCACGTAACTCGTTGAACGTTACGAGGAATCCAGTAACACCAAGCATAGCAAAGGCTTTTTGCGTTTCAAGAAAAATTTGTCAGTATCCGTTCACTAGCCGTCCACTATCATTCCACAATTTTCCAGTATCATTTTGCTGGAGCTTTTGCTGGAGGTCGTTGAGGCCAGTTATTATATGTTTCACAGAGCCGGATGCGGTCGCGCTTCTTACCGGGTTAGCAGGGGGAAACCATGAACTGCTGGTTCGATGGACTTCCCGATGTTCACGGGTATCGACTTGCCGCTGTTTTTCTCGTTGTTCGTGTTGATTTTCCAATTCTTCCTCCGTAAGCACGGAGTGACTGCTCCTGCCAGACCTGCCACCGCCACCGCCATTACTAGTGTGGTGTAACAGTTGCAGCTTTACAATGGCCGACCTTTTCTAAGATTTGGTCAACTCGTTTGGTCCAGACAAACGGTTTAGGATCCTGGTTATTGTGACGGATGTAATCTTGGATGGCTTCGATGAGATCTTTGACACTCTTGAAGCTGCCGCGGCGAATGCGCTTGCGAGTGATTTCTCCGAACCATCGTTCCACCAGATTCAGCCAGGACGAACTGGTCGGAGTGAAGTGAAGATGAAAGCGGGGGTGGCGCTTGAGCCAGGTTTGCACCTTTGGGTGTTTGTGAGTGGCGTAGTTATCCACCACCAGATGGAGTTGTCGTTCGGGTGGTGTTTCACGGTCAATCTGGCGCAGAAACTTCAGGAACTCTTCATGCCGATGCCGCTCAAAACAACCGCCAATGACCGTACCTTCCAGCACATCCAGAGCAGCAAACAGCGTAGTCGTTCCGTGTCGCACATAGTCGTGCGTCATCGTTCCACATCGTCCAGGCTTGAGGGGTAATCCTGGTTGGGTGCGATCCAAAGCTTGGATTTGGGATTTTTCGTCCACACACAGCACCAAAGCCTTGTCTGGCGGGTTTAAATACAGCCCCACGATGTCAGTGAGTTTCTCCACGAACTGATGGTCACGAGACAACTTGAAGGTACGCACACGATGGGGTTGCAGCCCGTGACGGTCCCAAACTCGTGCGACCGTCATATGACTTACGCCCAAGTGCCGGGCTAAAGTGCGCGTACTCCAATGCGTCGCGGCGGGGGGCGTGGTTTGCAGGGTGGTGTCCACGATTTTCTTGATGAGCCCATCTTCCAATCGTTGGCTGCTGGCCTTTCGCGGTGGTTCATGTTCCAGTCCGGCAACTCCGGACGCGGCAAACCGATCACGCCACAGCAGGACTGTGGGTCTGGAGGTGCTCAACTGGCGAGCAATCTGGCAATTGCCATGACCTTCATGAGCCAGCAGGCAAATTCGAGAGCGCAAAACAATCTTCTGTGGCGTGGCCCGTGCGCGCACCCACGATTCCAATTGGGCCTTTTGTTCCGGATCCATTGCAAGAGGTTCAGCCGAGTCCCACATGCGGCTGAGTGTAGCAGACTCAGCCGTATTGTAAAGAGTTAAGTGTTACAGTACACTAGGAGGAGGAGTCCCATGGTACATCACACAAACGCCTGAACCAACGTCCGGAGCCTGCGCCATCAAGCTGCCGGAAATCATCCCAACTGCAAAAATCTGATACGCAGCACTGACCAGTAGGAGCTTACCAGATGATCTGACGACTCCTGTTGGCAGGTGCCCCTTTACAAAGGGAATCGCTTTGGTTTCTCTCTTTTTTTGTTTTTCATGGTGGTCTCGTGCTTTCATTTTTCTACACACATTTGGAGATTTGAGCCGGATCCTCATTACAGGTTGATGCCGTCTCATCTGCCTTTTCCCACAAAAGCAACTCCAATACGCTCTTGGTAAAATCACACCGGATTTTTCTGCAATACGTCTTAACTTGGGCAGTAGCCAAGGGGTTATTGCTGACTGTCAACCGCCCCAAAGGACAACTACCGCTACAGAGGTAACGCCAAGCACATTGTCTGCAATCCTCCAAGTGGTCCACTTGCAATTCGTCATACAACTGTGCAAGCAGGTCTCTTTTCGGATAACTGGCATCCATAATGTTGCCCAGGTAAAATCTCTTGATCCCAACAAGATAAATACACGGATATACATCCCCATTTGCATTAACCGCAGGAACATTGCCGTGAGCAGCACCGCAACCTACAACGGTCGCTGATCCCGCTCTCAATTTTGATGCGTATTGATTAAATGGAAATAATTCCCCAGCTTTCCACAGCTTGCTTCGATACACATCTGTCATTCCTTTAATTATCTTCTCGGGAGAAGGCAACATCCTCTCCGGCAGAATACTCTCATCAGAATTAACGGGTGTAACCGGGACGAATGCGCTGGAATTTCCTCCAATTGCCTTGTGTTGTGCGGTGGTTTCTGGCAGATAGTCCTGATTCAATGAAGTGATAGTTGCCCGCAAGTCGATCTTCAATCCCGCCGCACGCATCTGTTGAATGCTTTGAGCTGTAGCTTCATATGTGCCCACGCCATTCCTAAATGGTCTGCACTGATCGTGGATTGCCGGAGGGCCGTCTATATCGCACAAGAACGAAATGTTATACTTCTTGGCCCATTCGATGAGGTCGTTGGGCAGGAAAGATAAATTGCTGGTAAAATGATATTGTCTCTTCTTGCCTTTATGCTTTTCTCTCAGACAATTCTCACAATGGGTTATTACCTCTTTCGCCAATGGCCAGTTCAAAAGAGGCTCTCCTCCAAAAAATATGACTTCCAAACGCCCCCCATCGTTAAGATCGTCGAGACAGCGTTCAATGCTCCTGAACGCGATTCCCTTGCTCATCTTGAGGCGCTTTTCCGTCTGATAAGTTCTTGCGCCATCCAGGCAATAAACACAACTCATATTGCAGGATTGAGACAGGAGAAGGTAAAGTGACATATTCATTTTCTTGCCAGAAGCCGATTCGCCCGATGCCTTCTCAAATGGCTTACTCTGTTTTTCAGTTCCAAGGGGAACGACGATTCCGTAATTCAATAGGACATTTAATAGACTCGCTTCCTGTGGATATGCTTTAACGATCCCATCATAAGATCCCAATTCGCGGACAGCTTTTAAGAACGCCTTTATGTATTCTCTTCCCGTTTTAATGTATAGAGGGCGATGGTCAATGGTGTTAGTCAACAGGAGTTCATCCTGCCCCCTCTCAAGCAAAAGGAGATTCTCGGCAATCGTCAGTCTTGACCTATTTTTCATCAAAGCGTCCTCTTATTGCACCTTTCTGTTATTTAAGGTTTCCCGTTTGTCGTTTTGGAATTCGTTTCTTTTACCTTGCCGACCTCCGCATCAAGCTGTTTGTTGTATTGATCTGTGATGTCTTGGAGCTTCTTTTGGAAGTCCTCGGCGTTTTGTCCAGGTTTGGCATCTGAATTCGTCTTTTCTCCCGAGTCTAACTCGTCCTTATAGGCTTTTAGATATTCCTCCTGCCGTTTGGAAACAAGTTCCATGCCATGGTCGAATTTGCCCGTCAGTTCCGGAGGCAGCGCCTTACGGATTGCGGCATCCCGTTCATGAATGGCATCCGCCCATTTCTTGTTGGCATCTTGTTCGTCCTGTTTGGCTTGGCGCACGTCCGCGTCGGTTCCCGTGAGAAGCGCCCGCGCACGCTTGTCGAGAGCTGCTTTGGCTGCCCTGTTGCACTCAGCAATCCTGTCGGCGTAAGTGTTAAAAATTGAATCAATGTTATCCTGCGTTTCTTTCGTCAGCGACAACCGCTGCAACACTTCCCGCGAGTTTGAACCATCCATTGAATCGAATCCCCGGGTCACGTTCGTCGTGGCAAAGAAAGCCAGCATACCCAAGACTATTAGGGATATCGCTTTAATTGTGTTTGGTGTTTTCATAAATGTTGGGTGTGGTTCTGTGCTAGGTAATCAGCATATACTTCGGTGGTGGAGTTGGCGCACTGGATTTGTCCTTGTACATCACCGCCCAGATAGCAATGAGCTTGCCCTCCGGACTTGTTTTATACTGCACGACTAGATACTTTCCTACCTCGATTTGATCCAGCGTCGTCTTCTCTGGCACGAGGTGTTCCCCCTTTTTGCGAAGATCGGTGGTTTCCACCACCGACACGACCAGTGTTTTACCCGCGTCGGTTTGAAACTGAATAGTTTGATCGGAAGAGTTCACCGCAGTGATTGTTCCCCGCGATTGGACCTGTCCCTTTGGCGGCCCGATCGGAATGAGACATCCTGACAAGCCGATGCATAGAGCCATCAGCAGCGCGCCGTGGCAGAGTTGGTTTGTAATGATCGGTTTCATTTTGTTTTGCCTTTTCGTTTTGTTTTTAGGTGCAAATTAAAATTGCCTCAATAAACGGCAGGAGTAATCACTCGGCCCATAAACAGGAGGCTGCCCGTGTTCTTGTCCATAATCAGAAAAATAAATGGATGATCGGCTTGGAATACTGGAACTTCGCGCGGGGCCTCGGCTCCGGCTTCCATCTCAACAGCCGTCGCTGCGGCCGCTTCCGTGCCCCCCTCGTTTACGTCCACATACGCCTTGTGAGCAACAGCACTGATGAACAACCAGTGGGTGTGCCCGTCCATTCCAGAAAAATCCGCCTTGTCTTCGAACGCCAGAGTCATTCCCAAGTTCTTGAGGGTTTCCGCCAGGCTGAACGTGCTAGTCTGCGTGAATTTCGGCAACTGCACCTCGACTTCTTGATCCTTCAGGCTGCCAATCCATTCCGTCAGTTTCTCTGCTGAAAGATTGTTCTCCAGCGCGCCGATGCCATCTGTTTTCTTCGGCAACAAAATCAGCATGAACAGATCGTTGCTCACATACGGCAGCTTTAACATTTGCAAATCGGTTGTTTCAGCATACTCAAATGTCTTTTGCTGAAACATCATCTGGCATTTCGCATCCTGACGCGGCGTCACATGAAACACCTCCTCACTCGTCGCGCCGGGCTGGAATTGGCTGGACCATCTGCCTTTGAAATAGATCGCATTGACCAGCATCAGGCGTGTTTGCGAATTCAGCGCCTCTGGGCGAATCAGGTCCGTGATTTTACGCTGGGTCTGTTCTTCCACCCATTGGTTGATGGTCTGGCAGGCAGCCTCCTTATTTCCCTTGTAATCCACCGGCGTGATCGTCACCCCGTAGTATTTCTTACACAGGTCGAGGTAAGAATCAAGGAAGGTTGAGGGGACGCTGTAACGGCCGATTTGATGGAAGGGGTAATTCTTCTGAGGCCACAGTGAATTGGCGATGTTGAGTTGAACCGTCCCGCCTTTTTGAATGGTGTCCAATTCGGCTTTGAGCGTGTGGAATGCCATCGGGAGCCGATTGGTTGGAATTGCGGCGAATCCCAATGTGTCGGCCATCTGCTGGGCTGTTTGGCCCCGTGCGCCGCCATAGGTCATCGCCAATGCCGTGGAAATGCTGTAAGGTGAAAAGAACAGGTTGCCGTCCGCCGTTTTCAGTTTGGCATAAAGATTCAGCGCGAACGAGGTGTTCGCAGCAATGACCGCCCTCGTGTCAGATGATAGTTGTGCGTCTGCTGGCAATATCCCAGGCGGGGTCAAAGTCGCCAAAATAAGCGCGAACGCCAGGGTGAATTTCGGTTTCATATTATTTGCTTTACGATTGCCATAGTCCGTTCTTGAAAAATTCGCATCGTTGCCTGCTAGTCATCTTTCCGAAATAAGGTAAAAGGGTTGATGCTCCCCGGTAATTCCCTGCCATTATTATAACAGTGGATTTCTATGCTAGTCAGTTGATTATTGTCTTCTGAAAGTCTGCAAATGTAGGTAATAACATTGTCACCTGTAGAACGTGTGCCATTGTTATATACAGTGTCACATATGTAACGAAAGTTTAGAATCCTTCCATCCACACGGATATTATCATAACGCACATTCCTATCGTCATCATTCAGAAAGCCAGGAGGCGGCGCTGGTTCATTCGGGCGGGTAATAGTGAGTTGTCCAGAGGAATCGCGGCGGATTATGAACTTCGGCAAGATAAGACCGTAATCCCGCGAGCCAATCCAAAATGTAGACCAATGGCCATTAGCATCTTTTGCATACCAAGCGCCTTCGAAACGCGGTTCACTTGCCTTTTGGCGTTCTGCTTCCTTCTGTGCTTCTTCAGCCTTCTTTTGCACCTCAACCTTCGCTTCCTGCTCCGCCGCCTGCTTCAGCGCCTTGAGCTTGTATATCTCATCCTGGGCGTCACGGGCGTCGGCGGGTTGGGTCAGCAGGTACAGATTCAGGCTGGCGATGGCATCGTCATAATGAGCCGCCGCCTTTTGGGCGATTGCCAGCCTCTTGTACGCGTCCGCCCACCAGGGAGCCGCCAGTAAGGCCGCTTTGTACTGCTCGATGGCGCGCGCGAAGCCGCTGATTGCCTGCTTTAAGTCGCTATCGTCCTTCGCCTTCTCCGTGTCGTCCTTCGCCTTCTCCGCGAAGGTCGTCGCCATCACAAAGTGCTCCCGCGCCTCTTCCGGGATGGCAGGGGGCGGATTCATTGCGTGCGCCAGCTTGATGACTTTCTCAGCCGTGGCCTCGGATGGCGATTGTTGATACGCCGTCACCGCCTGCTGGAAATCAGCGCCGGAGGGCTGCGAATTGGTGGATTGGTTGAGTATTTCTACTGCGTTTGTGGACTGGGATTGCGCGACGCAAGCCGAGGCAAGTATCACCGCAAAGAAAAACATTGTGGCTATGGCAATTCTTGGTTTCTTTTTCATAACATCATTTCTACTTCCCCGGAAGACCCACTATTTAATTAGTGCTTGGACAATTATTTTACACGCTTCCAGATAACATTACCTTGTGTCGATAAACCTTTACTAACATGGTATGCACTTGAACCGTTAATATTGTAGCTAGACGTAGATCCGCGCAATTCGTTTTCATCGTCAGACAAGGTCAGGGAAAAAGTGATGTTTACGCCACCAAGCATTGCCCGGTAAAACTTGAAATCGATGTTTCGTCCCCCAACTGTGGCACCTATGTTGTTAACGTCGGCATCAGGATAGGTCCCGCCGTTCGCCGGTTCTAAATGTGTGACAGTATAGGTCCCAGAGGAGATGCGTCGCACCTGCCACGAATCCAAGTCTGGGCGATCAGGCCACACACTCCACGTTCCTTCAAACCTCGGTTCTTCCGCCTTCTTCGTCGCTTCTTCCTGCTTGGCTTCGAGGAAATAGAGTTGCTCCTGAACATAGTTTTTGTCCGCCTCGGTTTCCGGAAGTTTGAATGACAGGTAGAGCTTGAACTGCTTGATGGCGTCTGCATAATTGCCAGCGGCTTTGTAAGTCGAAGCTTGGTTGAAACATGCCTTAGCCTCCTTCTCCGCCTTCTCCTTTTCAGCTTCCACTGCGTAGATTTTGTCTTGAGCGACTCGCGCCTCGTCCTCGGTGAGCTTGAATAGTTGATAGAGCTTCAAATTATTGAGAGCAATGATATAATCACCCGCCGCTTCTTGAGCGACCGCCAGATTGTAACGTGCATTCGGCCACCACGGAGCAAGGTGGGTTGCCTGCGTGAATTCATCAATGACCTCCTTGAAGTCGTCCGGGAACTTGGCGGCCTTTAACAAAGTTCCGCCCCGCACGAAATGTTTCCGCGCCTCTTCGGGAATCGGCGGCAACTGATCCATGGCCGTCGCCATCTTGACGACCTTTTCAGCCGTGGCCTCGGATGGTGATTGTTGATACGCCAACACCGCCTGCTGGAAATCAGCAGCGCTGGGCTGCGAATTGGTGGATTGGTTGAGTGTTTCCGCTGCGTTGGTGGATTGAGCCTGCGACGGACAAGCCGAGACAAGCATCAACGCAAAGGAAAATACTAAGGCAATGACGACTCTCTCTGTTTTCATAGTGTGTCGTGAAGAAAATTATTCCTTTGTTAATGTGACATACTCAGTCTCGGTCCCTCCCATTGATGACGGACATGCGTTGCAACTTCATCGGGCACCGCAGGCTTGGGGTTCATCGTCAGCACCATTTTGATAATTTTCTCGCGCAATGCCGTGTCTGCCGGATTTCCTTGCAGGTTAGCAATAGATTGCGTGAGTATATCCTGCGAATTGGTGGGTTGGCTGAGTGTTTCCCCTGCATTGGTGGATTGCGCCGGGGCTGACGGTGTTAGCGCAAACATCATCAGACAAGATGTTAGCAACACTATTTTATAATTTTTGTTTTTCATATTGGTTCCTCCGTTATTGTTTGTTGGCAGGGAACAGATATTTCTCCACGTCGGACTGATTGGCTTCCTGTAACTTTGGGATATCCAGTTTCAGCTTGTCCAAGGCCGTATCGTGCTGGATCAACGTTACCTGGACGTCTTTTTGAAACTGCTCATAGACACGGTGACGGGCGTGCATGAGGGCCTGTTGATAAGCCGCATCGTTCTTTTCTTTCGCTGCTAAGTCGTCGCCGGGATGGATGATTCCCTGTTGCTCCATGCTTGCGTATTCGGCATTCATCTGTTTGACGGCATTTTGACACGCGGCTTGAAGGCCGCTCGTTTCGTGCTCCTGGATACCTTTAAGCGTCTCGTCCACAGTCTTGTCCACCGCCGGGTATTTTCCACGCGGATATGCAGTACCGTTGTCCCATGGATGCAACGAGTTGTCCTCTTGATCAAGCTTGGTGAAGAGGTCGCTTTTTTGAAACCGTGCGTAAAAGGCGTCTGCGGTTTCACCTGGAACAGGCAGGTTCTTGGCCTTGGCCTGCTCAATCAGTGGATTCAGCAGCGGCTTGTCAGGGTTCTCTGGAAAAACGGATGACTTGCCGGGGAAGAGGAATTCTTTGACCAGATCTTCCGGCAGGCCGGCCTGCGGGGTGGGCGTTTTTGGTTCGGTATTGCCCCGCATGGGTTCAACAATTGGCAACGTCACATGAGAAGTGCCCACGTCCAACTTCGAGGGGCCCGTGGCCCGGGTGTCCACAGGCGCAGAGTCACGCGTCCCTTTCTCGAAAAGCGTCTTGGTGTTACCAATTTCCTTCAGTCCAAGGTTGCTCGTCTTCGTTTCTCCAACGCTTTTGAATCCAAAATCATCGCTCGTGCTGATGCCTTTGAGTCCTCCGAATTCGCTGTCCGCGATGCCTTTCATGCTGCTCAAGGCTTCATTTTTGCTTCTCTCGAATTCGGCCTGCTGTTCGCGTTTTCTTTGCGCCTCCTCGTCCGCCACCTTATCCGAAGCTGCTTTCAGGTTTTGTCGGATCATCTCGTTGTCCGGCCATTTATCCAAAGCCGCTTTGAAGGCATCCATTGCGAGTTTCCACCGCCCGTTCTTCCAATATTGAAGGCCCTGTTCGTTGAGATTTTGGGCATCCTGCCGCTGTTGTTGCACGGCGATTTCGGCCGGTGACGGTCCGGAGGGAGGTCTGTAGCCTCCACCACCCCTAGTGCTAGGAGGTGGAGTTCCATGGTACATCACACAAACGCCTGAACCAACGTCCGGAGCCTGGGCCATCAAACTGCCGGAAATAACCCCAACCGCAAATATCTGGTACGCGGCGCTGATCAATACGAGTTTGCCAGACGACCTATCGACTCCTGTTGACCGTTGCCCCTTTATAGCCGGAATCATTGTGCTTTTTCTCTTGTTTTTCATGGAGACCTCCTGGTTTCGCTTTCCTATACACAATTTAGAGATTTACACCTGCCTGCCCAGACTCGGCGCCACTACCGTGTTTTGAGTTAAGCAACCCTTCGCGCGATTTCATAGTCTTCCTCTGAAGTTGGGAATTCCCGTTCGGTTTTCTCGCGCTCCAAACGTCAAGCTCAAGAAGCCGTGACCGCCACCCGTTTGCGAAAATGGGTCGCATGGAATCAGTTTCCGGGTTCGCATAAGCCTCAAACGGCTTAACCACGAACCCGGTGCAGCATAGCAAGCCTGGAAGTAAATTCAATTAAATAAGGGGAAAGTAATATAAGTCTATATGAATATAATCATTAGCGACTCCAAGCTTGAATTTGCTTCGGGCCAGTTCCCGCAGCAACAGTGAATAGGGGAGCACCCGATGAAGTACTGGTCTTCATTGCTCCACTCGACAAATTTCGTATAACGCGCGCCCTGTTCTTTGATTTGTTTGCGCGTCTTAAATATTCACTTCAAAAATATTAACGCCAGTTGACCGTTTCAGCTCCGCTTTCGCGGTTGACATCGCGATTCCGGCGTCGCTTAGATCGCTAGGCGGTATTCTCGATATGTCGAAGAAGGCAATATTTGCACTTGGAACTGTGGTGATTGCGGTCGTCATTCTTGCTGTAACCGGACGCGAAGCTCCTCGGCCTGCTGCGCGAATTTTTTCGGATTGGATTTTTCCAGTCGGGCGAGATTGTGAATTTTCCATTGGATTGCCGACAATTTTTGAAGGTGCGGGCATTTCATCAGATGCCAGTCGGGTGCGCCGGACACTAGGCCGATTAAAAATTGCCGCTGATTGGCGGTCAATTTGGCCGGCAGTTCCTTTTTGAGCTTGGCCCGCACTTTCTGCAACTCGGCCAGTGAAATTGGCTTTTGCGTC
>Ga0182014_10007139_pt1 | contig 11766 bp, 13 predicted proteins | sample 612S2DmetaG_FD_120489 | JGI IMG/M metagenome (GOLD analysis project Ga0182014, IMG submission 120489) | Permafrost microbial communities from Stordalen Mire, Sweden - 612S2D metaG | ecosystem: Environmental > Terrestrial > Soil > Wetlands > Permafrost | place: Sweden: Stordalen | collected... | reverse complement strand
GGCCACGGGCAGGTTCGTCGTTTCCGCCTTCGCCATGCTGATGCTGACCCTGGTCACCGATTTCGGGAAGATCTCCCTGGCCACTGACCACGTGCGGCCGTCCCGGTCCCCGGAGACCTGGAACATCGGCGGCTACATCGCGATGGCGGTGGCGGTGGGGACGGCCATGGTGGCCGAGGCCCTTCTGCTCCTGGCCTTCGGCTGGTCCCGGTTCGGCCTGCGCGACGACCCGAAGGCCTGCTCCACTTTCTGTTTCCTCATGCTGCTCTACTTCGCACCCTGTTCCATCCTGTCGCTGCGGGAACGGCGGTGGTTCTGGGCCAGCCGGCCCAGTGTTCCGCTGCTGGCCGCCCTGGCCGCGGAATGGCTGATCGGCACCTGCCTGACGTTCGTTCTGCCTCGCTTCACCCCATTGCCATGGAGGGAAATCCTGGTCCTGCTCACCTATGCCATGGTCGTCTGCCTGGTGCTGAACGATGGATTGAAAAGGGTGATGCTCAAGTTCAACCGGGGCCTGGCGGGAGGGACGGGTTGAGCCTGGGCGAAGGGGAGGCCGAGATCCTCCGGCCCGCATCCACCCGCTGACCGGGCTCAGGGCCCTGGTTTCCTGCCTAGCAGTTGCACCACGGCCCCCATGCCATGGTGGTACGGGCCCTCCTGGACCTCCCGGTCCACCTCCCGCGCGGTCTCCCAGACCAGGCCTTGGAAGTCCTCCTTGAGATGCTCCAGGTGGCAGAGCCGTTCCCGTTCCCGGGGGCCGCCGGTGCCGTAGGCGAGCTGGCGCGGGGTGTAGGCCTCCAGGATCAGCACTCCGCCGGGGGCAAGGGCACCCGGGATCCGAGTGTGGACCGCCCTGCGGGCGGCTTCGGGCAGATGGCAGAAGATGGACACGATGCCGCTCCATGCGTCCTGCCCCATATCTAACGCCTCGAGATCAGCGACGGTGGTCCGGATGGCGACGCGCCTTTCTGCGGCCAGTTCCCGGGCCCTCGCCAAGCCAACTTCGGAGAGGTCCACCGCCTCTACCTGGTGGCCCCGGGCGGCCAGGAACACGGCGTTCCGGCCTTGCCCTTCCGCCAGGCACAGGACCGGCCCGGGGGGAATGGCCGCCGCGGATTCCCGGAGGAAATCATTGGGCTCCCGGCCATAGGCGAAGTCGGCTTCGGCGAACCTATCGTTCCACTGGTATTCGGACATGACATGACCTCGCGGGGAGACATGGGACTTCTCGGTATGATTGTATGCTTCAACTGGAGATTAGATGAGCAGGAGTCCCCTGAGCGACCCGATGATCGAGGAGGTGAGCCAGCTCTTCCTGGCTTTGGGCGACGCCTCCCGGCTCAGGATCCTCAGGACGCTCCTGGAGGCCAAGGCCCCCATGAACCAGGGGGCGGTGGCGGAGGCCACCGGGCTCTCCCAGGCCAACGCGAGCAAGCATCTGGCCCAACTGGTCCGGGTCGGGCTGGTCACCCGGGAGGCCTCGGGCAACTCGGTCTACTTCCAGCCCGTCATGCCGCTGGTGGGGAATGTCTGCGACCTGGTCTGCGGCCACGTGACCGACCGGGTCAAGGCTGCCTACAAAGCCATCAAATAGGTCCGGGGGACCTGAAAAAGGGCTTGACAAAAGTATTTACCAATATAACTTTTTAGTTATGCAGGTGAATACCATGATGACCACCCCCCTCAACGACCAGATCATCGACGAAGTGAGCCAGATCTTCGGGGCCCTGGGCGACGTTTCCCGCCTGAAGATCCTCCGGGCCCTCCTGGATGCCGGCGAACCCCTCTCCCAAGGGGCGGTGATGGAACGCACCGGCCTGTCCCAGGCAAACACCAGCAAACACTTGGCGTTCATGGTCCGGGTGGGGCTGGTGGGCCGGGAACCCCGGGGCAACCTGGTCTACTTCATGCCCGTGGCGCCCTTGGCCGAGAACGTCTGCACCATGGTCTGCGGGCATGTGACGGCGCGCATCCACAGCGCCTACCAGTCCCTGGCCTGATTTTTTTGCAAAGGAATATTCCTGTATGATCAAACAACTAATTTATTTTATCGCAGGCGCGCCCCTGGTGCTGCAGGCCCAGACCCCCCTATCCGTCCAGGACGCCATCCGGACCGCCTGGAGCCAGCAGTCCGGCCTGCAGGCTGGGGCGGCCATGGTGGCCAGGAGCCGCGCCGAGGCGGCGGCCATGAGTGACCTGCGGCTGCCCACAGCCACCCTGGGGGTGGGCGTCATCCGCACCGACGAGCCCATGCTGGCCTTCGGCACCCGACTGGACCAGGCCCGGATCACCCAGGCGGATTTCGCGCCCTCCAGCCTGAACCGGCCCGATGCCATCGTGGGCACCGGGGCGACCCTGACCCTCTCCCAGCCCCTCTACGCGGGCGGGCGGCTGGACGCCGCCAGGCGCGCCGGGGCGGCCATGGCCGAGGCCGAGGGGGCCTCCCAGGAGCACCGCAAGCAGCAGGTGGCCCTGGCCATCACCCAGGCCTACTTCGGCGCCCAGGTGGCGGAAGAGGCGCTGCGGTATGCCGAGGACACGCTGAAGCAGGCCATGGAGACGGACCGCTTCGTGCAGGCCCGGGTGGAACAGGGCCTGATGCTGAAGGCCGACGGTGAGCGCACCAAGGCCTTCTGCGCCCAGTCTGGAGCCGGGGTGGCGGAGGCGAAGGCCCGGGTGGCCTCGGCCCGCTCGGCCCTCGCCATGCTCGCCGGCGCGGATATCGCAGCCGACAAGCTCATCACGCCGCTGGGCCTCCCGGTGGTGGAGGCCGCCACGACGGCCGGGCAGCGCGGGGACCTCCAGGCCATGCGCGAGCAGGTCCGGGCCGCCGAGGAAGGCGTGCTGGCGGCCAAAGGGAGCCTGAAACCCGAAGTGGGCCTCCAGTTCACCGCCGGGACCATGCGTGATTCCCTGAACTCGGGTGGCAACTGGACCACCGTCAGCCTGGGGGCCAAATGGACCTTCTCGTTCGGCGACTCCCAGCGGGTGAGCGCGGCCAGGGCCGCGGCCCGCGCCGCGGAACTGACGGTGAAGTGGCAGGAATCGGTGGCGAACCGCGAAGTGGAGGAGGCCCGCAGGGCGATCCAGACCGCCCAAGCCAAGATCGGCTTCGCGAAGACCGCCCTGGCGGCCTCGGAATCCGTGCGGGCTATCCGTACAGCCCGTTATCGTGAAGGCCTGCTGCCGCTGATGGATGTCCTCGACGCGGAGAGCAGCCTGACCGGAGCCCGCACCCTCCTGATCTCGAGCCAGCTCGATTTCCGCCTGGGCCAGGCCCAGCTTGCCCTTGCCCTCGGCCAACCCATTGAGAACGTGAAGGAGTAGACCCTTGAAGCCGATCCTGTTCCTGTCTTCCGTGACCCTTGTCCTGGCGGGCCTGGCCTGTGGCCGGCAAGAGCCCGCCATGGCTGCCGCAGTCCCCCCTGCAACGGTCCGCCTGGTCCATGAGGAGAGCTCCAGCCAGCCCGGGTGGGTGGCCGTGACCCTCAACGCCACCCAGCGGGCGACCCTGGCCACCCGCCTTGCGGCATCCGTGAAGAAGGTCCATGTCACCGAAGGGCAGCAGGTGGCCGCGGGCGCCCTGCTGGTCAGCCTTTCGGACGAAGATCTGCAGAGCGGGCGCAAGGCGGCGGAGACTGCCGTGGCCACCGCCGCCACCCAGCTCCACCGGATGGAGAAGCTCGCCAGCCAGGACGCCGCCACCCAGGCCGAACTGGACATGGCCCAGGTGCAGCTTGCCCAGGCCAAGGCGAGCCTGGCAGGCGTGCAGGCCAACATCGGCTATACCCAGATCCGGGCGCCCTTCGCCGGGGTGGTCCAGACCCGCCGGGTGAACGACGGCGATTTCGTGGGCCCGGGCATGCCCCTCATCGATATGGAGGGCCAGGGCGCCATGGAATTCACCGGCAGTGTGTCCGAAGCTGAAGCCGAAGGCTTGAAGATCGGCCAGAGCCTTCCCTTCGAGGCGGATGGCAAGAGCGGCATGGCCCAGATCACGGGCCTCGCCACGGGCGGCGATCCCGTCTCCCACCGGGGCACCATCCGGGCCCGGGTGACCAGGGGGCTGGAAGGTCTCCGCTCCGGCGTCTTCGGCCGGTTGCAGGTTCCCGGGGCCACCGCGTCCGCGAGCCAGGATCTCACGATCCCCAAGAGCGCGCTGGTGCGGCGTGGCGAGCTGAACGGCGTGTTCCTCGCCAAGGATGGCAAGGCGGAGTTGCGCTGGCTGTCCCTGGGCGAGGCCCAGGGCGACAGGCTCCCGGTCCGCGCGGGGCTCGCGGCGGCCGAACAGGTGATTGACGCCCCCGGGGATCTCCGAGATGGACAGCCCATCGAGGTGCGGAAATGAGTGAATACGGCCATCTGGGACTGGCCGGCCGGCTGGCCAAGACCTTCCTGCGCAGCAAACTGACCCCGCTCATCGTGCTGGCCTCGCTCATGCTGGGCTTCCTGGCGGTGGCGCTCACGCCCCGCGAGGAGGAACCCCAGATCATCGTGCCCATGGTGGACATCTATGTCCCGGTGCCTGGCGCCAGCCCCAGGGAGATCGAAAGCCAGGTCACCACGCCGCTGGAGAAACGCCTCTGGGGCATCCCCGGAGTGGAATACCTCTATAGCACCAGCCTGCCCAGCGTGGCCATGATCACGGTGCGCTTCAAGGTGAACGAGCCGCAGGAGCCCAGCCTGGCGAAGATCTACCAGGAACTGGCGGCCAACCGCGACCTCCTGCCCAGCTCAGCCATGCAGCCGGTGGTGCGCCTGCTCACCGTCGATGACGTGCCTTTCCTGGGGCTGACCCTGCACGGGGCCGGCCAGACCCCGGGACAGTTGAGGGCCATGGGGGACGCCCTGGCCCGCGAATTGAGCACGGTGCCGTCCACGGCCCAGGTGAAGGTCATCGGCGGCGCCAGGCGGATGGTCCGGATCGAACCCGATCCAGGCAAGCTGCGGGCCCTGGGCATGAGCCTGGCTGAAATCCAGCCCGCGCTGCAGACCGCCGAAAGCCAGCTTCCCGCCGGGGCCCTGGTCGATCACGACCGCCGCACCGAACTGGAGGCCTCGGGCTTCGTGCTGGACGCTTTGGAATTGAACCGGCTGGTGGTGGCCGTCAAGAACGGCCGCCCGGTCTACCTGAGCGACGTCGCCAGCGTTTCCGACGGCCCCGACCCGGAACCTCCGGTGGTGCTGTACGGCACCGGGGCGGGCTTCGAGCCGGCCGTGACCGTGACCCTTTCCAAGCGGATGGGCAGCAATGCCACCGCCCTGGCGAAAGCGGTCCTGGACAAGGTCCAGGCCCTGCGCGGCAACCTCCTGCCCCGGGGACTCAAGCTGACCGTCACCCGCAATTATGGAGAAACGGCCGGCGAGAAGTCCAATGAGCTGATCGAACATCTGCTCCTGGCCACCCTGAGCGTCATCGTGCTCATCCTGCTGGCCATGGGCTGGCGGTCCGCGGTGGTGGTGGGGGTGGCGGTGCCGGTGACCTTGGCCCTGACCCTGTTCATCACCTACCTGTTCGGCTACACCCTGAACCGGGTCACCCTGTTCGCGCTGATCTTCTCCATCGGCATCCTGGTGGACGACGCCATCGTCGTGGTGGAGAACATCCACCGGCACATGCACCTGCCCGGGCCGCGCAAAGCTTTCGCCCGGGTGGTGGTGGAGGCGGTGGACGAGGTGGGCAACCCCACCATCCTGGCCACCATCGCCGTGATCGCCGCGATCCTGCCCATGGCCTTCGTGCGCGGGCTCATGGGCCCCTACATGCGGCCCATCCCGGTGGGCGCCAGCCTGGCCATGCTGTTCAGCCTCGTCATCGCCTTCGTCATCAGCCCCTGGGCCTCCCTCAAGATCTTCAAGTCGGAAGCCCACCTGCCGGAAACGGACGAAACGGGCCTGCACCCGGCCACCGTTGAGACCGCGGCACCCCAGGGAGAGGATCGCGACGCCGAGATCAAGCCTGATTCCCGCTTCACGGCCGCCTACCGCCGGACCATCACCGCCCTCATCACGAAGCCGGCCGTGCGCTGGGCCTTCTTCGGCGGCGTGGTCGTCCTGCTTGCGGCGGCCATGTCCCTGGTGGGCCTCGGCGTGGTGAAAGTCAAGATGCTGCCCTTCGACAACAAGTCCGAATTCATGGTCCAGCTGGATCTTCCGGCCGGAACGCCGAGGGAGGATGCCCTGGCCCAGGGCCAGGACGTGGCCCGGCGGCTGCTGCGTGAACCGGTGGTCCGGGACGTGCAGGTCTACTCCGGGGAGGCCGCGCCCTTCACCTTTGTGGGCATGGTGCGCCACAGCTTCCTGCGCCGGGAGGACCGGATGGTGGACATCCAGGTGAACCTGGTGGCCAAGGGGGAGCGCAAAGAGCAGAGCCACGCCATCGCGGTCCGCCTCCGCCCGGAGCTGCTCAAGCTGGGGATGCCCGAGGGGACCCGCATGAAGCTGGTGGAGATCCCGCCCGGCCCGCCGGTCATGGACACCCTGGTGGCCGAGATCTACGGCCCCACCGAGGACGAGCGGCTGCGCTTCGCCGGCGAGGTGGAAAAGATCTTCCGCAGCGTGGACGGCGTCGTGGATGTGGACAGCACCCTCAACCCCACGAATCCCAAGATCAGCCTGGTGCTGGACCGGGAGAAGGCGGCCCTGCTCGGCGTCGCCCCGGCGCAGGTGGTCCAGACCCTCTACATGGCGGGGCACGGCGACACCATCGGCAGTTTCCACGTCCAGCGGGGTTCGACTCAGGTGCCGGTGATCGTCCAGCTGCCCAGTACCCAGCGCCAGAACCTGGACCAGATGCTCCAGATGACCGTGCCCGGCCTGCGGGGCCCCGTGCCCCTGTCCGAACTGGTGCGGGTCCAGGAGGGACGGGAGAATGCGCCCATCTATCACGAGAACCTCATGCCGGTGTCCTACGTCTTCGGCGACCTGGCGGGCACCATCGAGAGTCCGGTCTATGCTCTCGCGGCGCTCAACAAGAAGATCGACGGCCTCAAAGGCACGGGCGGACAGCCGGTGGCCAGACTGGGTCTGGCCCACCCCGAAAACACTGAAAACCTGGTGATGAAGTGGGATGGCGAGTGGCATATCACCCTGGAGGTGTTCCGGGACCTGGGGCTGGCCTTCGCCGGGGCGCTGGTGCTGATCTATGTCCTGGTGGTGGGCTGGTTCGAGAGTTTCGCGGTGCCCCTGGTGATCCTGGTGCCGGTGCCGCTGTCGCTCATCGGGATCATCCCCGCCCACGGTCTGCTGGGCGCCTTCTTCACCGCCACCAGCATGATCGGGTTCATCGCCGGGGCCGGCATCATCGTGCGCAACAGCATCATCCTGGTGGATTTCATCGAGCTGAAGCTCCGGGAGGGCATGGCCCTGGAAGCCGCCGTGGTGGAGGCCGGCGTGGTGCGGTTCCGCCCCATGCTGCTCACCGCCGCCGCGGTCATGGCGGGTTCCAGCGTGATGCTGGCGGACCCCATCTTCCAGGGCCTGGCCATCAGCCTGATGGCGGGCGAAGTGGCGGCTACCCTGCTGTCCCGGTTCGCCGTGCCGGTTCTCTACTACCTTCTGGCACGCCATGGCCGCGCCGCCGAACTGCAGCGGCAGGCTCCCGCCGTGCCCGATCCCACGCTCACCTGCAGTATCTCTCCTAAAGGGGAATGACCCATGAACGTCGATCGAATCGTCCACTCTGTGGCGGGCACCATGATCCTGGGCAGCCTTGCCCTCGCCCGCTGGCACAATACGAACTGGCTGTGGCTCACCGTCTTTGTGGGGGCGAATCTCCTGCAGAGCGGCCTCACCAATTGGTGCCTGATGTCCAGCATCCTCGCCAGGCTAGGGGTCAGCACCCAGGGCGCCTGCGGCTTGAAAGGTTGAATCATGATCATTTTCGCTGACCTGAAGCGCGTCGCCCTGGGCATCCTGCTGGGAGGATCCCTCGGCTTCGCCTACCAGAAACTCGTCGGTTGCCGGACCGGCACCTGTCCCCTCACCGCCACCCCGTTGCGGGCCATCACCTATGGTGCGGTGATTGGCCTCCTGTTCAGCCTCTCGGCCTGTTCCAAGGGCGGCTCGCCGACCGCAGCCAGTCAAGCTCCAGATCAATCAAACAGCAAGGAGGCCATCATGGCCAGCGCTACCAACGTCATCCATCTCACTACCGGGGCATTCGACCAGGTCAAGGGCCAGACCAAACCGGTGATCATCGATTTCTGGGCCCCCTGGTGCGGTCCCTGCCGCACCCAGGGGCCCATCCTGGACCAGGTTTCAAGCCAACTCGGTGACCGGGCCATCGTGGCCAAGGTCAACGTCGATGAGGAGCCCACTCTGGCCGGTTCTTTTGGGGTCCAGGCCATCCCCACCCTCGTCGTCATGAAAGGCGGCAAGGTCGTCCAGCGGTTCACCGGCATCCAGGATGCCAATACCCTGATCAGGGCGCTCGAAGCAGCTGGGGCCTAGCGGCATGGATACCAGCACTCTGACCATGACCTGCCTTGGCGTTGTCGCCCTGGTGCTCGTCCTTCGCACTTTCCTTGCGAATCGTTCCAGACTTTCCAAGGACCAGATGATGACTCTCATTGACCAGGGCGCCACCATTCTCGATGTGCGCACCTCCCAGGAATTCGCCCAGGGCCACGCGCCAGGCAGTCGCAACATCCCTCTTGACCGCCTTTCCGACCACCTGGCGGATCTTGACCGGACCAAACACCTGCTGGTCTGCTGTGCTTCCGGTGCCCGCAGCGCGGCAGCCAAGGCCATGCTCGACAAGGCCGGATTTGCCAGGGTCGACAACGCAGGTTCCTGGCGGCGGCTTGTGCGCGCTGATAGCTGATCTTATTCCGGCGGCCCATCGCTGCCCTTTTCAAGGAACTCTTATGGCGAAACTGCTTCCCTCCAACGAACACCCTTTGGACCGCGTGCTGCGCGTGATCCTGGGGATTGGCCTGTTGTCCCTTGCCTTCATCGGCCCCAAGACCCCATGGGGCTATCTGGGGCTCGTTCCCCTGGCCACCGGGTTGCTTGGCTCATGTCCTCTGTACACCCTCCTCGGCCTCAGCACCTGCCCGGTGAAGCTACATTGACCATCCGGCAGGCGCATGCCATTTCAGTCCACTCACGTCTTCCACCTCAATCGTGTAGGACCCTTCGGGTAGGGTAGAGGCCCGACCCGGAACCAGATCCAGGATCGCCTTGGATCCCAGCGGAGCAATCAGGCCGTAGGGTCCGGGGCCGACCTTGAGGGCATAGGTGTTCCTGACCGAGCCTGGCGGCAGCATCTTCAAGGCGCCCGGGTCGAACTGTTCCACGATCTCGCTGGCGGCGTTTCGAACCCGGATGGTGGTGATGAAGGCGCCGTAGGTGTCCGGGCCGCCATCCCGGTACAGCGTGAACCGGACCGATCCCGCGGCGGTGATCCGGCCATTGGTGAGGGCGAAATGAGGGGTCTTGGAGTCGTTGTGCAGGCGGCCCCATAGGCCGCCGTAGAAGATCTGGTTGGTGGCCAGGGTGAGCACGAGGCTTCCCGAAGCAAGAACCAGGGCTGCCGGCCTGAACCAGCGGGGCTGCCCAGCCTTCGGGGCGCCTGAACTCAGCCCGATCAGCCAGGCCTTCGGCGCGCGGCTGCGGAACCGGTTCTGCCAGAACCGGTCCAGGGACCATGCCCCCGAACCGGTCATGGCCAACAGGGTGCCGGCGGCCACCCCCAGCACCCCGATCTGCCATTCGTCCAGGCAGGTGGAGCCCAGCCATCCGGACCCCAACAGGATTCCCAGGGAAAGCAGGACGGTGCCCAGGGCCGCCAGCCGGGTTCCCAGACCCAGCAGCAGGGCCAGCCCCACCAGGCCTTCGATCACCGTGAAGCAGATCATGAAGCCCTGCAGCATGCCGTCATGGGCCAGAGCTATGGCAAGAAACGGTTTGATGCCTATGGCATGGGGCAGGAACTTCACGAACTCGTGGCCCACATAGGCGGCAGCGTTCGGGTCCAGCTTCCCGGGTTCCAGGACGACCCGGCGCCAGAACGCTGAAAAGAAGAGCCAGCCGGTGACCCAGCGCAAGGGTGTCGCGCATAGGGCCGCCATGTTCCATGCGGATTCCCCAGGGCGCGGATCCTCTGGCACCTGAGAGATGGTTTCGTTTCCGAACATGGCAAAGCCTTTCATCGAAAGTCAGGTTGCCGCCCTACCCGCCGGCTGGGCGGAAGCATGGACCTGCGCATGACCTCGCGCCGCATCAAGGCTGGATCTGGACGTAGCCATCCTGGACCAGCTGGATCAGTCGCCCCACTGCGCCCGTATTCACCTTCACGCCCGGCAGCAGATCGGCGTTGCCCCAATGGTGGACCTTCATGGAATAGGCGCAGCCCTCGATCCGGACCCCCTGCTTCTGCAGGTCCGCGATGGTTCCCTTGTATGGATTGCCCGTATCTACCTGCCGGAATGCATTATAGGCCTGATCATTGAGGGTCAGGTAGGCCGTCTCCCCATAGAGCAGGCCAACGATGTCGCCATCCGTGTTCAGTTCCTTCAACCGCTTGGCCAGCAGCCCCATATACCGGAACCCGACCGGCAGGTCCCCGCTGAACACCGGGCGGTCCAGGTTGAAGACCACGCGGGGATTCTTGAGCACGACCGGAACGTCGATCCGGATCGCGTGCTCCGGCCCTGGGGCCCCCAGGAGTGCGGCGCCGCCGGACCCAGCCAGGAGAAGGGTCGAGACGATCAATCCGGGCAAAATTGTTTTAAGGCGCATGATGCTGCTCCTGCAGTTGGTTTGACCCCAATTCATCCTCCCAGCGTGGGTTTATGGACGCAAGTGTTTATATTCATTCAACAATATAATTAACAATGAATACATAGATACAGGGAGTTCAGTCACCCAATGTCCGCACCCAGGTCCGCATACCGCCGCACCATCCGCCGCAGCGCCGGGTGGCTGACGCGGGTGGAGGCCAGCAGCCGCTCCTCCGCCGGCAGGGCCAGGATCCAGGTGGCCGCCAGCCCCAGCACCAGGCCCGATTCCGGGTTGGCCAGGCCCCGGTCCAGGGCCGTCAGCACCTGGTGGGCCACCGGGACGATCTCCCGCCACCGGGAGTTCTGCAGGGCTTCCGCCTGCATGAGCGTGAGCTCCGGCTGGATGAGGCGCTCCAGCCAGCCCACGGTCAGGCGCGGATTCTGCAGGAAGGACTCCAGCACCCGCGCGTTCCGGACCTTCCAGATGGCCGGCCACAGCTGGCTGGGGGCCAGCGGCGCCAGGCTGCGGCGCTCGCCCGTGGTCATGACCGCCCAGTGGGCCTGGAGGCGCTCCGTGGCATGGGCCCGGGCCTGGGGGTGGGCCGAGGCGTCCGCGGCGATGGCGGCCAGGGCCCGCCAGGGCAGGGTGGGCAGCAGCCGGTTCCGCAGATGGGGCGGCGCCTGCAGGTGCTGGGCGATCCAGCGCAGGAGCATGGGCTTTTTCAGGATGTCCTTGAGCCCGGCCGCGTCCTCCAGCCACCCCGGGGGCGGCGCGGGATGGCGCAGCAACCTCAGGAACTGAGGCCAGGGCATTTGGGGTGGGAGGGGCCAGGTCACCGCCCCATTGTGCCCCGACAGTGCAGCGTCCGCTAACTGAGTTGAACAATCATGGGGAAGGGGACGCTGCACTTCCATAGGGGCTTCGCCCCTATGGCGGCTGGAAAGCAGTGCTTTCCAGCCTCTGCAGTTTGGACATTCCGTCCCATTCCATCATGACCTGCCGGTGGCTCTGGAATGGTCCGTCCGGGTCCCTCGGCTTGGC
>Ga0182014_10007136_pt1 | contig 11767 bp, 11 predicted proteins | sample 612S2DmetaG_FD_120489 | JGI IMG/M metagenome (GOLD analysis project Ga0182014, IMG submission 120489) | Permafrost microbial communities from Stordalen Mire, Sweden - 612S2D metaG | ecosystem: Environmental > Terrestrial > Soil > Wetlands > Permafrost | place: Sweden: Stordalen | collected... | reverse complement strand
GTTGCCCCAGGTCGGTCGCTTTTGGGGACCTGGGATACCACAAACCCCTCCAAGCCTAGGATCACTCCCGAAAAACGCCCATGTGGTCAGCGTCCTCGGTTGGCGCCAAATCGCCATACCACGCGGCGGGGTAGTTCTCATTTGGATAGGACGACTTTTAGGGCCGGGTCATCCTCTTGAGCGGGTTTGAAGGGTGCGAGGGGCAGTATAGACGTGACGCCTCGAGGTGGTGAGGTGCGAATGCAGGTCCCATTCGACTCGCTTCAGAACAACCGCAGGTCCTTCGACTCGCTGCGCTCGCTCAGGATGACAACTTTAGAGGAAGCGCCGCTCGAGATGACAAGTTTAGAGGAAGGGCCGCTCAGGGTGGCAGCTTTGGAGGGAGGGGCGCTCAGGATGGCAAATGAAGTTTTTGCAGGGACTAAAGCCCGTCCTTTTTGGGGTGGTTGCGGCGGTCTGTCAGGGATAAATCCCTGACCTACCAGCCCGGGCCTGAAGGCCCCTGCTTATTGAGGCTCTCGGTTCAGGAGCCTGAAGGCGCCTGCTCCCTCCGTTATGACTGCTGCGCGCCTGAAGGCCGCTGTTTATTGGGGCTCTCGGTTCAGGGGCCTGAAGGCGCCTGCGATCTCCGTTATGACTGCTGCGTGCCTGAAGGCGCTTGCGATCTTCGCCAACAGGCCAATTCGAATCTGCCTTCACTTGACATCCAAGTAAAAGCGTGTCATTCTGCCTTTCTGGGAGATTGCTTGGATGTCTAGTGAAGAGAAGGAACCGCTCCAACTTCTGCAGGGAACGCTGGACCTCATCGTTTTGCGGACCCTGTCGGCCATGGGAGCGCAGCACGCATACCAGATCGCCACGCGGCTGCAACAGGTGTCGCGGAACGACTTGAATCTCAACCAGGGAACGCTGTATCCGGCCCTCGTCCGCCTGGAGCAGTATGGCTGGATTAAAGGCGCGTGGGGCCGAACGGAAAGCAACCGGGAAGCAAAGTTCTATTCCATCACCAAGGCCGGTGAGCGGGCTCTCGGCAAAGAAACTTTGCGCTGGCGGAGGATGGCGGGACTTGTGGATCGTCTGCTCGTGGAGGATTTCCCATCGTGAGATATATCCGGCGCTTTCTCACCAAGTGCATCGGATTTGTTCGCAACCGTCATGCGGAGGCAGAGCTGGATCGAGAGATCAGCGCGCACCTTGCATTGCTGGAAGACGATTTTCGCCGGAAAGGGATGAAGGCAAACGAAGCACACCTTGCCGCGAGACTTGTCTACGGCAGCGTGGAACAGGCAAAGCAGTCGCATCGAGATGAACGCTCGATTGCCTGGCTCGAACAACTCGCGCAAGACGTCCGGTACACGCTGCGGCAGTTCAGAAAATCTCCCGGCTTCGCCATCACCGTAATTCTCACCATCGCTTTGGGAATCGGCGCGAATACGGCGATCTTCACGCTCATTCACTCGATCCTCTTGAAGTCGTTGCCGGTTGCCGATCCAAAATCTCTCTATCGCATCGGCGACACTTATACGGACTGCTGTTTCAACAGCGGGCTGGGTAACGCCAACGGGGATTTCGACATTTTTTCCTGGGAGAATTACCGGCATCTCCGCGCGACAACTCCAGAGTTTGAACAACTGGCTGCGATGCAGGCGGGACCAGCGTCGCTGAGCGTGCGCCGCGGACCCGACCCGGCGCAATCAAAGTCAGGCGAGTTTGTTTCGGGAAACTACTTCAGCACCTTTGGCATATTTGCATTCGCGGGCCGCGTCTTCAGCGACGAAGACGACCAGCCGGGCGCTTTGCCGGTTGCCGTCATCAGTTACCAGGCTTGGCAGTCGGACTACGCAGGCGACCCCTCCGTGATTGGCGGCACGTTTTATTTGCAGAGCCAGCCTGTCACCGTGGTGGGAGTCGCCCCGCCGGACTTTTATGGCGACCGGATCACTGCCAATCCGCCCGCATTCTGGGTGCCGCTTTCAAATGAGCCTTTGCTGAGCGGCGCAAATTCTGTGTTGCACCAGCCGATTGCCAGCTGGTTGTACGTGCTCGGCCGCTTGCGCCCGGGCGTGGCAATTGCGCCCCTGCAGCAGAAGATCTCAGCCAACCTGCGGCAGTGGATGCTGACGCAGGAGGATTATCTTGGCCACGGGTTTCCCGCCATCATTCCCAAGGTGCATGTGGTTCTCGCACCGGCCGGCGCGGGCATCCAGATGCTGCAGCGACAGACCGACAAAGAGCTCTATCTTCTGCTGTCTATTTCCGCGCTCATTCTCATTGTCGCGTGTGCGAATGTGGCGAGCCTTATGCTGGCGCGCGGGATGAAACGCACCACAGAAACCTCGCTGCGAATGGCGCTTGGCTCGACGCGATCCAGGCTGATTCGCCAGATGCTCACCGAGAGCGTTTTGCTGGGGTGCCTCGGCGGCGTGGCCGGATTGGCCGTGGCTTATGCCGGCACACGGGTTATCCTGGCGCTTGCATTCCCTGACGCTCTGCATAGCGCCATCCGCGCGACGCCGTCGCTCGCGGTGCTGGGATTTGCGTTTCTGTTGTCGCTTGCCACGGGCATGGTGTTTGGAATTGTGCCCGCCTGGACGACTTCCCGCGCCGACCCGGCAGAGGTTTTGCGCGGCGCCGGACGGTCCACTGGAGACCGCAATTCACTTCTGCAGACACTGTTCATCGTCGTTCAGGCGGCTTTCGCACTGGTGCTGCTGGTGGCGGCAGGGCTGCTGACGAAGAGCTTGCAGAACATGGAGCATCAGGATTTCGGTCTTGAGACGGCCCATCGGTATGTGCTGCACCTGGACCCGCAGGGCGCTGGTTACCGGCCAGAAAAGCTCGCAGCTCTCGACCAGCAGCTTGAGATGCAGCTGTCGGCAATCCCCGGAATGCAGGTTGCAGGTTTGGGAATGTACAGTCCGCTCGATGGAAATCCGTGGACGGATGGAATATATCTTCCCGAAAAGCTGCAACTTGACCCCACCGGCGGCAACGACGCGCTTCTCGATCGGGTCAGCCCTGGGTTCCTTGATGCTGTTGGGGAGCGGATCATTCGCGGCCGCCCATTCGATCAACACGACAACGACCACGCGCCCCTGGTTGCCCTGGTCAATGAGGCCTTCGCCAGAAAGTTTTTCCCCAATCAAAATCCCATCGGCCGCCACTTCGGAGTCTACGAACACGAAGATATAGGGGCCAATGAGATCGTCGGTGTGGTGGCGAACGCAAAGTATACCCATCCGCAGGAAGACGCAAAACCAATGTTCTTCCAGCCGCTCGCACAGTGGCAGCACAGCTTGAAGGATCCAATCTTTGTGAATCTCGAAACTCAGACTCATTACATCACCGTAGCAGTGATGAATTATCACGGGACTCAGCGAAACCTCGAGCAAGCTGTGCGTCGTTCCCTGGCGGAGATCGATTTGAATCTTGCCGTCATTGATTTGAGATCCCTGGAGACTCAACTGGACGGCAATTTCAGCAAGGAGCGGCTAGTTGCCCGCTTGACGGCACTTTTCAGTTTGCTCGCATTACTTCTCACTTCGGTTGGCCTCTATGGAATTACCGCCTATCAAACAACGCAGCGCACGCGCGAGATCGGGCTGCGGATGGCCTTCGGCGCGGATCGGGCGCGCGTAGTTGCCATGGTGATGCGCGCGGCGTTTCTGCAGTTCATTTTCGGCCTGGTGCTGGGGATTCCGATTGCTTTGATCGGCGCCCGCTTGATAGAAGACCAGCTCTACCTTGTGAAGTCCTATGACCCATGGAGCCTATCCGTTGCTGTATTCGCTCTCGCGGGAGCCGTTGCTGTTGCAGGCTTCGTTCCAGCGCGCCGCGCGGCCTCTATTAATCCGATGCGGGCGCTTCGCAACGAATGATCTGTGCGTCGGCGAGGTGGCTCTCATTTGGATAGGATGGTTTTCGAGATCGAGTCGTCTTCTTGAGCGGGTTTGAAGGGTGCGAAAGGCAGTGCGGTTGGGGATTTTGCGAGATCGATGTGCAGCAGGAAATGAGGGCCGGGCCTGAAGGCCGCTGTTTATTGGGGCTCTCGGTTCAGGGGCCTGAAGAGAGTGCGTGAGAACGTTCTTTCGGGGCTTGAGAAGCCCGTTTTACTCAAAGGCAGCAAGTTAGCGCCCGCTTCGCGGGCATGGCGAGTTAGCAAGTTGGCGCAGGAACGAGTTCTCAAGCAGGCACTGAGGGCCCCTGCTCCCTCCGTTATGACTGCCCGCGAAAACAACCGCGGGCTACTTTGAAATGGCGCCAACAAGATTGAGGTCGATCGCGACATCGTTGTCGGCTTTCCAAATCAGGAAGCTTGGATTCTTCAGTCCCCATTGAACGTAAGGCACGACGAAGTGGGCCTTGGCGGTTGCGCCGGCGCCCTCAAGATGTACGAGCATGGGGACGGTGATTTCGTGAGGCGTGCCGAGCAGGGTAAAGATCCCGATTACCTGGATGCTCGAGTCGCCTGAAAGAGCGATGACGCCGGCATAGGTCTTCGGCTCAAAGGAAACAGTTGCGTACTGCGAGACCTGCAGGATGTTGTTGTACATCTTCTTGTCGCGACTGTCATTGCCGGTCTTGCCGCTGCCGGCGAGGACGACCACCGAACCCGACATCTTAGGAGTGCCGCGGTCAAAATCAATCGATCCGGATTGAAGGTGAAAGTCGCCGATGACGAGCTCGTGGGTTGTATTGAGCGTCATCCTGACCTGGCTGGCATCGGGATTGACGACGAAGGTGAGATGCTGGGCCAGCGCGGCTGGAGCGAGCAGGCCAGCGAGCGCGAAGACGGCGAAGGATTTCATTGCATCTCTCCTGGGTGGTTTTGGCTGTGTGAAAGGCGCGGCCGGGTTTATTGGTTCCTGCAAATGAAATGTCCTTGCGCCGTCCCTACGGGACTTTGCAATAATATCGCGCAATCCTTCTCCCCACGCTAAAGCGCGGGGCTAACAACCTCTGCGCCTACGGCGCGCTTGCCGGACATTACTTACGCAGTCCTCAATAACTGGCGACTGCATGGGTAGCAACAGCGGCGGGCTGGGCGATGCGCGTCAGCCGTGCCGTTACGCGCATCACGCCGGGCCAGACCCTGAGGCAAAACGGCAATACAGCGCGTGCGAGTGAGTTGTTCAAGCCATCGGCGGCGAACTCGGCAAGGCGCATCTGGGACAGCAATGCGGAGCGCAGTTTAGCCTGGAAGAGCGGCGCCGGCTCGGCTGCAAGGTAAGCGGCGACAGCTCGACGCGCAGCATGCAGCGCGATGGAAATGCCATCGCCGGTGAACGAGGGGATGACGGCTGCCTGATCGCCGATGCAGTAGAGCCCAATCTCAGTGGTGCGGCGGATGTAACCGTACGGGATATGGGTGATGGCGATCGGCCTGGCGAGCAACGGCTCAGCACCGGCAAGCCTCATGGCGAGGTGTGGGCAGTCGCGTTGTATTTTCGCGAGGAAGTTGTCCCAGCGATGGCCGACACGCTCGAGATACCGCTGTTGCACCACGCAGCAGAGATTTGCAATGCCGCCTTCAACGGGCTGGATACCGCCATAGCCTCCGGGATAGAGCATCAGCTCAGAGGCGCGCGCGAGCTCAGCGGCCTGCGCGGAGCCCAAGCGAAAATACATTTTGAATGCGATCCAACGCTGGGGGTCCCTGGGACGCGCGTGGCCGCGGACATCGTGCTTGCCGGTGGCGAGAAAGACCGTTGGAGCTTCCCAGGTAGTGCCGTCGTCGAGCGTAGCTTGCCAGATGCCGCTTGGGGTGCGGCCGAGCGCCTGCACGCTGCGGCCGCGCTCGACGTGGACTCCCGCGGCGATGGCTTCAGCGATGAGCGCAGTATCGAGCGCCTTGCGCGTGAGCGAGGCTGCGGGAAAAGGCAACGGAGCCTCCGCGGCGCGCCTGGCAGCGGCGAGGCGAACGTAGTGGATGGGCACGGCGCCAAGCGAGGCCACGTCGATGCCGAGCGCGTTCATATCTTCAAGGGCCTCACCGCTGAGGAACTCTCCGCAGACCTTATGGCGCGGCGTGGGCTCGCGTTCAATCAGCGTAACGCTTCGCCCGTTGCGGGCGAGCGCGATGGCAGCGGCACAGCCAGCTACTCCGCCACCGAGGACGAGAACTTCGTCTTGCAAAGGGATCTGATTCAGATTGGATGTGCTAACGGGGATCTCCTTTTTCGGATCCGATACGCTCGAATTGTACCGCTCCTGATGGTTATTAGATGACCAATGCTGCAAGTGGGGTAGTGGTGCAGTTTGAAATCCGCAGAACTGACGTAAGGGTTAGACGGAGCGTTTACGGGCATGGTGAGCCGCGGGCAGGGCACCGGCGATCACGCGCGGCGAGTGGTGAGCTCGTGCCAGTTAAGGCCGAGGTCGACGAGAAGAAGTGAAGCGAGGGTGAAGGCGATGACGCCGACGGCGGCGAAGGTGTCGCCAAGATGGCTCCAGTAGCGCGGCCAGAGGTTGAGCACGCGGCTGGAGACGAAGGTAAACGTGACGGCGTAGGAACGGGCCATCCACTGGCGATGCTGGAGGATTTGGCGGTTACGCGCGGTGATGAAGGCGGCGGTGGTGCAGACGATCCAGGCGGCGGCCTGCATGGAGGTTCCCGGCAGGCCGGGGCGGCCAGCGGCGAGGGCGATCCCGGTGAAGGCGCCGATAAAGACGGAGATGACGTAGATGCGGCCGAGGACGCGATGGAATTTCAGGTGACGCAGGCGAAAGCGCGACGAGAACTGGATAGGGCCGGCCAGCAGAGCGATAACGCCGCAGAGTGTATGGGGGATGAGGAGATGGCGGTCGGCGATGACCTGCAGACGGTAGGCGTGGTACATGGGGTAATCGGTGACGAGAAGAACCTCTGAAGTGATGAAGACAAAGAGCGCAGTGAGACCAAGTGAGATCCAGAGAACGGTTTTGAATCCGGAACGGCCGGTGCTCGGCGCGAGCAAGGTGGATGATGCCATTATTCCCCTCTTATGTGAATAGACGTAATGAGAGTGCCAGCCGGGCGAAGGATGACAGAAACTTCATATTAATAGGGTCTCATAGCCGGCGAGCATCGGGCACGCCGGGGGGCGGACTCGCGAAGCCGGGGAGATCGGATGCAACGATTCTGAAAGATGCGAAAGGCAATTTTGCAGTGAAACTGCGGGCACGGGGAATGGGGCTGGCGAGCAAGTGATTACACTGGGAGCAGGTACGATTCTCAAGAAGAAGCGAGGCGCGGGTGAGCTGGCTGGGGAGACTTCTGATTGCGGTGGTGGTGCTGGCGGGCGGGATGTTGCAGGCGTTGGGGCAGGCACCGGGGCCGGGTGCGGGACAGGGCGCGGGGCCTGACGCGGCGGTGCTGGCGAAGGCCAATGCGGGCGATGCGGCGGCGCAGGTGCAGGCGGGCGAGAGCTATGCGGCGGCGCACGATTTGAAGCAGGCGGCGGCGTGGTACAGGAAGGCAGCGGAGCAGGGCAACGTGGCGGGCGAGATTCACCTGGCGGAGCTTTATCGCGATGGGGGCAAGGGGTGGGAGCGCGATGCGACGCAGGCGGCGGCGTGGTACAGGAAGGCAGCGGAGCAGGGAGACGCGGGCGCGCAGGGCACGCTGGGCATGCTGTACACGCTGGGCCAGGGTGTGCAGCGCAGCGATGTGGAGGCTTACTACTGGCTGGACCTGGCGGCGGCGGTGAAGGGCCCGAAGCAGGAGCAGTACGCGGCCAACCGGCAGAACGTGGGCACGCGGATTACGGCCGATGAGCTGGAGGCGGTGCAGGATCGGGAGGCGGCGTGGAAGGCGGCTCATCCGCGGCCGAATGCGGCGGAGTAGTTGATGGGCGCCGAGCCGATGGACGTTCGCGCAGCTTTATTTTTGTAGATGGTTTGCGATGCAGTGAAAGGCCGCGCAGCCGCTGCGACGAGCAAGATTCACTGGGGCAAAATTTGCTCGGTCAGGGTTTGCTCGGCGGCGGCGACGACGTTGCCGTTTTTGCGATTCACCAGAAAGACAATGAGGCGGAGCGGGGTTGAGGATTTTTCAGCGGCTTCGAGATCGGCGCCGGAGATTTGAAGCGGGCGTCCATCGGCGGCGTTGGAACCGAATGACTTGAGCGCACGCACCACGGCGACGTGGCGCAGGGTGTGGCCGGCGTTTTCTCCGTGCGTGACTTTGGTTGAGGCCTGGTCGAGAGCGACGGCTGCGAAGAGAGTCGATTTGGCGGCGACCGGCGCGCGCACTGAAAAAGCGATGGCTCCGCCGGCGGCGCGATGAGCGTCTGCGATTTGCAAATCGAGTTTGGGCGTTGCGGCTTCGCGGGCGAGAGCTTGTTTCAGCTTGGCGGAGTCGTTGCCGACGAACTGAACTTTGCCGTCCACGACCATCTGCGGCGTATAGACGTCGTTGAGAGAAAACTGCATCGCATATTCTTTCTGACGGTCGGTCATGGCGTCAGAGGAAAAGGGATCGCGCCAGCCCTCGTGATTGAAATAGGTAATATGCTCGCTCAACACGATGGCTTCAGCGCCGGGAACAAACTGGCTCTGGTCGAGCTCGTAGAGCAGTTCATCGGCGGGCGGGCAATCGGAGCAGCCTTCGGAGGTAAAGAGCTCGACAAGTACGGGCGTGCGGGTTGGTTGAGCGGGCGCGGACGCCTGGCCTTGCAGACGGGTTGCGCAGAGAAGAAGGGCGGCCGCTGCAATCGAGATGGCCGGGGTGAAGCGCAAACGGCGAGACGGGGTGAGGGGCGGGGAAGCCATGGGAACCTCCGGACCGCTCGTGGGTTGGGAGCGGGTCGATTGGGGACTGTGCATTCCCACCCTAGCAGCAAAAACAAAGACGCCGTGCCCAGATGTGGCACCCGCCCACTCATCGCGATAAAGCCGCGATGAATGGGGCACAGATTTTGGTGCTGAATTCAGGGCCGAGATGCGGCATTGCTGATGGACAGTTTATCTGTTCGCGATTGCGGCGAATAGAGTGAATTCAAATCAGCGCGTTCGCTGGCGGCTGCTCCAGTTCCGTTATTCTAGGTCCGATGGGAAAACTCTGCAATGATTCGCTGCGATGGGCCGCGCTGCCGGTTGGGGCGGTGGTTATTGCGTTCTCCGCGTGGAATGCGGCGGCGCAGACTGAGGAGGTGACGCTGACGCCGGCGGTGGTGTTGGTGGGATCGCCGGAGTTGATTCGGGTGGTGGCGCCGGGGGCGGTTGGTGTTGACGGGGATTGGATGGGGCGGAAGATTGGTTTCTTTCGGGGACGCGATGGGCGGGAGTGGTTTGCGCTGGCCGGCCTTGACGTAGAAGGGGCCGTGGGCCCTTCTGCGCTTCGGATCAGGGTGAGGGCCGGTGGAGACGGCGCTGTGCGGGAGCTGACGCGGACGGTGGAGACGCATGAAGCGCCATACCGGTCGGAGACGCTTTCAGTGGAGCCGAAATTTGTTGAGCCGGGGCCGGAGGAGTTGGGTGAGATTGAGGCGGAGGTTGCGCTGAAGAATAAGGTGTTTGCGTCGAGCGCGGCGGCGCCGCTGTGGAGCGGGGATTTTCGCGCGCCGGTGAGTGCAAAGGCGACGGACAGCTTTGGGGTGAGGCGGATGTTCAACGGCAAGCTGGCCAGCGTGCACAAGGGGATGGATTTTCGCGCGGGGACGGGAACGCCGGTGCGGGCCGGGAACAGCGGGGTGGTGGTGCTGGCGCGGCCGCTTTATTACGAGGGGAATTGCGTGGCGATCGACCACGGGCTGGGGCTTTACACGATCTCGATGCACCTGAGCCGGATTGACGTGCGCGAGGGGCAGCACGTGACAGCGGGAGAGCGCGTGGGGCTGAGCGGGGCGACGGGGCGCGTGACGGGACCGCATCTGCACTGGGCGGTGCGGTGGGAGGGGGCTTATCTTGATCCGGCGAAGCTGCTGCGGATGGATTTGACGAACCTGCGCTAGCGTACTGTCTCTGAGGTTCATTTAATAAGTTGAGATCCCGAACCGCAGATCCTTCGACTCCGTTTGACGCAAAAGGCGCGCCAAACTCCGCTCAGGATGACAGCTCTTTCTTGATACGAACTTTCGAGACACCACACTAGCGGGTGAGGGCTTCTTCTTCGACTTCGCTGGGAAGGCTGCCGGGCGCGTGCAGGCCGGCGGCTTTTTCTTCGCGGAGGGCTTTGAAGGCGCGGTAAATGAACCAGCCCATGTACCAGCCGTCGATGAATTTGTAGGGAGTTTCGCCGGTGGTGTAGTGGCCGCAGGGCAGGACGCGGGGCTCGAAGTTGAGGCCGTGGCGGCGGAAGGCGTCGACTACCTGGAGCGAGTACTCGCGGGGGAAGGTTAGGTCGTAGTCGGCGTAGACCAGGAGCACGCGCTTCTGCGGTCCGCCGGCTGCGGGGCCGGCAAATTTGGGGTAATAGTAGCAGGGGCTGACGGCGGACCACAATTCCCGCACACGCTGCTGGGTGAGGCCGGCCTCTTCAAGCGCCTGTTTGACGTGGCGGGTGCTTTGGCCCGCCCAGGCGACGTCTCCGAAGGCAGTGGAGGCGTGGTTGAAAACGTTGACGCGGATGCGGGGGTCGTGCGCGCTGGCCAGGTAGGCGTAGCAGGAGCCGAGGCTGGTGCCGAGGACGCCGAAGTGTTCGTAGCCCTGCGACTCAAGCCAATCGATGCAGCAGCGGATATCGACAACGGCCTGGCGGCAGGCGGCGAGGGTGCGGCCGATGTTGGCGCTGACCGCGTAGTCGGAGCGCTCAAGCTCGGTGGGGCGGCGAATGTCGTGGTAAGGCATGGAGAGGCGCAGGGCCGAAATGCCCATGCGATTGAAGATGGCGCAGAGGGAGTTGTGGCTGAATCCGTCGGAGTTCCACTGGGGCAGAACTACGATTGCCTGCTTGGGGCGGGCGGGATCTTTGTGCGCGGGCGCCGGGTACCAGCGGGCGTTGACCAGGTCGTTTTCAGGGTAAGGCGTGCGCTCGGGCGAGGTGAAGCGGAGGTACTGGGCCAGGGCGAGTTTTCCGTCGGCAGCCTGTTGGCGAATGGCGGCTTCCTGGGCGAGGGTTTCAGGGCGGACGTTGGTGGGGAAGAGCTGGGGGTGACGGTCTTCGAGGCGGAAGTCGGTGGGGCGCTGGTAGCCGAAGAAGGTGTCGCTGTGGCGGATGAGGAGCTGGTTGATGCGGACCATGGCGGCCTCGGCGGTCGCGCTGTCGCGCTGCGCTTCAGGGCCGGGGATGGCGGAGGCGAAGCCGTGCGACTCGAGAAAGGGCGCAATCCAGTCGAAGCCCCATTCGAGCGGCCGCACGACGCGATTTTCATCGCGCGTGGTGAGCCGCGTCTCCCAATCGAACATCCAACGCGCGTACCAGTCCCTGATCATTCGTATGAATCAATTTTATCAGCGCGGGCGGGGCGAGAATGTGATGCAGGCCCTTGGTCTTTGACCGGGAGGAAATGTTCTTGGGAGTGGGTGCCGAGTGGAGGCGTGGACGCCGCCAGGACAGCCGGTCTGGAGACCGGCGCTACTATCGCCGGAGGCACATCTTTTGCCGGTCAGAGACCTAGGCGGTTTTGCGGCGCTTTGAAAACTGCGCCCAGGCAAGCCAGGCAATGCTGAGCAGCGCGATGAGGACGATGATGGCCTGGGAAATGGCGCAGTAGAGGCACCAGACCTCGAGCACGTTTTTCTCGATCAGGGAAAGATGAATGGCGAAACCGAGAGCGAGGAGGGCGGCGACGAGAAGCGGGATCCGTTGGCGGCCGAGGGCGAGAAGCGCGAGCAGGAGATAGCCGGC
>Ga0182014_10007133_pt1 | contig 11770 bp, 8 predicted proteins | sample 612S2DmetaG_FD_120489 | JGI IMG/M metagenome (GOLD analysis project Ga0182014, IMG submission 120489) | Permafrost microbial communities from Stordalen Mire, Sweden - 612S2D metaG | ecosystem: Environmental > Terrestrial > Soil > Wetlands > Permafrost | place: Sweden: Stordalen | collected... | reverse complement strand
GGGTGACGGATGGGGCAGAGTGTTTGGAAGTGTTTGGCTATTTTTAATGTTATTTTACTGAATATTTCTTCTGTTAATTTTACTTCATTGTTGATTTTGTAATCAGATAGGGGATATTTCTTAGTGTTGCTGAATTTTACATAGAATATTAGTGCTGTGATGATTGTTTTGCATTCACATTTTTTGCAGAGTTTGTTGGTATCTTGGAATTCTTTGATAAGGTATATTACTTGGTTTCTCATTTCGCCTTGCATGTTAAGGTGGTTCATGATTGTTATACTGTATCTTATTCTCTTTTTGATACGGTATGATTTGTTACTGCTATTGGTGAGGTGAGTGATGGTGTTTGGTTCTCCTGGTTGTTTGGTCTGATATTTTTTGAGTAAGTATTTTATAGGTCGTTCAGACTGCGTTGAATAAGTCTCCGATTTTGATTACTTCGTTTATGGTTAATTTGGCTATTTTCATAAAAAATTGTTTTTGTTTGATTATATTTATAGGGAATCTTAGAGAGCATTTGAGAAGTAATAATGATAATTTATATTTATGAAATTGAAAATTATAAATTCTAAAAAAAAATTAAAAGAAAATTCTTTTAATGGTATGTATTTTTGTTTATAACCTTTTAATTTGATATTTTAGCTATTTTATCTAAAATATCTAAAGCGGTCTTCTTTTTTTCTTCAGATAGATGATTAAATGCTTCTATTTGCATTTTTTCATAGTTTTCATGTAATTTGTTGTAATGGATTATTTCGGGTGAGTCTGATTTAAATTTTCCATCTAATTTAATGTTACCCTCTTCATCAAGAGATTCACTTAATCCGGGGGTGATTGCTAAATAATCACCTATATCTTTGTTGGCTTCTCTATATTTCGGATAATTATCTGTTAAAATTCTATGATATTGATATGATAGTTCATTTAATTGTTGACTTTTAGTTAGGATTGGATCGTTTAGTTTTAGTTTAATTTCTTCAATATCTTTTTTTAATTTTTTTATAGCCATTCTGAATCACTTTTAAATTTTTTTAATATTATTTTTTTTTATTGAAAATGTAGTTTAATGTAATTAAAATTTATGATCATTTTTTTTGGAAAAATAATTATTGAACTGGGTTAATCAGATTTATTTATATTATATATTATTCTGTTTTTTTACCGTGAAAATTAGAAATTTTTTTGTAATATCTCCATTCATATAGGGTAATTTCTAAAATAAATGTTGTATTAACTGATTATTATCGTTATAATCTAATATCTAAAGTTTTATGAACTTACAAGGATGTTAATCAATCCGTCATACCAGACATGTATATATAGTGTAGATGAAAAAATGTCGTCGGGAGGTAGATATAATATTTTAATATTATTTTTTGAAATATGAAATTAATTAAATATTTAGCGATAATTTAAATATCATGTTATTTTGGAGGACCTGCTATTGCATGTTAAGGTCTGACGGGTCATTTTACGCCAACCAAGCTGTAGAACAACGACATTTATTTACAAAATCTATTTTTTTTTTAATTAATATTTTTGGAGGGATTTTTATTATGAGTGAGGGTAATGAAGATTTAACTTTTAATGAGATTTTAGAGATTTTGCATGATCAAATAGTTTTTATTTCAGATAGAATAAAGAATGGGAGAATTAAGGACGTTAAAAATGAGGAAATTAAGATTAAATGGATTAGAACTTTAGCTTATATTTGTAAAACTCATGCGAATATAAGACAAGTGGAGAAGTTGGATGAATTGGAAGAGGAAGTTAAAAAGTTGAAAGAACGTCTCAATATAGGTGATTAATGTAATAAATATGTAAAAAGGTGTTAAAAATGAATCTTTGATTTAATTAAAAAAAAAGGAGTTAGGGTGAGTAAATAAATATATTATAGGAATTTATTGGAGATGAAAATTATTATTTCAAAATGAGAAATCAATAAAAAAATTTTTTATAAATAATGGCTTTTGAATCCTTTTTAAACTTAAATAAGCTTTAATATTCCTTTTTTAGATCTGTTTCATGTCTCTTATCTGCACCTTAGCAAATTTAATTTATTAGTCTATATTTCTAATAAAGTATTAATATTTTAGGAAATATGTATATTTTTTCTTAAGAACATTAATTTATTTTTAATATATTATATTAATGTAAAAAAAAGAATTAAGGGTGATTAACTAATTTTAATTGGAGTTTATATCTTGGGACAAGGACTTATTAAGGTTTTAACAAATAATGAATCAAAAAAAAATCAGCTAAATAATTATTTTGACAAAAAAAAATTGGCAAAGGGTATCACGGTTGTAATTGGTTCAATTAAAATTTAGAAGTATTAAAAAAAAATATTTTTTTAAATTTATAATTTTTTCATTTAAATAAATCCTAATTTTTTATAATATATCGTTATTTTTTGTTATTTCTTGAAAATATTGTTTATTAATTTTAATGATCATATGCATTCTAATTCATTTTATTGTTTAAATTAAGTTCTTAAATGGTATTAAACCATCATTTAATGTTTTTTTTATATTATCATACTTATTATGCAATTATTTTTATCAGTAATTGGATGATTAATTAGTGTTAAATCGTTTGAATTAGTATTTTTTAGGAAAGAAGGTTAAAAATAACTTGAATAGCTATAATATTGATGGATAAGGAATTATCCTGTTACACGTTTAATCAAACTGTTATATGCGTTTAAATGTGAAAATTAGCTTTTTAATCCGTTTTTTTACTTAGAAATTTTCAAAAGGTTTAAATATAAGCATTAAGTGATAGTGCTTTATGTTTTGAAGTATTCGAAAACCTTTTATTTGAATACTTTGGAACAATCGGAGGCGGTAAAATTAAGAGAAATTTGTTTATGGTAGTGTTAATGCTATCTTTCTTGATAATGCCTTTTGGCACAAGCACAGCATTTGCAACTACAAACGTTACAAACAATACATATAATAACGTTAGTAATGCAAACACAACCATTCAGAATGTAACAGGAACAGTTAAAACAGTAACAAAAGTTAATCAGAGTGTAAATAATACACAAGCTAATACAAACACATTGAAAACAAATCAAACTTCACAAGCAACAGTGAAGGATAATGTTTCAAATGTAACTAAGGTGAATTCAAACACTTCAAAGAGCTTGTCTGCAGGTAGTCCTCAAACTACATTCACTAGTTCAGAGATTGATGCTGCGGCAGCACAAGTGCAGAGTTTTGTAACTACTAATCATCGGTTACCTAATTATGTTACAGTAGATGATCAGCAAATATCATTGCCACAATTCTTAGAATTAATGTCTCAAAGCATAGTGAATGATAATCTAGGAGTAAATGTAGCAGTAACATTAAGAAATGTGACTAATGCTCCTAATCCATCCGAAAGCATTGTAAGTGGAAGTATTTATAAAGCTGAATACGTAACTTTAGCTAAGAATATTTTAAACTTTGTTAACGCTAATGGCAGATTACCTAATTATGCTACAACTTCTCTCGGTAAAATCAGTATGCAGAATTTAATTTATAATTTCAGTAAAATTCTCAATTTCCAGGGAACTAATCATAGACTTCCAAATTATGTTTCAGTAGTATCATGGAGTAGTATATCTTCCAGTTCAACTGGTGCTTCAGTTTCATCAATTTTGAGTACTATTGGAAAGGAAGAGGCAAAATTCGCTGATGTTCAGGGTGTTACGTATAATGGTTTAGATGATGCGGGTGTAATAACTCATTATGGATATGGTGATTGCTGGGCGGATTCTTCATGGTTATATAACCAGTTATCTGCAGCAGGAATACAGGTTAGAATTATGGGTTATTCAAATGCACCTTCTAGTTCAGCTTGGTATCGACATGCATGGGTACAAATAGATATTGGTGATGGATGGGTAGATTGGAATTACGTCGGATATGGCTCACAACATCATGGTAATGGTGGTGGCTATTCGCCAATCGTACTTATCAACCCTGGTCATGCACCAGCAGAAATAGGTAGCACTGGATATTAGAGTAACTAAAAATAATTTCCCAATGAGTATTTAAACTTTTTTTTTAAATACTCTAACCCATTTTTTTTTTAATTGAAAAAAATATTTTTAAAATATAGTTCTAAATCATATTTTTTTTTTTAATTTGAATACTATTTTCAACACATTTGTACTTTTAATTCTAAATTATTTATTTAAATTGACTTTGAACATGTTTTTAAGAAGTTTATCAATTATTCAGGGGTTTTATTTTATTTTTTATATGCGAGTTACGGCTTCGTTATCAAGAACAATACAGTAATATCCATTTTGGGCTACATATGACATGAATTGTCTGCGTTCAAATTCATTATCTGATAAATAATCATCTAATAAATTTTTAAATTCAGTTTCTGTGGCTGTGGTTAAATAAGCATAGGTAATAGTTGTTGATGTATTCCTGAATTTTTTAGGATCCGTGGTTACATGTAGGACGTTTACTTTTCCAACTTCCATTTTTTTTCATTCCACCTATTAAATTAAAAAAAAAGATTTTTTTTTATAACTTTTGACAAAAACCATTAAATAGTTAAATTTCAGAATTTTATTCACTCCCTCCCATCTATATAGAGAGAAATTAATACTTAATTATAATAATTTTACTTCATTTAATATTTAAAGTTAATTCCCCTTAATTTACTGGTTAAACTTATAAATTCACGTCCTAATTAATGACCGAGGATAACATTTCATATAAAAAAATTATATAGTAATATTACATTATATATATATATATAAAAAAAAAATTGATTTTAGATCTTTTATCAATTCTTTTTTTTAAATTACGGGTGATAATAAGTATTTTGTTAAGAGAAAGCTAAAAATAAAAAGGTAGATAATAACAATAAAAATAATTTTTTTTATTTTTTTGTTAATGATTTAATGTGGTATCGTAAAAATCAAATTTTTTGGAGGAGGTAAATTTTTTGATTTAATACTGTTTTTTTTATTAAATTGTTATTATCTATTTCCCTGTCAGTACTTACTTGTATTAATACTTTTCTATATTAATTTGATATTATCCACAATATTTACAGGAATATAATAATATTCCACTATTAATGTCATTTTTGTAATGTTAATTTGTGGATTTATAAAAAAGTTATTAGAATAAGGGATAAATTAAATTTCACAGTTTAATAGTGGTTAATAAAAGTTTTTATAAATTTTAATTAGAATTTAAAGATAAATGGCTTCAAAAATAGTGTTAAATATTCACTATGGTAATTATTATTAATTGTTACTTGTTATTGGGTAGGGGGTTTTATGAATTAATTTTGAAATTTTGGAAGAATTTTGAGTAGGATCTACATAAACTTTTTTTTTAGAATAAAATTTATCTTATATAATATTGAAATGTAAAAAATAGGAATTATAAATATATAAAAATTTTTTTGGGAGGGTATAATTTTTATGAATCAGAATCCGTTTGAATTGTTTGAGAGGGAATGTCCTGAGGTTGCTGCTCGTTTTAATGATCTTATTGATGCTCAGAAGGCTTTAAAGGGTTTGGATAGTAAGACTAAGCAGTTGATTAATATAGCGATTCAAACAGCGAATCGGAATTCGAGAGGTGTAAAGTTGCATGCTATGATGGCTAAAAATGAAGGTGCAACTCGTGAAGAAATTGTAGGTGCTGTGGTTTTGAATCTCCATCATTCTGGTTTTGCTTCGGTGATGGAATGTCTTCCGGCTGCAATTGATGGTTTTGAAGGTAAAATGTAAAACAAGAGAAGCAATTTATAATTTTCTCTCATTTATAACTTATTTTAAGTTTTTTTTAATTTCTTTTGGAATTAGTTGACTTCGTAAAGTTTATATAAGAATTGTATGATATAACTGATAATATGAATTATATGATTTAAATGTTTGAAATTTAAATCTTATATTAAGTATGATTTATATGAGAAATAATGGGTAGAAAATATTTATCCAAAGTAATTGGTTGTAAAATTTTAGCCCACTTCTAAAAAAAGCATAATTCCATTAAACACCAGTAATCCATTCCTAATTAATTATTTTTTTAAAAAGAATGTAAATTTTTTAGATGGCTTCTGTTTAAAACTCTTATAAAAATTTAGGGGAATTTTTTTTTTTATACGGGACACATTAAATTTGAAGATGATATAAATGAAACTGATTCAAAGAGTAAATGTATTTCTTTACATTAATTTTCAACGATGATGAATTACATGATTCAAGTATGAACATTACTTGAGGCATATTTGAAGGAATTATAAATCATATAATGATAGAGGTGGGAGCAGAGTTTATTATATTTTGAAATTGGAAATTTTATCAATTACAATAATTTATCCTAAATTTAATTTTTTTATAATCAAGATGAACTCAAAAATGTGAAAGCAGATTTTGAGAAATACAAAATATGGAATTAATTTAGAAAAATTAATTTAATTCCTGTATTAAAGTAAAAACATATATATTCATTTAATAAATGGTGATTTTCATGATTTTAAAAAAGACCAAAAGTCTATGTCCAGTGTGTCTTGATATCGTTGATGCTGATGTTTATGAAGACCAAGATAAGATTATGATAAGAAAAGAATGTAAAGTTCATGGGAAGTTTGATAATACTTATTGGAGTAATAGTGAAAAATATTATATTGCTTCTGATTATGATTATACGGGTAAGGGTGTGGATAATCCTCGTACTTCTGTTGAAGGTGACTGTCCCTCTAATTGTGGATTGTGCAGTGAACATGAGAGTCACACTATTCTCGGTTTGATAGATGTAACTAATCGTTGTAATCTTCTTTGTCCAGTTTGTTTTGCTAATGCAGCGGTAAGTAAAAAACTTTATGAACCTTCCTATGAGGAAATTAGGATGATGCTTCGGAATTTAAGGAATAATAAACCGGTTCCTACGCCGGCTATCCAGTATGCTGGAGGTGAGCCGACAATGCGTAAGGATTTAGTGGATTTAGTGAAGCTCGCCACGGAAGAGGGTTTTACTCATGTTCAAATTGCTACTAATGGTCTTAAATTAGCTTCTAATCCTGAATATCCGGGTGAGTTGAAGGAGGCTGGTTTGAATACGGTTTATCTTCAGTTTGATGGTGTAACTGAGGAGCCTTATATTAAAATTAGGAATCGTGATTTACTTGCAATTAAATTAGAAGCAATTGAAAATTGTCGTAAAGGTGGAATGGGAATTGTACTGGTTCCTACTTTGATTAAGGGTATTAATGATGATCAGGTGGGGGATATTATCCGTTTTGCAGCTGATAATATTGATGTTATTAGAGGGGTGGTTTTCCAGCCGGTGGCTTTTGCAGGTAGAACGCCTAGTGAGGAAGTGGAGAAACAGCGTATTACTGTGCCTGATTTTGAGGAGTTAGTGGAGGAGCAGACGGATTCTCAAATCAAAGTAGAGGATTTTTATCCAGCATCCTCAGTGTTTCCGGTCTCCGAGTTTATTGAGGCTTTGGAAGGTGAACCTAAAGTGGATTTCACTTGTCATCCGCATTGTGGTTCTGCAACATATGTTTTTGTTGAGGGTGATGATTTAATTCCTATTTCACAATTTATAGATGTGGATAGATTCTTTAATCTTTTAACTAACAGTACTGATGATATAAGACATGGTGGATTTACTGCTAAACCTAAAGTTCTAGCAAGAGCAACTTTACAATTACCTAAAACAATCAGTTTATCTAAAACTCCGAAATCGTTGGATATTAAGAATTTATTAGTTAAAGTTTTAAGGGAGCGTTCTTATGGTGCTTTGGGTGATTTTCATCATAAGAGTTTGTTAATTTCTTGTATGCATTTCATGGATGCTTGGAATTTTGATCATGATCGGGTACGTAAGTGTGTGATTCATTATGCGGTGCCTGATGGGAGAATTATACCATTTTGTGCTATGAATTCTCTTTATCGGCAGGGTATTGAGGATAAATTTGCAAAACCTTTTAAAAAAAGTAGTTAAAAAAAAAATAATTAATTGGAAATTTAAATTTAAGGTTAAAAAAAATGTTGAATTACTCTTAAAATTTATTTTTTTAATATTGCAGGCAAATAATTTTTTTTTTTAATATTTGGAATTCGTACATATAAAAAAAAAAATTTAGATTGTAAATTATTTGAATACATTTTTTTTTTAGATCATTCAAATAATTTCAAATGTTTTATTTTTAGTGTTTAATATTAATTTTCATAAAAATATGGGAGTTAATATTTCTCTAATAATATTTGAATTTCTTCCTCTAATTCTAGATTTCTTAATGCTCTTAATTCTGCTTTTTTAATTTCAATATAAGCCTTTGATAGTTCGCTGCCCATTGCAGTTAAAAGTACATTATCTTTCTGCAGTTCTATGATCGCGGTTTCTAATTCGGAGGGTAACGGTTTAATTTTATATTTCTTCTGATTTTTTATTGTAATGGTGGCAGGATCTTCTTGGATTGGTTTTGGAAGTTCCATTTCCTTTTTGATTCCATCAAGTCCCGCGGCTATGACAGCGCCGAATGCTAAGTATGGATTAGATGAGGCATCTACTGTTTTTAACTCAAAATCTCTAATTATTTTATTATGATCTGTGACTATTCTGAGTGCAGCTTCTCTATTATCAATTCCCCAGCATTGGAAGGCACCTGTCCAAGCATGAGGTTTAATTCTTTTATAAGAATTAGGAATGGGTGTAGTTATAGCCATAAGTGCTGGTAAATGATTATAAATACCTGCAATAAATTGTCTCCCTAGTTCAGAAATTCCATATTCACTTTGAGAATCTGAAAGAAGGTTTTTATCATTATACCATAAACTACAATGGAGATGACATCCATTCCCGGGTTTATCTGCAAATATTTTAGGAAGAAATGATGCTATACTATCATTTTTATATGCAATTGCCTTTACGGTTTCTCTAAATACTATTTGATTATTACATGCATTTAGAGCATCCGTATATTTGATTGTTATCTCCTGTTGCCCTGGTCCAGATTCAGGATAATATTGTTCTACTTGTAATCCTTGTAATGTAAGTGCTTTGATAATATCATCAATAATTTTATTATTTATATCCATTGAATATGTTGTTGCAAATGGTGTATTATCAGAGGGGATGATTACTTCATCTACTTTCTTTAATAGATAAAATTCATTTTCAAATGCTCCTTTAACTGTAATATTATTTTCCACGGCTAGTTTAATCATTTTTTTTAAAAATCCACGTGGACAATAATTCCAGCTTCTCCCATTTTTGATCATGTCAGCCATAACTCGTCCTTGGCCTGGAGAATAGGGAATGCGTGTAAAAGTTGAAAGGTCTGCTTTAAGTTGAACTTCCCCTACAGGAGTTAGTCCACTTTCAGTTACAACTGCATCATAAATGGAAGGGATGCCTTGTTGAGCTTCAGAAATACCTATACTATAATTAGAATCAGTTAATGAATCTTTATGCACGGCTTTTGCCCGGATAATATTTGCATTGTCACACCATATTATTCGGATAAAGTCTATATCCTCAGAATTAATAATATTTTCATAGATATTCAATTAAATAACCCCATATTTTTATGATTTCAACATAAATATATATTAATATGTATTATATTTTCATGAAATGTAATTTTATAAAATTTTATTAGCTTTTTTTTATTATTTCTATGATCCCGTCTTTTATTCGTAGTAGTCTAGTGATTTTGGTGGCATCTTTATCGTGTTTAACCATTATTATTTTGTTGAGCCTTCATTTGTTTATTTTATGTAATGATTCTACAGTATGTTGAATGTTTGGAAGATAAATCCTATATTTTCAGCTCTTATTTTTGTTAATTCTTTTACTAATACAACATTACTCATGATATTTCTCTCATTTATTCGTATCTTAATGCTTCTATGGGGCTGACACGGGTAGCTTGATATGCTGGTATTAATCCGCTGAACGTTCCAATCACTAACACTACTATTGCTATTTCTATTAATATTGAAGTGGGTATTGTATAACTGAAACTAGTTGAACCTGCAAGTAATAGGAATAGATTGTAAAGGGGTATGATGAGTATTACACCGATTATTCCACCTATACTGCTTATGATTAATGATTCATAGATTATTAGTTGCATAATTTTTGTTCTACTAGTTCCTAATGCTCTCATGGTACCAATATCTTTAGTTTTCTCTTTAACTGTTATCATCATTACTACCATAATTAGAATGGCGGAAACAATTAATATGAGGGCGATGATCAAATCTAAAAACACATATGAAGCATTCTCATTAGCATTTAATATTTGTAGAGCATCTTGTTGAGTGTAAATTGTATATAATGAATTATTATATGAATTCTGCAGAGTATTTTGCGCATCTTCTAAGGAAACTCCATTATTAGGAGTTATAATATCAGCTGTAACTATACCGGGACTTTGTGAAATATTCTGGACGAATGGTAGAGATGCGAATACAGTGCTATCTAAGCTGGTTGCTGATCCGATACTCTGCTTTTGCATTACTCCAATTACTTTAAGCTGCTGATTATCAACTGTGAATGTGTCACCTACTGTGACATTATAATTTATCGCTGCTTGTGAACCTAAAATAACACTATTATTACTTTCGCCAAGTAAAGTATCCTTACCATTTACTTTAATATTATTAATTAGGGCTCGTTCTTTACCTGGTGTTATACCTACTATACCGACACTTATTGTACTGTTAAGTGGAAGTGCGGTTGCAAGTAATGCAGTACTTAAATCTGGATTTACCACGCTATTTGCCAATATTTGATTACTTACATTCTCTGGGATAATACTACCGCTGGGTGGATAACCTGTACCATATTTTTCGAAAACGAGTTTCCCAGCTATACTATTGGCATCTGCTTGGATACTTTCCTGTAGATCATAAGTAATATAACCTATCACTCCAATAAGCAGGACACATGTCATTACACCAATGCTAACCATGGCAGTCCGGCTTTTTTTACTTTTTAAATCATTAAATGCAATATCCAACATTTAAATACTACTCCAGTAAATTATAATTTCCAATATAATCATAAAAATTGTTCTATTCAGGTTCTATTTATGTCTTTTATACCTTTTCTTATTTTATACCACTTTTTAAAGATATAAAAGTGTGAAATCTATTTATTTATTGAATATCCCAAATTAAAGGATAGGGTAAATTGGATATTTGTAAATTCCAAAAAATTAGAAGAGTAAATTGTAATAGCGAAAATAATATATACTAAGTTTCCAGATTTTTTTTTATCTCTAATTTCAAGTTCAAAATCGAGATTTAAGTTCCTCAATCTAATTCAGATGATTTTTGAATTTAAGATATTTGATTTTAATTTTTAATCATCTTAATTTTAGAAATTATAATATAAATTTAATTATTATATTCAACATCATTAAAAATTTGATAGTTAACCCTATGGTTTTTCATATAGTCTTGGAATTTAAAAAATCTTAATTTACTAATTTAAAATTTTAATTATAATTTTTTTTTAATAAATTACGAATATTTAGTTTATGTTAATATAGGATCAAGTCTCAAATAAAAAATTGATTTACTTTAGAAATAAAAAATTTTGTAGGAGATTAAAATGGTTAAAGAAGTAGATGAAGATAAAGCATTTGAACAGGAATTGAAGGGTAAAATGGGATGGAAATGTTCTTGTTCTCTGGATATTGTAAATAAGGAATGTTCTCTAAAACAAATTACATGCAAAGGTTGCGGTAAAGTTTTTAAAACTAATAGAGATGTTGAGTATTG
>Ga0182014_10007132_pt1 | contig 11771 bp, 9 predicted proteins | sample 612S2DmetaG_FD_120489 | JGI IMG/M metagenome (GOLD analysis project Ga0182014, IMG submission 120489) | Permafrost microbial communities from Stordalen Mire, Sweden - 612S2D metaG | ecosystem: Environmental > Terrestrial > Soil > Wetlands > Permafrost | place: Sweden: Stordalen | collected... | reverse complement strand
TTGTCCTTTTTGGTGCGTCCCTTGGTTGGACGCAACCCGCGCCGCCGGCAGCCGGCGACAAGCCCGACACCGTCATCGCCATCTTCGAAGATGGATCCAAAATTACGATGGGGGAATTTCAAACCCTGATCCCCGCCCTGCCCGATACCTGGCGGACGCTGGCGGAGCGGGATCCCCAAAAATTCCTGCATGTGTACGGTGTGATCAAGAAGGCCGCCGCTGAAGCCAACAACCAGAAACTGGTTGAGAAATCTCCCTATAAACAAGGGATGGATTTCGCTGTCCAGGCCGCCTTGGCCCAGTTCTACGTGCGGGAGTCCACCGCGGCAATCGTCATCGCTCCCGAAGAGATTGAAAAATATTACAACGATCACAAAGAGCCCTTTAGACGGATCAAAGTGAGCGGGCTCAAAGTGGCGTTTGGCAGTGCCGATGCACCCGCCGGCGCCGCTTCCTCGTCCGTTATGGCCAGCCGGGTTCCCAAGAAAGCGCTCACCGAGGAAGAGGCTAAAGTGAAGGCCGTCAAACTGGTGGGCCAGATCCGCGCCGGCGCGGATTTCGGCAAACTGGTGCAACTGGAGTCCGACGATGAGAATTCCAAGGCCAAAGGCGGAGATCTGGGCGTCTGGGGCATGACCGACAACGTGCCCGATGCCTTGCGCTCTGCCGTGATGGGCCTGAAGGAAGGCGAGGTCAGCGACCCCATCCGGCAAGCCGGCGGCTTCTACATCATCCATGCCGACGCGGTGACTTACACTCCTCTGGCGGAAGTGCGAGACGCCATTTTTGCCCAATTGCAGCAGGCGAAGGGCTCGGAGTGGCTCCAGAACCTGGACCAAAGCGTCAAGGTGGATTTCCCCAGGAACGATCCGCCTCCGCCCGCTCCCTCGGACCCTAAGAAGTAGCCGGCAGCCGCGCTACTTCACGTGCACGTCGATGCGGATCGACTCGCCAGTGGGCATCACCCGCAGGTAGAAGGAGCCGGAACGCGGCTCTTTGCCCGCCGTCAAGGTAAGAACCGCCTTTTCGCCACTCGCTACCTCGGTGCGATCCAGTTTCGCTTCGATCCCCTTGAGGGGATATCCCAGTTCCAGCGTGACGGCGCCGTCCGATCCATTGCCGATGGTGACCGGCGCGGCTGTACCGGGCGCCAGTTCGATCCGCTGCTTGTCGGCCTGCACCTTCCCAAGAACAAACCCCGAATCTTTGGGTATTTCCTTGGGCATCCCGGACGGGGGCGCTGTAGAGGCTGCCGTGTTCACGGCGGCCTGAATCTTACCCCGCAGTCCGCTGGGATTCGAAATCTTCGCCGGATCCTCGTACAGGTACCAGTTTTCGTTCTCGATCTTCCACAGGGTGGGGACCTTCAGGCTGATGTCGCCGGGAGGAAAGCCGGCAATCACCAGTGGTTGGGAGCACCTGGTAGTCGCCGTGGCGTGGGTGAAGTGGTCGGAATACTCGATGCTCAGGATCTCGAAATGGCGGACCTCCGGCTTGGGGCCCGCATAGTAGTAGTCTCTGGTCTCCTCGGCGATCCAGGCTTCGGCTTTGCGGTATTCGTGGTTCACCATCATGGTGTAGAACTCGTTGACACGAGCGCGCAACGCCTGGTCGACGTCGGCGGGTGGTTTCTCGGCCGCTGGAACGTCCGTCTGGGCAAAGGCAGCCGCGCCCAGGAGGGTGAATAAGACGATTCGGTGCATCTTTTTCATTATAAGATCTGGGACGTGCCAGCCGCGGGGAGGTACTGCCTCGGTACTTGAAAACCTTGGCAGGGTATCTGATGGCATGGAATAGGACGGAAAAGTCTTCCAGCAGAATACCTGGCGCACGTTCAGAGCTCCTGATGTCGTGGAATTTGCAGTGAGCCCGAAGAAGCTCTGGCCATCGAAAGGAATGGCTCAGCCCATTTTCCCCGCCAGGCAGAAACTGCGGGGCGAGATCAGGAGGCCTGAATATAGCCGGCCAGAGGGCTACAGCCCGCCCCCGTTCCCGCCGATACTCCAAGTGGGTGGAACGATGATTTCGATTCAACAGAATCTCACCGAACTGGAGAAGTCTTATCAATTACGGACGAAGGCACTCGAATGCTACGTCGCCGCCATCAACAATATGGCGCAGTACACGGTGGAACTGGACGCATCCATCACCGTTTCGCACCGCAAATATCTGTCCGGTCTGGCTGTGGAAGTGGCGGAGGCCTCCCTGGAGGGGCTGGCGGAGAGCCGCTCTACCTTACGGGGATTGTTGCGCGATTACCGCGATCGGGCGGCCCAGTATCTGGGCGGTCTTCGCGATCAACTGAGTTCCACGGCCCAGGCGCTGCAGGAAATGGTGGAGGGACTATCCCAGTGCGACACCGACCACACATCAAAACTGCGGAGTGCGCTGGTTCGTCTGCGGGAAGTGGCCAAATCTCCTGAAGGAAGCGCGGTGCGCGCCGTAGTGGGGGCTGCGGCCGACAGCATCGAACAGAGCCTGGAGCAAATCCGCAAGCAGCATCAGTTCACCATCTCGCAGTTTCAAACGGAATTGCGCCTGTTGCACGGCCGGATCGACTCTCTTGAGGCCGCCGCGTCCATCGACGAGGCATCCAAGTTTTCCAACCGTCGATTCATGGCCGAATATCTGGGGGCGATACCTCCCGGCGGCGCTTCTTTTTTGATCCTCAAGATGCGCGGGCTGGCGGAGGCGAGAGCCAGGTTCGGCGCGCCGATTGCCGACGATCTGGTGGGTACATTTGGGCGGCGCCTGCGCAACACCGTGCCCAAAGATTCAATGGTGGGGCGTTGGAGCGAGCAGGATTTCCTGGCCGTCGTGCCGACAAGCAAGGCGATGGACGCGGCGTTGATCCAGCGGGTCGCAGACCAGTTGTCCATGCCCTACGCCTGCATGATCGGCGGCAAGGTGGTGCGCATTCCACTGGTGGTGACGGTCGAATGCCTGTCCGGCACCGCGGGAGCCACGGCGGAGCAGATTCAGGCGCGGGTGGTGGAAGCGTTCCAATAGCCTCCGGAGTGAGATAATCCGATAAGGATTGCGGTGTCACTCTTCGTCAACACTTTCTTCGAGGAACGTTTGCAGGATCTATTCAATCTCGCGGAGCGCGTGAAAAAGGCCTTCGATGCCGCCGGCATCGAGTACCGGGTGGTCGGCGGCCTGGCCACGTATCTCTATGTGGAAGAAGCCGAGCCAGACGCCGGACGCCTGACTAAAGACATCGACATTACAGTCCGCCGCGCAGATCTGCCGAGAATCGCGGAGGCTGTCGAGCCGTTCGGGCTGGAATACCGGCATACGGCCGGTCTCGACATGCTGGTGCAGAAGGGAAAACCTTCGGCCCGCAGGGCGGTCCACATGATCTTCGATGGCGAAAAGGTGCGCCCCGGCGATGCGGAGCCCGTGCCTAAGCTCGGCGCGGGCCGCACCATCCAGGGAATCCCGGTCATCCCCATGGCGGCCTTGGTGACCATGAAGCTGATTAGCTTTCGCCTGAAAGACCAAACCCACCTCAAGGATCTGGACGAACAGGGACTAATCACGCCGGAGATCGAAGCCAGCCTCTCGCCAGTTCTCCGCGAACGCCTGGCGCAGGTTCGCGCTCACGACTGATCTACACCCGTAGCGCGCCGCTGCCGATTAAGACCTCCAGCGCGGCGATATCGCGATAATACGGGCGGTCGCCTTCAAAAGGCGGGGAGACGCGGCGGATGCGCCCGCGCGCCTCTTCGATCAGCGGGCTCGATTTCAACGGCGCCAGCAGATCCAACGCCCGTACGGCAGCCAGCGCTTCGATAGCCATCACCGCCCGCGTATTGCGCACCACCCGCTGCAGCTTGCTGGCCGAGGTCATCCCCATGCTCACGAAATCCTCTTTATTGCCGCTGGTGGTGATGGACCCCGTGGACGCGGGATACGCCAGCACGCGATTCTCCCCCACCAGGCTCGCGGCCGTCACCTGCGCCATCATGAGGCCCGATTCCAGGCCCGGATGCCCCGCCAGAAACGGCGGGAGTTCCTCGTTGAGCGCCGGGTTCACCAGCCGGTCGACGCGCCGTTCGGAGATCCCCGACAGCGCGCACAACGCGATCGCCAGAAAATCGAGCTGGAAGGCCAGCGGCTCGCCATGGAAATTGCCGCCGGAGAGAATTTCGCCGTCGAATACCAGCGGATTGTCGGTGGCCGAATTCAGCTCGATGGCGAACACCTGGCAGGCGGCGGCCACCGTATCGCGCACCGCTCCGTGTACCTGCGGGGCGCAGCGCAGCGAGTAGGCGTCCTGCACGCGCCGGCAGCCGATGTGCGATTGCCGGATCCCGCTCCCTTCCAGCAGGCGGCTCAGGCGAATGGCGCTTTCCAGTTGGCCGGGATGTGGGCGGGCCTCATGAATCCGCTGGTCGAAGGCGCGCGGGGTGCCGCGCAGCGCGTCCAGCGTCATGGCGCAGATCACGTCGGCCGATTCGGTCAGCGTTTGCGCGGCTTCCAGTTCCAGGCAGCCGATGGCCAGCATCGCCTGCGTCCCGTTGATCAGGCTGATGCCTTCCTTGGCAGCCAGCGTGAGGGGTTCGATTCCGGCGCGCCGCAGGGCCTCGGCCCCCGGCATCGCGCGGCCCTCGAATTCGGCCTCGCCTTCGCCGATCAGCACCATGGCCATGTGGGCCAAGGGCGCCAGGTCGCCCGACGCGCCCACGCTGCCTTGCGAGGGCACCACCGGCGTGACGCCCAGGTTGATCAGCTCGCAAATGCGCTCGGCCACCAGCGGGCGGATGCCCGAAAGTCCCTTGGCCAGCACGTTGGCGCGAATCAGCATCATGGCGCGCACCACCTCGCGCCCGAGCGGCTCGCCCACGCCGGCACAGTGCGAGCGGATCACGTTGCGCTGCAGACGTTCCAGATCGGCGGGCGGAATGCGCACGTCGGCCAGCAGGCCCACCCCGGTATTCACCGCGTAAATGGGCGCGTCTCCCGCCGCCAGGCGATCCACCAGCGCGCGCGAAGCGTTCATCTGCTGGTATGCCGCCGGCGCCAGCCTTACGTCCGCGGTGCGCGCGCGGGCCGTGGAGCAGGTCTCGCCGATGGTGAGATGGTTGCCGTCCAGTGGGAGAGTCACGGTCAGTGGCGTTTCTGGCGGGCGGAGATCAGCTCGTCGATATTGACCAGCTCCGTCGGATAGTCGCCGGTGTAGCAGGCGTAACAGTATTCGTGCTTGTCGTCGGCCATGGCCTTGCGCAGCGAACCGAGCGACAGGAATCCCAGCGAATCGGCCTCCACGAAGCGGCGGATCTCTTCCACCGTGTGATTCGACGCGATCAACTCACTCTTCGTGGGCGTATCGACGCCGTAAAAGCAGGGCGAAATGGTGGGCGGGCAGGAGATGCGCAGGTGCACTTCGCGCGCCCCGGCCTGGCGCACCATGCGGACAATTTTCCGGCTGGTGGTGCCGCGGACAATGGAATCGTCCACCAGAACTACGCGCTTCCCCTGCAGCAGATAGGGCACCGGATTGAGCTTCAGCTTCACTCCGAAATCGCGGATGGCCTGCGACGGTTCGATAAACGTGCGGCCCACGTAATGATTGCGGATCAGCGCCTGGCGGAACGGCAGACCGCTCTCGGCGGAGTACCCGATGGCCGCCGGCACGCCGGAATCCGGCACGGGCACCACCAGGTCCGCGTCGGCGGGACATTCGCGCGCCAGCAGGACACCCAGATTTTCGCGCGATTCCTCCACCGCGCGGCCGAAGACCAGGGAATCGGGGCGCGCAAAATAGACGTGTTCGAAAACGCACTGCGAGAGCGGCTGCTTGGGCGCCCAGAACTCGCGGGTCATGCCTTCGGGCCCCACAATCACCATCTCGCCGGGCTTCACATCGTGCAGGTAGACCGCGCCGATCAGGTCGAACGCGCACGTTTCGGACGCGAACACATAGCACTTGCGTCCGCCCGAAAAGGCCATTTCGCCGACGGCTAGAGGCCGGAATCCATGCGGGTCGCGCGCCACGATAATGCGGTCCTGCGCCAGAAATACCAGCGAAAATGCGCCTTCCAGGTGCAGAAGCGCCTCGCGCAGGGCTCCCGCCAGAGTGCGCTCGGAAGAATGCGCCATCAGGTGGAGAATCACTTCGGTGTCGCTGGAGGCCTGAAAGATGGCCCCGTTGCGGCCCAGTTGGGCGCGCAATTCGGAGGCGTTGGTGATGTTGCCGTTGTGCGCCACCGCCACCTTGCCCTTGTTGCAGACCACCGCAAACGGCTGCGCGTTGAGCAGTACCGTATCGCCGGCGGTGGAGTAGCGGGTGTGCCCGATGGCCAGATCGCCGGGCAGCGTCTTCAACACGTCGCTGGTGAAAATGTCGGCCACATGTCCCATGGCCTTATGGGTGTGTACCGTACCGCCGTCGGACGTGCAGATGCCCGCGCTCTCCTGGCCGCGATGCTGCAGCGCGTGCAGCCCCAGGTAGGCCAGTTTGGATGCTTCCGGGTGGCCATAGATGGCAACCACACCGCACTCGTCGTGGAATTTATCGGGCTTCAATTCATCGAACATACGATTCGAAAGCCTGCGTGTACGCCGTTTTCAACGCTGCGATTTCCCAGGCTCCCAGCGTGATGGTGCGCTGCCGGATCTCAAGCCCCTTCTCAATTGTAACCCCCACCACCGGGGCGTCGATTTCGTACTTCTCGGCGATGGCCGCCACCTTATTGGGATACTCGGTGGAAATCAAAATACGCGACGGCCCTTCGTGATAGGCCAGCATCTCCGGCCGCAGGTCGGAATCGAGATCGATCAGCGCGCCGATGCCGCCCGAACCGAAGCAGCATTCCGCCAACGCCACGGCCAGCCCGCCATCGCTCAAATCGTGGGCCGATTCCGCCAGCCCCTCGGCGATAATCTTGCGGACGGCGAATTGCACGCGCTGCTCGTACTCCATATCGAGCGCGGGCGGCAGCCCCCAGAGTTCCTTGATGAACTCCTTGGCATACTGCGTTCCGCCGAAGCGCGTGTCGTCGCAATCGCCGATACCGCCTAGTAGAATCACCTTGCGTCCGCAGTGCTTGAAGGGGATGGTCACCGGCTCGGCGGTCTTCAACGTGCCCACGATGCCCAGCACCGGCGTGGGGTAGATGCCTTCGCCCAGGGTCTCATTATACAGGCTGACGTTGCCGCCGGTGATGGGGGTTTCGAAGAACGTGCAGGCTTCCGCGATTCCCTCGATGGCCGCTACCAGTTGCGCCATGATCTCGGGCCGCTCGGGATTGCCAAAGTTCAGGCAATTGGTCGCCGCTACCGGCCGTGCGCCCACGGTGGAAAGATTGCGGCAGCACTCCGCCACCGCCAGTTTGGCGCCCTCGCGCGGCGAGAGGAAGCTATAGCGGCCGTTGCCGTCGAGCGACATCGCGATCGACGTGCCGGTCTCCTTTATGCGCAGAATGGCGGCGTCGGTGCGCTCCGGGCCAGCCACGGTATTGGTGCGCACCTCGCGATCATACTGCTCCCAGATCCAGCGCTTGGAGCAGATATCGGGGGCGGCGAGCATGGCCGGCAAGGTACGCTGCAGCTTGGTGGACGGGTAATCGGGGATCAAGCCCGCGCGCGGCGGAACGGTGTACGGCCGGCTATAGAGCGGCGCCTCATCGGCCAGTTCGCGATTGGGAATTTCGGCGACCACCTCGCCGTGTTGTCGTACCCGCAGCTTACCGTCTCCGGTGACCACGCCGATTTCGACGGCTTCCAGTCCCCACTTGCGGAACACCCGGAAGACTTCCTCTTCGCGGCCCTTGTCGGCCACCAGCAGCATGCGCTCCTGCGATTCGGAGAGCATGATTTCGTAAGGCGTCATGCCGGTCTCGCGCTGCGGCACGCGGTCCAGTTCGATTTCGATGCCCACTTCGCCGCGGCTCCCCATCTCGCAGGTGGAGCAGGTGAGTCCGGCCGCGCCCATGTCCTGGATGCCCACAATGGCGCCAGTGTGCATGGCCTCGATGCAGGCTTCGAGCAGCAGCTTTTCCATGAAGGGATCGCCCACCTGCACGTTGGGCCGCTTCTGTTTGGACTCCTCGGTGAATTCCGCGCTGGCCATGGATGCCCCGTGGATGCCGTCGCGCCCGGTACGCGCGCCCACATAGATGACCGGGTTGCCCACGCCGGCCGCTTTGGCGTAGAAGATTTCTTCCTTCTTGCAGACGCCCAGCGCGAAGACGTTGACCAGATTGTTGCCGTCGTAGCACGACTCGAAAATGGTCTCGCCGCCGATGGTGGGGACGCCGAAACAGTTGCCGTAGTGCGCGATGCCGGCCACCACGCCGCCCAGAATGCGGCGATTGCGCGCGCCGTTCTCAGTACTGTCCAGCCGGCCGAAGCGCAGCGAATCGAGCACCGCGATGGGCCGCGCGCCCATGGTGAAAATGTCGCGCAGGATGCCGCCCACCCCGGTGGCCGCGCCCTGAAACGGCTCAATGAAGCTGGGATGATTGTGCGACTCGATCTTGAAGGCGATCACGTAACCGCCGCCGATATCGATAATGCCGGCGTTTTCGCCCGGCCCCTGCACCACCAGCCGCCCGCGCGTGGGCAGCTTCTTCAGATGCAGTCGCGAGCTCTTATAGGAGCAGTGCTCGCTCCACATCACGCTGAAGATGCCCAGTTCGGTATAGCTCGGCTCGCGCCCCAGGATGTCGACGATCTTGGCGAATTCGGAAGGCGTGAGCTGGTGTTGCGCGATCAGTTCGGGTGAGAGTGTGGTCATGCCTTTGCCACCGCCTGCAGGGCCGACTGGAAGACGGTCAGCCCGTCGCTCGACCCCAGTAGCGCCTCGCTGGCCCGTTCCGGGTGCGGCATCATGCCCATCACGTTGCGCTCGCGGTTGAGGATGCCGGCGATGTCGCGGAGCGAGCCGTTGGGGTTGTCGAGGTAGCGGAAGACCACGCGGTCTTCGGCCTCCAGTTCGTCGAGGGTCCGCTGGTCGGCGAAGTAGCAGCCCTCGCCGTGGGCAATGGGCATGCGCAGTACCTGCCCTTTCCGCGCGGCGTTGGTGAACGGCGAGTTGGTGGTGGCAGTCTGCAGGCGGACTTCGCGGCAGATGAACTTGAGCCCGCGATTGCGAATGAGCGCGCCGGGAAGCAGGCCGGCTTCCACCAGAATCTGGAAGCCGTTGCAGATGCCCAGTACCAGCCCGCCCGCCGCGGCGAACTGGCGGACCGCGGACATCACCGGCGAAAACTTGGCGATGGCGCCGCACCGCAGGTAGTCGCCGTAAGCGAAGCCGCCCGGCAGGATGACGGCATCCACGTCACCGAGGGTGCGCGAATCGTGCCAGATGAATTCCGCTTTTTGCCCCAGGTTGTGGCTGACGGCGTAGAACGCGTCGTGGTCGCAATTGCTCCCGGGAAAAACAATGACGCCAAATTTCATGAGCTTGTGGTGGGGGACTAAGGTCCATTTTAGCAGAGGCGGCGGTGGGCTTCCTGGCCTACCGATTCTTATACGTCTTCTCGAACTTGTTCCGCTTATTGAGCACCGTGAACGACCCGTCCTTCCCGGCCGTCACCTTCAGCCACTCGCCCCGGCAGATCTCGTCGATGTTGGCCACAAACGGGTCGGGCGAATTGTGGTCCTTGCCGGCCGCCACCGAGTAGTGCAACTGCCAGAAATCCTCCAACCCGGGACTGTCGTGGATCGTCTGCCAGGCTTCCGCCGCCCCGCCCTTGCGCGCGCCGTTGTTCATGATGGCCACCTGCGGATGGAGCGCGTCGACCAGCGCCGCCGAATTCGAGATATCCATGCCGTGGTGCGAAACCATGAACAGTTGTGCCGTTCCGAGCTTGTTATTGGGGCACACCAGCCCGTATTCCTTGTCTTTGGTCAGGTCGCCCAGGTCCACCGCGCGAAAGCTGCCGTAGGTCACCACCATCCCGATGGAATGCGCGTTTTCGCTCCGGTCCGGCGGCGGCGGCTGGAGACCGGCGCAATCCGGATTCGGCTGGCCGGCGCCCTCCAGCGGCGAGGCGATCAGGGCGCCGTCCGCGGAAACGATCTCCACGTCGAGCCCCTTGATGGGCAGCTTGTCCCCCGGTTTCACGATAATGTGGTTTCCCTTGTCGCGCATTCTCGAATATTCGCCATAGAGCACTTCGGCGGCCTGCCCGGTTTCGGTGTTGACTCCGTGATCCACGAAATTCCGGATGGTCATTTTCTCGGCCAGTTGTGGAACACCGCCGGCGTGGTCGGTATGGAAGTGGGTGATCACCAGGTAATCGATTCTCTTCACGCCGGCCGCCTTGGCCGCGGCGGCGATGCGCTCGGCGTCGCGGTGATTGAATCCGGGCCAGCCGGCGTCCACCAGCATGGATTCACCCGAGGGCGATACCCACAGGGTCGCTTTGCCGCCCTCCACGTCTATCGCGTAGACTTCCAGTTTGCCGGCGGCCGGCAGAACCGCCGCCAGTGTCAGGAGGAGAATGGCCGGACGTAGCTTCCACATGGCCAGAATGTTAGCATGACCGGATGGCCGCGACGCGCGGAGGCTTGCCGGAACAGATTGCGCTCGCATAACGTAAAGATAGATAGATGCCCTTTTGCAGCCAGTGCGGGAACCAGGTGGGGCCGGCCCAGCCATTTTGCCGCCGGTGTGGCGCCGCCCAACCGATCGACCCCGCCGCTGCCGTTCCACCTGCCGGGCCTTCGCCGCCCGACCCGTTGTCCGGTATCTCCCCGCGGACTGCTTCCATTTTGTGCTACATCCCCGGAATGGGCTGGATTGCGGCGATTATCGTCCTGGCGTCGCAGCGCTACCGCCAGATGCCGGCCGTCCGCTTCCACGCCTTTCAGGGTTTATACCTGTTTGTGGGCTGGCTGATGAACGATCAGGTGCTGAAGTGGGCCTTGGCGCCGCTCTCGCACTTCCACCTGCACGATCTGGTGAGTCTGGTGCTGCTGGCGATGTCCGTCTTTATGATGGTGAAGGCATCGCACGGCGAGGCATACTCCTTACCGCTGTTCGGGGAGTTGGCGCACCGCTCGATCTCGGAGAGCTAGCTTCAATCGCCTCAGAACCGATACAAGGACCGCCGCACCTCACATGCCGCAAGCCGGCCTCGGCAGCCGATTCCAGCGGATCGGTCGAAAACATGGCAAATAGAAGCTCGGCAATCGACCTGTCGGTCTGGAAACCCGGCTTTGCACGTGGCCGCACTCCTCGTCCATGTTTGCTTTCATCCATCTCACGCGACGGTAAACCGGCCAACCCATCGTCGCGAGATGCCTCAATTGTGACGAAAGATGACAACGCCGTTGGCGGTCGGAAACGGCACTTGGTCGAAATGGGGGTCAATCCTGATCTGCTTCAGCATCGGGAGCGACACGATGTTGACGAAATTCGGGGGAGTAGTCTGAAAGGGCTCATCCAGTGTGATGTAGTACAACAGATTAAGATCTTCCACGCGTTTGCGTGCAGCAGCGACGTTTTTTTCGGCGTACCCGAGAGAGGTAAAGTAGCCGCGGACACCGGTCTCCAGCCGGTGCTTGGCAGCGAAGAAACTCACGGTATTCGCGTTAAGCCAGGGCTCTTCGACGCCGACGATGTTGTACCGGCCAGCGACGGTCGACGTTATCGCGACGATGCCTTCCACTTCACGGTACCGGGTCTGGTCCACATGCGGTTTGGTCAACCATTCGAATTGATCCGGCAGTACACCGGCCCCTCCCAGAACGACGCGATGTACCGCAATAAACTGGAGAGCGCAGAGCGCAAACATCGCGGCAAAAGCCGCCCGGGA
>Ga0182014_10007131_pt1 | contig 11771 bp, 13 predicted proteins | sample 612S2DmetaG_FD_120489 | JGI IMG/M metagenome (GOLD analysis project Ga0182014, IMG submission 120489) | Permafrost microbial communities from Stordalen Mire, Sweden - 612S2D metaG | ecosystem: Environmental > Terrestrial > Soil > Wetlands > Permafrost | place: Sweden: Stordalen | collected... | reverse complement strand
TACAGCGGCGTGATCGGCTTGTTATCCGACCCCAGGTGAAACGTCCAGCTCCGCCTCGATCCCGGCGGCGGCGTCACCAGACGCGGCTGGATGAGGATCACGACCTCGTCCAGATTCTTGCTCTTATCGTGGGTGCTGGTAAGCGGGCCAAGAAACGGAATCCGCGACAAGCCCGCGATGCCGGAGATGGTACGCGCTTCCTGAGTGTTCAACAGGCCTGCAATCATGGCCCATTCTCCGAATTTCAACTCCGTCTGCGATTTGATCTGGCGATTCGAAATCACCGGAAGGCCGTTCAGGGACGTTCCCGCCAGCAACTGGAACGCCGCCTCGATATCGAGCGAGACTTCCTCCGTGCCGTGTACCATCGGGGTCACCTTCAGCGTCAGGCCGAGATCCTGGAACGTAAACGCCGGCGGAATTGTGTAGGTCGAGCTGTTTCCCGGCGTGGATCCCGCCCCCGAATAGCTGGCGCTGAGAACCGGGTACCGGTCCCCGAAGTGCAGCGAAGCGGGCTGTCCGTTGACCGAACGCATCACGGAATCGAGCAGCACGTTGCCCGTGCCCAACGACATGGTCGCCACCGAAGAGGCGTCCATGATGCCGAGACCCAGCAGCGTCTTGCCGCCGCCGAAGCTCAGGATGCCGTTGATGGTCGCGGGTATGGACGGCACGTTATTGAACCAATTCGCCAGGACCAGCACCGGAAACTGCGTCGGAAGGGTCAGACCCCAGGTCACGTCGCTGTTGCTGCTCACATCGATCAAGCGCACTTCGAAGGTAATCTGCGCGCGGGGCTGCATGAAGTTCTCGAACATGTCGCGCGCCGGAAGCACTTTGGAGATTCTGTCCCGCATGATCACCGTATTATTCATGGTGTCCTGGGCGACGTGCTCGATGTTCATGGCCTGCTGCACGGCTCGGATGATCTCGGTGAATTCCTGCTGACTGGTGGCTTCCGGCAAATGCACTTCCACCGCCGCCTCGGGCTCGCGTTCGATGCGTTTCTGCACCGTATCCTTGACCACCATGAAACGCACGTCCGATAACGGAACCACGAAAGACCCCGTCGTCGCTTCCAGATCGTGCAGCGCGTCGCGGTAGTCCACGCCGGTTAGGCGGAAGTGGATCGGAGCGCCGCCGGCCGGGTAGTCGTCGTCGAAGAGGCATTCGAGGCCGAAGGCGCGCGATACCGCCTCGAACAACTGCTGGGCATTGCCACTCAGGTCGAAATCCCGCAGTCCCGGTTGGGCTTTCAACTCCGTAGGGGGCAGCGGTTGCCGGAGGGCGGCAAGGTCCTCGGGCGTCGGTGGACCGAACTGCGGCGGCGTTTCGGGGGCGACGCTCGCGGCCGTAGCCGGACCGGCCTGCGGCAATAGCATCTCCTCCAATTCGGCGCGCGTCCGGACGCCCTGACTGCTCATCCAGTAATCGCGGTTGCCGGGTTCCATGGCGGCCGCCTCGGAATACAGGATGTACGCCTCCGCCATGTGGCCGGCGCTCTCCGCCTTGCGCCCCTTGGCGAACAGTTGCGCGGCCGAAGGCTCCGCCGCCGCCAGAACCCCGGCGGTCAGCAGACAAAGAACGATTGCGCGAACCCCCACACTCGATTGACGCGCGCCCAGCGCCATGCGTGCAAGCGATTTGTTGTGAGAACCTTATGCTAGTGTGGTGTCTGGCTATGCCAGGAGGAATGCTAGGCGCCTTGTCCCGGCTGATGGCGAACCCGCAAGCCTGGATCGAGCCCTCGGCTGTTTTCGCGGCCACGGTTCTCGTCGCCTGGCTGGCAAGGCGCCTTCTCCTGCACGCGCTGGACGCGTGGGCGACGCGCGCCCAAAGCCGTCCGGGAATGATCCTGGTTGAGGCCCTGCGCGTTCCCACCCTGATTTTTATCGCCATTCTAGGGGTGCATTTCGCCATCCAGGCCTCCACCTTGCCGAAGTCCGTGACCACCCTGGGGCCAAAGATTCTGGAGGCGCTGTGGATTATCTTCTTCACGGTCATGTGCATGCGAATCGCGCGGGATCTCGCCAGGCACTACGGCGCCAAGATTCCGGGCGCGCTCAGGGTGACCAGCCTGACCCAAAACCTGGCGCAGGCCGTCGTCGCGATTCTGGGCATTCTGGAACTGCTCAAAGACCTCTTCGGCGTGGGAGTTGCCCCGATCCTGACGGCTTTAGGAGTGGGCGGCCTGGCGGTCGCCCTGGCCCTCCAGGACACTCTTTCCAACCTTTTCGCTGGTTTCTACGTGGCCGTAGCCGGGCAAGTGCGGCTCGGGGATTACATCAAACTGAACACCGGCGAAGAGGGCTATGTCGCCGATATCACCTGGCGCAGCACCATCATCCGGTCTCTCAACAACAACCTCATTATCGTACCCAACACCAAGCTGGCCCAAGCCATTGTCACCAATTACAACCTGCCGGAAAAGCCCATGTCGGCGTCCCTGAGGGTGGACGTGAGCTACGATTCCGACCCGGACCAGGTCGAGCGCCTGCTGCGCGAAGTGGCCGATCGGGCATCCCATGAGATTGCCGGAATGCTGGCGGAGCCGGCGCCTTCGGCGGCGTTCGACCCCGGCTTCGGCGAATCCGCGCTGGCCTTCACCCTCAGCTTTCAGGTGGCCGAGTTCGCCAGCCAGTTCGCCGTACGCAACGAATTGCGGAAGCGCATCTTCCGTCGTTTCCGGGAAGAGGGCATCGCCATCCCGTTCCCTACCCGAACCGTGCGCCTCGAAGCGCCGGCGAAACCCGAGTCGTCCGATCGGCCCAAGATCTGAAACCGCCGAGGCGCAAAGACGCCGAGTCTTAAAGGGAAATCCGTCTCTGCGTCTCGGCGGTAATGTTACTATTTTGGGTACTCGCTGGCGCAGGAGCGATAAGATATGGACCTTCCTCTGGTAGCCGTGATGATGGGCAGCAAGTCGGACTGGGACGTGATGCGCCAGGCCGCCGCCACCCTGACAGCCTTCGGAGTTCCCCACGAGTGCCGCGTGCTCTCCGCCCACCGCACGCCCGCCGAAACGGCTGAATACGTCAGCCAGGCGGAGTCCCGTGGAATCGAAGTGATCGTGGCGGCCGCCGGCGGGGCCGCGCACCTGGCCGGCGTGTGCGCCGCGCATACCTTGTTGCCAGTCCTCGGCGTTCCCATGGAGAGCGCCTCGCTCAAGGGACTGGATTCGCTGCTGTCCACCGTCCAGATGCCCGCCGGGATTCCAGTGGGAACTCTGGCCATTGGAGCGCCGGGAGCGCGCAACGCGGCTCTGCTGGCCATCGCCATCCTGGCCAATAGCCGCCCGGAGTTGCGCGAAAAGCTCCGGCGCTTCCGCGCCGACCAAAAAGAGAAGATCCTCGCCGACAGCTCCCTTCAGGAGTGATTGTGGGGCCAGCCTTTTCAGGCTGCCGCCGGCCTTTTGGCCGGCGTTCCTCGATTTGTCCCCGTGCTATCATGAAATGGACTTACCTTACTGGGAGGAGTGAAAACCGATGGGTCCCTTAGGCGTGCCGGAGATGATGGTCATCTTCGTCCTGGCGCTGGTGCTCTTCGGACCGAAGAAGTTGCCGGAAATCGGCCGAACGCTGGGTAAGGCCTATACCGAATTCCGCAAAGCTTCCGCCGAACTGAAAAGCACCTTTACGGCCGAAATGGAAAACCTGGAGCGGGAAACCAAAGCGATTACGCAAAGTACCGCCGAAATTCAAAACGACACCTACAATTACGACTATTCCTCGTATCAGTCCCAATATGAGGCGTCGAACGAACCTCCACTGGAAATCACCGCTGCCGACCCATCCACCGAAAGCGCATCCGCACCTCAGGGCGCCGAATTACCGTTAGCCGAACTGCCGTCCGGCGAATTACCCACGAGCGAGGCGCCGGAGGGCGCCGTAGCCCGCGGCGCCGAACCCGAGACGCCGGAAGCCCTGGCGCCAAGCCAGGAATCCGCGCACGCTCTGGACCACGAGACGGTTTCCCCCTCGGCTGAGCAAAAAGTCTAACGCATGAGTTTACCGGATGATCCCAAGGGGGCCGGCCGGGCCTCCTACGTGGCGTCTGTCTCCACGCCATCGTCGCTGCTCGCAAAGCTCCGCGCCCACCTTGGGGGCGGGAATCTCCTGCCGCCTCCACCCCCCGGCGGCACGGGCGAGGACGACGAAGAGGAAGGCATGCTCCGGATGTCCTTCCTCGATCATTTGCAGGAACTGCGCACCCGCATCATCAGAATGCTTGTCGGGCTGCTGGTTGCCTTCCTCGTTTGCCTGACCTTCTCCAGCTCGGTTTGGACTTACGTTGAGCAGCCGGCAGTCGCCGCTTTGACCACTCTGGGAGTCAAACCGCCGGTGCTGCACACGCTTACTCCGATGGAGGGCTTCAACATCATCTGGTTCTGGATGCCGGTGTTGTGCTCCATCTTCGTCGCTTCGCCTTGGATTCTCTACCAGGTCTGGGCCTTCATCGCGCCCGGCCTGTACAAGCGCGAGCGGCGCTATGCGGTCCCGTTTATCCTCAGCTCGGCCGGCCTGTTTCTTCTCGGCGGCGCCTTCGCCTACTTCATCGTGTTCCGTTACGCCCTGACTTTTCTCTTGGGTATCGGAATGGGCAACGGCGTCGAGCCGGTGGTCTCCGTCACCAGCTATTTCGAGTTGTTCGTCAACGTGATGCTGGGAGTCGCATTAGTATTTGAAATGCCCATACTAATCTTCTTCCTCACCCTCCTGAGGCTCGCCAGCCCCAGCTTCCTGCTGAGGCACAGCCGCTACGCCATCCTGGCCATCTTTATTATCGCGGCCATCGTCACGCCCACCCCGGACGTCTTCAACCTCATGTTGTTCGCCGTCCCCATGTGCGCGCTGTTCTACATCGGCATATTTGCCAGCTATCTCCTTGTGCTGCAACGCGAAGGGCGGACATTGCCGTGGCGCACCATCTGGCTGGTAGTCCTCCTCGTACTATTGCTGCTAGCCTTGGCGCTCTACCTGGCTACCACCCGGTTTGGGTATGTTCTAGTACCGCATTGGCCGTTTATAACCCACTAATTTCATTTTCGAGTGGGATTTGAGTGGAATAAGGCCTTGTAAAGAGGTACTATCGTGTTTGATAAGGTAAGAATCATCAGAATTGGGGATTGCATCCGATGGATCTCTACAAGGCCATACAAGAGCTATACGGCGAGAAAGAAAGACTAGAGCGCGTAATTGCCTCCTTGGAGGAATTGCAACGGACGGCCGGCGTTACTCCGGAACCGTCTCCTGGCTTAAAGCGCCGCGGCCGGAAGTCGATGCCCCCGATGGAGCGCGAACAGGTCTCGGAGCGAATGAAATCGTACTGGGCGGCCCGCCGGAAGGCCCGCCAGAAGCGCGCGGCCGAGGGGCAGGGATAATCCCGCCGCTCACTCGTAGCGAAGCGCTTCGCTGGGGTTCAACCGCGCCGCGCGATTGGCGGGCAGCAGCCCGAATACCAGGCCCACCAGGCAGGAAACGCTCAGCGCCACCACGATGGAAATCGGGGAAATGGGAATATCGATCCCCTCCAGGAAGTACCGCGCGCTCAGCGGGATCGAAATCCCCAGCAGAATTCCGATCAGCCCGCCCGACAGGCTGAGCATCATGGCTTCCAGGACGAACTGGCGCAGCACGTCGCGCCGCGATGCCCCGATCGCCATCCTCAGTCCGATCTCCCGCGTCCGCTCGGTCACGGTTACCAGCATGATGTTCATGATCCCGATGCCCGAGATAATCAGCGCGATGGCCGAAATCAACAGCAGGACCACGGTTAGGACCAGCGACACCTGCTTGGCCGTCTCCAGAATGGCCGTCAGATTCTCCACCAAATAACGGGCTCGCGGGTTATGGCGGCTTTCGAGAATCTGGCGCACGCCCAGGGTCACAGCCGGCACGTCGTCCGGGCTCCGCGCCTGCACGTACATCGGGTCGATCCGTTCCACCGGGGTGAAGTACCGGATCACGGTTACGGGAATCAGCACCGCCTCTTCGGATAGTTCCGACAGCCCGAAGCTGGCGACCCGCTCTTTGAAGACCCCGACCACGGTGAATTGGAGGCCGTGAACCTTCAGAGACTGCCCGACCGCGGCCTGCGGGTCGCCATAGAGACGCAACGCCAGTTTTTCGGTCAGCAAGGCCACTTTGCCGCGCAGCAGCACGTCGCCCTGAACCAGGGAGCGGCCCGCCACCACCGCCAGGTTACGCACGGGAGCGTATTCCTCGTCGGAGCCGATCACCCGCACGTTCTCTTCCCGGCCGCCGATGCGCATCAGGTCGAACTGGGTGATCACACCGGTGGCGGCCACAATGCGCGGCCCGAGTTGTTCGCGGACCGCGTCGATATCGGCCAGCTTCACGAAGTCCGCGTCGACCTCCGCGCCCTGTGGGCCTGCGTTTTGGCAGTACGCGTAGACGATGTTGGAGCCGATGCCGCGAATCTGCTGCAGGATGTAATCGCGGCTCGTGATGGCGATGGTGACTACCAGAATCACCGAGGCATTCCCGATTACCATGCCCAGGGCGGTCAGCATCGAGCGCAGCTTGTTGGCGCTCAGGGCGTTGACGCTGAACCGAAAGGCCTCTGCTATGTTCATGATGGCGTCAAGCCGGGTCCAAGTCCGATTGTACCTTGCCGCATGGCGGCTGGTCGGAGAGACGAAGCGGTCGTCGCCTTACGGCAGGGCTTTCTGCAGCGCCGCGTTGACCACCGGGACCATCAGCTTGTAGCCGTCCGCGGTGGGATGCAGGCCGTCGGCCGAGATGCCGTCCTTCAGCCATCCCCTGTCGTCTACCATGGCCGAGAAATAGTCGGCGTACACCGCGCCCACTTTGGCCGCATAGTCCTTCATCCAGGCGTTGAGCTTCAGGATGTCCGAGGGCGGGTGCTGCACCGTCATCCGGGACCGCATGCCTCTGCCGCCGCCCTGCGCCCCGGCCGCGTTTTGCTGAGCGAGAAACGGATAATCGCTGACGGGCATGACGGAGCACAGCACCACCTTGATGCCGTTGCGCTGGGCGATATCGGTCATGGCCATGAAGTTGTCCTCGATCATCTCCGCCGTCTCCTCCCCGGTGTTGCGCGCGATGTCGTTGGTGCCCGCCAGAATCACCACCGCCGCCGGTCTCAGATCTACCACGTCGGGGTACATGCGAACCACCATTTGCGGCGTAGTCTGCCCGCTGATGCCGCGGTTCACGTAGGGATTGTCCGGGAAGTAGTCGGCCAGCCGCCATCCGTCCGTGATGGAATCGCCCATGAAGACGACGCGTTTCGGGTCGGCCGGCTGGTTCTTCAACTCCACGTTGGCGGCGTGGTAGCGGCCAATCTGGTCCCAGTCTTGAAGCTGGTCCGCGAGGGCCTTGGCCGAGTTCGGCAGACAGCAATTGGACCTCGGGGGGTTGTATTCGTCCACCAACTGGCACTGCGCAACCGTGGCTGTCAGCAGGCCGGCAAACACAAGCGGGAGCAAGTTTCGGCGCATTTCTCCTCCTGAATGGCCTAGTATAATGCACCTACGAGGCCGAAATACCGAAGACGACGGTAGGCCAGCCGGCGATACGCTCCTCAACCGGGTTTGCGTCTACGATTACGACCGGATCACGGGAGCGATCGGCGGCGAGCGTTCCTTCTTCGAAGGATTTCCGGACGGTTGCGCGATGGATGGCGAAGGCTATCTGTGGAATTGCCGCTACGGCGGCGGTTGCATCGTCCGGGTGGCGCCGGATGGCGAAATCGACCGCGTGATCGAGATGCCGACGGCCAACATCACCAGTTGCACCTTCGGCGGCCCAAACTACCGGACGCTCTACGCCACCAGCGCCTCGGCCGATGCGCGCCCGGGAGACCGGCTGGCCGGTGGCGTCTTCGCGATTCAGACCGCGGTCGCGGGGCAGGCGGAGAATAGGTTTAGGATGGAGTGAGGGGGGCTGCTTGTAATGGCTCAGTTTACGGAGGCGATCTACACGAACGGCGTTCTCAAACCCAAGGAGAAATTGGCGCTGCGTGAGGCCCAGCGTGTGCGGCTGATCGTGGACGCACTCGATGATGAAGCCATTCACGGAGACAGATCCGCGGCCCTGCTGCGGCTCCTGGCGGGGATCGAGGGGATGAGGTTCTTCTCCGGTGACCGTTTGCCCTCTCGGGACGAACTTCATGATCGCCCTTGATACCAACATTCTCATTTACGCCTGCGACAAAGCCGATCTCAAGCGACAACAAGTGGCACTCGATCTCATTTCAAATGCGCACGATGGCGTACTGCTGTGGCAGGTGGCGTGTGAATTCGTGGCGGCGTCCAGGAAGCTGAGATCCCAGGGCTTTACGATGGCCGACGCGTGGGAGCGCTTGGCGGATTATCTGGCCTTATTTCCACTCATCCTGCCGGCAGCCGGAACGTTGGAACGGGCTCGCATTCTCCAGGCGGAGGACGGATGGTCTTTTTGGGACGCGATGATTGTGGCCGCTTGCCTGGAATGCGGTGTTACGCGGCTATATTCGGAGGATCTGCCAGGCCGCGATGTTCGCTGGCCGCTTGAGATTGTGAACCCCTTCGTTCAGCCACGCTAATTCCGCTACTACGCCTCCAAGAACATCTCCCCGCACACCGCGTCCCAATCCGCTTGCGGATAGACGGCGGCGATGTCTTGGACGGGGACGCCGCCATCGGCCAACGTCGGGGCGGCGCCTTCGGCGGACAGGGCCAGTTGCAGGCGCTCCATTTCGCGCATCACCCAGGGACGGATTTCGTGGCCGCCGAGCAGATTGCGGAAGTCCATGCGGTCGGGGCGGATTCTCAGATACCACGGGGCGTCGGGACCGCCGGTCGCGACGATTTCGCCATCCACAGGGGATAGGATGCGCACATCGGCATTGCGCTTGTGCGCGTGCCACGCGGTTCCGTTCACGGAGACGCGGCCGCCGGGCTGCGGCAGGTCTACACGGTCCGGCTCGCCGAGCAGACGGCGGCCGAGGTCGTCGAGACCCACCGTCACCGTGCCATCCGGCTCGCTGTGCACCCAGGTGTGGCCGCGATGATAGACGCGGTCGAGCGGGAAAGCCATTCCGAAGATATCTTCTTCCGGCTCGGAGATGCGGTCTGGCGCGGCACTCGCAACCAGCTTCGCGTGCGTCTCGCACTGCCGGCAGTCGAAGGCGTTGGGGCATTCGCGATAGCCGAACTCGCCGGTGAGCACGTGGCGGCATTGACGGTCGCGCGCGGGCAGGTCGTGGAAATCCTCAGCCCAGCGGATTCGCTCCGTCTGCTGGGTGCGCAGGGCCCGGCGGGAACGCAGAGCGGCGTTGACCAGCGTCGACGCCACAATCACCACGACGGTGTAGAACGCGCCCATGAAAATCATGGTTCCGGCGGTCCAATGAAATCCGTAGTTCCAAGGCAGCATCGTTAGTATCTCCCTACCAGGGCGGGCTCTTCTTCCACCTGCGCCACTTCGAGCTTGAGTTCGCGCTCATCCGGGAATAACTGGAAATAGCGGAACGAGAATGAGTACACCAGCACGCCGTATGCCAGGACCGCGAGGAACGTCCCGACTTCCTGCCAGCTCGGCGTGTAGGTCATGAACTTGTCGAAAGAAAGAGTCGGCACCGCCAGCGTTTGCACGGTCTGCACGAAGCGGTTCAGCGCCACGCCGCAGCAGGCCATGGCAGCGGCCGAAACCAGCCAGCCGGTGCGTGCGCGCAACTTGGGCGTCAGCAGGATCAGCGCCGGGACCATCCCGAGCAGAGCGATTTCCGCGAACAGGATCCACGTGCCGAACGGATGCCACGCGTAATACTGCGCGGCCGGGAAGCCGTTGCCCGGCGAAGTGCGGTTGATCCACACGAGCGTGTCGATGGTCTTCAGCAGCACGTAGACCGCCAGCAGCAGGCCGGAGATGCGTCCAAGCATCTGCATCGCCTCCGGCCTTACCAGTCGCTTTTTCGAAATCTTCTCCACCAGCCAAGTGGTCAGCAGAACAAAGCTGGGACCCACCGCCGCCGCGGAAAGGATAAAGAGGAAGAACGTGGACGGCCAGATGGCCAGGCCCTCGCGAAAGGCGAAGGGCCGCCCGCGCAGCACGCCATAGAGACCGCCGAGCGATCCCTGGTGAAAGAACGAAAGGAACGTTCCCACACCCGCCAGCACGTAGATCAGCTTGTGCAGTTCATGTTCGAAGACCAGAAACTCGGGCACGTCGCGCAGCTTGCGATTCTTGAGCACGATGGGCAGGTACTCGATCATCAGGACCGTGAGGTAACACGTGATGCAGAAGGTGACCTCGGTGAGCATCGAGTGAACGTTGGGGTACCAGAAGGTGAACCAGAAGCGCAGCGGCTGGCCCACGTCCACGGCCAGGGCGCACATCGCGCCGCTATAGCAGACCACGCCGATCACCACGGCGCTATTGATGACCGCGCGCAACTCTTTCATTTTCAGTATATAGAGCAGGAAGCCGGTAAAGAAGGCCCCGGCGCCGAGCGCAATCACCGTCAGGTCGAGGAAGATCCACAGACCGAAGGCAAACCGATTATCCATGTTGGTCTGATTGAGGCCCTTGACCAGGCACAGGCCGGCGCTATAGAGGCCGAAAATCAGCATGGCGACCCACGGCAGGATCCATAACAGGAATTTCCCGCCGGAGCAGCGTTTCACGCCGCGCGTGATGAACTCCCTATCCACGGGCGTTCTCCTTTCCGTTGGGCGGCTTGGGCGCGGCGGCCACCTGGCGCACCCAGTCCCGCTTGGAGTGGTAGTAAATCTTGGGTTCCGTGCCGAGCTTCTCCAGCAGGCGGAAGCTATGCGCGTCCTTGGCGGCCACGGCGGGTTCGCTCGCGGCGTCCTTCAGATCGCCGAAGCGTATGGCGCCGGTGGGGCAGGATTCCACACAAGCGGGCACGTATGCGCCGGCTTCGATTTCCGGCTTCCCGGCGGCTGCCGCGCGTTCCTTGGCGGCATGCCAGCGGCCGTGGCAGAAGTTGCATTTTTCCACTACGCCGCGCATGCGGGGGGCAACGTCGGGATTGAGGGTCTTCTCCATGCCGGCGGGCCATTGCGGGTCCCACCAGTTGAAGAACCGCGCGTGATACGGGCAAGCCGCCATGCAGTAGCGGCAGCCCAGGCAGCGCTCGGGCATCTGGCCCACGATTCCGGTGGCCGGGTCCACTTCCACCGCCTGCTGCGGGCAGACGTGCACGCAGGGCGTGTCTTCGCCGCATTGCTGGCAGAGCACGGGCACGAAGACGGACCGGCGGGCAGGGCCCTCTTCGCCGTTATCCACTTTGAAGACGCGAATCCATGTGATGCCTTTGCGCGCCGTAGCGCCTTCGTGCGCCGGCGGAACGTTGTTTTCCACGGCGCAGGCCACCATGCAGGCGCCGCAGCCTGTGCAGCGATCGAGGTCGATGCTCATGCCGTAACGGGCGATCTTGTTAGGTTTGTTTGCGGCGATCATGCTGCCACCACCTTGGCGCGGGTGAACGCGCCGCATATATCGAGGATCTCAGGTCCAGCCGCTACCTCCAGCATGCCGGGTGGAACGGACTCATCCGGAATCACGCCGATGGCGCAACGTCCGTACTGCGTTTCGAGCACCGCGCGAGAGGCGCCTGTGATGCCCGAGGCGCGCGCGGTATCGGGATGCAGCGCGGCCGTGTTGGGGGCCATGCGGAGGTCGGAGTCCTGGTAGAGCTTCGACATGAGCGGGGAAGTAAGAGACGCGGTGCGGGGTTCGGCAAAGGCGACCAGCAGTGGGAAGGCGGTGGACTGCGGTTCG
>Ga0182014_10007129_pt1 | contig 11773 bp, 9 predicted proteins | sample 612S2DmetaG_FD_120489 | JGI IMG/M metagenome (GOLD analysis project Ga0182014, IMG submission 120489) | Permafrost microbial communities from Stordalen Mire, Sweden - 612S2D metaG | ecosystem: Environmental > Terrestrial > Soil > Wetlands > Permafrost | place: Sweden: Stordalen | collected... | reverse complement strand
GCCGTACAGCAGCGCCGGCGCCGGCAATTCGACACCCGCGCGGTGCACGATCGATACCGGGATGCGAGTGCCATCGTCCGCGTGTGCCCACTCGCGCCGCTCGACGTAATCTTCGCCTCGATAACCACCGAGCACGGGCTGCTCGCGCAGCAAGGTGCGCTCCCCACTACCCAGGTCGATGTCGTACACCCGCAATGGGGTGACCAGGGATCCCGCGCTGATCCGTAGTTTGGGCGAGTCCCAGTTCGGATTTCCGCCCAGGCCCGACGACATCAGCTCGGAGTCGAACGAGATCTCTTCGGGCTCGCCGTAGCCGCCGCCGGAGTCCAGGGGCCATAGCTGGATCCGGGGCAATTCCGCACGCCGGTAGCTGACCACCAGATGACTGGCGAACGCGTCCATCCCTTCGAGCCGGACGTCGTCGCGGTGCGGGATCAAGGTGCGTTGCTGTGTTGGATCGGCGACCGGGGCCTCCGCGAGGGTGAAGTTCACCGCCCCATCGTTGTGCAGGATCAAGAAGCGGTCCTGTCCCCCAACCACCGCGTGCTCCACCGAGTACTCGACACCGTCGCGTCGCGGCAGCACGACGGTGAACTGTGCGTGCGTGTCGGCGGAGTCCGCGTAGCGGAACTCCGAGGTAATGGATGAACCCGAGGCGATAAGAACATAGGCTTCGCTTCGGGTGAGCCCGGCCCCAAGCCAGAAGCGTTCGTCGGCTTCGTGATACACCAGCTCCGACGGCTCGCCGGAGCCGAGTCGATACCGCCACACCTTGTCGGGACGGTGGGCCGCGTCCAAGGTCAGGTAGTACACAGTGCGGTTGTCAGCAGCCCAGGTCACGCCGGCCGCGATGTCGGCGATCTCGTCCGGGTACTGCTCGTCGGTGCGTAAGTCCTTGAACCTCAGTGTGTAACGTTCGTCGCCGACGGTATCGACGGAATATGCGAGTAGATTGGCATCAAGGCTGACCAAGGCGGCGCCCAGCGCGAAGAAGTCGTGCCCTTCAGCTTCGACGTTGGAGTCGAGTAGAACCTGTTCACTGGGCAATTCGGTGTTTTCGTCCAGGGTCGGCGGGTCCCAGTCATCGGGATCGCTTACCGGGCAGCGGCACTGGACGCGGTACTGCTTTCCTTCAAAAGTGCGTGCGTAGTACCACCAGTCGCCTCGTCGCGTCGGCACCGACAGGTCGGTTTCCTTGGTGCGCGCCTTGATCTCATCGAAAATCCGTTGCCGCAACGGCTCGAGGTGGCCAGTCTGCTGATCGACGTACTCGTTCTCCGCTTCAAGGTAGGCGACGACTTCGGGGCTTTCCTTGTCTCGCAACCACTCGTACGGGTCGACGAAGACGTCCCCGTGGTACTCCCGCCGGGTCTCCACCCGCTTGGCGACAGGCGGTGTTTGTGCGTCCGTCATGCGCTCGGGCCGATCCAGTCACCGAAACTCAGACCGGAAATACGCTCATAGGCATTGATGTAACGGTCGCGAGTGGCATCGATGATGTGATCCGGGAGCGGCGGCGGGGGCTGCGCCCCGTTGCGGTCCCATCCGGATTCGGGGCTGGTAAGCCAGTTACGGACGAACTGCTTGTCGAAGCTGCTCTGGACTACGCCGGCCCGATAATCCTCGGCTGGCCAGTAGCGCGACGAGTCCGGCGTGAAAATCTCATCGGCCAGAATGAGATTACCGTCGGGATCGGTGCCGAATTCGAATTTGGTGTCGGCGATGATGATTCCCTTCCTCAGTGCGTGGTCGGCGGCCTGCACATAAATCTGCAGCGTTCGGTCGCGCAGCTGGTTGGCGCGCACCGCGCCCACCATCTCGATCACCCGGGCGAATGAAACGTTCTCATCGTGGTCTCCCAGAGCGGCCTTCGTGGCGGGGGTGAACAGCGGCGTGTCGAACCGGCTTGCCTCAACGAGCCCCGGCGGCAACGCGATACCGCAGACCTTTCCGGTCGCCTGGTAGTCCAATAAGCCCGAGCCGGTCAGGTAGCCGCGAGCCACACATTCCACCGCAAACATCTCAACCCGCCGCACCACCAGCGCACGGCCAAGCACCTCGTCGGGGATGCGCGGGTCATCCGGCGGCCCGGCGAGGTGGTTGGTCGCGTCGACGAGTCCGAAGAAGAACACGCTCATGGCGGTCAAGATGCGGCCCTTGTCGGGAATCATGCTGTCCAGGACGTAGTCGTATGCCGAGATCCGGTCCGACGCGACCAGCAGCAGATGTTCATCGTCGACGCGGTACAGCTCACGGACCTTGCCGCTGGCCAGATGCTGATACTCGGTCAGTGCAGGGCGCATCGGGTCAGCCTATCGGCACCGGAAAACCGGCTCCGAAGCCCGCACCGTGCCGAGAGTTGTGCTGGTATCTGTGCTATGACATCGCGGCTTTTGCCCTACTCCACGAGACCCGTGCGGCTGCTGGCCCAACTGTTCAGCGACTTCGCCGTCGCCGTGTGGACCACGATCTGGGGGCTCGTCGGTCTCGCGGTTTACGACGCTATCTCGACAATCGCCGAAGCCGGCCGTCAAATCGAGAGCGGCACGAACGGCATCGCCGGTGGCCTGGCATCTGCGGGCCACGGCGCGCAGCAGATTCCGCTGGTGGGTGACACCGTGAGCAAGCCCCTCACGTCCGCCAGCCAGGCTGCCGTCGATATCGCGAACGCCGTGCACGACCTGGACACCACGGCGAGCTGGCTCGCGGTGTTACTCGCGATGGCGGTTGTCGCTCTGCCGATCCTGGTTGCGGTCATGCCGTGGCTGTTACTGCGGCTCCGGTTCTTCCGGCGCAAATGGGTGGCGACCGGGCTGGCTTCCACCCCGCCCGGCCGAGATCTGCTCGCGCTGCGGGCGCTGACCAACCGATCCCCACGCAAACTGGTGACCCTGAGCGAGGATCCCGTTGGCGGGTGGCGCCGCGGGGATCCCGCCACCATCCAGGCTCTGGTCGCCCTCGAGCTACGGTCGGCCGGGATTGGTGTGCCCTAGTGCTGAACTGCAACAGGGCGGCAGGTCTGCGGGCGCTGTCCGCGGCGGTCGTGTCACTGCTGTTGGGAATCGCCGGTGTCGCCGCCGCGACGGCAGCGTCTGCCGAGCCGGTTATCACCGGACTCGGCGCAAAGGTGGTGGGCTGGGACACCTACCGCCGACTGGAACTGTTGCCGTATCTGAGCGCGGACACACGGACCGTGCAGGTGTCGAGCTTCGATCGAAGCGGCGGTGATTTCGACATCTTCACCGGTAACCGGAACGGCACCGGTGGATGCTTGGCGCCCGGTGGCGCCGGGTGTGTCATTGCGGAGGATCACGGCGCCGGCGAGATTGATTCGATCTGGTTCACCCGCGATGGCGGCAATGTGACCGCGCTCGGGACGATCCGCATCGAACTCGACGGACACACGGTGATCGATGCCCCATTGCAATCGTTGGTCGATGGCGCTCTGGGTGCGCCGTTTGTCTGGCCTCTGGTAGCCAACGCTGCACAGTCATCCGGGGGCGTCTATATCAAGGTCCCGATGCCGTATCGGCAGTCCATGCGCATCAGCGTCGCAACGAATTTGGAGTACTACCACGTCGACTACCGTCAGTTGCCGACCGCCGCCGGCGTCCCCAGCTTCTCGCCTTCCGATTCCGCACCCGACGTGCTCGCAATCCTTCGCGACGCGGGAACCACCGATCCCAAAACGGCAGCACCTACCGCGGCGCGCGGTAATCGGATGATCGATATCCCCGCCGGTGGGGCGCTGACGATCGCCGAATCGACCGGTTCGGGCGCCATCTCGGCGCTGCGGCTGCGACTACCAGATCCAAACGATCAACTCCTGACGGGGTTACGGCTGCAGATCGAGTTCGACGGCCGGACCATGGTCGACTCGCCACTCGGCGAGTTCTTCGGTGCCGGATTGGGCACCAACGCCGTGCAGTCGCTGATGTTCGCCACCACCCCACAACCGGGCGGGGCGTTATCGTTGTCAGAGTGGTGGCCGATGCCTTTCGCCCGCACAGCCCACATCACCCTGGCCAATACAACCGACACTCCGGTCTCGGGAATCGACAGCGACGTCGTGACAACAGCCGATCCCCAGTGGGCACCCGCACTGGCCAGTGGCCGCGCCGGCTACTTCACCGCCCGCTCCCATGCCGGAACCACGACCCCGGGCCAGGATTGGTTGTTCGCCGATGAACGCGGCCATGGCAAATTCGTCGGCGTCAGCCACACCATCCGCGGTTCTCGGGTCAAAAATTCGTCCAACGACGACGCCCCCTTCTTCCTGGAAGGGGCCGAACGCGCTTACACAGACGGCTCCCCGTCACCCCAGTGGTACGGCACCGGCACCGAAGACTTCTACGAGGGCGGCTGGTACTTCAAAAACGGCACCCTCTACAGCGCCCCACTCACCGGCCAACCCGATCAACGCACGGCCAGTGGCGCATGTGCGGACTACTGCGTCGCCGTCTATCGCCTGATGCTCGCCGACGCCGTCGGCTACCACTCCGCAATCCGATTCGGCATTGAGCATGGCAAGCGCAACATGATCCAAGCCGACTACAGCTCAACGGCATTTCTGTATACACAACCGAACGACACCACTACATTCAGCGACGAAGTCAGCCCCGCCGATCCTTCGAGTCGGGTCCAGCACGGTTACACCGACGAAGCAGCCACCGATCAAATCCTGCTGAGCGAGTATGAGGGAAACGACGACACCCACACCATTGCCGGGCTGGTCCGCGCCACTCAAGCCCCGATCACATTCCGCGTCTCGATCCCCCCGGATAGCCAAGGCATCCTGCTGCGCCGCACATCGGATCAAACAAACGGCTACCAATCAGCAGACGTCGCCATTGACGGCGCGCCTGCCGGGACCTGGTTACAGTCACGCGGCAACACTGCACATCGCTGGCTTGAGGACACTTACCTGATACCTGACTCTCTCACCGCTGGAAAGGATCTCATCATGGTCACACTCACACCTACCCCAGATTCCCCACCGTGGACTGCCAGCCTCTACCGGGTAGACGCACTCACTTCGTAGTCATCGCAGTTGCACGGTCAGATGCCGGATGCCGGTATGCCGGTTGCTGCGGGTCCACTCGACAGGCTCGACAACCCGCGCCGCGGTGAAGCGCGACAGCAGTTCCTCGAACAGCACCCGCAATTCCAGCCGCGCTAGATTGGCGCCCAGGCAGTAGTGCACACCTTGACCAAAGCCCAGATGGGGATTGGGTTTTCGGGCGATGTCGAACTCGTCGGCGCGATCGAACACACCGGCGTCGCGATTGGCCGAGCCTTCCCAGATCTGTACCTTCTGCCCCGCCTCGATCGACTGTCCGCCGAGGGTGAGGTCGCGGGTGGCGGTGCGGCGCTTGGATGGCGAGGGTGACGTCCACCGAACTATCTCCTCGACTGCCGTCGGCAGCAGATCGAGATCCCCACGCAGCGCATGGAATTGCTCCGGATGGTTGGCCAGTGCCAGCATCCCGCCCGCGACCGCGTTGCGGGTCGTCTCCGCACCGGCGCTGAACAGCAGACTGAAGAACAGGTACAGCTCCACATTCGACATGGCGGGCGCCTCCACGTCGTCGTGGTTGGCATTGACGACGACCGACAACATGTCGTCGGTGGGCTCGGCACGCTTCGACGCGATCAACTGCTGGCCGTAGTCGTACATCCGCGACCCGGCCTCCTCAACCGAAATCTGCGAAAGGGACGCCTTGCGCGAGGCGCCGAAGTCGAACTGCGGCTCGATGGCGTCGAATAGCCAATACCGTTCGGATTCCGGCACTCCCAGCAGGATGCAGATCATCTGCATTGGCAGTTCAGCGGCGATGCCAACCACGAAGTCGAACGGTTCGCCAGCGACCACCGCATCGAGCAGCCGGCGCGCCCGGGCCCGCAGATCGTCCTCAACAAGGCGGATCATTCGCGGCGTCAGCCCAGAGCTGACGAGTCGCCGAATCTGCGAATGCCGCGGATCATCCATCATGTTAAGCACCTGGCCTGAGATGGCCAGGTCCTGCAACAGCGTTCCGCCGAATGGCCGTGAGCCGCCGGTGACCGATGAATAGCCAGCCGGATCACGCAGTACCTCAAGGGTTTCGGCATGCGTGGCCACGGACCAGAAGCCCTCATCATCGGGGGTGTTGTCGGTCGGTGCGTGCCAGTACACCGGCGCTTCTCGCCGATGGACAGCGAACAACTCATGTGGGAAGCCGTCGGCGAAGTTGTCCAGATCGGTGAAGTCGATCCCGGGCAGCGCCCCGGCCAGCGTCACAGGATCGCGCCCGGCGTGTATTTGGCCGCGTCCGGGTATCGGCCCACCAGCGCGTCCACCTCGGCGGCCACTTCGTCGACCTGGTCGGCGGCGGCCCCGATGAACGCTTTTTTGTCGTCAAGTGCGGCGACCAGCGCGGCGCGGTCCAGCGGCAGTCGGGGATCCGCGGCCAACCGGTCCAGCAGGTCGGGCTCGGCGCCCTGTTCGCGCATGGCCAGCGCCGTCGCCACCGCGTGTTCCCGGATGACGTGATGCGCCGACTCACGCCCCATACCGGCGCGCACCGCTGCCATCAGAACCTTGGTGGTAGCCAGGAACGGCAAGTAGCGGTCCAACTCGCGCTGGATCACCGCCGGGTAGGCGCCGAACTCGTCCAGCACTGTCAAGAAAGTCTCGATCTGCCCGTCGATAGCAAAGAAGCTGTCCGGCAATGCAACCCGGCGTACCACCGAGCAAAAAACATCGCCCTCGTTCCACTGCGCGCCGGCCAGTTCGGCCGCCATCGACGCATAGCCACGCAGCACCACTTGCAGCCCATTGACCCGCTCGCAACTGCGGGTATTCATCTTGTGCGGCATCGCCGACGAGCCAACCTGTCCCGGCGCGAAACCCTCGGTGACGAGTTCGTGCCCGGCCATCAGCCGGATGGTGTGCGCCATCGACGACGGTCCGGCGCCGAGCTGCACCAGCGCGGAGACCACGTCGTGGTCCAGTGAACGCGGATACACCTGCCCGACGCTGGTTAAAATGGTTGAGAAGCCAAGAAATTCAGCGATGCGCCGTTCCAATTGGGTCAGCGCCGCGGCGTCGCCGCCAAGCAAGTCGAGCATGTCCTGCGCGGTGCCCATCGGGCCCTTGATCCCGCGCAGTGGATAGCGGTCGATGAGCTCCCGCAGCCTGGTCAGCGCAACGAGTGTCTCCTGTGCCGCGGAGGCGAACCGCTTGCCCAACGTGGTGGCCTGCGCAGCGACGTTGTGGCTGCGTCCGGCCATCACCAGATCGCGATAGGCAACCGCCCGCTCGGCAAGCCGCGCCACCACCGCTACCCCGTGGGAGAAAATCAATTCCAGCGACCGGCGGATCTGCAGCTGCTCCACGTTTTCGGTCAGGTCGCGGCTGGTCATCCCTTTGTGCACCTGTTCGTGACCGGCCAGGGCGTTGAACTCTTCGATGCGGGCCTTCACATCGTGGCGGAGCGCGCGTTCGCGGGTCGCGATCGAGGCCAAGTCCACGTCGTCGAGCACCCGCTCGTAGTCAGCGACCGCTTCCCGCGGCACCGGGATGCCGAGCTCTTCCTGGGCCCGCAGCACCGCCAGCCAGAGTCGCCGCTCCGCGACCACCTTGGCCTGCGGCGACCAGATCGCAACCATCTCGGCACTGGCGTACCGGGCAGCCAGCACATTTGGAATGGTCACTTGGTGAGCATATCCACCGCGAGAGTGCAGCCAGCAACGCATTTCCCGAGTAGCGCCGTCGGCAGCTGCACTTTCGCGGCACAATGTGGCTGGTGTTCTTCGTCGGTGTCGACCTGGCCTGGGCCGGGCGCAATCCGACTGGCGTCGCGGTGCTCGACCCCGACGGCCGTCTGGTGTGCATCCGCGCCGTCCGTGACGACGCCGACGTGCTGGCCGCCTTAAGGCCCTACACCCAGGGTGATTGTCTGGTCGCCTTCGACGCCCCGTTGGTGGTGACCAACCCCACCGGCCAGCGGCCGGCCGAGACGGCGCTCAACCGCGACTTCCTCAGGTTCGAAGCTGGCGCGCACCCGTGCAACACCGGCAAACCCGAATTCGCCGACGGACCCCGCGCGGCGCGGTTGGCTCGGGCGCTGGGCCTCGACATGGACCCCGGGTCACGGGCGAAACGGCGAGCCATCGAGGTGTACCCGCACCCGGCGATGGTGGCGCTGTTCCGGCTGCCCCGCACGCTCAAGTACAAGGCGAAGCCGGGCCGCGGTCTTGACCAGCTCAAGTCAGAGTTGTTGCTGCTGATGGACGGCCTGGAGAAGCTGACGCAGGCTGTCGTGCCGTTGCTGGTCGACGGTCCCGACTGGGTCGACTTGCGCCGGCAGGTGGTGGCCGCACAGCGCAAGAGCGACCTGCGCCGCGCGGAAGATCCGATCGACGCCGTCGTCTGCGCCTACGTGGCGTTATACGCCGAGCGCCGCCCGACCGACATCACCATCTACGGCGACGTCGCCACCGGATACATCGTCACGCCGTCGCTGCCCTGCGGGCTGTCGCACCTGTGAATTCAGATCCGCACAGGCCGCTGGTCGATGGGTGCGAGCACGTCAACGAGATCGACCAGCGTCGCCAGCGCAGCCGTGCGTGGATCTCGCCCTTCGACCAGGGCTGAGACCACCGAACCATCGACCGCACAGATCAGCGTGCAGATCAGCTCGATATGCACCGACCGGCCCGATCGCTCGATTGCTTCGGCCACCGCTTCGGCGCGTTGCCGCAGGCTTCGGCGCATCGAGTCGCGCAGGGCGGGCAGCCGGGTACACGCGATGTGGCGCTCGTACCGCGATATCAGCTGCTCGGCAAGTCCCGGTCCGGACACGTCCCCCACCAGCAAGTCCACCAGCACTTCGGCGGTGGTCTCCGGGCCGCGGCGCCGCCGCGACAGCGCAGTGACCCGCGCTCGCAGCTGCGCCACCTCGATCATCCCGACGTGCTCGACCGCGCGTGCGATCAAATCATCGAGGGACGAGAAGTAATACGTGGTAGACGCTAACGGCAGGCCGGCACGTCGGGCGACCGCCCGATGACGCACAGCTTCGAACCCGCCCTCGCCAAGCAGCTCGGCGGCAGCGCTCACCAGCGCATACCGCCGACGTTCTCCTTTTGGAGTAACTGCTGCAGTCACGACTAGCCATCGTGCCAGTCAGAGTGGTACTACATTGCCATTTCGGCCAAACGGGCATGGCATGATGGCCCGCATGCCCGACTTGAGCCGCCGCACGGTGCTCGGTCTTGGCGCCAGCGCGGCGGTCGGCGCGGTGGGCGCATACGCGCTCGACATGCTGTTTCAGCCCCGAATGTCACAAGCCATGCCGCCGCCGGTCGACAGTCAGGTCCCGTTGGCACCACCTGCACCACCGGCACCACTCGACCCGGTGCCGGCGACCCAACCGGCGCCGACCATGGTGACCGGCTCCTTCGTGTCGGCCGCACGCGGTGGGATATCGACTAACTGGGCGATCGCGCGCCCGCCGGGCCAAACCAAGGCTTTGCGACCGGTGATCGCGCTGCACGGCAAGGGCAGCGACGCGGCCACCGTGATGGCGGGCGGCGTCGAGCAGGGTCTGGCCCAGGCGGTCGACGCCGGATTGCCGCCGTTCGCAGTGGTCGCCGTTGACGGTGGGGGCAGCTACTGGCACAAGAGGGCTTCCGGCGAGGACTCCGGCGCCATGGTGCTCAACGAGCTCATTCCCATGCTGGGCGCCCAGAGTCTGGACACCTCACGGGTGGCTTTCCTGGGCTGGTCGATGGGGGGCTACGGCGCGTTGCTGCTCGGCGGCCGGCTGGGACCCGGGCGTACCGCCGCGATCTGCGCGGTGAGCCCGGCGCTGTGGATGTCCTCCGGGGCGGCCGCGCCCGGCGCATTCGACGGATCCGACGATTTTTCGGCGAACTCGGTGTTCGGAATGCCCGCGCTGGCCTCCATCCCGATCCGGGTGGACTGCGGCGACAGCGATCCGTTCTACGACGCGACCAAGCAGTTCATCGCCCAACTGCCCAACCGGCCCGCGGGCGGTTTCTCGCCCGGCGGGCACGACGGCGCGTTCTGGAGTTCGCAGCTGCCCGCGGACCTAACCTGGATGGCTCCATTGCTGACGGCCTAGGTATCCACAGTGTCCACACCCTTCGGTTGGAGCTCTCCCTACGCCTGGCCCCGAAAGCCCGTCCTGGCGTCGAATGTTGTGTGCACGTCCCAGCCGCTTGCCGCGCAAGCGGGCCTTCGAATGCTTGCCGAGGGCGGCAGCGCGGTGGACGCGGCCATCGCCACCGCGATCACGCTGACCGTGGTGGAACCGGTGTCGAACGGCATCGGCTCGGACGCCTTCGCCATCGTCTGGGACGGACAGCGCCTGCACGGACTGAACGCGTCGGGACGCTCGCCCGCGGCGTGGACGCCGGAGTACTTCGGCGGCAACACCGTTCCCCCGCTGGGCTGGAATTCGGTAACCGTGCCCGGGGCAGTATCGGCGTGGGTCGAACTACACACCAAGTTCGGAAAGCTGCCATTCGAAAACCTCTTCCAGCCCGCGATCGACTACGGCCGCAATGGATTTCTGGTCTCACCGACGGTTGCCGAACAATGGGCTGCGCAGGTTCCGCTATTCAAAGCCCAACCCGGGTTCGCCGACGCATTCCTGCCTCATGGGCGGGCACCGAAACCCGGCGAGCTGTTCACCTTTCCCGACCATGCGGCCGCACTGGAGAAGATCGCGGCAACAAACGGGGAAGCCTTCTATCGCGGAGAGCTGGCGGCAAAACTCGAGGCACACTCGACCGCCAACGGTGGCGTCATGCGCGCCAGCGACCTCGCCGCGCATCGCGCCGACTGGGTCGGCACGATCAACACCGGCTACCGGGGCTACACCGTCCACGAGATACCGCCCAACGGCCAGGGCATCGTGGCCCTGATCGCCCTCGGCATCCTGGAGCACTTCGACATGTCCTCGCTATCAGCAGACTCCGCCGACAGCGTGCATCTACAGATCGAAGCCGTGAAACTTGCTTTCGCCGATGCCCAGGCTTATGTCGCCGACACCGACCACATGCCGGTTCGGCCGGAACAACTCTTAGACAAGGGATATCTGCAGCAACGGGCCGCGCTGATCGATCCCAAGCGCGCAAAGCCGGCAACCGCCGGTACCCCGAAAGGGGGAACCGTGTACCTCACCGCCGCGGACGCCTCAGGGGTGATGGTGTCGATGATCCAGTCGAACTACAGGGGCTTCGGGTCTGGCGTCGTGGTGCCGGGCACCGGCATTTCGCTGCAAAACCGCGGTGCAAATTTCTCGTCGGTACAAGGACATCCGAACCAGGTCGGGCCGAACAAGCGTGCTTATCACACGATCATCCCGGGCTTTGTGACCAAAGGCGGCGCACCGGTGATGAGCTTCGGGGTGATGGGCGGACCAATGCAACCCCAGGGCCATGTGCAGGTGCTGGTGCGTATCGCCGACCACGGGCAGAACCCACAGGCGGCCTGCGACGGCCCGCGGTTTCGCTGGGTGCAGGGTATGCAGGTGAGTTGCGAGGAGGGCTTCCCGCAGTCGACGCTCGACGAACTCCGGCGTCGCGGGCACGACCTGCTCGCCATCGATGACTACAACAGTTTCGGCAGTTGCCAAGCGATTTGGCGTCTCGATGATGGGTATCTTGCGGCGAGTGACCCGCGCCGCGACGGTCAAGCCGCGGCCTTCTAGATCCCGATCTTGCCTTCTGCCGCCCGCTGACCGATGTCGCTTCGGAAATG
>Ga0182014_10007127_pt1 | contig 11777 bp, 10 predicted proteins | sample 612S2DmetaG_FD_120489 | JGI IMG/M metagenome (GOLD analysis project Ga0182014, IMG submission 120489) | Permafrost microbial communities from Stordalen Mire, Sweden - 612S2D metaG | ecosystem: Environmental > Terrestrial > Soil > Wetlands > Permafrost | place: Sweden: Stordalen | collected... | reverse complement strand
GCGAATCGTTCTTCAGCCCACGCGCAAAGAAATGGCCCGATGCCATCATCCCCGCGCAGCGTATTGCCGCAAGCAAGAATGAGACATCGGGCCTTTTGCTCGGTCATCAATAGCTCCGTTGCTCTGAAAGGGCACGGCTTTAGCCGTGCCGCATGATCGCCAAATATAGACGCGGCTTTAGCCCCTGAGGGAATGCTAGTGGTTGCAGGAACATTCCCTCAGGGGCTAAAGCCCATACTACTATCTACCATCTGGCGGCAAGACTAAAGTCGTGCCCTTTCAAAAACATCGACTTGATCAGAGATTCCTTAGCGTACCACCTGGTCCACAACTTCGCCATCGGCGGAGACCAGCGTCATCGCCAGCGGCATCTGTCCAAAGGCATGAGTTGAGCAGCTCAGGCACGGGTCAAAGGTGCGAATCACAGCCTCGACGCGATTCAATGCGCCCTCGCTGAATTTGCCGTCCTTCACATACTTTCGCGCCGCCTGCAATACGCCCCGGTTCATCGCGTTGTTGTTGTGTCCGGTGGCAACCACCAGGCTGGCCCAGGTGATCTTGCCGTTGTCGTCCACCTTGTAGTGGTGATTCAACGTGCCGCGGGGCGCCTCGATCTGTCCGGCGCCTTCCAGCCGGTTTACTCCGGCCGTAGCGCGCACATGCTTGTCCAGGATCTGCGGATCGTTCAAGATCTGCTCGATCTTCTCGATGCCGTACATGGCCTCGACCAGCCGCGCGTGATGATAGTGGAACGAACTCTCGACCGGCCCCGCGGAGATCTGCTTGAACTCGGCCAGTTCCTTGTCCGCCTTCGGCATGCCCATGCTCTTCACGATGTTCAGGCGTGCGAGCGGGCCCACGCGATAGCTTCCCTCCGGATAGCCGAGCGGCTTGTAGTACACAAACTTCGTGTAGCTAAAGTTCTCGACGGCCTCGCCGATCACCTCGGTAAACCGCGACGCCGTGATGCCGTCTTCGATGATCGCTCCCTTGGGATCGATCAGCCGCAGCGCGCCGTCGGTGAACTCGATCGACTCGTCCTCGTTGATGAGTCCCAGGTAGTTGGTCGGGAAATTGGCAAAGACCTCGATCTCCGGCTTGAAGGTATCGGCAATCTGCTTGTAGGCAGTGAGCGCCTTGCCGAGGTTCGCATACGCTTCGGGCAGCATCGCAAGCATCTCGTCCCGGTGCGCCGAAGACAGCGGCTCGGTCACGCCGCCGGGAACCACCCATCCGGTATGGATGCGCTTGGTGCCCAGCAACTCGATGACACGCTGGCCGAACCGGCGCAGTCCGATGCCCGCCAGTCCCAGGTCGGGCCTTGCGCCAGCCACGCCGAAGATATTGCGCGTCACCGGGTCGGAATCCATCCCCAGCAGCAGGTCGGGCGAGGAGAGATGGAAGAAGCTCAGCGCATGAGACTGCACCATCTGCGCCATATTCAGCATCCGCCGCAATTGCGCAGCTGTGTGCGGAATCCGCACCGACATGATCGCCTCGCAGGCCTTAGCCGAGGCTAGCAGATGCGAAACCGGGCAGATGCCGCAGATGCGCGCCGTCAGGCTAGGCATCTCATAGAATGGGCGGCCCTCGCAGAACTTCTCGAAACCGCGCACCTGCGTCACATGGAACTGCGCGTTTTCCACCTCGCCTTGATCGCTGAGGTAGATCGTGATCTTGCCGTGCCCTTCAAGGCGCGTTACGGGATCGATGGTGATCGTCTGGCTCATTGTGCAAACTCCAAATCTTTACGCTCCAAAGCGGGTCAGCTCCGATATATCCAGCGGCCCACCGGTTAAAAGCGCCGTCAGCGCCGTGTGAAATGTGTCAGCCGAGGGCGGGCAGCCGGGCAGAAACACGTCCACCTTCACATACTCGTGAATCGGACGGACGATCTTCAGCAGTTTGGGAACAACTACGCACGGAATCTGCTGCTGCAGGCTCGCGTTCTCAATGTAAGCCCGGTCAAGGATCGCCGCCGGCCCAAACGGGTTGCGCATCGACGGCACATTGCCCGCCACCGCGCAATCGCCCATCGCAATCAGCATCTTCGAGTGGGCGCGGACCTTCTTGATCTTTTTCTCGTCGTCTACGGACGCAACCGCTCCCTCGACCAGCGCGATATCCACTTCGTCGGGAAACTCCTTGGCGTCGACAATGGGGCTGTACACCACATCGACCAGCTCCGCCAGTTCGAGCAGCCGCTCATCCATGTCCAGAAACGACATGTGACAGCCGGAACAGCCGTCCAGCCACACCGTTGCCAGTTTCAGTTTGCTCATTGCGCCTCCCTCATCATCTTCAGATTGGGCAGAAAGTCTGGGTACTTGGGATGATCGGAGCCGATCTTGCTCTTGTCGAACAAGGCGCCAGTCGGGCACACCTGCACGCACTTGCCGCAACGGGTGCAGGATGATTTACCCCACTCGTCGTGCAGGTCGGTAATCACAATCGAGTTGATGCCGCGTCCCATCACGTCCCAGACATGCGCGCCCTCGATCTCCGCGCACACCCGCACGCAGCGCATGCACAGGATGCAGCGGTTGTGGTCCGCGGTGAACCGCTCGAGCGAGGCGTCCACCGTCAGCACGGGATTGCGATACGGCAGCCGGATATGCGTCAGTCCCTGATCCTGGCCCATCGCCTGCAGCTCGCAGTGTCCGTTGGAAACGCACACCGCGCAAATGTGGTTGCGCTCGGCAAACAGCATCTCCAGAATCATGCGGCGGTGCTTCTGGAGCCGCTCGGTATTGGTGCTAACTTCCATGCCCTCGTAGACCGTGGCCACGCAGGCCGGCAACAGCTTGTTGCTGCCCTTGATCTCCACCAGGCACAGACGGCACGCGCCTACATCGCTCAACCCCTCCAGATGGCACAGCGTGGGAATGTGGATGTCGTTCTCCCGCGCCACCTCCAGAATGGTCTGGCCCCGCAGAGCGCTCACTTCCTGTTCGTCGATGATGAGTGTTTTAACTTCCACCGGGTCACTCATGCCAACACCTCCGCGGGAACCTGCATGTTGCAAACGCCGGCCAGGCAGCGCTTGTGCACAATGTGCTCGATATACTCGTTACGGAAATACTTCAGCGTGCTCAGCACAGGGTTGGGAGCCGTCTGCCCCAGCCCGCAAAGGCTGGCCTCCTTCACCGTCGAGCAGATTTCCTCCAGCAGTTCCAGGTCTTCCATCGTCCCGGTTCCATCGCAGATGCGCGTCAGAAGCGTGTACATCTGCGCGGTTCCCGCCCGGCAGGGAATGCACTTGCCGCACGATTCGGTCATGCAGAACTCGACGAAGAACCGCGCCACGTTCACCATGCACGAGGTGTCGTCCATCACGATCATGCCGCCCGAGCCCATGATGGAGCCGGCCGCCATCAACGCGTCGTAGCTGACCCCGAGGCCCATCATATCCGCGGGAATGCAGCCGCCGGAGGGGCCGCCCGTCTGGATCGCCTTCAGCTTATGGCCGCCCGGAACGCCCCCGCCGATCACCTCGATGATCTCCCACAGCTTGATGCCCAGGGGAACTTCGATTAGACCGGTGTGAGTAATCTTGCCCGTAAGAGCGAAAACCTTGGTGCCCTTGCTCCGCTCCGAGCCCATGTTCGCGAACCATTTGCCGCCATTGCGCATGATGGGCGCGATGTTGGCGTAGGTCTCCACGTTGTTGAGCAGCGTCGGCTTGCCCCACAGCCCGCTGACCGCCGGGTACGGGGGACGCGGCTTCGGTGTCCCGCGCCGGCCTTCGATGGAGGCAATCAGCGCCGTCTCTTCGCCGCAGACAAACGCTCCGGCGCCCAGCCGGATCTCCACGTCGAAGCTGAAGGTTGTTCCGCCGATGTTGCTGCCCAGCAGCCCCCGCCGCCGCGCCTCGCGGATCGCCGTCGTCAGCCGCGCCACGGCCACCGGATACTCGGCCCTTACATAAATGAATCCCTTGCTCGCGCCCACGGCATAGGCAGCAATCGCCATGCCTTCCAGTACGCGATGCGGATCGCCTTCCATGACGCTGCGGTCCATGAACGCGCCGGGGTCGCCCTCGTCGCCGTTGCACACCACATACTTCATATCGCCGCCGGCCTTGGCCACCGTGCTCCACTTCAGCCCGGTCGGATAGCCGCCGCCGCCGCGTCCCCGCAACCCGCTCTCGGTAATCCTGTGAATCACGCCGCTCGGCGTCATCTCGATCAGCGCCGTCAGCAGCGCCTTGTAGCCGTCGCGGGAGATGTAATCGTCGATCTTCTCCGGATCGATGTTGCCGGCATTTTCCAGCACGACGCGCACTTGCTTGTCGAAGTGCTCGTTCAAATCGCATTGCAACTCGGGAACAGGCTCGCCGCCCAGGCTGGAGACAATCGCCTCCGCATTGGCGGACTTCACATGATGGTAGAGCGTAGCCTCGGGGTCGACACGCACCAACGGTCCCGACGAGCAGGGCCCCATGCAACCGGTGCGGCGCACCAGCACCGTCTTTCCCGAAGCTTCGACGGCCTTCACCAGCGCCTCACGCAGCTTCTCCGCGCCCTGGCTTGCGCAGGCCAGGTCCATGCAGACATTCACTTCGTAGTCGTACTTGGCGTTCTCGGCCTTGACGCTCTCTTGTATCTGCTCGAGTTCCTCGATTGTCATTCCACTGCCCACCTTTCCAGTTGCTCGAGCACGGCCTCAGCGGTCACTTCTCCCGCCACCTCGTTGTCGCACAACATCACCGGCGCACGGCTGCAAGCGCCCACGCAGCGCGCCGTCATGAGGCTGATCTTCGAGTCTTGCGTCGTTTGCCCAGGCACGATCCCCAGCCGTTTTTCGGCCGCGGCCACCAGCTTGTCGGCCCCCTTGATGTAGCAGGCCGTTCCCGCGCAGATGGTCACCGTGTGCTTGCCTGGCGGTTTGAGGCTGAAATAGTGGTAGAACGTCACCACTCCATAGGCCTGGCTCAACGGAACCCGCAGTGACTTGGCCACAAACCGGATCGCATCGTCGTCCAGGTATCCAAACGAGGACTGCACCGTATGCAGCGTCTCAATCAGCGCGTGGCGGGCAAATCCATTCTTGCGCATGGTGCCGTTCACGATCTTCCATCGTTTATCGTCGCTCGGAAGCGGCGGAGGTACGAATGCCGACACGATACCCTCCCAAATTCGAGACATCGGGCGCAGGACCCGGTCTGCTGGATTGTCCCGCACGATGCCTACAATTGTTTTAGTCGGAAGGGGGACGGTAGTCGGTGACAGGGGTCACGTGGGCGTGGGTCTATGTCGTTCCAGATCACCGGCTTCGGGCGTATCTCACTGAATTAAGTGACCCTTATCACTGGCCGGATTCGTTGCCATTTCAAACTAACTTTCCCATGCGTTTCCAGCAAGATAAGGAAAGCGGGGATGCCGCCCGCCGGTCTTATGGCGCCGATCGCAATTCCACCCGGTAATCGAGGTAGTCGATCTTCAACACCGTCGGCCCAAACAGAAAGCTGTCTGACTCGGCTCTGGCGTGCACTGCCTGCGCAAACCCGTCCACATTCGCATACTGGCGCATCAGGTGCGTCGCTCCGGTAAATACCGAGGAGCTTTTCGATCCGTCTCCCTCAATTCGAACGATGTTGCCGTCCTTCGCCTCCACCCACAGAGTTCCCTCCAGAAGGTAAGGTTCCTTCCGCCGCGGCCTCAGCGAAAGCGCAACGCAATCCCGCCCGTCCACGCTCTGCGTTCCCCCCGGCTTCACCTGCATCTCATAGTTGGCGGTGGTGATCCAGGCCCCCTCCCGGACGCCGGGTTCGTTGACCTGCTTCTCGTTGTCCAGGATCGCGTGCAGCACCAGGCTTCGCATCAACGCCGAGCCGCTCTCGGAGAGAATCTCGTAACTCTTGCCGGTTTCCCTCTTATATGTCGTCTTCACGGTCATCTCAGCCACAGTGAGTGCCTCATCGTGGTTTCTGAAGACCGCATAGTGTTCGGTAACCGTGTAGCCCTCGATCCCGTCAAGCCGGGCCTTTACCGCCGCGTCGATCCTTTGCAGAATCGCCGCGTTGTCGATCTGCTGGGCCGGTGCCACCGTTCCGGCGCACAAGATGCACCAGGCCGCAACCGCGAAAGCATACCTCCATCGCCCCATCGCTATCCTCATCGTCCCTCTTACTTCGCCATTCCATTAGACTAAGCTCTTCGCGGTTAAGTTATGCTTGACTCCGGAACGAGGCGCGGCAATGCCCCAAGAAGCCCGACCAAAACCGGCCCAAAAGGGAAAGCACAGGCGCGAAGTTCAGGTGCGCGGGGTGGTGCAGGGCGTCGGCTTCCGCCCCTTCGTCTACCGCCTCGCTCAGGAGGAAGCGCTCGCCGGATTTATCGGCAACGACACCGACGGAGTGACCATCGAATTAGAAGGCACCTCCCCATCACTCGAATCCTTCCTCGCCCGCCTCCGCTCCGAAGCCCCACCCCTCGCGCGCATCGACTCCGTCGCCGTCCGCGAAGTCGAACCAACCGGCGAAACCGGCTTCCGCATCGTCGCCAGTGAGGTTCTGGGCCGCATGTCTACAGGAATCCCCGCCGATGCCGCAACCTGTCCCGACTGCCTCCGCGAGCTACTTTCGCCGGCTGACCGCCGTTACCGCTATCCCTTCCTCAACTGCACCAACTGCGGCCCGCGCTACACCATAACCCGCCGTATCCCCTACGACCGCCCGCAGACCTCCATGGCGAGCTTCAAAATGTGCCCCGCCTGCCAGGCCGAGTACGACGACCCCGCCAACCGCCGCTTCCACGCGCAACCCAACGCCTGCTGGGATTGCGGCCCCCAACTTTCGCTTGTCGACGCCGACGGACACCCACTGCCGGATGAAAGTGCTAATCAGCCATCGAATGAAGCTGCAAAAAAGCCAACGGAGCAGCAAGAAGTGTCAGGGCACGACTTCAGTCGTGCCGTAAATGCGCAGGAATTGGATCGGGCTTTAGCCCCTGAGGGGCACGATTCGAAGCAATTCCCCGACCTGGTCGAACAAACCATCAATCTCCTAATGAACGGCCAAATCCTCGCCATCAAAGGCATCGGCGGCTTCCATCTCAGCGTCGACGCCACCAACGAAGCCGCCGTGCTGCGTCTCCGCCAGCGCAAGCACCGCTACGGAAAGCCGCTCGCCGTCATGGTGCGCGATCTCGACGCCGCCCGCGCGATCTGCGACCTCAGTGAAGCGGATGAAAGACTCCTCACCACGCCCGCGCGTCCCATCGTTCTGGTGCGCAAGCGCGAATCGAGCCCCATCGCCCCCTCCGTCGCTCCCGGCATTCCCTGGCTCGGCCTTTTTCTCCCTTACGCGCCTTTGCACCATCTCCTCTTCGCGGATGGCAGTCTCCAGGCGCTCGTCATGACCTCCGCCAACCTCAGCGAAGAACCCATCGCCATCGACAACGACGAAGCCCGTGCCCGCCTCGGCGCCATCGCGGACGCCTTCCTCATGCACGACCGCGAGATCCTCCAGCGCTGCGACGACTCCGTCACCGCCATCGTCGACGGCGTTCCGCAACTCATTCGCCGCGCCCGAGGCTTCGTTCCGCTCGGCATCCCGCTGCCCCTTGAGGCACCGCCTCTGCTCGCTGTCGGCGGCCATCTCAAAAATGTCTTCGCCCTCGCCCGCGGCCCCTTCGTCTATCAAAGCCAGCATCTCGGCGACCTCGAAAACCTTAACGGCCTCGCGTTCTTTGAAGAGTCGCTGAGGCACTTGATGCGGACGTTTGAGATTGATCCGGAGGTGGTAGTGCACGATCTGCATCCCGGCTACCTCTCCACCGAATGGGCCAAAGAGTTCGCGCGTGAACGCAACCTGCGCCTCATCGCCGTGCAGCATCATCACGCCCACATCGCCGCCTGCATGGCCGAGCACGGTCTCGAAGGTCCGGTCATTGGCCTCTCGCTCGACGGCACCGGCTACGGCACGGACGGCCGCATCTGGGGCGGAGAAGTGCTAATAGCGCGGCCGGACGGATTTGAGCGATGGGCGCATCTTGAGTATGTTCCGATGCCGGGTGGCGATGCCGCGGTGAAGGAGCCGTGGCGCATGGCGCTCGGGGCGTTACATGCGGCGGAATACGATGTCGAGTCGCAACAGTTATTGAAGCTGCTTGGCGCTCAGCCAAGCGAGGCGCGCGTGCTGCTGCGAATGATTGAGCGCGGCATCAACTCGCCGATGACATCGAGCCTGGGGCGGCTGTTCGATGCGGTGGCCGCTGTGGTGCTGGGGCGGCGAACGGTGGACTACGAGGCGCAGGCGGCGATTGAGCTTGAAGGAATTGCAATTGCCGAGCCGGACCGTTTTGAACAAGGGAACTATGTCCCGGAGTTGTACGGGGCGGAGAAAGAGTCAGGCAGCGTGGCCGAGATTCGCACTGGAAAGATGTGGAAGGCGATCCTCGACGACCTCTGGCGTGGAGTCCCTGCGTCACGAATCTCGGCGCGATTTCATGCGGGCGTTGCCGAAGGGTTCATCAATGCGGCTGCCAACGCGCGGATTGAGACTGACGTGAATACTGTTGCGCTCAGCGGAGGTTGCATAGCGAATCGCCGGCTTGCGCGCCTGTTGCGCGGGGGGCTTGAGCAAGAAGGTTTCACCGTGTTGCAGCATCGCAATGTGAGCCCAGGGGATGGCGGGCTTAGTTATGGGCAGGTTGTCGTTGCCGCTGCAACTCTGCTCACGTCCCCAATCTCTTGAATTCAATCTCCACAAGGGCAATCGTGCAGGCTCTCGATCCTCGGCGTTATAGTGGATGACAGCTTACTGCACAGATAGGAGCCCGTCAGCCCGCCGATAGGCGAGTGTGGCGCATACACATGAAGCGATTCAAGTCCATTCTTTTCATAATCTGTTTGGGAGTAATCAGCCTCGCTGCCGTCAGGCCGTTGTTCAGCCAACAGACTGGAACGCTGGTGGTCCAAATGAACAACTACAACTCCGACGCGAAGCTTCCAAAGAAGATACAAGCGCAGCTTGAACATGCCGGACTCCCGTGGGGCATGGTCAAGAACACTTTGGTGATTCCGCTCGTGAACCAAAGATTTGTGAACGTGGACACGTTGAATCTCACCCGGTTCGGAGAGCGGAAAAGGCTCGAGGTTCCGCCAGGCGACTACACGATCACCTGTGTCGCACACGAATTCAATTCAAATTCGACAAGCGTAGACAAATTCTTGTCGAGAAATGCTTTCTTCAACTTGGATGTTCTGAAATTCACGATTCTTCCCGGCAAGACCACGACCGTAGTGATCGCTCCCAATTACAAACCACAGTCAGCATGGTTCCGCTTGTCGAAAGAGACCATGTATATCCCGGAAGTCAGTGTGCAGGTGCTGATGGATGGAACCCCCGCCGGCGAAGCTGTGGTGGTCAACCGGCGAATGGACAAGTCTGTCACTTGGGACGACTACAAGGGCCCGCTAAAGTTCTAAGCCCACGCCACCAGACTTCTAGCGCAGATTTTTGACCACAAGGGAAGCACTGACCACCGCGCCCCTAACGACCTAAAAACCTACCAACCTAACCACTTATTCTCACCAACTCCTGCGCCTCTTCCTTCGGTCCCAGTATCGAGATCCGCGGAATCCGGCCGCGCACCATCGCCACTTCGTCGCAGCGATGCAGCCGCGGACAGTTCTGGCAGTCTTTGAAGATCTTGTCCGGCAGCTCGGACTTGTCTTCCACGGTTCTGAATCCGTACTTGAAGAAGAAGTCGGGAATGCGCGTGAAAAGGCACACCGACTGGATTCCGTGCTCCTCGGCTTCTTCGATCAGCCCTTTCAGAATCCGACCGCCGGCGCCTTGTCCCTTCGCCTCTGGCTTCACGACAATCGAGCGCACCTCGCACAGATGCGGCCCGTAAAAGTGCAGCGCGCCGCAGCCCAGAAAGGCGCCGCCATCCGATTCGGCGACGGTAAAGTCGCGAATGTTTTCGCAAATTTCCGCAAACGGGCGCCTGAGAAGCGTGCCGTCGGTGGAGAGCGAGTTGACAAGGTCGTAGACGTTCGAGGCGTCCTGTAGCAATGCCTTACGCACCAGCATGGACAGCCTCCACAGCGTTCTGCGCCGTCAGTTCCGCAATGCGCTTCGCCGCGAGGTCCAGAGCCGTGCGTACCCGCCCGCGCGCGGTTCCTCCCGTCACGTCATGGCAATCGAGCGTAGCGTTCAAAGTCACAGCCGCATAAAAATCCTCGTCGATCTCGGGCCCGAACGCTCGCAGTTCGTCCAGCGTGAGATCGCCCAGTTCGACACCCTTTTCCAAAGCATAGCGAACGGAGTTCCCGATCTTCTCGTGCGCGGTGCGAAAGGGAACGCCCTTGTGCACAAGGTACGTCGCCGCCGCCATTGCATTCAGATAGCCGCTTTGCGCCGCCTCGTTCATCCGTTCGCGATTGAATGTAAGTGCCGCTGTAAATCGTGCCACCAGCTTCAGCATCGGCGCAACAAATTGCACTGCGAAAGCCGGCTCCTGCGTCTCCTGCATGTCTTTATTGTAGGCCAGCGGCAAGCCCTTCAGTTGCAGCGTCACCGCCTGCGCGGCTCCGTGAATGCGTCCCACTTTCGCCCGGATCAGCTCCGTCAAGTCCGGATTCTTCTTCTGCGGCATCGCGCTCGACCCGGTTGAAAACGCCTCCGGCAGATTCACGAATCCATATTCCGCCGTGGCAAACAGCGTGATTTCTTCGGCGAATCTGCTCAAGTGCAATCCGACAAAAGTCAGCGCCTGCAAATACTCGAGGACGAAATCCCGGTCGCTGGTCGCATCCATCGAGTTCGTCGTCGGAGCGGTGAATCCCAGCTCCTTCGCCGCGATCGTGCGATCCAGCGCGAGCGTGGCACCGGCCACGGCCCCCGAACCAAGCGGGCAAAAATTCAACCGCGCCGCGCAATCCCGCAACCGCGACACATCGCGCAACACCATCGCCACATACGCCAGCAGCCAGTGCGCCGTCAGCACCGGCTCCGCGCGCTGCAAGTGAGTATAGCTCGGCATCACCGCGTCGTTGGCCTTGTGCGCCTGCTCGATGAGAGCGCCAGCCCACGCCGCCAGCCCTTCCACAACCGCTTCGATCTCGCCACGCACATACAAGCGCAAGTCGGTAGCAATCTGCTCATTGCGGCTGCGCCCGGTATGCAGCTTCAGCCCCAACGAGCCTACACGCTCCACCAGCTTCAACTCTACAAAGTGGTGTATGTCCTCGGCTGACGCGTGATCGCGCACCTCCGCCATCCCCACGTCTGTCGAGTGCGACTGCGCAATCGCGTCCAGCCCCGCGCGCAGCTCCGCTCCTTCACTCTTTGTCAGAATGTTTGCTGCAATCAGAGCCGAAGCATGAGCCTTGCTGGCGGCTATCTCTTCCTTCAACAGCCGCCAGTCAAAAACAATCGACCGCTGCCACGCTTCGAATTCGCTGTCGAGCGGCTCGCGAAAGCGGCCCGACCACATCTTCACGGATTGTTGTTCGTTCGACATTGATTTTCGAAACCTCTGAACAACCGGATGCTTTGAAAGGGCACGGCTTCAGCCGTGCCGGAAATGCCGCGAAATGGCTGTGGGCTTTAGCCCCTGAGGGAATCTTCGGCGTGGGACAGAACTTAGTCGGAGCATCCTTCGCCTTATTTCACGCTACTCCTTCTCTTTTGCGCCGCTCAATTTGGGCATCTCGCTGCCTTGGCTGAGCGTGAGGAGGCCAGCTGCCGCGTAGGTCAAGAGCTTATCGCGGGTGTCGGTGATGTCGAGATTGCGCATGGTGAGTTGGCCGATGCGGTCACGCGG
>Ga0182014_10007124_pt1 | contig 11781 bp, 10 predicted proteins | sample 612S2DmetaG_FD_120489 | JGI IMG/M metagenome (GOLD analysis project Ga0182014, IMG submission 120489) | Permafrost microbial communities from Stordalen Mire, Sweden - 612S2D metaG | ecosystem: Environmental > Terrestrial > Soil > Wetlands > Permafrost | place: Sweden: Stordalen | collected... | reverse complement strand
TACATTCCGTGGAACTGGCACGAAACGGCCGACGGCCGCTTTGACTTCGACGGGCACACGAACCCGCGCCGCAATCTCCGCCGCGTTTTGCAGCTGGCGCGCGAGTTGCACTTTCACCTGATCGTCCGGCCGGGTCCGGTCATCCGCAATGAATGGCGCAACGGCGGCTATCCGGACTGGCTCTTACGCCGTCCCGCTTACGGCATGCCGCTGCACGACATTCTCGAGGGACGCTATCCCGCTACCGCAACGCTGCAGAACGCGCACAGCGACGACGCGGCCGCGGAATGGATGCGCAACGCAACGCACCGCTATTATGCGGCGCGCTGGCTGCATCACGCGCTCGGCGAGTTCGTGCCGTATGCGAATCTCGTGATCGCGGTGGCGCTCGATGATGACCAAGGCGCCTACATCGACAACCAGACGTGGCCCGCTCCGCATCTGCAAGCGTATCTGCATTGGCTCGACGCGCAGGTGCGCAGCGTGACCGGCCCCGTCGTGCCGACCTTTATCAATACGTACGACATGAAGGTGCCGGCGTCGTCGCCGGTGTGGGCGATGGGCAACTGGTACCAGAGCGACGCGTACGCGATCGGCGATCACGATCGCGTCGAGCTCGACTTCGCCACCGCAACGCTGACGACGCAAGAGCACGTACCGCTCGCGTCGAGCGAGTTCCAAGCCGGCTGGCTCGCCTCGCCCGAGGATCCGCTGCCGCGTCCGGCCGACCCGTCGAATACCACGCTCGCGCTAGCGGAAATGCTGAGCTGGGGCGTGCACGGCGTCGTCGACTTCCCGCTGCAAGACACGCTCGCGCCGTTCGGATGGGAAGCGCCGTTCTCGAACGCCTTCTACACGTGGGACGCCGCGATTCCGCGCGAGCCGGGCCATCACTCCGGCGCCGGGCTCCCGCCGCGCTGGTTTCCGACGCAGCGGTTCGGTGCCGAGATCGCGGAGTACGGGCCGCTGCTTGCGGCCACGCATCGGGTCGCGACGATTGCGATCGCCGATGAAGTGAGCGCGTCCGACCCGGCCGCCTTATCGAACGACGATGTCGCCGCGATAGCCGACGGGCTCAAGACGCAGCTGCGTGCGTGTAATTCGCGCGGCCTGACATGCGACGTCATCGATCTGCGTTTCTCGAGCGACGCGCGTTTGCGCGGCTACCGGACGATCGTCGTGCCTTCGTTCGTGCGTCGACCCATGCGCGCGATCTCCGACCGGATCGCGCGTCTGCGCTCGGCGCACGTCGCGATCGCATCGCAGGTGCCGGCTGCACACGGCAACGGCATCACTGTCCTCGCCGGCGCGCGCGCGACCTTCGGCATCGCCATGAACTGGTCGAACCACGCTCGGCGCTTCGGCGGCCGCACGTGGACCGGCACGCGCTTCGCAAACGTGCCGGCGTTCACGGTCGCGCCGCGCAATGCGCGCCTCGTGTTGATTGCCGGTCCACCGCGCGACGTTCCGGCGTTGCCGGCGTTACCGCCACCGCCGTTGCCGTGGCAAACGGAGTACCAGCTCAACGCGCAACAAGCCGTGCACGTCGACGTGCCGCGCGTGGTTCAAAACAAGGCCGTGGCCGTGGAGGGCGCTGCGCTCGGCAGCGGCGGTAAAACACTTATGCTCGCAAACGCACGGCTGTTCGCCGTTATCGTCCCGGATGGCGGCGGACGGCTCGTGATGCTCGCCCGGCCCGGCTTTCCCGCGTACAACGCCACCAACGCCACCGGTGCGTTACGCGACGACGTGCTGGACGAACCACCACCGTCGACTACCGATCGGATCGCGAAGTACACGCATTCCTATCCCGCCGGGACGTTCAACCGGCCCTATAGCGTCGAGATCCTCTCCAGCGGCAGGTCTGAAGCCGTCGCGCGCTTGCGCTATTACGCTCCCGACCTCGGCGGCGGCGCGCACTTCGAGAAAACATTTCGGTTGGCCGCCAACGCAACGCGCCTCATCGTCGACGAACGCGTCACCTTCGACGGCAACGACCCCGCGCAACGCGCCGTCGAACTCGACGCCGTTGCCGCACGACCGGACGACTTCGTCGAACTGGGTTCGAGTTTCATCGCTTCGGATCGCGGAATAACGCTGGCAATCAGCTGGGCTCCGAATGCGGTTGCGAACGCGGCTTGGACGCGTTATGGCAGCAACGGCACCTTAACCCTGACGGCCGCTTCTCAGACGCTACGCACCACCTACGCGATCTCGGTCAAACCTGGTTCGGACGCCATTGCAGCTTTCGCGCAAGAAGAGCGGGACTGGCTCGCCGCGAATCCGAACCCGCCGTAGGCGCCCGGGGAAGTGGCGAAATGGTAGACGCAGCTGCCTCAAAAGCAGCCGAGTGAGAGCTCATGTGGGTTCGAGTCCCACCTTCCCCACGTTTTTTACGAGGGCTTTTCGCCCCAAACGCGGCTGCGGTTGCCATTCGGTTGCCGTCGGAGATTGCGCCCGCGCCCAACAGATGCCGCACGGCATCGGCTTGCGCGCCCTCCATCTCGTGCGCGTAGACGTTCAACGTCGTCGCGGCACTTGAGTGCCGCAGGACGGCCGCAACGGTGCGCACATCGACCCCGGCGCGGATCAACCACGAGCCGGTCGAGTGCCGCATCGCGTGAGCGAGCCGACCCTGCAGCCCGGCGCGTTTCACGATCCGGCGCACGGCATCACTGATACCGACCGGCGAGGGCATCCCGCCCCGCTCGGTCGCGAATACGAACCCTTGGTCGTCGTAGAGCCCACCGGCCACGAGCTTGTCTTTGGCCTGCTGGCTGCGTTGGGCATGCAACGCTTCGAGTGCGTGATCGGAGAGCGCGATGCGCGCGACCCGGTCGGCCTTCGTCGCCTTGTACCAGGTGCGCTTCGGCACTTGGCCGATGGCGCCGCGGATGGTTGCTGCGCGTTGCTCGGTGTCGATGTCCGTCCACTTCAAGCCCGCGAGTTCACCCCGTCGCAGTCCCGTCTCGAACGTGAAGATGACCATGGGGCCGTACCGAGTTTTTGCCGCCTCGGCGATCAAGCGCGCGGCTTCCTCGCGTTCATACGGCCGTGCTGGGTTATGCGTCCGCTTCGGTGGCTTCACCGCGGCAGCGGGGTTGCGGAAGGCAATCTCCTGCGTCACTGCCCAGCGTAGCATGGCGTTGATGAGCGCATGGCATGAGTGTGCCGTATGGAGCGACCGGACATTGGGCCGCGCCCACCCGCCCAGCCGATCCGTGCAAGACGAGCATGATCTCCAGAGGGAACCGCAGGCGCTTTATCACGCTCTTCATCGCGTACTCATGACCATCGAGCAATTCGCTCCAGGCTCGGGCAACCCCGTAACGCGAGAGAACCTCAACACTTGCATTAGGAACGGACTAGCCCAAAGGGGGCTCGCGTGCCCCGACCCGCGGCGATGACGGTCTGGCCTGTACACAACCCTACTGGCCATTGCTACTTGGTGTCGGTAGTCTGATCTAGACCTCATTCTAAGGAACTGCTTCGCTCCGAGTTCATCCTCGAGATTGGCGATCTGTTGGCTGAGCGACGGTTCTGCGATTGTTAACACTCCCGCCGCACGCGTGTAGCTACCGTCTGCGCAATAGCCACGAAATATCGAACTTGCCGAAGCTCCATGCCGGAACTTCGAAGCCCGCGGCAATCCCGTCCTGCCTGGTCCTTGATGATGAAGGTCGGCATCCTGGGCGCAAGAACCCTTCTCATGTGAGAGGAACATCTTGACTATCGTCCGTCAACGGGCGGTCAATCTCGGACCGCACGATGTCGACGTCGCGCGATCTGTGGACGGCAGCATCATGCTTCAATCGCCGCATCCGCTGCTACCCTACGCTCGAACGATGACGGATCGGCTGGAAGAGTGGGCACAGCGCCGTCCGCAAACGATCTATCTAGCAGAGCGTGACGACGAGGGTTGGCGCACGCTTACCTACGCCGCTGCGCGTGACGCGGTCCGCGCTTGCGCGCAAGCGCTCCTCGATCGCGGCTGCACTGCAGGCTCCGGCGTGGCGATCCTTTCCGAAAACGGCATTGATCACGCCATCCTTGGACTCGCAGCGCAGTACACGGGCATCCCGTACGCGCCGATCTCGCCGGCATATTCGCTATTATCGACCGACTTCTCCAAACTGCGCCATGTGCTCTCGCTCTTTGCCCCGAGATTCGTCTACGCGCGAGACGCAAAGCGTTATGCAAACGCCTTTGCGAGCGATGCGATCGCCGCGTCGGTGCCCATCGTCGTTTCGGAGGGAACGATCGCGGGGCGCCCATTCGAACGCTTCGCTCGCTTACTCGCCACCGTGCCGACGGCAGCGATCGACATCGCAAACGCTGGCGTAAACGGCGATACCGTCGCGAAGATTTTATTCACCTCCGGTTCCACCGGCTTACCCAAAGGCGTGATCAATACGCAGCGGATGCTCTGCAGCAATCAGCAGATGACCCTGCAAGCGTTTCCCTTCTTCGCCGAAGACTTGCTCATGCTCGACTGGTCACCATGGAATCATACTGCCGGCTCGAATCAAGTCTTCAATATGATCCTCTACAACGGTGGGACGCTGTACATCGACGACGGAAAGCCGACGCCGGCCGATTTCGCGCGCTCACTGCACAACCTGCGCGATGTCTCGCCGACCGCGTACTTTAATGTCCCGCGCGGCTATCAAGAGCTCGCACTGAAACTCGAGACTGACGCGGAACTGCGGAGTACCTTCTTCCGCGATCTCAAGATGATGTGGTACGCGGGAGCCGCTCTCTCGGCGCCGGTGTTCGAACACATGCGCCTGCTGGCGCTTCGCGAATGCGGCGAAGAGATCATGATGACGAGTGCCATCGGCGCAACGGAGACGGCACCGTGCGCAACATTTGCAAACTGGTATTCGCACGTAAGCGGCAACATCGGCGTTCCGTTACCCGGCATTGAGATGAAGCTCGTACCGACCGGGTCGAAGCTTGAAATGCGCCTGCGCGGACCGAATGTCACCCCAGGCTATTTGCATCGCGACGACCTTACGCAGCCAGCCTTCGACGACGACGGCTTTTACAAGATGGGCGATGCCCTCAAACCGCTCGATCCGGACGACTACGGCCGCGGCTTTCTCTTCGACGGCCGCATCGGCGAAGATTTCAAGCTTGCCACGGGCACCTGGGTCAACGTCGCGAGCCTACGCATCGAGCTGCTCGCGCACTTGCGCCCGTTCGTCCTCGACCTCGTGCTCTGTGGCCACGACCAAGAATATCTCTCGATGCTCATGATTCCGAACGTCGCCGCCGTTGCGGACGCGCGCTCCGATGAGGCCGTCCGCGCAGTCGTGCTCGAACGGCTCGAAACGTTCGCTCGCGCCCATCCCGCAAGTTCGATGCACGTGCGGCGCGCCGTTTTCATCGACCAGCCGCTGTCCATCGACGCCGGCGAACTAACCGACAAAGGCTCGCTGAACAGCTCGGCAATCCGGGAACGGCGCCGGGACGCTATCGAACAACTGTACTCACCGATCGCCCACGCAGCCATTATAGCAATCGGCTGACGTTGCCGTCTCGGAGTCCAGTTGTAAGCCCTCGATCCACGGGTCGAGCGCCGCTGCCGAACCGAACCCGGTACTCATACCGCCGATGTCGCCCCAATGTGCGCGCACGATGGCGAACGCCGTCAGCTCGCCGTCAAAAAAGACCGGCGAATAGATGCACACGTTGTTGAGATGCTGGCCCGAAACGCGCTGATAATTCATCAGGATCACGTCGCCCGGCGCGAAGCCGTCGCGGCCATAACGCGCGATGCCGTCCTTGATCACAACGCCGAGATCGGCAACAAAGTGGGACACCCCGCCGATGTTCTGGGAAATGAGCCGCCCTTCGACATCCAGCAACGCGCAACAGTAGTCGCGAATTTCGTAGATCATCATGTTGTACGACGTGCGTTGCAAATCGATCGACATTTCGTTAGCAATTGCCGGCAGGGCATTGCGCAACACTTCGAGGGTAACCGGATCGAGGCGACTCGGACGATCGGCGATCATCGCGCTACCCGCCCGTGCGGGCAAGGATTTCGGGGCCCCATCGACAAGTCGCCTGACAATCCATCTTTGGTCCGTTCTGTGCGGTTCTCGTGCAGTCTTTCGAGAACGGGGTATCATGCGGGTGTTCTCCATTGTGTCGCGGCTCCGCGTAATTGCCTGCGCGTTATTCATCGCAATCGCAACAACGAACACGCCGCTAAATCGCACGGCAGCTGCGGATATTCCGGTCATTCGCGTCGGCAAGGCACAAGCCGTTGCGATCGCGTTTCTACCGATCGATATCGGGCAATCGCTGGGTATCTGGGATCGCCTCGGCATCAAGGTCGAGCCCTCGTCCCTTCGCGGGGATGCTCAGGTCCAGCAGGCGATGACGGCGGGCAGCGTCGACCTCGGCCTCGGTTCGGGCCCCGGCTTAGGCTTTATTGCGAAAGGCGTGCCGGCGCTCGGCGTTGCGGTTATCGAGACGGCGCCCGCCGACGTGTGCTTGATCCTCCCACCGAACTCGCCCGTCAAGCGCGAAAGCGACCTCAAAGGCAAACACATCGGCGTCACCACGGCGGGCTCGTTGACCGATTGGCTAACGCGGCAGATCGCCGTGAGACAAGGCTGGCCGGCCGACGCTATCACGTCGGTGGCACTTGGTGATGCCAAGGATCAAGTTGCAGCGATGAAGACAGGTACCGTCGACGGCATCATCACCGGCACCGAAACCGGGTACGATCTGCAGCTAGCCGGCAGTGGGAAAGTTTACTTGACCTTCGGCAACGTCGTGAGCAATTTCGCCGCCCACGTCATTTACGCGCGAACCGACTTCCTCAAAGATCATCCGGACCTTATGAAGAAATTTCTGGCAGGCTGGTATGAGTCCGTGGCCTACATGCGCACGCACCGCGCTGAATCCATCAAGATGTCGGCTCAACTTTCGGGCCTCAACCCGGCCGCTACCGCCCAGGCCTTCGACAGCATCATACCGACCATGTCGCGCGACGGCAACTGGAATGACGCCGCGTTAGCGGTGCTAAGCCACTCGTTTGTCGATCTGGGCATTCTCGACCACGTGCCCGATCCCAACACGTTGATCACCAGGAAATTCGTTCCGGTTCACACGTGATACCCGGGCCTCCGGCCGATTAGCCGGAGGCACCGACCAGCGCCGGTTGGTCCAACGTTAGGACGCGACGTGCGTTCGTGCCCAGAACCTTCGATCGAGCCTCCTGATCCAGCCCGACTTCATCGAAGAGCCGCATCGCCTCCAGCGGCTCCCAGCACGGATAGTCCGTGCCGTAAAAGATGTGATCGATACCAAAAAAGTCCATTGCAAACTTGATGCCGAGTGCGTGCGGAGAAACCACATCGGTGTACATACGCTTCAGGTACGTGCTCGGCAGCTCCGGCAACTTCGCGCCATTGCCGTTTTTGTCCAAACGCCCGGCCTGATATGGAAGCGCACCGCCGGTGTGCGACATGACGACGGTGAGGCGCGGATGACGCTCCATGATGCCGGAGAAAATCAGGCGCATTGCCGCGATGCTCACTTCCATCACGCGACCGAGCGTCGCGTGCAGTGCGCCGCCGTAGTCCTCAGAGAGGGTATCCGAGTACATCGCATCGGTGGGGTGGAGAAAGAGGGGCAGTCCGAGCTCTTCTGCGCGTGCATAGAACGGCTCGAGGCGTTCCGCATCGATCCGCGGGTCAGTACCGATGCTGCTGGGCAGGTTTACGCCCTTTAGACCAAGCTTCGCCGCATGTTCTAGCAGGTCGACCGCAGTCGCCGTGTCCACGAGCGTCATGGCAGCGGTTCCCCAGAATCGGCCGGGATACGCGCGTTGGGCCGCAGCCATTTCTTCATTCCACTGCGTGGCGGCCGCAGCACCCTCGCTCGCCGGAACCTCCGAAAAATACACCGAGTACGGACCGATCGAACTCACGACATCAACTTCGTGACCGATCGATTCCATGTACGCGAACTGCTTGTCTAAGTCGAACCATTCGGGCCACGGGTTTCCGATGTGCTTTCCGTCGAGGGCCCGGTAGTAGCGGTAGCCACCTTTGCCATTGCGTTCCGCCCGCGGAAATGTCGTTCGCTTGCACAACTCTTCAAAGTACGAACGCGGCAACCAGTGGAAATGGGAATCTACATTATGCATCGGGCGGCCCCTTCTCTCGGCGGCACGGAGGCGCGCGCAGATTGTAATTTTCGGTGCCTTCGGAGGTGCTCCTTTTGTGCTACAACGGGGCAAAAAGCGGCATACCTAGATCGCTTCACGAGCTTCTCAAGGGATGATTCGACGAGCGCCTGCTGTGCCTCGACCGATGCGAGTTCCACCTCATACCGGCCAAGCTTCGGAATGCGGCGGAGTGCTTGTGTATTCATCATAAGAACTCAAGACTGAATATTCCGAGCCGTAGGTGGAGTACTCGTTCCAGATGCTCGTTGTACGGTTCTGTCGCGTTACGGTGTCAGGATGAAGAAATTGGCGTTACGCCGCTCAGCGAAGATCAGAGCCCCGAGTTGCAGCCGGATGACGGCGCGACGGCCGGGACGCGATCGATGTTCGTCTCAGCCAATGGCGACTAGCCCGGCACGCGCAACGATTTCGTCCTCATGCGAGGGTCGGCCCGAAACCCCGATGCCTCCGACGCATTCGTCCTTATAGATGATCGGCAGCCCACCCTGAACTTGCAGCAGATTGGCCGGATTGAGAAAATTGACGAAGCCGGGCCGATCTTTCATGCGTTCTTCCAACTCTTTTGTCGGGCGCTTTGTGAGCGCGGCCGCGCGGGCTTTAGCGAGCGCCACTTCTCCTCCCGGGACACCCGGCTCCCCAACGATCTCGACGTGGACCACGTTGCCGCTGTCGTTGACGATTGCAATCGAAACGTTCCAGGCGTTTTTCTGCGCCTCGGCTTTGGCGTGCGCGATAATGTTGGCGATGTCGGAGGTTTCGAGGGTTGGCCGGGTTCGCATCGTTACAGGTTCCTTTTCTCATGAAAGCTCTTCACCTATGCTGACACGCGTCTTTCGTATCGCACTCGTTGCGCTACTGCTCGTCCCGGCCTCTCCGACCGACGCCGGCGCCGCCGCCACGTCCGGTGCGCCGATCGAGATCCACGCCATCGCCTCCCTGACGGGGTACGCCGCCTTTCTCGGCGCGGGCACTGCCCAAGCGATCACGGCGGCCGAAACAGCGCTTAACGCGGACGGCGGCGTCAACGGCCGTCCGATCAAGTTCGTCGTTCACGACGACCAGTCGCAAGCGCAGCAGGACGTGCAGATCGTCAACGATCTCACCGCGAGCCACGTGCCAGTAATCGTGGGACCGGGGTTGGTTTCCGCGTGCGGCGCGATGTTACCGCTGCTTTCGAATGGCCCGCTTGATCTATGCTTTTCAACGGGTGCGCATCACCCGGCCGGCAGTTATCAGTTCGTCATGGGCGTGCCGAGTCAGGATCAGATCGCAGCGTCACTGCGCTATCTGCGTGGGCGCGGCTTACGGAAATTCGCCCTGATCATCCCGAACGACGCGACCGGTCAGGACGCCGGCCGCGTAATCGATTCGGTTATGGCACTGCCGGAGAATAAGGAACTCTCGATCGTTGATCGTCAGTTTTTTTCCCCCGCTGATACGAGCGTCAGCGCACAAATGGCGCGCATTCGCAACAGCGGGGCACAGGCGCTGATCGCCTGGGCCACGGGCGCCCCGTTCGGCACGATCCTGCACGGCATCCAAGACGTGGGTCTCGACATACCGGTTCTCGGCGGCGCCGGCAACGTCACTTACGCGACGATGGCCGCATACGCTGCGATCCTACCGCCGAACACGTTTTTTCCAACATATCCCGCGCTCGTCGTACCGGAAAGCATCCAAAATCCCGGCGTTCGCCGCGCTGTCGCAGCGTTGCGCGCCGCTTACGCGCCGTTGGGAATGGAGCCCGATCTTGCTGTAATTCCGTGGGATGCGGCCCACATTATCGTGGCAGCGTACCGCAAGTACGGGGCCGCTATGACCGCCGCGCAGATGCGCGAATTCATGTCCTCCCTCAAATACGCCGGCGCGTTCGGATCGTTCGATTACCCGGCGCACGTTCAAGGCGGCCTCGACACGAGTACCGCGCTGGTCGTCCGATACGATAAGGATAAGAAGGCGTTCGAAGCGGTGAGCAAAATGGGCGGCGAACCGCGCTAGTCGTCACGCGCCCGCCGGCGCGCCCATTGTCGAAAAGAAAAAGCCCTGGTTGTGCCAGGGCCTGTCGGAAGAAACCATCACGGCCTCCCCGAACTGTTCACGGAGCGCCGCGCTCGCTAGGCCGTACGCGAAGCGGCCGTCGCGTGATCGCGTCGACGCGTCCCATCGCCTCATAATCCAGGCGCTCTGTTCCGGTGAGCGATTCGCTCATCATCGATTCACATCAGCCGCTCACGGCTTCATAGAGTCCACGGTCGACTTGTCTCACGCGGCCCATCATTTTCAACACGACGAGTTGCTGCCGAATGCCTGACGTGGTGCCGGGATCCGTAACCTCGTTCTCAATGTCAGTAAGCCGCATGGGGACGCCATGCTTGAGAAGCACATTCATGACGTTTTGCAGCCGGCGCGGCACGGGTAGGGCGGCATCTTTGGCAGGTGCTGAACCGCCTGATGCGGCGTGGGAGTCGCTAAGTTGTCGCTCAAGTTCGCGAACCTGTTGCTCCCAATGCTTGACTAACACAGTTGCTTCGGTTAGCTGAACGACAGCATTTCTATAACTGGCCAGTAATGCGATATTGCCCACTTGAAGACAGCAGCAAAAAAACGTTCATTAAGTCAAGGTGTTGCCTTTATTTCAGATATTATACGCCGTCACCGAATGTTCGGGGTTGGAACAGCTTCGCCACGAGCCGTAAAGGAAATTGGGATCGCCGTGCCCTGAACGACCTCGATGGCCACCTCGTCGCCGACGGCGAAGGTAACCGGCGAGAATGTGCGACGCGCAGGGTCGCATCCGGACGGCGACGTCCCATTCCGTTACCTCACCAAAAAAAAACGTCAGCGTGAGCCGTCTCTGCCATCGTGACGTATCCGGAAACTCTAATTTCCGGACACGTTCATCCTAAAGTCGAACGTGCATTCGAGGGCGCCGAGGGCTGCAGCGCGAACTTTTGCCCATCATGATCCGCTTCGCTCCCAAAGCCGAGACCTTCGGCGCCGACCTCGAACGCGCGGCTGATTCGGGCGCGCGCGTCCTCGTGTTCGATGATCAGCGCGCGCTCGACGGGGTCGTGATGCGCATGGACACCGAAGCGTTAATCGGGGCGCCGGCGCGCGCCGCGAGCGTTGGGAACGCCGCCATCGATCTGCGCAACGCAACGAGCGTCGCTTGCAGCGAACAGGCCCAACTGCTCACGCGGGGACGCCCGTTCATCGCCGCGTTCCCACGCGTGGTAACACATGCACAGGCCCAGCTCGCCCTCGAACTTGCGCAACGTGGCATCGACGTCACCGTCGGGTCGGAGCGCGCGACCTTTGCCCAACTCGTCGATGAGCCGACGAGCATCGACCGAATTCTCGACCGCGTCGGCACTTGACGTCGCCGCGATCCGGGGTGCCCTCAAGAAAGGGAAAGATTTGCACGCTAAGCTCGCTCGTTTCGCTTAGCTGATTGTGCGAGCTGCACAACTCGTTGTGGACTCGATCAGCGACGCCGTTAGCCGGGTTCCACGGCGTTTGTTCGTCGCATACGGCTCGACCCCGCGACGGCCGGCCTCATGGTCTCGGTCGCT
>Ga0182014_10007120_pt1 | contig 11789 bp, 10 predicted proteins | sample 612S2DmetaG_FD_120489 | JGI IMG/M metagenome (GOLD analysis project Ga0182014, IMG submission 120489) | Permafrost microbial communities from Stordalen Mire, Sweden - 612S2D metaG | ecosystem: Environmental > Terrestrial > Soil > Wetlands > Permafrost | place: Sweden: Stordalen | collected... | reverse complement strand
CGCGCGGCGGCAGCCTAGCCGGGGGCGAGTGCGGCCGCGGCGCGGATGCGCTGAAGGGGCGTGAGCGTGCCGCTGGTCTTCGCACCGCCAGATGGATATTCGGTACAGATTGACCGCATTTTGCGACATGGTCGCGTGGCCGCCGCCTCGGCTCGGCGCAGAACATGACGGCGTTTCCGCGGCGGAGGCCCTCAGCGGCCTGGAGCAGTGCCTATGGGACATCCGGGGCAAAGTCTTTGGCGCGCCCGTGCATGAACTGCTGGGCGGCCATCTGCGCGACCGTATCCGCAACTATGCGAATATCAACCGCTCCACCGATGCGGCAGACATCGTACACGTTCACGATGAATGACCAAGAAGAAGTTTGCCGAAGGCAACTGCGGCTCCCGGGACATCTACAGCTCTCCGAGCGATCCCGCGCTGATCCAAGAGTATGCGATCCCCAACCGTCACATGCTGGAGCTGAACCAGACCTACAATCCCTTCAAAGAGGAGATATTCAAGGACCCGCTCGTCGTCCGAAAGGGATACATGGACCTGCACAACAAGCCCGGCTACGGCATGGAGCTCAAGCCGGGAATCGCGGAGAAGTTCCCGTACCTGCCCGGCCGTTACGACGGGCCCAATCCGGACCTTCCGCTGCCAGGCTAGCGGCGGCACGACGCGCCCGGCTTTGGTTCGGCAGGCCGCCACCTGGGCGCATCCTTTTCCAAAGCGCCGCGGGAACGGAGGCTAGCATCTCAGTCTCCCTTCCTGGGGATCGATGGTTGGGCCGAGCGCGAGCACAACACCGCCCCGTAGGCGGCCAGCGTGGGAACGCTGATTTCCGTCCGGCCGCCGCTGTGTCTCAGCGGCAAATCGACCGGCGCGCTGTCCGGGGCAAACAGGCGAGCGGAAGCGAAACTGCCGGTGACCCAAATGGCAATGGATTTGGCCGGCTCAGTGGCATAGTTCACCAACTGGATCAGCAGCCGCCCGCCATCGCCGGCCACGGTCACGAAGGAAAGGACGGAGGACGTATTGAATACGCTGACGCCTAGTTCCGGCGTGGTCAGGAGATCGTTCAAGTCCCGGCCAACGGCCTGCGGATCGGGTGTATCGTCCTTGTAGACGGCCACCTCGCCCTCGGACTCCGCCACGATCGTGTACGATTGGTCCTTCGGAGCGCCGCCCCACGAAGGGCCGCTCAGAACCAGGCCGCCCGCCGCCGCGAAGGCGCGCAGGATTTTCCGCTCGGCTTCGGTGGCGGGAGCGAGATCGAACGCGAGCACAGCCCGCAACCCCGCGAGCGAAGCCGCGCCAAGCTCGGAGCGGTAAATGACGCGGTACGGAATGCGCCACCGCGCCACCAGGTTGAGGTACTCTTCCGAGTTGGCCGGGTTCGGACCGGAGGCGTCCAGGATGATCCCGACATTTCCGAAGGGCGCGAAGCCGCGCCACTCCGAGTGGCTTTCAAAGAAGGCCAGGCAGTCCCCGATGTCCCGCCAGACGGCCAACGCAGCGGATTCGCGGCGAAGCAGTTTCGCGCGCAGGTCGTCGTCGAGCGTAAGAATCCAGCGCGCCCCTGCGGCCGCCGCGTCGGCTATGCTGCGGACGTAGATGCCCGGCGCGCCGTCGCGGGGGTGATGGCTGAGCCAGACCGGCCGGCGTCCCGGGTCCGGGCGGAAAGACTGCGCCAGCCAGAGGTTGGAGTCGAGCCACACCTCACCCGTTGCCGACGCGGTGACGCCGCCAGTGACGCCTGGGGACAGGCCCTCGACGGCCAGTATCTTTCCTGTCGTTTTGCGGGCAAACGGCGATGGGACTATCGGGATCACTAACGCGGCGCTCCCGAGCGCGGCCAGCGCCTTCTCGATACGCGCCGCGAACGCGAGGCCTCCCGGGAACTCTCCTTCGAGCACCAGTCCGTCCAGTTGCGCGTCGCGGGCGGCGGCAGCCGCAGCGGCCGGATCGGCGCCCGGATAGACGAGGCCCAGAACGGCAAAGCCGCGCTCACGGGCCCGGCGCGCGTACTCCGTGACGAGCTGGCGCTGCCGTTTTTCGACCTCCGGATCGGCGCCGGCGCTGAGAGTCAGCAGAAGGCAGTTGATTGGCGTGCCATCGAGGAGGCTGAGAGTGGCGGGGTCGTACCAGCGGGACATCGCCTCCCGAACTTCCCGGTTGGCCAGCGCCTTGTCGCCTCCGCGCCGGGCCAGTTCCAACGGACCCCCGTCCCAGCGCGCTGGAATCCATGCCGCCGGAATCCCGGCGCCTGCCGCGAGCGGAGCCAGCGCCAACCAGAACAGCCAAGCGGGCCGGCGGAGCGCGCGCTTCACGCCTCTGGCCTCACACCTTAACCAGCTCAATGCCTTCGCGCTTGCCCAGATTCCGCGAATACTGCTTGTCGTTGGCATTGTTCCAATGTTCGTGAACGCCCAGGCTCGTTACCGGCGCGTGGTCCTGGTCGGGGTCGTACACCGTTCCGGAAGGCGGTTTCTCAGCCAGGGCTGCCTCGTGCAGATAGTTCTCCGGCTTGCCGCGGCACTCGTCGGCTCTCGGCTCATTGCGGATGAAATCCAGCCCCACCGAATCGATGGCCACCGGGTCCTGCGACGCGAAGATGCTGGAACACCAGTGATCGTCGAAGGACTCGTATTTTATGACGCGTTCATTCTGGCTCACCGCTACGTATAGAAAATCCGACAGGTAAAGGAGCGTTTTGCCGCCCAGGTGTTTGTGCGCTATCAGGTCCACCAGGCAGTTGTAGGAGCCCATCGGCAGATCTCGCGACGCGAAATCGTGCAGCGGCTGGGGAGTGAATCCGGGGCCCTCGAAATACACCGAGCCGAACAGGTTCTTGGCGGTCTGGGTCACGCCCATGAGCGCGTGCGCCCGCGATAGCGCTACATTCACCAGGTACTTCGCCTCGGTGACGCATTGCGGCAGATATGCGGTCGGCACGCCGGCGCGAGAAAACCGCACGGGATTGGCTTTGTCCGGCTCGGCCGCGATCCGCCCGTGGCCAGCCATCCTCTGGCTGGCCACGAAGTTCACCGCCTGGAAGTTCGGGTCCGGGTTGGCCCGGATCCGGTCGTAAATGGGATCGCCAATGTATCGCGACGCATCGTATAAGGTGATGTCCCGCCCAGGCACGCCCGCCACCGTAATGAGCTGATGCACCACCGAATACAGCACCTGCGGGCTGGGCATTCCCGCGCCGAAGCGCCAGGCGCCCGGACGATCCTGGTTAGAGTTCACTTTGATGGCAATCTTCTCGCCCGCCTGGTATCCGCCGCCGCCCAGCTTCCGGGTCTGCTCGAAGGAGCCGAACAGGGCCCGCCACGCCTCCTTATCGGTTCTCTCGCCGGCCAGGGCACGCAGGTTTCCGGAAACCATGGCATCCACGATGCGCGCATCCGTGTTCGCATCGTCCCACCAGTTACCGGTCTTGCCATCCCAGGTCGCCACCTTGGGATCGTGGGCCCAAACAACCCTGCCGGGGTGAACGCCTTTTCCAACGCCCAGTGGCGTGTTTGGCGGCTCCGTGGGGGTCTTAAACGGCGGATCGTCTGTCCCCGTCGTCATCTTGCCCATTCGTATTTGCTGCTGCGGAAAGGGCCAAGCCGGACAGGCCGCCAGCGCGGCGATTCCGGCATTCAGCGCAGTGCGGCGGGTCAATTTGAGATTCGCGCATCGATCTGCGGGCATAATCCAGACCTCGAGCTCTTTTTCGGTCCCGTGCACTCAGTGTATACTAATCCGCCTCAAAGGTTGAATTGTAGGCATCGCTGGCCCGGATTCGAAATCTCCGGCCAGCGGTGCCATCCGCTAGAAGGAATCGCGGAACCTGAAAATGCGGCAAGAAGATGATCGACGAACAGATCCGGCCCATTCTGGTCGGCGGTCCCGACTTAACGGCCGCCGCACTTGTACACCGTTACGGCGTTCTTCCAGAAGTACTTGTCGATCGTCTGCGGGTCCTTGTCAGCCAGGTAGTCTCTGACGACACGGTATACCACGGGGTAGGGCGCGGTCATGTCGCATACCGGCCAGTTGCTCGCATAGACCACGCGATCCGGGCCGAATGTCTCCCAAAGCTCGTCCAAGGACGGTTTGTAGAAACTGGCATCGGCCTGAACCTGGCCGCCGATGCGGCGCACCACTGCGGAGACTTTTGCATAGACCGAAGGAGCGCTCCCGAGCGCGCGCAGATCGGCGCGGTAGGCAGACCTTTCGGCCTCGTCCCGGGGCGGATCGAGCGGCAGATGGCCCAACACCAGCCGAAGATCCGGCAGCATAAAGGCGAGGCGGGCGATCGCCGCCAAGCGCCGCGGGCCATCCAGAAGAATGTCCAAACTGAGGTCTTTCGACGCGAGCAGCTTCAGGCCGGCTACCGCTGCGGGCTGCCCGACGATTGCGGGAACCGAGGTGGCGTTGATCCGGATTCCGCGAAAGAGCGAGTGCTTGCCAAACCGCTCCAACGCGTCCTTGAAGTCCGGATGCCCGGGCTGAATATTACCCACCACGGCCCAAACCAGCCGGCTGCGCTCGGCTACTTCAAGTAGCCACAGATTATCTTCCAGCCAGGCGCTGGCCTCTACCGCCACCACTCCCTCCACCCGGAACGGTTTGATGTTTGCCAGGTATCGCTCGGGATAGGTCGGCCGATACAGAAGCGGCTCGTTTTTTGATGGCCATGGCACGCCCTGCGGCCTCGTGGGATCGTAGAAATGGACGTGGGCATCGAGGACGCGGCGGGGATCCGCCGCCGGCGCCAGTCTGGCCGCGGCGCTGGAGGCTAGAGCGGAGCCGGCGCGGAGGAAGGTTCTTCGAGTCATCATGGCGAAGCTGTAGTCTAGGACAGCCCGCAGGGCCGGTCAAGGGCCGTCCGTTGCCCGTCCGTTGCAGTGCCCGGTCCGATTGGGTATCCTTCTGCAAATGCGAATACATCGCTGGCTTGCCGCCCTTGCCGTGGGCGGCTGCCTCTTTGCGGGCGACGATCCCCGCGCGCTCGAAGCCCATCCAGGCAAGAGGCCAGTCCTGGACGGAGTGATCTCACCCGGCGAGTGGGACGATGCCACCGTATTCGTGGGCGTCGAGGGATGGAGGCCGCAGTTCTCGGCCGTAACCGACCCGAAGGATCTTTCACTAAAGGGCTACGTTAAGCACGACGGCAAACGGCTGTATTTCGCCTTCGACGTCACCGATGACGTCCTGTACGGCATCGACACGCCGCGCTGGCTGCCCCCGAACAACCCCAAAGCGCACGACCTGACTCGCGAAGGCTTCCCCTGGTTCGGCGACGAAATCGAACTGCTCATCAATGCTTCCAATCGGTGGATTGGGAACCAGGACTCGGCTGGGAACGGCTCATCTTGGCAGATGGTCTGCAATTTGACCAAGTCACGCAAGGGCGGCATCGGCATTGGAGGGCTGCTGGAAGGAGAGCCACGCCGCAGTGCGGACGCGTGGCGGACCTATCAGGAGTGGATTCTCTCGGGCGCGCAGGAGTGTGCCGCTAAACCAAAGCCCGGAGGGAAGGGTTATATCATTGAATGGGCCGTAAGCTTCAACCCATGCCTGGAAGTCGAACCGGGGGTATTCTACTCCACCGCGATGGGCGACCGCGCCATGGGTCTGAACATTCTGATCGGCGATTTGGATGAGCCGAAACCGGACAACCCGTACGGGTTCCACCACGAGAACTCATTTGCCGGCTCACGGAATACGCGCACAGAACTACGGGATTTCGGAACCCTGTGGATGCGAGTCAAGTAAGAGTTCCGATTCAGCGTTCGGCTCCCAAGGAGGCATCGACGCTGGACAGGTAAGGTCAACACCGTGACGAGAGTGGAGGTAGCACAGAGATACCTGATCCATATATGGCTAGACCTTTTCCGGCACTACGAACGGCTCGCGGTACTGGCGTGTGAACAGGCGATTGGCTTCGGCGTCGCCGGGGCAGGAATAGGTGGCGGCATCGAAACGCAATGTTCGGCCCAGGCGGTAGGAAATGTTGGCCAGGTGAACCAGTGTCGTGGAGATGGCGCCTTCTTCGATGGGCGCATTCAGGTCCGACGGCTTGCGGCTGCGCACGGCCTCAATGAAGTTGGCCCAGTGATTACCCATCGACTCGGCGGCGGAAGACCCAGGCCCCGGCTTCTGCTCGCGGCCGAGCCAGCTGGAATACTTGTGGGAGTCTTCGTCCCACATCGAGAGATACCCCTTAGAGCCGTAGAACGTGGTCCCGACGGTGTTGCCGGGGTTGGGCTCGCCGATGCCGGCTTCATGGTTGGAGATCCAGTGGCGGACTTCAAAGACCATTATCTTTTTCGAGGGGCCCTGATCGAATTCGAAAGTAGCGGTCAGCGTGTTGGGCGTCTCCTGATCGTCATCGAACATAAAATGGCCGCCGACGGCGCTGATTTTGGTTGGATATGTCACTACCAGGCCCCAGCGGGCCATATCGACCTGGTGAATTCCCTGGTTACCCAGGTCGCCGTTGCCATAATCCCAAAACCAGTGCCAGTTGTAGTGCAGCCGGTTAGCCGTGTATTCGTGCCGGGGCGCCGGTCCTAGCCAGAGATCGTAGTGGATACCGGGCGGCACGGGTTCCACCGGCTTGCGGCCGATGGTGTCCCGCCATTTGAAGCACAAGCCGCGGGCCATGTAGACGTCGCCGATCAGGCCTTCCTGGATGCGTTGCACAACCTCGCGGCCGATGCCGGAGCGTTGCTGGCTACCGTGTTGCACCATGCGTCCGTATTTTTGCGCGGCGGCTACGATCTGGCGAGCCTCGAACATATTGTGCGAGCAGGGCTTCTCCACGTAAACGTCCTTGCCGGCCTGGCAGGCCCAGATCGTCTGGAGCGTATGACTGTGGTTCGGGGTGGCGATGGAGATGGCGTCGAGCGACTTGTCTTCCAGGAGCTTGCGCAGGTCCGTGTAAGCCACCGGACGCCTTCCTTTGGTCTTTTCGACCGCGGCTACTTGCGCGTGGAGCACCGTTTCATCAACGTCGCAGAGCGCGGCAATTTCCACGTTGGTCATCTGGCTGTAGGCGCGGATGTGGTCCCGGCCCCGGCCGTGGAAGCCCACGCACGCGACTCGGACTGTGTCGTTGGGACTAGCGAGCGGCCTGGAACGGAGCGCCACGCCTGCCGAGATCGCGGAACCCAAAAAGTATCGTCGGTCCATGCCAGATAGTGTAGCCGCTCCGGAAGTGGGGGCGAAACCGCTCCGGTTCTGGACACGGCGGCGTGGATAGACGGGCGTGCGCCGCCTCGCCACCGGAAGGCAACTTTCGTTGTTCTTTGACGCGAACTAAGATACTGTCATCACCTCGCAGAGCACGCCGTCCTCCAAGACGGGTAGTCGCTTTCGGATTCATCGCGCTCGGAGTGTTCAGGTTTTTTGGCGGCGCCGGTATCGGTGGTCTGTGGATAGCCTTTATCGGCTGGTTTTTGCTGCGGGCAGCGCGAGAGAGCTACGTGCAGGTCGGACTAGCAGAGTTGCGAGGTTAGCAGCGGACGCCGCTGGGCGAATGGATGCGCCAGCGCGGGAGTTCTCGGCGAGCGTGGCGGGAGTTGACCGTACGCCGTCGAACCGCAGCACACCGCAGCTCGCTGATCTTCGCCGCGTCCGCCGCGTCGGTGGCATGCGGATTCACGGGCGCGGCGGCACGAGCACGGGCACGGACGAGATGCCCCGCCTGTGACCCCGTCTACCTCGCACGCTTTGTGAGTTGTGAGGCTGTTCCCTTTTTCGCCAATTGCCGCTTTACAACCGCGACTAGTTGCCTGCGCTGCTCCGGGGTCAGGCGCTTGACGGCTTTTGCCAGTCGTTTGCGCTCTTCCGGAGTCAGTCGATTCATCGCTTCTGCTAGCCGCTCTTGCTCTTGCGGCGTCAACCCCGCCTCCGGCTTGGCGGGGGCAGTCGTCCTTTTCCTTGCTCCCGGAGTGCTCGCTGGCCCTGGGCGCCCATGGAAAGCTGCGCCGGAATCACGGCATAAGTGGACTGACCCTCCGCACTCTTGGCAGCGGCTGCCGGGCAGATCCCCGTGACCAAAGCAATTGATGCGACCACAATTTCGACGAGGGGCCCGACGCCTATGCCGGCCCACCTGACACGGGTGTTGGCAGAGGCGATGGTCATACACGCCAAGAAAGCAGCTCATTAGCCACGCGGCTTCGCCTTTATTTTCAATCAGATAAACGAAGCACGAGCGTCGCCGTCTTGACAGCGAGAACAGCCGTCAAGTCTTTGACGACTCAGCGCTGGAGGGTAGCCACTCGCCCTCGAGCACGGCGGAAGCGGCTAACGTAGCTCCGCGCGCGGTGGCTCTTCGATTCTCGCCGCGCCCGCGTCGGCCTTCCCGCGGCCCAACGCGTTCCACGAGAGCAGATTCAACCTCCTCTTCAGCGCTTCCCAGGTCTAAACGGCGAAGCTCTTCGACCCTGGCGGAGTTGAGGAAGTGAATCAACTCACGGGGTGCGCTCTGGCCGGCTCCTGGGACATCCGCTTCTTCGAGCCAACCATCGGCATGGCCACCCGCATGGGTTTCATTCCCGACCACTATGTCGATATCACCAGCTGCCCGTTCGTCGCGGCCACGCTCCAAGCTCCCGGCAAGTCTTGAGCGCAAGCATGGCGCCCACGCTTTCCGGGAAGGGTCCTACCCCGCAGGGCGGCCAGCCTCATTCACAACAGAAAGCCAGTCACAAACTCCACCTGGTTCACGATCACCTTCGTCGATGGGATGTGATACCCCTGCGGCCCCCAGTGCGTGAATCGAAGCGCCGGCGCGATCTTCAGGCTCCTCCACCGCACTTCCAGTCCGGCTCCTCCGCCAATTCCGAACACCGAGGAGTTCTCCGTGAGCAGCCGGAACGATGGTCCCGCTTCCACGAAGGGCGTAACTCGTCCGGCCCCAAACCTGTATTTCCCCAATACCGGAAATTCCCAGGTCAGCGCCTCTGCGCCCGAAAACGAGTCGGCCACCTCCCCGTTGCTCAGCACCGTGCGCCGCGAGACCTCAATGGAGTGGTGTAAGCCATCCACCTCCAGGGAGAAGTGTTTCAGGAAGGGGACCTCCAGCGCCGGGCCGAGAAGGAACGTGTCGCCGCCTGTCACATACATCGTAGCGGGCTCCTGCTGGAAGCCGACGCTGCCCGTCGGCACCCGGGAAATCAGGACCGCGGTGGTACTCGCCGGCACATCGTGAAATATGGTCGTGCCTCCGACCATGCCCAACTCGACCCGCCGGCTCAGCGGGTGCCACGGAGAGCTCGGATGCCCGCTCACGCCGACCAGCACTTCCACCTGGTCCGATCCCGACTCCGCCGAATTCCCCAGCGGCCGGTCGTGCACCCACCGCGTGTATCGCACCATCGGCGTGATCTCGAATTGTCTCCACCGCACCGTCACGCCAATACCCGCCGTCACTCCGTAGTGCGAAGGGTTGGCGTTCAGGTTTGTAGTAGGCCGGAAGGCCGGCCCCGCTTCGACGAACGGATCCACCTTCCACCAGTGAAACCGGTACTTCGCCATCAGCGGCAGCTCATAGGTGACCACCGGCGAGGGCGACACGGCGTACAGAACCCCGTTCGGCTCTACGAACGCAACCGTCAGGTGCAGTTCCCTGTACAACGCGTCGCCTTCCACCGAGAAGCTTCGGCCCAGCCGGTACTCCAGCGTCAACCCCACCACGTAATCTCTCGCCTGGGAATAGGATGTGAAGGTCTCCGGCACGCCGGCATTGACCGTTTCAAACGCGTCGGTCACCGCGCCGCCGCCGGCAAAGCCCACCGACACCGTCTGAGCGCTACACGTAAGAATAAGGAAGCTGAGAACCCCATAACGAAGCAGCATCCCCCCGCGGACCGCATGCCGCGGACCAGATCCCCCGGCAAGGAAATTCAGCGGATGCAAGAAAAACAAGCCTCCTCCCCTCCACACCGGCCACTCCGCCACAGCGCAGTCACCAACTTCCTCCCCAATCATTTCATACATTTGCCTCTCAAACCCGCCAGGCCGCATGCTACCCTCGAATCGGGCGGACCGGGGCCCCCTCTGGACCCAGGCCGCCCTTCTTATATTTATGGCAATCGAAAAAACAAATCCAGGCCAACCGTCTCAACGCACACCTCGCTGCGCTCAGGAGTCGGAACCCAGGAACCCCGGCCCGGTCGATTACTGGCGAAATATCCCCTTCGCTCAGAAAAGCCCCAAAGACACGGTTGTGGGAAGTAGACCGGGACGAAGTCCCCTGTGAGAGCTCGAACGGTTCGAGCATCCCTCGCCACCCCGGCAAACCACCGCGGCCTTTCCCCCACCAACCGGTCTGGCGCCGATTGGCGTCCGCGTCGCACCTCGGAACAGTGATAACATTCATCGGGAAGGACAAAGACATAATGAAGCTCTATTATGTGCTGGCGTTTGCTTTGGGGGGGCTGATGCTCCTCCCGGTGACAGCGCGTGAGCCCATCGCCGCTCGCATCATCCATGCGGATCCCGCTAAATACCGGCATAGCGCGGCGGTTCACAACGGGGCCGGTGCTCTGGATTACATGGCCCTCTTTGACGCGCACAGTATGGATACCAACTTGTACTTTCTCCACAGGGGAGTCATCGAGCCTAAGAGCGGAATTGGCGCTCACTTCCACAACCAGTGCGAGGAGATGTTCATCATCTTCGATGGCGAAGCGCAGTTCACCATTGATGGCCGCACATCGCTGTTGAGAGGGCCCGCTGGCGCTCCCTGCCGCATGGGCCACTCTCACGCCATCTATAATCCCACCGACAAGCCGGTTCAATGGATGAATATTAACGTCTCGCTGATGAAGGATAGTTACGACGCCTTCAATCTGAACGATCCGCGGGTGGATGTCCAACTCGATCCGATTGCCGTGTTCATGGCAATGCACCTCGATCGAGCGCTGCTTCTGCCCGTAAATGCCATGAACGGCGGCAAGGGGACCGCGCAGTACCGTCGTGCGCTGAATACCACGGTCTTCGAGGGTCCGTGGGCTTATGTGGATCACCTGCTGCTCCCTCCGGGCGCATCTATCGGTCCCCACCTGCACCACGAAGTGGCGGAGTTCTACTACGTGATGAAGGGCCAGGGGACGATTACGGTCGGGGGGCGTGGCAACCCGGAAACTGCCGAAATCAAAGAAGGTGACGCGATCCCGATCCAGTTGAACGAGGTCCACTCGTTTGAGAACAACGGGAGCGAACCGCTGGAATTCCTGATCGTCGGTGTCTCGCGGGACAGTTCCAAGAGAGTGGACAGCATCGATTCCGAGAACCTCGGTGGCCGCCGCGGGAACTAGGTACCGGACGCCGCACGCCGTGAAAACGCGGCAGTCCGCGTCGCGCTCGCCGCCGGCAAAGGCTGCGGGCAGGGCGGTTGTTAAGTGAAATGCATAACGGAGAGCCGGGAAATAATCCGGATCGGAGAGGAATGAACGGTGAGCGCGATCACACGCAGGAATTTCTTGGGCGTCACGGCAACGGGCGTGGGCGGACTTTGGCTAGGTGATGCAGGGCCGATGCCGGCAAACCCTGCGGCGGCTGCGGGCAGTTTCGAGTCGCTCTACAAAGCCTTTGTGGATCCCGACCGCAAATACAGCATCCGTCCATTCTGGTTCTGGAACGGCAAGATGGAGGGAGAGGAGATCAGCCGGCAGATTCGTCTGATGGTGGAACACGGCGTGTACGGGGCATATGCGCACAATCGGGATGGGCTCCAGACTCCGTATCTCTCCGAAGATTGGTGGCGAGCCGTCGGTGCCGGGCTGAAGACTGCG
>Ga0182014_10007118_pt1 | contig 11792 bp, 9 predicted proteins | sample 612S2DmetaG_FD_120489 | JGI IMG/M metagenome (GOLD analysis project Ga0182014, IMG submission 120489) | Permafrost microbial communities from Stordalen Mire, Sweden - 612S2D metaG | ecosystem: Environmental > Terrestrial > Soil > Wetlands > Permafrost | place: Sweden: Stordalen | collected... | reverse complement strand
GTTCTACCACAACCACGTGAGAGTGAACGGAGAGATCGGGAGGGCACCCGTCGAGTATGACGAAGGTCCAGAATACCTGAGGTTCATCCGCCTCATCACAGACGCCTTAACTTGACAGCGCCGCCGGAACCCGACAACGACTTAAAACGGACACCTTCTCCCCTCCGCGGCGAAGGGCCCGTAGCTCAGTGCTTGTAAGCGGGGAGTTCGGTTAGAGCGACCGGCTCATAGTCCTAGGAGGAGATACCGGTCGGTCGAGAGTTCAAATCTCTCCGGGCCCATTTAAATCCCAACCGAAAGTCCCCTGCAGACTCGTTGGGGGACGGAGTTCATCGGTTGAGGGCGATACGCTATAAAGCCGAGCAAACCTCCAAGGGGAGTATCGAGAGACTTGAATTGCAATGAAGACCAGAGATAACACCATCCTGATTAGCGGAGGAGCCACTGGGATAGGCTTCGCACTCGCCGAGTCATTTGTGAAGCTGGGAAACAATGTGATCGTCTGCGGCAGGCGGATGGAGAAGCTAGAGGACGCCAAGAGAAGGCTTCCCTCGCTGACCGTGAGACAGTGCGACGTCTCAAAGGAGAGCGACCGCAGGGCCCTCTTCGAATGGGTCGAGAAAGATTTCAAGGACCTCAACGTGCTGGTCAACAACGCCGGGATACAGAGGCGGGTCGATTTCACAAAGGGCACCGAGGACCTGCTAAGGAAAGAGGACGAAATCGACATCAACTTCAAGGCGCAGGTCTACCTCGCCGCCGAGTTCGTGCCTCTGCTATCGAGGCAGAAGGAGGCCGCAATCGTGAACGTGTCTTCCGGTCTGGGCTTTGTGCCTCTGACCGTCTTCCCCATCTACTCCGCGACCAAGGCAGCTATCCACTCCTTCACGATGTCGCTCAGGTTCCAACTAAGGAAGACCACGGTCAAGGTCTACGAGGTGATCCCTCCGACTGTCTACGACACCGAGCTGAAGGGTAAGCCCATCGAGAAGGCCGAATGGACCGTCTCCTCCTCAGAGGTGGCCGAGGCCGTTGTGAAGGGCCTGGGAGAGGACGTATTCGAGATAGCTGTGGGACCTTCGAAGAGATGGCTGTCCAGCTCAAAGACTGAGCTCGACCAGGCGTTCGGCAACATAAATCACTGACTCGAGAGGCCCGCGGACGGGCCAATTCCTAGACGGCCTCAGAGAGCCCGATTAGTTAATTTACCTTCGGGCTCGGAGGTTGGTTCCGAACCCGGCAGCTTGAAAGATCGAAGAATCCCTCGAACGATGTCCACGCAGCACCCGGACAACGTCGCCCCTCCTCCATGGGCGTCCAATGAGATCATAGAGGGAGAGGCTGAGCTGCGGGAGGCCTTCTTTGCCTACAAGGACCTGGGGTGCGACGAGGTTATGTGGGACTCGGAGGGGAAGGACGTCGACACCAACGTCGTCAGAAAGCTCTTCAGCTCGTATCCTGAGTACTTCCAGAAGCACGTCATCGGGGAGGACATCTACCTGACCTACAGGATTCCAAACCCCCAGATCGAGCTTGCAGAGCGGAAGATCGTCACCGCCACGCTCGACACGATCCCGCTGAGCTCCGATGTCGCCACCGTCTTCCACAAGAGGGAGACGGTCCCGGTCTTCGAGGTAATCCTGCCGTTCACGACCAGCGGGAAGGAACTCGCGTGGCTCCATGATTACTACGAAAAAGCGATAGCCGGCGTACAGAACATCCACCTCTCGAGCTCGATGACGGTGAGGAGCTGGATAGGAGAGATCAGGCCCAAGGAGATCAACGTGATTCCGCTCGTGGAGGACATGGAGCACCTGCTCCTGATCGACGAGCTGCTGAAGGAGTATCTGGGTCTGGTGAAGGTCAACCAGCTGAGGGTCTTCATCGCCCGCTCGGACCCAGCCCTCAACTACGGCCTCATCCCGGCTGTCGTCCTCGCCAAGATTGCGCTCTCGAAGATCCATTCTCTTGAGGTGTCCACAGGAGTGGAGATGCACCCCATGATAGGCGTCGGCTCGATGCCGTTCAGGGGGCACCTCTCACCCACGAACGTCGAGGGTTTCCTAGATGAGTACAGAGGGCTGAGCACCGTGACAGTCCAGTCTGCCTTCAGGTACGATTACCCGCTCGCCAAGGTCAGGTCGGCCATCTCCCTGCTCAACTCCAGGCTCCCCAACCGCGAGCCCTGGACGATTGGTGGCGACGACGAGAAGCTGCTCAGGACCGCCATGTACAAGCTGATCTCCGCCTACCAGGCGCGGATCGAGGGGCTGGCCCCATTCATCAACAGCATCGCAGAATTCGTCCCTAGGCGACGGGCGAGGAAGCTCCACATAGGCCTGTTCGGGTACAGCAGAAACGTCAAGGGCAAGGCGATGCCCAGGGCGATCCCCTTCGCAGCGGCCTTCTACTCCATCGGGATCCCTCCGGAGTTCATCGGCGCGAGCGCGCTGGGAACGCTCAGCCAGGAAGAATGGACGGCCCTGGAAGGAGCCTACGTGAACCTGAAGAAGGACTTCAGGTCGGTCGCGCCCCTGGTCTCCTGGCAGACGATAAACATGCTCATGGAGATGCATCCCCGCGTGGCCAAGATCGCCGGCCTCGGAACGGAGAGCTTCCGGGTCTCCCTCGGCAGCCTGATGTCGGACTTGTCGGCCGTCGAGGAGCACTTCTCCGTGAAGCTCGGCCCGAGGAACAACGAGACCAAGAAGCACGAGAACTTCTCCAACAACTTCCTCATCTCCTACGTCGAGGGTGAGGACGCGGAGGCCCGCCACGCGTTCAATCAGGCCGCGAGGCTCCGCCACAGCCTCGGCTAGCCTTAGGTTACTTTCGCAGACCTTCCTTCTTGGCGAAATCGGGAAAAGGGCTGAAGTGGGAGTGGACCAGCCTCCAAGAACCTCCGAACATCGCGGCGACCATCGTGACTCTCGACTTCGAGCCGACTGTCATCCCCTCGAAGGAGTAGTCGTTCACGAACACACCTGTGAAAGTGAGATAGAAGGTCGCGATTGCGACGCCGCCGACGATGTCTATCTTCTCTTCCTCGATCTTGTACTCGTAGTCCGAGATGTTCGCGAAGGCAGCCTGCTCGTAGATGAAGGCCTCCTCGGAGTTCTGCTTCGTGTAGGGCGGATTCTCATCGAACTTGGTGAAGATCGGGGCCGGTGCGTGGAAGTCCATGAGAGAGACGAGGTCCTTGCTCTTTCCGACCTCGAAGAACGATCGAATGAACTCCGCCACCTCCCTCTTCGTCTGCTCGTCCCCGGGTCGGTTCACGTCCCACGAGCGGCCACGCTGATTAGATAAACTAGGCAGATGGAACCGGGAGGTTCTGAGGGCTTGGCGACTACATCGTGAGCCCGAGGCTGGCTGCGTACGCCTCTGTCTCCTTCATTTGATGCAAGAAGTCGAGTCCCTTCGCGGTGAGGGTGTATGATTTTGCGGACCCTTCGCGGTCTTCTCTCAGAAGCTCCCGGGAGACGAGCTCCCCCAAGTAGCCGGCCGACCGGCACACTCTGGAAGAATCGCCTATTCATCCACGATGACTGTATCCGTGCTGAGCTTAGAGGCTGTCGGAACTCTTGGACGTCCCCTGAGCGCGGTGTGACTCTAGATTGAAAACATGCCTAAACAGCAATCATGGGTTAAGGCCAAATAGTACGTAATCACTATCAATTACGTACGCAAATGTCAGAAACAGAGTTAAACGGACTGAGCCTGACCAAGCTTCAGGAACTAGTTGCGGTTGTGAGCAAGGAGCCGGAGGCTGCAGCACCACTGAACAAGTGGAACGCCCGCGTGAAGTGGGAGGGTGGCTTCAAGTCAAAAGCCTATGTAAGAGAACACTCTTTCCTTCTGGACGAGCCGTCCAACCTGGCGGGTGTTAATACCGCTCCGAACTCTGTCGAATACCTCCTCTCGTCCCTTGGCGGTTGCTACGTCGTCGGGTTCGTACTCAACGCGACCAAGAAGGGTGTCAAGATAGATGACGCGGAGGTCGTGCTGGAAGGGCAGCTCGACAACATTCCAACCTTCTTTGGCCTCAGCGACAAAGGCCATCCAGGCTTCCGCGAGGTAAAGGCGAAACTGTACGCGAGGACGAAAGCCGACAAGAAGGTTGTGGAGGAGATCTGGAAGGAAACGGTCGCGGGTTCGCCGGTGTCGAATTCACTCAGCCGCGTCGTGTTGATCGTTCCGGAACTCAGTGTAACGAGATAGGACGGGGCGAGGCTCCGTGGTTGAGGAAGCGTTCCAGACCAGCGTCGTTGGTAGCTGGCCGAGGCCAGAGTGGCTGCTCGACGAGCTCAGGAGGAAGAACGACGGGGAGATAACCTACGACGAGTTCTCCGAGAAGGCAGACGAGGCAGTGCTCCTTGCCGCCAAGTATCAAGAAGACGCGGGCCTTGATTTCATCACTGACGGTGAGCAGCGCCGCGATAGTTTCTACTCGTTTGTGGTCGACAAGCTAGACGGCATCAAGCTGATGACGATGGCGGAGCTCATGGACTACATCAAGGACAAGTCCAGGTACGAGCAGATGCTCCGTGCGCGCGATGTGCCCGCCTATGCGATAAGGACCCCGGTGGTTGTAAACCGGATAACCAAGAAGCGCTCGCTGGCTTTGGATGAGCTGCAGTTCTTGAGAAAGCACACGAGGAAGAAGATCAAGGTGACTCTTCCGGGGCCCTACATGCTCACCAGGGCGAGCTGGATCGAGCCGCTTTCGATGAAGGGCTACGACTCTAGGGAGGCGTTGGGGAAGGAGTACGCGAGACTCCTGAGGGAGGAGATCATTCAGCTACGCGATGCCGGCGCTTCCTTCATCCAGTTGGACGAACCCAGCCTCACAGAGGTGGTCTACGGCGACGCTTCGATGCAGACCTTCATGTGCGCTGTCATAACCTCGAAGGTCGAGCCGAAGGAGGAGCTCGCCTTTGCCACGGAGCTAATCAACGGGGCCGTCCAGGGCATCACTGGCGTCAAGACCGGACTGCATGTCTGCAGGGGGAACTGGAGTAGAAAGGAGGAGACGCTCCTGAGTGGCGACTATGCACCCCTCGTCAAGTACTTCCAACAGATGAAGGTTGACCAGTTCGTGTTGGAGTTCGCGACCCCTAGGGCCGGGAGCCTCTCGGTCTTGGAAGGGTTGTCTTCTGGTGGCAAGGAGCTGGGGCTGGGGGCGGTCAATCCGCGGACTGACGTCGTGGAGACGCCCGAACAGATAGCATCCAGGGTCAGGGAAGCGATGAAGTACTTCGACCCGTCGCACATCTACCTCAACCCGGATTGTGGTTTTGCTACGTTCGCTGAGACGCCGCTTAACACACCCGAGACCGCTTACAGGAAGCTCCTCGCGATGACGACAGCATCGAACGACTTGCGAAAGAGTTTGGATTGGGGCAGTCCTCCTCGACCCGTACCCCAGGTGACTTCACAGGGGCGAGGCATGTCTGAAGGATGACAGGCGCGTTCGACCTGTTGGCAATGCCATGCTCTCTTCCTGTGAACTCTGACCCATTCATACCGTACTCCCGAACGGCGCGCCGTATCCAGTAACCGGATTTGCTGGTGGAGCAGGTGAAGCAGACGAGACAGAAAGGGTGTGGGGACTTTGGGAAGTCTGCGGAGCCAAATTCAGACGGAGAGAAGAAAACGACATGGTGTATTATGATGTTTGGTCATGCTTCGTTCCAGAGATTGACTTGAAGTTCGTGAAGATACAGCCCAGCTATTGTCGATGGGTGACCAAGAAGAAGAGGCCAATGGCTAAGGATTCCACGTGAATGCCGTTTGAAGCGTTCTGGATGATTGTCAGCCACCTGTTCTGTCCTTAGATCATGATTCCCGCGGCCTCTGTGGGTATCTTACCGTCCAAGCCTTCATGCTCTCGGATGAATCGACGTAATCCAGGTATTTCGTATCCGCTTCCAGCGCCATTAACGTAGCGTATCCCCTCCGGTCCGGACCCTTGACCTCGTCGGAGAGAAAAGGATTAGACGATTCCTTTCGTGAGGCGTAAACACCGAGCCGCCGTCCAACGGTTGCAATGACAGCCATGCCTTACCCGAAAACGCCGGAAAAGTGGGGCAACGTCTCGAGCGAGAGGGCAGCCTAGGCTACGTTCCCTCTCGCTCACTTGCAAGAAGAGCGATTTATAGGAATCTTCGAATAATTGAAGACAGCGTTCTAACTCTTCGACCAAAGCTTATCAGCCAACTCAAGACAGCATGACATAATGTCGGAAGACATGGTGACGACAGAACTGAAGCAAGATGTCGGGAAAATCGTGCTCGTCAAACTAACGGGAGCTAAGATGTTGCGCGGGAAACTTTGGGAGTTCGATCCTCATATGAACCTCTCGCTTCAAGACGCTGTGGAGATATCAGAGGATGACACGACCAACCCACTTGGCGCAATACTTGTCCGGGGCGATAACATCATCATGATTTCCCCTCCGGCGTAGCGCATACGCGGTCTACTGAAAGTTTGAACTGACCTTGCTTACCCCCTCCCTTGTGCAACTGAGTTAGCTGAATCCGAATAGGACCAAGCTAACAATTGGGGCCTGAGAGATTGGCGCATATATGCCGAGGCGAGTGAGCTGTCTGTATCCCCAGAAGCGAAGAGCATCGGAAGGGCGAAGAGGGACTCGAACTCTATCTGCTTGGCGAATTGTAGAGATGAAAATAGATGTAGTGGTTAACCGCCGCATATACTTCGACAGATAAAACCAGTGCTGGCTGGCCTGAGGCTCTGGCCCGCGAATGCGGGCTGCAAACAATTTAAGCAAGGCCACGGACCTTCAGCTACATGGCAAAGTCAAAGACGGTCAAGAAAAAGGCTGTCAAGAAAAAGGGAACCAAATAAGGCGGCTCCGGCTACTCAATCTACAGCCGCTTGACGCGCTCCTCAGCGAGCGCAACGACATCCTGAGGTTGAGAGCATAGGGGCCCGCCTCCTGTTTTTGTTAGCTGGAAGAAGCGACATGGGTCGGCTAAACGAACTGAACTTGGCTGAAGAGCAGGGCATGCTGGAGTCAAGAATTCGCGAAATTCGCTATTCTTCCAGATGAACCTGGACCACTCGGTCCACCTGCTTCCCCGCCTTGGTCATCTTGAACTCTATCAAGAATATGGCTTTACGCACGGGAACGGAGTGGTGAGAAGTCGTACGTACTTGGCGTTCGGTCTCTCCTCGATATGTCGCCTTGACCCCCTGCTTGGTTTTAGTCTTGCCCTTCGACCTTACGGCTGCTAGACCGAGATTGTGAAGGGTTCCCCTCGAAAAACCTAGCGTTTGATCAAGGTATTCGAGGTAGCCCTTCGAACCAACGTGTCTCTCCCTTGCGCCGGAGCGGAGACTCAATTGCTCCACCCGACCTCGCCAGTCAGTTCGGGCTCACTTCTGAACTTCGAGAGACTAGTCGGTTGTTGACGGACCCGTTGTCAGCTTCAGTGACCTTGACTTTCAAGTGTTCACCCGCTATGGCTCCCGCGACGAATATGCCGCGACCCTGAACTCTGGCTACGCCCATCGGCCGTCGCTTATTTCAGGGAGCGTAACGTCATGCAAGCGGCCAACCTCCACGGGCTTCGCTCGACCGACCCAAGTCACCACGGTCATATCGTCCATGCCTGTAGCCCGTAATGTTTCGACACTTACAGTCTGATTTTTGAGCATGAGCATATCAACATTTTCCTTCTGCGTGACGTGAACTCATCCTCAGATCGACGATTATTTCATGATGCGCCCATCCGATGCAGGCTTAATCTCCTGAATAAGCAAGTAACCTTAATTCGGAGGGTCTGAAATCTGTTCCATTAGGAGAAGGCGTTAGATTTGGCCAAGATTACATACATGCCTACCGAGGAAATAGTCGTTCACCGCGTCTTGGAGTCCGACAATAAGATAATCTTTTTTGAAGACGTCGTGAAGCAGATACTCACCAAAGAAATCCCAGTCATCCCCACCGTCAATTGGATTGACGGGATCGCCTTTGCAGTATTAGCTTTCCCAGACACGGAAGACATTGTACGAGAAGAGGTCAGGGGAAGGATACACTACTCCGCCGTTCTCTTCACCAGGATTCCATATCAACCTGAGATCGTGGTGAACTTGGGAATGGAAGACATCCGCGTACGACTTCGCAAAGCAGACAACAACCCAGATTTCGTTGACCTGGTCGAATATCTAAAGACGTTCAAGCATAAGCCGAAGGTTAGTACTGAGTTAGGGAGCTCTTCAAGTTAGCACCCGCGAAAGATGTCGACTAGACTTGTGTTCCTAGGTGCATGATAGGAACACCTATCTCATAGGGAAGACGCATTGTTAGTACAGGAAGGTCAAGATTGTCTACCAGTGATAAACGAGTGAGCCAGCAGCCAGTCCAGCTTAAGGTTCTGGAGGCATACACTCGCGATGTGGGTCGAGGTGTGGCCAGGCTGGACTATGCCGCGATGGACGGGTTGGACGCGTCTACGGGAGACGTAATCGAGATTAAGGGAAAGAGACGGACGGTCGCGAGGTGCCTGCCCCTCTACCCCTCAGACGAGGGCAGAGGAATAATGAGGACCGACGGTCTCATCAGGAACAACGCTGGCGTCGCCATCGGCGACATGGTTGTCGTAAAGAAGATCAAGACCCCGCCAGCAGAGAAGGTCGTGGTCGCTCCGCTCGACGCCGTACCGCCCATCGACGAGAGATACTTGGCGGATGCCCTCGAGAGCGTCCCGGTAATGAAGGGGGACAACGTGATGGTACCGTACTTCGGTGGGAGGCTCACTTTTCAGGTTACTGGATTGAGTCCGGCCGGAGAAGCGGCGCTGATAACCCGGAAGACGGTCTTCGTCATCTCTGAGAAGCTCGAAGCTCTAAGGGGAGTACCAGAGGTAACCTACGAAGATATCGGTGGCATAAAAGACGAGATTCAGAAAGTAAGGGAGATGATCGAGCTGCCCCTCAGACATCCGGAGATCTTCGAGAAGTTGGGCGTCGAAGCACCGAAGGGGGTTCTCCTCTACGGCCCTCCGGGAACCGGCAAGACGCTCCTGGCGAAGGCTGTATCCACCGAGAGCAACGCTCACTTCATCCCGATAGGTGGCCCGGAGATCATGAGCAAGTTCTACGGCGAGTCAGAGGCGAGACTCAGGGAGATATTCAAGGAGGCAAGGGAGAAGGCGCCTACCATCGTCTTCATCGACGAGATCGACTCGATAGCTCCAAAGCGGGAGGAGGTGACCGGTGAAGTCGAGAGGAGGGTCGTCAGCCAGTTGCTCTCCTTGATGGACGGCCTCGAGGCCAGGGGCAAGGTCATAGTGATAGCAGCCACCAATCGGCCCAACGCACTGGACCCGGCCCTCCGAAGACCAGGCAGGTTTGACCGAGAGATCGAGATCAAGGTCCCAGACAAGAAGGGGAGGTACGAGATACTGCAGATCCACACTCGACATATGCCGCTGCTGCAGGACGTCGACCTGGAGAGGCTCGCCTCGGTGTCGCACGGGTTCGTCGGGGCAGACCTCGAGTATCTCTGCAAAGAGGCCGCCATGAAGACCCTCAGGAGGATGCTGCCAGAGCTGAACCTCCAGGAAGAACGGCTGAGCCCTGAGTTGCTCGACAAACTGATTGTCACGGGGGGCGACTTCGAGAACGCGCTGAAAGAAATCGTGCCATCGGCAATGAGAGAGGTGTATCTCGAAACGCCGGACGTGAAGTGGTCCGAGATAGGAGGGCTGGAGGACGTGAAGAGGGAACTCCAGGAGGCTGTGGAGTGGCCGCTCAAGTTCTCCGACCTGTACAAGGCGATCGGCTACAGCATGCCGAAGGGGGTCCTTCTCTTCGGCCCATCCGGGACTGGAAAGACGCTCTTGGCCAAGGCGGTTGCGACCGAGAGTGAGGCGAACTTCATCAGCGTCAGGGGGCCCGAGCTGCTCAGCAAGTGGGTGGGTGAATCGGAAAGGGGGGTGCGAGAGGTCTTCAAACGAGCAAGACAGGCGTCTCCCTGCATAATCTTCTTCGACGAGATAGACGCCCTTGCTCCAGTGAGGGGAATGGGAGGAGACAGCAACGTGACCGAGAGGGTGGTCAGTCAGCTGCTCACGGAGCTGGACGGCATCCAGGCGCTACGGGGCGTTGTTGTGCTCGCAGCCACTAACAGGATTGACATGGTCGACCCGGCCCTACTCAGACCGGGCAGGTTCGACAAGATCGTCAACGTCCCGCTGCCCGACAAGGAAGCGAGGAGGGGCATATTGCAGATACAACTCAAGGGGAAGCCAATCGCAAAGGACGTGGATGTTGAACGCCTAGTTGAGATGACCGAGGGACTCAACGGAGCTGATCTAGCCGCACTCGTGAACACAGCACTTTCCATAGTTCTTCAAGCATACATCGCCAAGTATCCGAAGCCCGAGGACGCGAAGAAGCACCTCGATGAACCAATCGTGACCTACGAGCACTTCCAGGAGGCGGCGAAGAAGGTGAGGTCCTCCAGGGCGAGCAACCCGATGGAGAGGGCAGGAGTGCCATTCTACAGGTAAGGCGGTAGTGGTGCGTGGCAGAGTCGATTTATTGTAGTAAATGTGGAAAAAGAGCGGAGGAGATGAGAACCAAAGGAAGCCCTGTCACGGTTTGTACTGGTTGTAATAACTATACCAGCGAATGCACTTGTTCATAAGACCTAACACGACACGGTAAGAACATTCTTTCCCAAAGGAATTACGTAAGACTGATGGCCAACGTCAGATGAGTCGGCATCCGGGTTCTCTACCACGCTTAGATTTCCCATATTCATCTAGCGATTGCTGAAGCAGTGTCATTTGTTGAATCAAAAACACCACCAGCGCAAGACGTAACTGGACTGACGCTTTCAACGATGAAACGGGCTACCAGATTCTCCCATATTCTTCCTTTCTAGTGGAAGGGAGCGAAAGTGTCAGTACATCATGAGCTTCTTTTCCTCGAGCATCACGTGCAGGTTGTGCACGGCCCTGTGGACGTCGCTCTCCCTCTTCGCTCCAGTGCAGACCAGCTTCCCGGATGCGAAGAGGAGTATCACGGTCTTTGGGTCCGGCATCCTGTGGATCAGGCCGGGGAACTGCTCGGGCTCGTACATCGATTTTGGCAACTGCCTGGCCGCTTCCTCCAGGTGAACCTTCCCCCCGAGGTTCGCCGATGCCACCATGTTCTGTATCGTTATCTCCGCCTCGTTCTTGATGGGGATGCCCCCCTTCTTCAGCCTCCTGACGACCTCCTGCACGGCCTCTCTTGACTGCTTCTCCGATTTTGCACCGGTGCAGACCATCTTCCCCGAGCTGAAGATCAGCGTCGCTGTCTTTGGAGTCTTAAGTCTGAAGACCAATCCAGGGAACTGTTCGGGGTGGTACTCTACATCGGGAAAGTTCTTGGTTATCTGGTTCAGGTCGACCCTCTGGTTTATCGAGGCGGAAGCGACAACGTTTTCGATGCTCACTATCGCCTTCGTTTGAGGCATTACCTGCGTTTGAAAATTTACGCAGTATATATAGTATATAAATCGACTGGGAGTGATTCCGATAACTCGCCGTGTCATGGAATCTTTCAATCGGCATGGACGACGCATCTCAGATTACCCTCGATCCATCATCTATCGAAGGCAATGCATCTGACATGGTCGGGCAATGAATGGTGGTTCTCCTATGTCGCTCAGCTGAGCCCTTAATACTTTACCGCTGCTGGATGGGCACTCTCCTATTCGCGCTCTGTGGCGCACTGTGGCTTTCGCGTAGCCGTGGCCCAACCTGTTAAACGCG
>Ga0182014_10007117_pt1 | contig 11794 bp, 10 predicted proteins | sample 612S2DmetaG_FD_120489 | JGI IMG/M metagenome (GOLD analysis project Ga0182014, IMG submission 120489) | Permafrost microbial communities from Stordalen Mire, Sweden - 612S2D metaG | ecosystem: Environmental > Terrestrial > Soil > Wetlands > Permafrost | place: Sweden: Stordalen | collected... | reverse complement strand
AGTTTCATGACAGAAACTAACTAATTCGGCGCGGGCGGGCAGGCGAGCACCGCCTGCCCCGCCTGTGGGCTCACTGCAAATTCCACGACATCAGGAGTTCTGAAATTGCGGGGCGACTTCGGGGAGCGGCGTCGAACGTCCCGGAGCGCCGAGATAAGTCTCCGGCCCAGAGGGCGCCCCGCAGACGAGAGTGGGACTCGCACAAATCGGTGGCAACCCCCGCTCCCTTGCGGTCGCGGCTCGGTAAGTGCCTGCCTTTCAATGTGACCTTCGCGAGCCGCGCGCGTGAGGCAAGTTTATTTCTTAACCGCTCCTTAGGGGTTGCGGCGTAAGGCAGCTTCGCCGCAACAATCGCTGAAGTCGACCCATTGACTGCTTTCCCGGCCGTTGTTTTCAACACGCACCGCAGGCGCGCCAGGGAAGCCAACAGTCAATAGCCAGCCGCGCTGTGAAACACTACCGCCGCGAGATGCCGAACATGGCGTGGTATTTCTCCGGCAGACGCGCTTTATGCATCTCGCGATTCACGAAGACGTGCCGCGTATGACCGGTAGCGAGCAGGATGCCGCCGCCCGCCAGACGCATCTCGTAATGGATGGTGACCATCCTCGGATTGGCATCCTCAATCCAGCTTTTCACGATGATTTCGTCGTCGAAATGGGCGGGCGCGCGGTAGCGGCAGGCGGACTCCGCCACGGCCATGAAAATGCCGTCCTCCTGTTCCATATCGCGATAGTTGAAGCCGCGGGCCTTGCACAGCTCCACGCGGGCCACTTCCATCCATATGTAATGGTTGGCGTAGTAGACCACGCCCATCTGGTCGGTCTCGGCATAGCGCACGCGCAGGCGCGTTTCGGTGGAAGGTTTCATGGACGGAAGTATTGTAACCCGCCGCAACCCCGGAACGGCTGCAACCGTCTGTTAGACTGTACCTTAACAAGCTCACGATGCGAGTGCGAGTGCTGTTTTTCGGGATGCTGAAGGAACTGGTGGGTCGTCCGTCGGAAGATGCCGACTTCCCCCCGGGGTCCGACCTGCGCGCCGTGTTCGATACCTACGCCGCCCGCCATCCGCGCTTGCGGGAGCTGGCTCCAAGTATCGTAGTGGCGCATAATCAAGAATTTGCCCAACTTTCTTCAACCCTTACTGAAGGTGACGAAGTGGCCTTTCTGCCGCCGGTGAGTGGTGGAACCGCAGCCCCCGCCGAAATCTGCCGGGACGGTCACTATTTCGCATTGGTCTGCCATGCCATCGACACGCGCGCCGTGATCGCCCGGCTGCTGACCGGTGCGGAAGGCGCCGTGGTCACCTTCGAGGGCACCGTCCGCAACAATACCAAAGGCCGCGCCACGCGCTGTCTGGACTACGAATGCTACCAATCGATGGCGCTCAACACGATGTTGAGTATTGGACTGGAAATCGTTGGCCAGTATGAAGTTGGCCGTATTGCCATGGTCCATCGCCTGGGCCGCATGCTGATTGGCGAAACCAGCGTGGCGATCGTCGTTACCGCCCCCCATCGCGGGCCGGCTTTCGAGGCTGCGCGGGAAGCCATCGACCGTCTCAAGAAGCGGGTCCCTATCTGGAAGAAAGAGCATTTCGTGGACGGTGAGGTCTGGGTGGAAGGAGAGTGGGACAGCAATGTACCGGTGGCTGGATAAACGCAATGGGGTCGCGATTGCCGCTGCCATGGCGGTAGTTTCCGGCGGTGCCCTGTTGGCGCAGCCGCCCACGGTCTTCCGCGACAACGTCACGCAGGTCCACGTCATCGCCTCGGTGAAGAACTCCAAGGGCGAACTGGTGGGGACCCTGCAGAAATCCGATTTCAAGCTCCTGGACAACGGTATTCCGCAGGAGATCCGGGTCTTCGAGCGGCAGACCTCGCAGCCCTTATCCATCGCTTTAATGATCGATGTCAGCGGCTCCACGGCAAAGGACTTAAAGTACGAGACCGATTCCGCCAGCAAGTTCCTGCACGCCCTGCTGTCGGAAGGCAATCCGGAAGACGCCGTGGCACTGTTCACATTCGACTCCGACGTGACTGAGGTCCGTCACTTCACCCACAACTATCCCTCGCTCGATACCGCTTTGAAGTCGGTCCACGGCTCAGGTGGAACTTCGCTTTACGACGCTCTCTATTTCGGCGCCCACGAGTTAGAAGAAAGAGCGGGCCGCAAAGTAATCGTGGTGATCAGCGACGGCGGCAATACCACCAGCACCATGGACATCCAGAAGTCCTTGAAGGCGGCGCAGTTTGCCGATGCGGTGATCTACCCGGTGGTGGTGGTGCCGATTACCAACGAAGCGGGACGCAACACCGGCGGCGAACACTCCCTGATTTTCATGGCGCAGGGTACCGGTGGCCGCACCTTCTTTCCAAGCTATGGCAAGGAACTGGACAAGGCATTCAGCGACATCATCGGCGAATTGCGGACGCAGTATTACCTGGCGTTCTACCCCACGGACGTGCCGCTGCCGAAGAATCCGTTTCACAAGCTGGAAGTGAAGGTGGAGCAACCGGATTTGCTGGTTTCCGCGCGGAATGGCTATTATGGAGAGGCGGAGGGCGCGGACCGCTCTTCAAATGCACCGACCGCGGGTACTCCCGCAGGAAGAAAGAAGAAGTGAATATTCCACAGCAGGCTGCAAAATCCGCGCGCGCGCCGGAACAGACGTTTGAGGAAGCCAAGTACCTCAAGCACCTCATCGAAAATGCCACGCCTGTCCGGGTGAAGCTGGAAGATGGCGAGGAGGTGGCGGGGACCATCGAATACTACGATCAGTCGTTCATCCGGCTGACCCGTAAAGGCGAACCCAACCTCTTCATTTTCAAGCACGATATCAAATATATTCAGGAAGTGGCTTAGGGCCGCGGCCGGCGTATGCACCTCCTGGAGACAGCCGTAGAGATCGCCCGCGAAGCCGGCCGGCTGGTGGCGAATTACCACCGGCGGCACATCCCGTTCGAAATCAAGGGCGAGTTCGACCTGGTTACCGAGGCCGACCGCGCTTCCGAGAAGCTGATCGTGGAGCGCCTGCGGTCGCATTTTCCCGCGCACGCCATTGTGGCGGAAGAGGGTGGCGGCGTGGAGAGTGCGTCGGAATACCGCTGGTTTGTGGATCCGCTCGACGGCACCACCAACTTCGCCCATGGCTTTCCCATGTTTTGCATCTCCATGGGGCTGGAGCGCGCCGGCGAACTGATTGCCGGAGTGGTTTACGACCCCGTCCGCGACGAACTTTTCACTGCCGAGCGCGGGGCCGGAGCCTTTCTGAACAACCACCGGATCCGCGCGTCCGCGGTGGCGCGGGTGAGCGAGAGCCTGGCATCCACGGGCTTCCCCAGCCGCAAGCGGCACCACAATATCAACATTCACTTTTACTACCAGTTGGCGATGGCGTCACACGGCGTGCGCCGCACCGGGTCGGCGGCGCTCGACCTGGCGTTTGTGGCAGCGGGCCGGCTGGACTTTTTCTGGGAATTCGGGCTGAAGCCGTGGGATATCGCGGCCGGCGCGCTGCTGGTGCAGGAAGCCGGCGGCAGGGTCTCGGAAATGACCGGCGGGCCGCTGAGCGTGACGGCGTCGGACCACCTCCTGGCCGACAACGGCCTGTTGCACGACGAAATCCTGGCGGCGTTCGCGGAAATCTTCCAGGGTAGACTGCGCGTACCGCTGCCGGCGATTTAGTCGGCTATTTCGGGGACAGGCTACATAACCTCGAAACTCCGTTCCGCTCCACCGAGTTGAATTTCGAGGTTATGTAGCCCGTCCCCGAAATAGGGCTCGCCTCTTTGTAGCCTCGTCCATACCGCCCAGTCCATAGTCTCAGACCTCCTTGTCGCCCTGGCAAATGAGTTGACTTCCCCTTACGCAGTTGCTTAACTATAGTTAAGCTCAAACATGGCAAGCTCGACCGACTCGCCCCGGGATTCGCGCTCCCTGGCGGACGTGCATTCCAGCGTCGGCACTTCGCAGCTATCCTTCTGGCGGCGCATGTTCGCCTTCGCGGGGCCAGCCTACCTGGTCAGCGTGGGCTACATGGACCCCGGAAATTGGGCCACCGACCTGGAAGGCGGCGCGCGTTTCGGCTATCGACTACTGTGGGTCCTGGTCATGTCGAATGGCATGGCTATCCTGCTGCAAACACTGGCCGCGCGCCTGGGCATCGTCTCCGGGCGCGACTTGGCGCCGGCCTGCCGCGAGACCTACCCGCGGCCCGTCACCCTGGCCATGTGGGGGCTGTGCGAAATTGCCATCGCGGCCTGCGACCTGGCCGAGGTCCTGGGCGCGGCCATTGCACTCAAGATGCTGTTCGGCATCCCGCTGCTGCTGGGCGTGATCCTTACCGGCGCCGATACGCTGCTGCTGCTGGCGTTTCAGAGCTTCGGAATCCGCACCATCGAGGCGTTTATTCTGGCGCTGATCACCGTGATCGCCGCCTGTTTCTGCATTGAGGTCTTCTGGGCAAAGCCCGCCTGGGGCGAGCTCTTTAAGGGGCTGGAGCCGCGGATCAACAGCAACACCCTGTACCTGGCCATCGGGATCCTGGGCGCCACCGTGATGCCCCACAATCTCTACCTGCATTCGGCGCTGGTGCAGACGCGGTCCATCGGTCACGACGAAAAGGCCAAGCGCGCGGCCTGCCGGTTCAACCTCATCGATGCGGTGGTGGCGCTCAACGGCGCCATGTTCGTCAATTGCGCCATCCTGGTGCTGGCGGCGGCGGTCTTCTTCAAGCACCACATCGTGGTCACCGAGATTCAACAGGCGCAGGAACTGCTGGTGCCGCTGCTTTCCACCACCTTCGCCGGAGTGATTTTTGCCGTGGCGCTGCTCTGTTCCGGACAGTCTTCGACACTCACCGGAACCCTTGCAGGCCAGATCACTATGGAAGGTTTCCTCAACCTTCGCATGAGGCCCTGGATGCGCCGCCTGATCACCCGCTCCCTGGCCATTATTCCGGCCGCCCTGACCATCCGGTTCATGGGCGACAGCTCCACCCTGGATCTGCTGCTGCTGAGTCAGGTGATCATCAGTATGCAGTTGCCGTTCGCGGTGATCCCGCTGATTCACTTCACCAACGACCGCCGCCGAATGGGTTCGTTTGCCAATCGCGGCTGGGTGAAAGTGCTGGCGTGGAGCTGCGCCGCAGTCATTCTAGGCCTGAACTTCTGGCTGGCGGGACAGGCCATCGTCGAGTGGATGGGGAACGCCGGTCCGTGGCGGACAGCCATCCGGATCGTGACCATTCCGGCCGCCGCGGGCGTGGCGCTGCTCTTGGTGTGGATTCTGGCGGAACCGCTGATCAGCCGCTGGAGCAAATATGGGCGCGCGCCGGTGGTACTGCCGGAAGCGGTGGCCGAAACCGCCTCGCTGGTATACCGGCGCATCCTGGTGACCCTCGACCATACGGCGCTCGACCGCCTGGCCGTGAGCCACGCCGCAGCCATGGGGCACATGCACGCGGCCAAGCTGTATCTCTTGCATGTGGAGGAGGGCGTGACCAGCCAAGTCTACGGACAGGCGGCTTCCACGGTGGAAACGGAATTGGGTGAGCAATACCTGGAGCGCATCGCGCAACTGTTGCGGGCGCAAGGGCTTACCGTGGAAACTTCAATCACTCATTCGCCCCAGCCGGACAAGGAAATCGTGCGCTATGCCCGCCAGGTGAATGCCGACCTGGTGATCATGGGCGCGCACGGCCACGGCGGCTTGAAAGACCTGATTTTCGGCAACACCATCAACCCGGTGCGCCACCATTTGGATGTGCCCATGTTGATTGTGAGGCCGGGCAAAACGTAGAATGGTCTTCGTGTTTCTGGGACAGCCTGTCTCAGCGGCCGTGTCCGAGAAACCCGGAAGCGGCTCTGAACCGGGCTGTAACCTGCTTTTAAATCATCCCGATTGATTGGTATGCCAAGTGCAAAAGGTACGTCCGTGAAGCCTTTCCCGTTCTCTACGCTGATCTCTTCCATGCTGACCCTGGCTTACTGCGCGGTGGCGCTCCCGGCGGCAACCCTGGAGCGGCTGAGTCTGGACGAAATGATCCTCAAGTCCACGATGATTGTGCGAGGCAAGGTTTTGAATTCCTATGCGGCCTCCAGTGGGCCGATCGTCTACACCCACTACCGGATCCAGGTGAGCGACACTCTCAAGGGGCCGGCGCGCACCGCGGTTGAAATCCAGTTGCCCGGCGGAGTGGTGAACAACGCACGCCAGACTTTTGCCGGTGTGCCGCAATTTAATGCCGGCGACGAATATGTTTTCTTCCTGTGGACCGGGAAATCCGGCGCCACGCAGGTGCTGGGTCTGACTCAAGGTCTCTTCTCGGTGGCCCCCGGCGGCGCGGCCGATCCCCTGACCACGCGTGCCTCGAGCCATGAAGTAATGCTTGATCGTGGCACCGGCAAACAGGTGAAAAACCAGATCTTAACCATGCATCTGAGCGAACTGCGCTCGCGTATCGACTCCTTGTTGAGCGGCGCTCTGGTGACGGCCCCGGGGACGGCGAAATAGATGATGCGACAACCCCCCAAGGCGCGTGTTCTGGCGATCGCGGCCGCCGTGTTGCTGCTGGTGACGCCATCGAGCGCTTATTACCACTACGTACACTTCCTGACCGGCAAGGCCCCGTATGTTCCCGTGCCGGAGGCCTTCGACCTGACGGCGCTGCCGAATAAGACCATCACCTTTTTCGTGAGCGACGCCGGTTTAGTCTCCTATGGCTCGAACGATTCCTTCGGCTCGGTGCTGAGCGAGGTGAAACAGGCTGCCGAGGCGTGGAATTCGGTGGCCAGTTCGGATCTGCGGGTGGCCTTTGGCGGGCTGGAGACGTACAATTCGAACCAGGTTTCCGCGACACCTGCCGCCGATGTGGTGTTTGAGGAACTGGCGCCCGGCATCCTGGGTCTTGGCGCCCCGACGGTATCGCCTACGGCAACGGTCCGCACTGGACAGAACGGCCAGTTCATCCCGATTTCCCGCGGCTTGGTGATCCTGACCAATAGCACCAATCCGAACCTGCAATACGGTCAGATGCCCAGCTACCTGGAGGAGTTCTACACCACCGCGGTCCACGAATTCGGCCATGCCTTGGGCTTGCAGCACACCTGGACGGCCGCGGCAATGTCGCAGGCGGTCATTCGCAACACGTCGCGGGCGCGGCCTATCGATGCGGATGACATTTCGGCCATTTCGGAGCTCTACGGAACGGTCAACTGGATGGCCGGCAGCGGCTCCATTTCCGGGCACGTCGTGACCAATACCACTGGCCAGCCGTGGAATATGGCCTCGGTAGTGGCCATCCAGCCGGTAGGTCCGGCGGTGAGTGCCCTGACCAATCCCGACGGCAGCTACACCATCAACGGTCTGACTCCGGGCCAGTACCTGCTTTACGTGCATCCCTTGCCGCAGGACGCGGTTCAAACCACCACGGATTATGGTCTGGCCCTGCCGGTGAACGCGGCCGGACTGCCTTACGTGCCGACCACCGGCTATTTCCAGACGGTCTTCTATCCCGGCACCACCGACGTAACGCAAGCCACTACCTTTAATGTGGCAGCCGGGCAGGCGCTTACCGGGGATTTCGCGGTGCAGCCGCGCAGTTCCCAGCCGGTCTTCGACGTGGTGACCTGGGCGTTTCTCGACCCATCGAGCCGCACATACTCGTATGATCCAACGCCCATCTGGTTGAGTCCCGCTTACGCCACCACCAGTCAGCAGTATCTGCGCATATTCGCAGCCGCCAACAGCATGCCAACCACGCCCCAACCGCTGACGGCGACCCTGCTGGGGCCGGGTACCGCGCCTTCGAGCGATATCCAGATGGATGACGGCTACGTGGTGATGGATTTTCTCAATCAAGGTGGGCTGACGGCCGGGCCGCGCCACTTGGCGATGACCTTCTCCACCACCCAGGGCACCGATCTCTATGTGCTGCCCGACGCCATCGACGTCGTGAGGAACGGACCCCCGGCGATTGGTTCGCTGACCCAAAACGGGGATGGCAGCGTGACGGTAGCGGCCGCCGGACTGACGGCGGACAGCCGCATCTTCTTCGACGGACTGCAGGCCGCGGTCACCGTACCGTTTGCGGCCACCGACGCCAGCGACGGCGCCATCACCGTCATGCCGCCGCAGGGGGCCAGCGGCCAGAATGCCATGGTGACGGTGTTTACGGCCGATAATCAGAACTCCATGCTGCTGCAATCGGCCAACCCCGTGACCTACGCCTACCCGCCCGCCAACGCGCCGCAAATCACCGCCATCAACCCTCCTGCTTTGCCTGCCGGCTTCAATTTGGACGGCACTGCCTCGATGGTGGACATCACTGCCAGCAACACCGATTTCACTCGCGGCCAGGTGACCGTGGGATTTGGCACCGGCGACATCGCCGTGCGAAGGGTATGGGTGCTGAGCCCAACGCACCTGGTGGCGGACGTGGTAGTGGCGAACAATGCCGCCATCGCGGCCAGCACGGTGAACGTGATCTCCGGATTTCAGGTGGTCTCCCAGCCGGCGGCATTCCAGGTACAGCCGGCGAACGTCAATTTGCCGACACTGGCGCTGCCGGTGTATAACGCCGTGAGCTACGCCACGGTGCTGCATGACGCCGATTACGGTTCGATCTTCGGGTCGAACCTGGCGCTCTCGCCCAGCGGAGCGCAGGTCCTGCTGAACGGTGTGGCGGCGCCGGTGCTGTATGCGGCTCCGAACCAGATCAATTTCCAGATACCGGCTGGATTCCCGGTTGGTCCGGCTACCCTTCAGGTGAACAATGGAGCGGCCAGCGCTCTTCCGGTATACCTGCAGATCGACAGTCCCCCGGCGGTGATCGACGTTTCGCCTGGCGCTGCCGGTGCGGTCTCAAACGCGTTGGGTGCGGGGGTGCAAGCGGTCAACCCGGGCGACGTGGTCACCGTACAGGTGACGAATGTCGATGCGGGGATCGTCACTACGCCGAGCCGCGTGATGGTGACACTTTCCGGCGTACCGATGGCGGTTCTCAACGTCGCGGCGGTAGGCGGGGGGGTGTTTCAGATTCAGTTCGCGGTGACGCAGTCGTTCGCCGGCTGGCAGGTTCCTCTGGTGGTGTTGGTGGATGGTTCGCCGAGTCTGGCAACTCAGGTTACGGCGCGATAGCAAGGCGGCGCGGGGTTGCGCCATTTTCCATCACCCGATAGTCCTGGCCGCCACGCCATTACGCCATGGGGGGCGGCAGATTGCAAAACAGTGGCTCAGGCCGATTCGTTGGCGCCTTCCAAATGCGGAACTCCTGACGTCGTGGAATTTGCAGTGAGCTTCGCGGGTGGGGCAGGCGGTGCTCGCCTGCCCCACCTTCAGCGTGGACTCAATTCCATCCCTTCGAGATCACCCGGTGGGTAACGTATTGGACGTCCAGAGCCGACGTGTCGAATACATTGGACCGCACCACCACCTGATACGAAGCCGGAAAGCCCGAATATCCTTCCTTACGAAACAAACTCAACAGCCCTCTTAGCTGTTTAGCGGACGAAAAGAACTCGGCCGCCGCCTGTGTTCCGGGCGAGAGGGTGCCCGAGAATACCACCGCTTTGAGATTGCCGTTCCCTCCGTTCGGCATCACCGTGATCAGACCGTATGCGGTTTGCCCGATCCCGGCGCCGGGCTGCGAGTGGGCGTCGTATTCAGCGGGCTCGCCCGGTTTGGGATTCACGTTCCAGATTACGGTCGCGTGTTGTTCGCCGGGGATGGTGACCCGGAACGGCTTGTCCCGCAGGTACAGATCGATGGTGTTACTGAACCCGGGACGGCCAAACAGGAGCAGGTTCCGCTGGTTGAGAGCGGGCAACTGGATCGCCGATTCCGGCAGAGCCTCCGGCGTGAGCCCCGCTCCTTCGATTACGTGCGTGACTGCCAGGGCGGCGGCGACGTCTCCCCAAAAAGGAGAGGTTAGCGACGGCCCCAGGTACATCTGCTTCGCGGGAGGCAGCCCGGGCAGGGTCCTGTACCAGGCGGCTAGGTCGGGGGAACTGACCGTCGGGCCGGTCTGCGGCTCCGGGGGCCGTTGGATCAAGGTTAGTTGCGCCGAGGTGGAAATGCAGATGAGCGGATTGGCGTGCTTGGTGAGCAACTGTCCCCAGGCCTCGGCCAACACCGGATCGGGTCCGGTGGCGGCTTTTTGCAGCACCACTGCCAGCCCGGCCCCGAGCATGGCAGTGAGGGCGCAGAGGAGGCAGACGGTCCCGGCCGTCATGGGCCGGCTCCAGAATCTGGCGGCCGGTGTTTCCGGCGGTGTGGGGTGAACGATATCGGGTTGCGGTTCAGGCGCTATCGCCAGCGGGTGCCTGTGAAACACCGGGCAATAGCTTCCTTTCGGCACCACGATCTGCACCGGGTCCCCGGGATTCTCCATCCCATAGTATTGTTCCAGGCGCCGCCTCAGATTGTGGATCCGGTTGCGTGCCGTGCCATCTTCGAACGCCGAATAGTCGCTCGGCCTTCCCAAAGCCTCTACCGCTACCGCGTATTCGTCCAGCGCATCGCCACTGCCTGCCAGTTCGCGCTCGCAGACGTAGCGCAGAAGAGCCTTTAACTGATCGGACCGATGGAAGGCGCCACTCGCCACCACTCGTTCCAGAGCTTCGCGCTTTTCTGTTTCCGACACTTCGGAAACAAGACTTTTTTCCATGGACGCGTCCTGGCGTTTGAGCTACTTGGCGCCAACCCCGGCGAGCGTTTGTTTCCACGGGGTTGGTGCATGTTTGTAAACAGTTTATAACCATTACCGAAACTTGTCCAGCCATCTTTCGGGTGCCTACACTGAGTCCACGCGAACCTCCGGCTTTCGCTGAGGCGTAAGCGCAGGAGCAAGCAATGATTATTTTGGTTTTGGGGGAGTGAAATGTCGATTCGAAGTCTCGCCGTTCTCGGCGCCATAGTCGTTTTCGCTGCGACCGCCCCTCCGGGTTGGTCACAGGAATCCCAAGGGACCATCTTGGGACGCATCACGGACAGCAGTAACCTGGTGGTTCCGGACGCCAGCATCGAACTCACCAACGTAGCAACAGCCGCCACCACGCGAACCGTCAGCAACGCGGCCGGCAACTACTCCGCGCCCTTCCTGGTGCCGGGGACGTATCGCGTGACGGTGAAGAAAACCGGGTTTAAGACGGTTGTACGGACTGATGTGGTCTTGAACCTGAACGACCGGCTGGAGATCAACGTCCCTCTGGATGTTGGCACCACGTCGGACACCATTACCGTGACCGAAGAAGTGCCGTTGCTGGATACCACGAACGCTTCCATCGGGCGCGTGATCGATTTCCGGGAACTGCGCGAACTGCCCGCCGAGCACGGCGATCCGGACAACCTGATCAAGCTCAGCCTCGGCGTGGGTTTTACGGACAACCCTTCCAAAGACCAGCCCTGGCAAACCCTGAACACTTCTTACGCCATGGCCGGGGAACACGGCGCCTTAAACGAGTTCACCCTGGACGGCGCGTCGAATACTCTTCACGACTCGGCGCGAGGTTCCATAGCCGAAGCCTGGACACCTCCCGGCGATGCGGTGGCCGAATATAAGGTGCAGACTGCGTCTTTCGACGCGACCACCGGGGCCACCCAGGGAGGCGTGGTCAACGTCAGCCTCAAGTCCGGAACCAACCAGCTACACGGTACGGTGTATTGGGGCAAGGAAACCACCTCCATGAACGCCAACTTGTTCTTCTCCAACCTCAACAAAATACCGATTGAGGGTCTGAAGTACAACCGGTTGGGGGGCACGGTCGGCGGCCCGGTCTACATTCCCAAGT
>Ga0182014_10007113_pt1 | contig 11801 bp, 10 predicted proteins | sample 612S2DmetaG_FD_120489 | JGI IMG/M metagenome (GOLD analysis project Ga0182014, IMG submission 120489) | Permafrost microbial communities from Stordalen Mire, Sweden - 612S2D metaG | ecosystem: Environmental > Terrestrial > Soil > Wetlands > Permafrost | place: Sweden: Stordalen | collected... | reverse complement strand
CATCCGCAGTTCGCGCCATGGGTTTCTGCAAAAGCACGTGCTTTCCTGCGTTAAGAGCAGCACATGCGTGGTCGGCATGCAGGTGGTTTGGTGTTGAGATAACAACCGCATCAACATCGCTTTCGAGTGCGGCTGCCAACTCGGTAGAGACGCGGGCCGCGCCCAGTTCCGCGGCAGCTTTTTCGGCCTCGTGAAGATTAACATCCACAGTGGCAACTACGCGAGCCCCAGCGATCCCCAAATACGACCGTCGATACTTGCTCACGACACCGCCGCATCCAACTAGTGCTACCCGAATGTCATTCTTGTCCACTTCGTTCTCCTTTGTATTTGTCCATTCCGTTCGCCCTTTTAGTCGTTGTGGTTGCAGCCGAACCTCCGTCCGCTTACCCTGTGGGCTTCGGCGCTGAAGCGGGGCGCTGCACCCTAAGAAGCAACACCAGCAGCAAGACGGCCACTGGCATCAGTAACGCGGCAGAGACGAATGCCGGAGCAAAGCCAAAAAAGTGTGCTGTTGCTCCGGTAATTTGCGAAAACGCGACGGCACCAACGCCACCGGCGGTTCCCATCATGCCCGTGATTGTCCCCACCTCGGATATGGGAAAGATGTCTGTCGCGAGCGCAGCAGTAGTGATTGTCCAGCACTGGCTGACGAATGCGACCAATCCCATCAGCAAAATCGAGACCCACAGTGACGGCACGAACCCAATCAGCGCTCCAAGCGGAGCCACTGCGCCGATGCATAGCAGAACGATGATCCGCGCGCGCACCGGCGCGCCGACGCGGGGAATCAACGCGTCTGATATGCTTCCACCCACGATGCTTCCGAGGTCCGCAAACAGAAAGGGCATCCATCCAAAAAGCGCAAGCTGTTTCAGATCGAGGTGGCGCGCCTGCTGAAGATACACAGGAATCCAGAAGAGGCAGAAGTACCACAGCGGATCGCCGATGGCGCGCGGCAGCACCAAGGCCCATGCACTGCGCTGGCGTAGTATCTCGCCCCACCCTCTCGTTGCAACTTCTTCTCCAAGTGCTCCTGGCTGCCTCATCGTGCAGTTGTACGCCAATGTCCATGCGGGGACCAACAGGAATCCCAACAACCCTGGAGCCGCAATGGCAACCCTCCATCCTGCGCGCAATGTTATCGCCGCCAGAATCGGAGTGGCCACAAGGGCACCCACGCCGCTTCCAGCGGAGAAAATCCCGGTGGCCATCGCTCTCTCCTGCGGTGGGAAGAACTCAGCGCACGCCTTTACGCCAGCAGAGAACACTATCGGCTGGCCAAGCGCCAGCATGACACGGTAAACCTCCAACCATGAGGTGGTGTGGACTAGGGAAGTGAGAGCCGTCGCCGCAGACCACCACGCCAGCGCGAGAGCTAGCCCATTCCTTGCGCCTATTCGATCCACCAGCCAACCGCCAACGGCATACATAGCCGTGTACGCAATCAGAAAGAGGGTAACGAGCATTGCAAAGGTTTGCTCGGGAAAGTGCAACTCTTTCGTCATCGCAGGATAAAGGATGGAGACCGTCTGACGGTCGATGTAATTGATGATCGTGATAAGACTGAGCACTGCGAGCAGCACCCATCGCGATTTGCTGCCGCTCATCGCGCCTCCGGCACTGCGCCTTCACGTACGGCCAATATCTTTGACGAGGCAATTAGCGCGGCTACTTGGATCACAGAGTGTTCGCCGAGTGCGGCGGAACGAATCCGAAGATCATTACAGAAATACGGGCCCGTCAATTTCTCCGATAACTCCGCCACGCGTGCAACAAATCGTAGATTATCCGAGGCAACGCCGTCGCAGAGGATGATGCATTCCGGATCGTAGAGCGCCATCACGCTCGCGATGCCCCGCGCGATGTATGCTCCGGCGCGTTCCACTTCGCCAGCCACTAGCTTGGTGCGTCCACTCTCCAACGTCCGTACAGTCAGCGGCTTCATGCTACACCCGCCAGCAAAGGCGGAAGAATCGCTCCCTGTCGGGCTAGTTCGAAGCGCAAATCCCCGATCTCGACATCGCGTACGCGTAACCTATTCCTTGCGGCCAACGCTGCCGCAACACCCGCCGCCTGCCCCGTTGCCATCGAGGTTCCAGGAACACGCGTGGAGCCGTGCGCGGTATGGGTCGTCGAAATCGTCCTCCCGGCTACCAGCAAACCGTCCATGCTCGCAGGTACCAGACAGCGATAGGGAATGCCGTATGGGCGCGGAGGACTCTCCTTGTGTGGATGCACGCCCACGAAACCGTCCGTTGGGTGGATGTCGAATGGCCACGCACCATACGCAACCGCGTCCGGAAAGATACGGCAGGCGTCAATATCCTCTTCAGTGAGCTTGACCTCGCCTATAAGTTTGCGGCTCTCGCGTACATGCAGGTCGGTAGCACCAGTTACCAGGTAGCTGTGGCGCAGTTCCGGCACATGCTGATTTAGGATGCCGATCAGGCGCAACATGTCTGCCCGCGCCTGCTGCTCGGCCCTGCTCCGTTCCTCTGGATCGACAGGATTGCCAAAGACGCGCGTAGTGTTCAGTGAAATCTCGGTGTCGTTCAAGCGGATTATCCATGGTCCGCCATAGACCAAACCGTCGGGCGCGTGTCTTTCTAAAGCCTTCCGACAGGCATTCTCCAGCCACTCCCAGTTGCACCCGGGCTGCACATTTCCCAATCTGAAGTGATAGGTAAGTGCCTGGAGCATGCTGTCCATCTCCCACGCAGCACCCGCTTGAAAGACGATGGAAGCGTCACCCGTACAGTCGATCACAGTATCGCATTCAACCTTTCCCTTTCCGTCCAGCAACGCAAGTTCTAGGCCGGTGACACGGTTTCCCAAGACGGTTGCATCGATCGCCAGTGCGTGAAACAACACGTGCACCCCAGCCTCACGCAGTAGCATATCGTAGGCTACCTTCATATACTCAGGATTGAGAGAGAGCGCCTCCTGAGGATTGTCCTCGGTCACTTTGCCCCCAAGGGTAAGTGTCCTTTCGATCAGGCTTGCAGCAAAGCCGCCTACAACGTTCTCCGCATTGTTCTGGCACGAACGGATTGCGTCCAGTGTATGAATGCCGGCGGCAACTGGAGTACCACCGCAAAAGCCGAGCCGCTCAACCAACAATGTCAATGCGCCAGCCGACGCTGCGGCGAAAGCCGCAGCGCATCCGGCACTTCCGGCGCCGCACACAACTACTTCGTATTGCTTGGGGGACCATTTGCTTATTTGCATTTATGCTCCTATCATGCTGAATCACAGCAGTAGGCTCGAGCGGTTGCCGGCCCAATCCACTGGACGCACAAAACATCTTGCTGGCGTCAAAGTCCCTGTCGATATACGTCTCAATCGAGAAGCCACCAGGCATCTGCATACTGATCTGCTTCATGTTATGGCGATCAGACACGTTTCCTTCCGAGCGGTACAGCACATAGTCGCGGATGTCAGCGGCGGGACTCTTGTCCCACGCAACCATCCGTCTGTCTCCCGTCAGGGCAATCACTGTCAAACCGGTCACCAGGGGCAGCGGCCCCTGACTGGTTGCCATGGTTGTTACAGCTACCCGCTCTGAGACAGGTCCCTGCATAACCACCTAGTTCACAGCGGCGACGTGGTAGTAGTACATTCCCGAAGGCATAAGATGGTCGTCCGCAAAGCTATTCGACACCACCCTATCGACGAGCGTATATGCCGCCGGGGGATCGTCCCGATCTCCTTCGTGGCGCAAATCGCTTCCCGGCCGAGAAAACCGTGGGATATTCCCTGAAATGTCAACCCGCGACTGCGTCCTCGGAAGAGACAGGGATGGATTCGAGAGGAGAGTTCGTCTGCGGACCGCGAACGGTAACATTACAATCCGGAATAATGATGGCAACTATTGTGTCCACAACTGTTTCCTGCACCGCGTCAGTAAGCGTTTGCGTCACCCTTCTCTGGACCAGGGCAGCTCGACCAGAAGCACCAGGAAGTTCTTTCAGTGAATCATGGAAAACCTCCTGGATTCAAACCACAATCATCCATACGTCGTACCAGTTTGTCAATAGGGGTGTCCCAAAAAAATTCTGTGCCCCCTTATTTATATTATTATCATTAAGTTATGCATATTAAATTGATCAATTTATATTGACCCATGGTGTCATAAAATGATTTCTGGTTGCAATAGGTGGTTTTGTGGTTGATAATAATCCTATGCCCAAGGTTTCCCGTGCCATTGCTGCTCAACGCGAGGAAGGGATTGTCAAGGCCCTGCGCCGCCGGATCTCTGAGATGCCCAATCTGGACGACTTCCTTCCACCAGAACGAACGCTTGCGGCAGAACTGGATGTCTCTCGCCCGCTGCTACGCCGTGGCCTCCGCAAACTGCTCGAGTCGGGTGAACTCCTCGGTCATCCCGGCATTGGGACGCGCATTGTAATCAAGCCTGCCAGGAGACACGAACCTCCAACGGCGTGCCCTATCATCGGGCTGCTCTTGCCGGACTTCGGCAGTCCATTCTTCTCTGAAATCGCTGAGTCCATCGAATATGCGGCTCTGCAGCACGGCTACCAGTTACTGATATGCAACTCGCGCCACCTGCCTGCATTCGAAGAGCGCCACCTGCGGCAGCTTACAGACCAGCGTGTCGACGGAGTTATTCTGGCGCATGATCCTTACTTGCCATTTCCTGAATCAGTTTCACTGTTGAACGAGGCCAGGATTCCCTTCGTTGCACTCTTCAATGCACCGTCCAGCGCACATTGTGACAGTGTCGCCGTAGACGACTTCAGCGGCATCTACCAGGCGATGCGTTATCTGGTCTCACTCGGCCACAGAGACATCGGCTTCTGCCGTCCTGTTCGGAGCGATGCGCCACACCCGCGCGAGCAAGCCTACATACAATACATGGCAGAAGCCGCCATTCCTCAGCCCGAGCACTTTGTTATTCCGCTGGAGATTTTGGATGAGAGACGTTATATCGAAGACCTTGGGGCGCTTCTTGCGCTCACTCCATCGCCCACCGCGTTCGTCGCTGGAAATGACCAAACGGCGCTTCTTCTGATGAAGCGCCTTTCCGCTCTGAACCGGCGTGTGCCCGAAGAGGTCTCCATCATCGGTTTCGACAACCTCGCCTTCACCGAATACCTGCCAGTGGCACTTACCACCGTGAATCAGCCTAAGCGCGAGATGGGCAGACGCGCCCTGGAGATGCTGTTGGAACACATTGAACTGTCACCCCCTCCCACCGGCCGCAATGAAGTCTTTGAGACGCACCTCATCATCCGCGACTCCTGTGCGGTGCGAAGCGAATAAGCATTTCCGCGGCTCCTGTAAGAAAGAGCTAAGTGCTGGTCGCCGTTGTGTGCCTAGGCAGGCATGGCCCGATTGACTGCCTGGCTCAATTGCGTAGCCGCGTCTGACAGAAGAACCTGTAATCCATGAACCGTGCTAAAAACATGCTCGCCGTCGATGCGATATCTCAGGTTGCGACCCCGCGACGTGTGTCAGGTGAATGAAGTTCTCATTCATCGTGCGATCGAATGCTTGTTTACCCATCACGATCACCAGTTCCTCCCCAACCGAAGGCACTAGATGGTGCGAGGGGCTTTCCTTTATCCACGCGCTCGCATCGTCACCAAAGACCTTCGCATCCACTGGAAGCCGCTGCCCGTCCAGTAAGCCCTGTACACGTGGGAAATCCAGCAACTTTATCACACTGCTGACAAAGGAAACATCCTGCGGGTGACACTTTGCAAAGTGGAACGAGCCAAAGCCCTCATCGACTAGCCCGTCACTCCCCATCGTTCGGGTGATTTGCTCGCCGTATAGCGCTTCTCCACTTCGGAAACGACCTCCTGAACATTCCGTCATAGCTTGTCCCGCTCACCGCCGATTCGATCCAACATCCTCGATCAGAATCTGGCAGGACGGTTAGGAAAGGCTGTGCTTTCAGCAAACCGAGCGTCTCTCTGTTCTCAAGCAGGGTGCGGCAGTCCCGACCGAGCTCATGCAGGATCATCAGCACTGGGTAACCCCCAGAAGGCGGAGGCTCCGCTGGTACCACTACCGAGAAAATTGCCTCTCAACCCAACGCGGCGGACGAGAACGCAACATCCTCAATCAGAGCGTGATTTGCTGAGCAGGAAGCGGATTAGCCAACAGAAGAACGCCGAGCATGAAAAGGACCACGCGGGTACACGGACCCGAAAGAAAAAAGTTCTTATGAACGCAGTTGGATCACACATGGTAAAATATTTGCGATTCTGTCATTTCTGGTCCAAGCGGATTCTCCATTGTCGGTTAAATCAGGACGATACGAGCAACGCTCGTCTATCTCGCTGAGTAGATACTCGTTTTGACCTACCGCCAACGGTCCATCTCAGATGGAACTCGAGCTCACTCGTGAATGGCCCACTTCCGAAAACTGAGCCGGAGAAGTTTCGAATGGTTGACAACGCACAAGTTGGCTGGACAGCTCGTTGATAATTAGGCATATGCGTCGACGTGATTTCCTGAAGCTGGCTTCTGGGGCACTTGTTGCGGCATCGGAAATACGCGACGGTATTGCTCGGCCTGCGCCCTCACTCTCGACGGTGTCTGCCGTTGTCTGGGGTGCCAAGCACGGCCAACTCCGCGAGATAGTGCGCACGCCCGTTCGGGAGAACGCCTCAGTATTCCTTAGTAACTGGATGGTTCGTACGGTTTCAAGAACTGTCGCCGGTGCGCCCGACGCCCATGACATCGAGCTCACCTTCCGCCTCGGTCAAGGAACGGCTCAGTCGATCGCGGTGGGCGCCGAGATTGCCTTACCGCAATGGTCCACCAGGAGTTTCGTATTGTTCCCTGGCTCAGTGTATGGTGGCAACCGGTTCACTTGCGTGCCTATCAAGTATTCCGAAGCCATTCCCGCAGCTTACGTGCGTCCGGACGCGCCCATCTATATCCGCGACATCGCACGGCTCTCGATGGGCCCCGGCTCCTCCATCATCGAACGCATGATTGGCGATATGTCCACGCCGGCAGTCGGATTTGTCGCAGCAGAGAAGAACGAGGGCTTTCTACTTCTGACGACACAGGGATGCCGCCTGGGCGATCACGGCCTCGCCCTTGAGGAGAGCGAGGATCGCAGCCATGCCTGGATCCGGCTGACTGCGCCTGGCGTGCGCCGCTTTCGCCAAACAATCGATGCCATGGTCCCCTCCCCCGATCATGGCCGCGACTGGGAAACGGGCGAAGAGGTTACAGTGCGCCTTCGCCTGCATCGCTTCCCGGCCCATCGTCCGCAGGATCTGTTCGACCGTCTGGCTGCTACCCGCAAGTCGGTTACCGGCCCTGACCAACCTCGCCATATTCTACCGTTTTCGCAGGCGTGGGATATGCTCGAGACCCGGTTCAATCGCGATCTATGGAACGAATCCTTGAACGCCTTCGCGGGCGGACTTCCATGGATATACATGGATGAGCATCCCTTTGATGACCATGCTGCCGTGGAGTTTGGCTGGACTGGGGGTGGGATTGCCACGCAAGCGCTGCTCTTCGACGGCACGCCCACATCCCGGTCCCGGGCCCGACGCAATCTGGACACAATCTTGACTGGCGCACCGGCCCCGAGCGGGCTCTTTAACACCATCCTTGAGAATGGGCGTTGGAGGAGCGACCAGAATGTGGGCAACTGGAAGGCGTTGCTTCCCCGAAGCCAGGGGGATGGGTTGTTCTGTGTGATGAAGCAACTCAACTTGCTCCACACCCAGGGTGAGCCGATCCCGCCACATTGGGAGGACGCGGTACGCGCACAGGCGGATGCTCTCACTCGCACCTGGCGGCGCGCCGGCCAGTTCGGCTTTGCTATCGACAGCATGACCGGCGATGTCGTCTGGGGCGGCAGCACCTCGGGCGCCCTGATTCCCGCTGGGCTGGCGCGGGCCAGCGAATGGTTTCACTGCAGCGAGTTTCTCACGGTCGCGCGCGAGGCGGCGGAGTCTTTTGCCCAGCATGACCTTACCGCCGGCATTACCACCGGAGGCCCCGGCGATGCGCTCGAAGCTCCGGACTCCGAGTCGTCCTACGGTCTGCTGCAAACCTTCCTGACGCTTTGGGAGGTTACGCAGGAGGCGCGGTGGCTGGAGTATGCCCGGCAGATGGGCCGTCAGTTCGCCAGTTGGGTTGTTTCTTACGATTTCCAGTTCCCTGCCAGTTCAACCTTCGGCCGCGTTGATATAAGAGCCACGGGCGCAGTTTGGGCCAATGCGCAGAACCTTGTGCCGCCGCCAAGCATCTGCTGCGCTTCTGGTGATGCGCTCTTCCGTCTCTTCCGTGCCACGGGCGACCGCTTCTATCTCGATGTGGTCCGCGATATCGCTCATGGCATTCCGCAGTATTTCTCCCGCGAAGACCGACCATTGAATTGCGGCCATGAGGGTCGCACGATGCCGCCTTCCTGGATATGGGAGCGTGTGCAGACGAGCGATTGGGAAATTCCTGAAGTGCCGCTGGGCGAGTGGCCCTGTTCGTTGGCCGACTGGGTTTCCAATGCAATGATGCTGAGCTGGATTGAGCTGCCAGGCCTCTACGTGCAGCCGGACGCGGCCCTGGTCTACGCGATCGACCATGTCAACGCCCGCTTGCTTCGCCAAGCTGGCAGCGCGGTGCTCGTTGAGCTTCACAACCCCACCAAGTTTTCAGCTCGGGTCCGAGTGCTCGCGGAGAACCATGCGGCTGTGCATGTACCCCTACCACTGAACGCGCTGCTGAAGCGTCCGGTTGTTGCGGTGGCGGCTGGTGAACGCGTTACTCTCCGGGTGGAAGCGGGGGGGCGGGCCGTGATCGTATAGCCTGCGCTATGTTGGCCCGCCAGCCGCAACTCCGCGCAGATTTACTCTAAGAACCTGTTTAAAAACTAGGTGCATGACCGCATTAATGAGTATGCGTGCAGGGATTTAACGACAACTGTGAAGTTTCAGGACGTTGTTGTCCATTCGGTCGAGAACTGGGAAGCTAATGTTGCGAAGCAAAAGCTGACTCAGGAGACCGAATGGACTATCACCATAATGCTCGACTGACGATTATTGGTCGAGAGGAACTTGCAAAGAGTGTTGTGGAAGGCCGGCTGAGCCTGCGCGAGGCGGCAGCCGAGCGCGGGCTCAGCCGGCAGAGCGCTTCCAAGTGGGTACGGCGTTACAGGGAATTGGGCGCTGCCGGGCTGGCCGATCGATCCTCGCGGCCTCATAGGTCTCCGCGCAGCGTGCCTGTGGACCTGGCCGGGCGCGTTGCCGAACTGCGGCGGGAGCGCAGAACCGGCATCGAGATCGCCCTCACCACCGGTCTGAGTCGCGCCACCGTCAGCCGCATCCTCACCCGGTTGAAGCTCAACAGGATCCATATGCTGGAGCCCAAGCTGCCGCCTAACCGATACGAGTTCGACGCCCCCGGCGACATGCTGCACATCGATATCAAGAAGCTGGCCCGCATCCACAAGCCCGGACACCGCATCACCGGCAATCCCCAGGACGAGACCCGCGGCGCGGGTTGGGAGTTCCTCTACGTGGCCGTTGACGACCACTCCCGCGTGGCATATACCGCCATGATGCCCGATGAAAAGGCCGTCTCGGCAAGCCGTTTTCTTCACCAGGCAGCCGCATACTTCGCGGGCCATAGAATCTCCATCCGCCGCGTCATGACTGACAACGGGCCTTGCTTCATCTCCGACCTGTTCAAGGCCGAATGCGAAAGGCTGGGGTGCAAGCACCAGCGCACAAAAATCTACACCCCAAGAACCAACGGAAAGGCCGAACGCTTCATCCAGACTGCCATCCGCGAGTGGGCTTACGCACGTCTCTACCAGAACTCCGAAGAGAGAAACCGCTGGCTCAACCCTTGGATCAACCACTACAACTGCCACAGGCCGCATGCTAGCCTGAACCAGTTGCCACCTATCACCAGACTCCCGATCGATGACAACAACCTCTTGAGACACGATTAATTTGTGGGCATGTACCCCAGCGATTTGACGGATTTACAGTGGGCCAAGCTGGAACCGTTGCTGCACGAGTCGCGGGAGGATCGTCACCGCGGAGGAAGGCCGCGCAAGTATCCGTTGCGGCGGGTGGCCGATGCCCTGTTCTACGTGGTGAAAACCGGCTGCCAGTGGCGGCAGCTGCCGGTCGATTTTCCTCCCTGGCAGACGGTCTATCAGCAGTTCCGGGCTTGGCGGATGCGTGGAACCTGGGAGCGGGTGAACAAGGCGTTACGGGAACAAGGCCGCCGGGCACGGGGGCGAAACGCCATGCCCAGCGTGGCGATTGTCGATTCGCAGTCGGCCAAGACGGCGCTAAAAGGGGGCGGCGCGGCTACGACGCGGGCAAGAAGATCAAGGGGCGCAAGCGGCACATCGCGGTCGATACGCAAGGCAATCTGCTGACCGTGGTGGTGCATTCGGCCGGTATCCAGGACCGTGTAGGCGCACGCGCCGTCTTGATGCGGTTGTTCTGCCACTTCGATACCATCGCCAAAGTGTTCGTTGATGGCGGTTACACCGGCACGCTGATTGAATGGGCCGAGCAGATGTTCGGCTATACCGTGGAAGTGGTCAAACGCACCGAGCAGCACCTGTTTAAAGTGCTGCCCAAACGCTGGATCGTGGAACGCAGCTTGGCTTGGCTCAACTGGTCACGCCGCCTGTCCAAGGACTACGAGCTGCTTCACACCACGGCCGAAACCATGATCTACGTCGCTTTCGCTCATCTGCTGCTGCGAAGGCTTGCGTAGTTTTTAAACAGGTTCTAAGAACCGGGTGTTTGGCCTCGTAGGAGTAAGTCTCGGGTAAGAATTGGTCAAGACCGCCCAATCCAGCACGCAATTCTGGCGTGGAAGTGGATTTCCGTGCTAGATTGCTTTGGTATCTGCCGTATGTCACGCTACAAACAGAGGTGCTGACGTGGGGGATAACGTTGCGTGAAATTCAGGAATTCGACAGCGACTCGGGGAAGGGCTATTCCTGCACCGAAGGGTTCTGCCGGACGGTGGCCGGGGAGACCTTGCGCTGGCTACGATCCGCGCCTACTGTGGTGATCTCGCAGCTTCCTTCCTCTGGTTAGTTCTCCAATCGAGCAGAGCCCTTACCTCTGTTGACTTGACAAGCTACCGCTATTGAGTCTTTGCGACATCATTGGGTAAAGCTGGTGCTCGTGCACAAATACGCGGATGCGAGCTTAGTCGGGCACTGTAATCCCGGTGAAGAGGTCACAGCAGTTTTTCTGGTATGGAGGGGGAAATCCTACCGGTCGACGTTGTCCACAACACACACGATCCTTTTGGACTCTTTCGCGCGTCACACGGTTGCTCTTAACGCTGCAGAACTGGCAGAACGACTGAACAGCGATTTGTTTGCATGCCATCACGCCTCAAATAGAAAAGGAAACAGGGTAGTCCGTACGCGAACCAGCCGCACTGCCAGCAGCGGACCGGAGGCCGGTAGTGTTCGACCCCGACGCTCACATGCCAGTCTGAAACCAGTCCATGTGCAAGTGTGGGCGGCCAGGAACCCTGTTCTCACTCACCCCTGTTCGTTCTCGGCCAATCAATTCGCCAACGTCCTCCGGCCATGGGAGCCCAAAAGAGCGGTTTGTACGGCGTCTCTCGCGCATGGTGGTAGAGAACGGCGGTGCGTTCGTAGAATCCTCTCGTGTGCCACGAATCGCTGAACTTGAACAAGTGGTAGTCAAGGTGATGACAGAACTCGTGGCACAGCGTACTCAGAAATGTCCCAAACGATGTGATTTCTTTCTTCCTCGCGGTTCGCATCCACAACCGTATGAGCTTCGTCGCGGGGT
>Ga0182014_10007112_pt1 | contig 11803 bp, 9 predicted proteins | sample 612S2DmetaG_FD_120489 | JGI IMG/M metagenome (GOLD analysis project Ga0182014, IMG submission 120489) | Permafrost microbial communities from Stordalen Mire, Sweden - 612S2D metaG | ecosystem: Environmental > Terrestrial > Soil > Wetlands > Permafrost | place: Sweden: Stordalen | collected... | reverse complement strand
GCCATCATCGCGACGCCGGCGGCCGTGAATGCGTCCGCGTAGAGCGCTTCACGGCCCGCCGCAAAACCGCCCGGTCCGAGGCTCGTAATCACCAACGGTACGGGTTGAGACGTCTGCTCGGGCCGTTATCAGACCGCGGGAGTGTTCGCGACCGCCGACTGGGTTGCGCGCAACCATGACGTGGCCGCTCGTTTCGCGCGCGCGATGCGCGACGCCAACGCGTACTTGGGGAAGCACGAGGACGAAGGCGTGCCGCTGATCGGGGCGTTCATCGGCATCACGGAGGGGGAAAAGGTGAACCACCCGGGCCGGCCGCTCTATCTCATCCCCGCCGAGATCCAGCCGATGATCGACGTCGCCGCGACCTACAAGGTGATCGCGCAGGGGTTCGCCGCGCAAGAACTCATCAGCCCCGCGGCCCTGAAACCGCCGCGCTGACGAACCTCTAACTAGCGGACGAAAACCCCGGGCGAGCTACTTAGCGACCGCTCAATTGGTGATCGGACGGCACCGCTTCGAAACCCGTGTAGTGGCACGTGGTAATATGGTGACTCCATTTGAAGGTGTCGGATTCGAAACGTGAACCCATCGACATTCGGTGAATTGCTCCGACGATATCGCCTTGCCGCCGGCTTGTCGCAGGAGGCGCTCGCGGAGCGAGCCCGCGTTAGCGCTCAAGGAGTCAGCGCGCTGGAGCGCGGCGCCCGCCGGAATCCTCAACGCGAAACCCTCACCCTTCTCGCAAACGCGCTTGCACTTTCCGGAGACGAGCGCGCCCGTCTCGAAGCGAGCGCAGTCCGGCCTTCACGTCCCCGATCCGCATCAGCCGATGCGATCGCGCTTGACACGCCTTCGCAGCTTCCCGCCGGGCTCACGTCCTTTCACGGTCGCGAGCACGACGTTGCCGCGCTCGCGGAGACGATCGCTCGTCAGCGGCTGGTCACCCTCACCGGTACCGGCGGCGTCGGCAAGACGCGCCTCGCGATCGAAACGGCGCGGCTCGTCAGCGGGCATTTTGCGGACGGAATACGATTCATCGAGCTCGGCGCCATCACTGAAGCACGCTTGGTCGTCCACCGAACGGCCGAGGCCATCGGCGCGCCGCTCGAATCGCCGGTGCTCGGCGACGCGGTGGTCGCCTTGTTGCGTGCCCGGCACACGCTGCTCGTTTTCGATACCTGCGAACATGTGCTCGAGGACGTCGCGGCAATCATCGCCTTGATCCTCAACCAAACGGAACACGTTCACGTCCTCGCGACGTCACGGCAGGCTCTGGGCACGCCCGGCGAAATCGTGCGCAACGTCAGGTCTCTCGGCCTCGAGGACGCGGTCCAACTCTTCGTGTCGCGCGCGCGCGCCGCCAACGACGCCTTTGCATTGACCGATGCCAACGCCGGCAGCATTGCCGACATTTGCCGTCGCGTGGACGGAATTCCGCTGGCGCTCGAACTCGTCGCGCCGCGCGTCACCGTCCTCTCGCCGCGGGAGATCCTGGAGTTTCTGCGCGAACGCTTTCGCCTGCTCAGTGCTCCGGCGGGAGCCACGTTGCGCCGCCAGCAGACGATGCGTGCCGTGCTCGACTGGAGCTTCGATCTGCTCGACGAACGCGAGCGGATCTTGTTCCGACGGCTGGGGGCGTTTGCCGACGACTGGACCTTTGAGCGCTGCCGGATGGTCTGCAGCGACGCCCTGCTCTCGCAATTTGACGTGCTCGAAGTGCTAACGGCACTTGTTGCAAAGTCACTCGTGGTCGTCGATGCGAGCAGCGAACCGCAGCGCTTTCGATTGCTGGAATCGACTCGAGCCTACGCGCTCGAGCTGCTCGAAGCCAGCGTCGATCTGGAACCGAGCATGCACCGCATGGCAACCGTGCTCGCCGGGGAAGTTCATCGACTGCGCCATTTGTGGGACACGATGGAAAACGGCGCCTGGCAAACGGCGCTCAGCCTCGAACGTGAGTCGATTCGCGCCGTGATGGCGTGGTGCATGTCAAACCCACCATCGCAGGAACTCGGCATTGCCTTGCTCGTCGATATTGCAGATCCGGGTCTCGTGTTCGAAAGCGTCGAGATTCGGCAATGGTATGACGCTGCAGCGAATTGCATGGATCGTATCGCGGACGGGCAACTGCGGGCGGCGCTTGCGCGGTGCCTTGCGCAAATGGCTGCGCTCGACCGTAAGCGAGTCGAAACCGTTTGTGCGCTTGCTGAACGCGCGGTGCAAGCCGCACGCCTGGTCGACGATCCCGCACTGACCGGAGAGGCGTTGCGCGTGTTCGGAACGGCGTTGCGTGAAGCGGATCGCCTCGCCGAGGCGGAAGAAGCGTTTGCGGCCGGTTGGGCCTTTACCGAACGGCACGGGTCGCTCGCGGCGAAAGCGGCGCTCCTTTCGGATTGGGCGATGCGCGATTTGCGCGATGGGGCCGTGGAGCGTGCGCGGGCGCGGCTACGTCAGTGCCTGCGCAGCGCGCGGCCCGGCAGCATCATTCATGCTAACACCCTTTCGACGCTCGCCGAGCTCGCATTCAGCACCGGCGACATCGAGACCGCACGCTCCCTTTCGTCGGAGGCAAACAGCGAACTGCGCGCCTTGAATCTGCGCGTCTATCTCGGCGTCGGGTGTTGCAATGCCGCGGCCTACGCGATGGCCGACGACGATCTGGCCGGCGCGCATGCTGCGATCGACGAGGCGCTCTGGATCCTGCAAGAAACGGGCGTACCGTACTACGTCACCGTCGCACTCGAACATTGCGGCGTGTTGGCGACACTGGACGGAGATACCGAACGCGCCGTCAGCATCTTCGCTCATACGCGACGCGCTATCGAGAACACCGGCCGAACGCGAGAGCAAACGGAGCGCACCGGGTATCTCCGCGCGATCCGATTGCTCGAAGACGACTTCGGCCGCACCGAACTCGCGCAGCGGTTCGCGCAAGAGGCCCCGTTCGACGAATTGCGTTCGCTCGAACTCGCCCATGAATTTCTTGCCGACATGCGGTTTCCAACACCCCAATCAACCGAAATGGAGCTACGATGACCAACCAACCGACGCCCTCGCCCGCGGTCAAAGCGATCATCGCGGGTCATCAGGGCACAATCGACCAGCTGTACCAATCGCTTGCGGCCCAGCTGCCCGCGAATGACCTCGAAGCCCGGGAGAAGTTCGAGACGGCATTCGCTCAGTTCCGCAAGTGTTACGACAAGCTCGGCGTCGAGATTTTCTTGCTCATGCCGAATCCCTAGCAGCGTTCCCGCTTACGCCATCCCGTTGCGGATGGCGTAAATTGCGGCTTGGGTGCGAGCGGTCACCTGAATCTTCGAGAAGATTCGGGTAATGTGGTTCTTTACGGTTTTCTCAGCAAGGACGAGTTCGGCGCCGATCTCTTTATTGGAGCGTCCCGAGGCGATCAGCCGGATGATTTCGCCCTCGCGAATCGAGAGCTCGTCCTGCGCCGGCACGCCGATGCGGAGTCCGCGTAGAATCTCGCCCGCCAGGCGGGGATCGAAGTAGGTCTCTCCACGAGCGACCGATTTGCACGCCCGAATGAATTCCGGCGCCATGACGTCTTTGACGATATAACCGTCGATGCCGCAAGCGATACAACGCTTCATAGACGGCTGGGCGTCGTTGGACGTCAGCACGGCGATCTTCGTCTGCGGCGACGCACGGCGCGATAGAGCGACGATGTCGTTGATCTCCTCGAAGCTTTCGAGGTCGACCAATAGCAGATCAGGGGTCTGCGTCGCGATCGCCGATTCGTCGACGCTCACCACGTTTTGAAGGACGTCGAATTGCTTGTCGCCGGCCAGCAGATGGCACAATGCCTTGCCGATGATGGGTTGCTTGGAGACGAGAAGTATGCGAAGACGTCCTACTTGTAAGTCTATCATTGCGATCTGTCCCTTTAGGCTCATTGAGAAAAGCTCGACGAGCGGAAGCGCCTGACGAGCGCGGGCCTCACCTGACCGAATGATGCCTGCGCAGCCGCCGAGGCAACACCGACACTACGACAAATTACACCGACAAATGGACCCCCCGGCGGCGCCTATTCCGGTAGGACTGCCGGCAAGCGAGCGGGCAACCGCGGGAACATCGCTCGCGGGTCAAACGGCTGGCATGAAGAACGAGCAAGCGTGCGGATCAGCCGTATCGAACCGATCGTCATCTCGGTTCCGTTCGAACATGGCGGACCCAAGCCGATGCGTTCGAGCGGCCCTTGGACTTCGATGGACGCGTTGCTCGTTCGCATCGACACGGACGGCGGCATCAGCGGGTGGGGAGAAGCATTCGGATTTGCCGCTTCACCGGTCACGCAGGCGGCGCTGCAGCACGTGTTCGCGCCGCTATGCATCGGAAAAGATCCTGAGCCGATGGGCGAACTCATGGCGACGCTGCGCCGGAGTACCGTCAACATGGGCACCAGCGGACCCGTGCGGTATGCGCTCTCGGGTATCGAGCTCGCGCTCTGGGATATCGCCGGAAAGATCAAGCAGCAGCCGCTCCATGCGTTGCTGGGCGGCGCAAAACGTTCGCAGATCCCGACGTATGCGAGTTTCTTGCCGTATCACGACGTAGCGCTCGTCGAACGCAACGTCGATGAATGCCGCAACCGCGGCTATAAGCATATCAAGCTCCACGAGCGCACCGTGGATACCGTGGCTGCGGCCCGCCGCGTGGGCGGCGACGACCTCAAGCTGATGCTCGATACCAACTGCGCGTGGTCGCTCGCCGATGCGGTCGACATGGCGCAAAAGCTCGAGCCGTTCGACCTGATGTGGCTCGAAGAGCCGATCTATCCGCCCGACGACTTCGCCGCGCTCGCGACGCTCGAAGAGCCTTGGTGCGAGCGCTTCTATTGTGAGTTGGAGGCGTACGTTGCGGGCGACGCGGTTGCGGTCGCCGATAGAATGATGGCGGTCCCGCAAGGTCCGGGCCTCGGTATCACGATCGACGAAGCCCTCGTCGCCCGCTATCGGATCGGGTGACTAGCGCCGGAGGTTGACCCAGATCGTCTTCTTGTCGGTGTAGTTGTCGATGGCGGCGGGTCCGAGGTCGCGGCCCATGCCGGAGTCGCCGCCGAGACCGCCCCACGGGAGGCGCGTATCGCTCTGGCCGTAGGTGTTGATCCAGACCGTGCCCGCGCGCAATTTGCGCGCCATCGCGTGCGCGAGGCCGACGTCTTTCGTCCACACGCCGGCGGCGAGCGAGAACGGTGAATCGTTGGAGATCCGCACCGCTTCGTCTTCGTCCTTGAACTTGATGACGGCGGCGACGGGTCCGAAGATTTCTTCGCGCGCGATCTTCATCGAGTTGTCGACGTTGGTGAACACCGTCGGTTCCATGAAGTATCCCTTCGTGCCGACGCGATCGCCGCCCGAGAGCAGCGTTGCGCCTTCGCTCTTGCCCGAATCGATGTAGCCCATGATCGACGACAGCTGCTTCTGCGAGATGATCGGCCCCATGTACGTCTTTTCATCGAGCGGATCGCCGACTTTCAACGTCTTCGAACGCGCGACCATCGCTTCGCAGAACCGGTCGTAGACCGACTCTTGGACGAGCACGCGCGAACCGGCCGAGCAGACCTGACCGCTGTTGAAGAAGATGCCGGCCGCGGCGCCCTTCACCGCTGCATCGATATCGGCATCGGCGAAGATGATGTTCGGCGATTTGCCGCCGAGCTCGAGCGTGAGCCGCGTGATGTACGGCGCCGCGCCCTGCATGATCGTTTTGCCGACGCCCGGCGAACCGGTGAACGAGATCTTGTCGACGCCCGGATTCGTCACGAGCGACATGCCGGCGCCGGTGCCCGGCCCGGGAAGTATGTTGAGCACGCCCGGCGGGATGCCCGCCTCGAGCGCGAGTTCGCCCAGCAGCAGCGCGGTGAGCGGCGTTTCCGAGGCCGGTTTCAGCACGACCGTGCAGCCGCACGCGAGGGCCGGCGCGATCTTCCACATCGAGTTCATCAGCGGAAAGTTCCACGGTACGATCGCTGCGACGACGCCGACCGGAACGCGTTCGATGTACGTCAGCGCATCCGGGCGCACCGGTACGACGTCGCCCATGATCTTGTCGGGCCAGCCGGCGTAGTACTCGAGGCAGTCGAGCATCGCCGGATAATCTTGCCGGCGTACCGAGCTGATCGGCTTTCCGCCGTCGAGCGATTCGAGCGCGCTGATTGCGTCCTGGTTCTTGCGCACGAGGTCGGCGAACGCGAACATCAGCCGCGAACGCTCCGAGGCGCGCATCGTGCCCCAGGGGCCCTGGGCGAGCGCCTTGCGGGCCGCAACGACGGCCCGGTCGGCGTCGACCTTGTCGGCCTTGGCGACGCTGGCGATCACCTCTTCGGTGGCCGGGTTGCGGGTCTCGAACGTCTGGCCGGACGCGGCCTCGACCCATTGGCCGCCGATCAGCAGCTGGGTGGGCGGAATGCGTACCGGGGGCGGTGCGGTCATAGCCATGCGCGGGCGGTTCGACGCCTGCTTGGTCTTCCCCATCCGGCGTCCGGCCGAGGATTTTTCCGCAGCATGGACTCCTTTGCGGAAACGAGAACTAAGCGAGCGGCTCCTTGAGGAGCGCTGTCCGGTGGGGGTCTCCAATGATCCGTAATCCCTGGGTCCAGCTCGTGGTCGGCATCGTCTGCATGGCGATGATCGCGAACCTCCAGTACGGTTGGACGGTGTTCGTCACGCCGATCCAAGACAAACAGGGCTGGAGTCTCGCGGCGATCCAGGTCTCGTTCACGATCTTCGTGCTGGTCGAGACGTGGCTCGTGCCGTTCGAAGCCGCCTTCGTCGACCGCTACGGCCCACGGGTCATGGTCCGATGCTCTACTTCGGTGGAATTCTGGCCGGTATCGGCGCCGGCATCGTCTACGGCACGTGCATCGGCAACGCGCTGAAATGGTTCGGCAACCGGCGCGGTTTGGCGGCCGGGCTCACGTCGGCCGGTTTCGGCGCGGGCGCCGCGGCCACGGTCATCCCGCTCACGCTCATGATCAAGTCGAGCGGTTATCAGCAGACGTTCCTCGTGTTCGGCATCGTGCAAGAGCTGATCGTGCTCGGCGCGGCGATGCTGCTCGTCACGCCGCCGGTGGGCGGGCCCGCCGAGCAGAAGGCACCGACCACGCTGCAAGGTGTGCGCGACTACCGGCCTTCGGAAACGTTACGTTCGCCCGTGTTTTGGATCATGTACGTGATGTTCGTGCTCGTCGGCGCGGGCGGTCTCATGGCGGTTGCGCAGCTCGGGCCGATCGCGAAGTCGTTCGGCATTTCGAACGAGCCGGTGACGCTGATCGGCATCACGCTGGCGACGCTGACGTTTGCGCTTTCCCTCAACAACGTGATGAACGGGATCACGCGGCCCGTCTTGGGCTGGGTATCGGATCGCATCGGCCGCGAAATGACGATGTTCTGCGCGTTCATGATCGAGGGGCTCGGCATCTTCGCGCTGATGGTCTTCGGGCATTCGCCCGTTTCGTTCGTGCTGCTCTCGGGCCTCGTGTTCTTCGCCTGGGGTGAGATCTACAGCATCTTCCCATCGACCGCACGCGACCACTTCGGTCAGAAGTATGCGACGACGAACTACGGCATGCTCTATACCGCGAAGGGAACGGCGTCGCTGGTCGTTCCGCTGGCGAGCGTTCTCAGCGCCGCGACCGGCAATTGGACCGCTGCGCTGAGCGTCGCTGCGTTCTTCAACATCATCGCAGCGGTGATGGCGATCGCGGTGCTCTATCCGGTGCGCCTGCGCGAGATTCGCAAAGCGGGCGGCATCGTGCCGGAGATCGCCTCGACGCGCGTGGTTCCCACCTAAGCACAGGAACACGCTTCGCCGGTCACGATGGACATGGCCAATGGACCATGCCGTCGTGACCGAAGCGATCGCCGCCGTCGCCGGGTTGGCGATCGGTATCCTCGGCACGTTGATCGGTGCGGGCGGCGGCTTCCTGATCGTTCCGCTGCTCGTGCTGCTCGAACCGTCGTGGAGCACGGATGAGGTCACCGCGTTTTCGCTCGCCGTGGTCACCGCGAACGCGTCGATGGGGGCGTTGAGTTACTGGTGGCAGGGCCGCGTCGATCCGTTCACGTTTCCGCTCTACACGCTCGCCGCGGTGCCGGGATCGATCGCGGGAGCGCTCGTCACCGCATACATTCCGCGCGCGCTCTTCGACCCGATCTTCGGCGTGGTGCTGATCCTGATCGGCATCTGGCTCTTCTGGAAGCCCGGCAGCAGCGAGGCCGGCGGACACACCGGCTACTTCGAGCGCGTGCTGATCGATCGCAGCGGGAAGCGCTACGATTGGTCGTTCGATCCGCGCATCGGCTTCGCGGGCAGCGTGCTGGTCGGGTTTGTGTCGAGCGTGCTCGGTATCGGCGGCGGCATCATCCACGTGCCGCTGCTCGCGACCGTGCTGGGTTTTCCGGCCCACGTCGCGACGGCCACCTCGCACGCCGTTCTCGCCGTGACGGCGGGCCTAGCGACGGTCGTGCACATCGTGCACGGTGATTACCGCACGACCTGGCCGCTCGTGCTTGCCGCATCCGGCGGCGCCGTTGCCGGTGCCCCGATCGGCGCGCGCCTCTCCGTGCACGTCCGCGGCGCCGTCATCCTGCGCATCCTCGCCACCGCCCTCGCCTTCGTCGGAATACGACTTCTGTTTTCTGCCGTGTAGCTGCCCTATGTCATCCCGAGCGGAGCGCCGCAGGGCGCGCAGTCGAGGGACCAGCCGCAACCGTGAACGTTAGTGGAATTGCCCTGCTGAATTCGCACGATGCTCGCTGTCCCTCGACTGGGCGCCCTGCGGCGCTCCGCTCGGGATGACAATCAGTGGGCGTCGGCGGTATACGCTTCCGGTAAATTTTCCGGATCGAGCAGGGTGGACGTGTTCGGCTCGCCGGGTTTGAGGCGCGCGACGAGTTCGAAGTTGCGTAGCGGCAGCACCTTGCCTTTGACGAACACCGGCGTGAGTTCGTTGACGATGAAGTGACCCTTCACTTCGTTGTACGTGGCTTCACTGATGATCGTCTGGCCGCCCTTGGCGACGTTGTACAGACGCGCGGCGGTGTTGACGTTGTCGCCGATGACCGTGTAGTTCAAGCGGTCGCTCGAACCGAGGTTGCCCATGACGACTTCACCGGTGTTGAGGCCCATGCCGACCGTGAAGAGCTGGCGCCCTTGCGCTTGCCACTCGGTCATCATCTCGATGATGCGCTCTTGCTGGCGAAACGCCGCTTCGACGGCTTCGACCGCGTCGATCGTGCCCGGCCGCGGATCGGGGGCGGAGAATACCGCCATCAAACAGTCGCCGATGAATTTGTCGACGTACCCGCCGTGCTCGAAGACGATGCGGCACATTTCTTCGAAGTACTCGTTGAGCTGACCGTAGATCTGTTCCGGCGTCATCTTTTCCGACATCGCCGTGAACCCACGAATGTCGGAGTAGAAGATCGTGACCTTGGCGCGCTTGCCGGAGAGGTCGAGCGCCTTGAGCGGGTCGTCGTGCGAGAGCATGCGCGTGACGAGCGCCGGGCTGACGTGTTTGCCGAACATCTCGGTGATGACGCGTTTGTCGGCGCCTTCCGTGATCGTCCGGTACAGAGCGACGAAGAGTGCGGAGAGAATGATCGCGCCGTCGACGTGGATCAAGTCGATCCAATGCAGCGTATAGGCGTAGAGGCCGACGGCGAACGCCGTGTAGACGAACGCGACGCCGACGGCGAGCGCCACGCCGAGCGTCGCTTTGAGTTGCGTGACGAGGAACCCGATCACAAAGGCGAGCACGATGATCAGCACGACGTCGATCCAGGGTTGTACGCGCCGGATGAAGTGGTGCGTCATCAACTGGTCCATCAGCCGGACGTTCGAAAACACCCCGGGATAACGGCCGTTGGGGGTCAGGATGAAGTCGCCCGCGGCTTGGGCCGTGTATCCGATGACGATGACCTCGTTCTGAGCGAACGCCTTCATCGTGTCCGGGTCGAACTTGAGCACATCGACCATCGACGCCATCTGTATCGCCGGCATCGATTCGTCGGCGGCGCCGGCGCGCGACGCGAGGCCGTTCGTCTCCGCTTGGTCGACGTGTTCGGACGCCTTGAACGGCAGCATCAACAGCAGGCCGTCTCCATTGAGCGGGATGATCGTGTTGCCGAGACGTGCGTGCCAGTTGTCGATCGGCGCATAGTCGACACCCAGCCACGTCGACGCGGTCGCGAGCGCGAGCGTCGGGTATACGGTCACCTTTCCGCTGGTCTGATCCGTCGTCGTGATGACGTATGGCTGACCGACGAGCCAGCCGCCGGGATTATCGACGGTTGTCGAACCGAGTTTCGCAAGGCTCGCGATATCCGGTGGCGGCTGCTCGTGCGACATGATACCGCCTTGCGTAATGGCAACGGTCATCCCGAGCACGCTTGGCTGGGCCTTGAGGCCTGCCTTGAAAACGGTATCGATCCGCGGATCGGCAGAGTGCTCGAAGAACTCGATATCGAACGCGGCCACCTTCGCGCCGGCTTTTCCGAGCTTCTGCAAGAGTTGGGCGAAAGCGACGCGCGGGACCGGGAAGCCGAGCCCCTTCGGCGGATCTTGGAGCGAGGCTTCGTCGATGGTGATGAGCCGGATGTTGTCGTCGGGCGGATCCGTGTCGGGCAGGCGCAAGGCCTTGGTGAGCCAGTCCTGATCGCGAATCGCGAAGAGCGCGTCGTTGATTGCTACGAAGTCGCCGACCGAACTCAGCGAGGCGAAAGACGGCGGTGCGAAGTACAGGCCGACCCCGATCCCGGCCGCGACCGCCGACAGCAACATCGCGATGCCGAGGATCTTGAGGCGGCGAACCTTGATGACCGGGAACCTCATCTCTACTTCCCCCGCGCGGCGTCAGCTCTGTACGCGGCCGATGTACCTGCGGTCGCGCGTATCGATCCGGATCATGTCACCCGGATTGACGAAGAGGGGGACCTGTACGGTTGCCCCGGTCTCCAGCTTCGCCGGTTTCGTCGTCCCGGTCGCAGTATCACCCTTGAAGCCCGGGTCGGTTTCCTCGACCTTGAGTTCGACGTGCGCCGCGAGGTCGACGCCGATCGGCACGCCGTCGTGGAACTGGACGGCCACCCGCATCCCGTCTTTGAGGAAGTCGGCCGGGTCGCCGATCAGTTCGCGCTGCAGCGTGAAGTTCTCGTAGCTCTCGGTATCCATGAAGTGGTAGCCGTCGGCATCGTTATAGAGCATCTGCATGTCGCGGTTGTCGACGGTCGCGCGCTCCAGCTTTTCACCGGCACGGAACGTGCGTTCGACCGTCGCTCCGGTCTTGACGTTCTTGAGCCGCGTCCGCACGAAGGCGGACCCTTTGCCGGGCTTCACGTGGAGGAACTCGATCACGGTCCATAAGTGACCGTCGATCACGATCGTGACGCCGTTCCGAAAATCGTTCGAGGAAATCATGTCCGGGGCGAGTTAGCTCACCCGGGTGGCCTGCCCTTGACAGCCCCCCAAATCGCCCTAGGCGGAGCTCTTGGGGCGGAAGAGCGGCAGCACGTTTTCGGTTCCCTCGCGCAGCCGTGCGATGTTTTCGCGGTGCATGAAAACGATGAGGGCGGCCGAGCCTAGCCCGTAGATGCCGCCGGGGGTTCCGGTAAGATACCAGAGTGCGGGGGCCATCGCGATGCTGGCGAGCATGGAACCGGCCGACGAGAAGCCGGTCAGCAGCACGACGGCGAGCCAGATCGCGGCGAAGCCGGCGCCGGCCGGCCACGCGATGGCGAGCACGGCACCGAGGTTGGTGGCCACGCCCTTCCCGCCGCGGAAG
>Ga0182014_10007111_pt1 | contig 11805 bp, 10 predicted proteins | sample 612S2DmetaG_FD_120489 | JGI IMG/M metagenome (GOLD analysis project Ga0182014, IMG submission 120489) | Permafrost microbial communities from Stordalen Mire, Sweden - 612S2D metaG | ecosystem: Environmental > Terrestrial > Soil > Wetlands > Permafrost | place: Sweden: Stordalen | collected... | reverse complement strand
CATGACGGACTACAGGCAGGTGGCGGCAGACGTGCTGTTGCTGGGCGGCACCAAGAGCCCACAGTTCCTGAAGACCTCCCTCGATGCCCTCGAACTCGAGCTACTCAACGTCCGGCGGATGACGCTGGAGGGGCTTGATCACCTGAGCGCCGCCAACGACGGCAAACCTGAGGTCGTAGCGGGAGAGCTGGAACGTTTCTTCGGCCAGCCGTGAGAGGCGGGACGTCTAGTTGTGACCCAGCGCGAACTTGTCAGTTGATCGTTGGCCCGGCGGTTCAGTGAAAGCGACGGCCGAGCTCGTAGGCGCAACGAGTCCCGAGGGCGGCGCCTTTCTTGGCTATCCAGGATGAGATCCCAAACCCGACCGGTGGCCGGGCCATCCGTGTCCGCAAGTCCCTCGGTCATCGCCCAGGACTCATCTGCGGTCAGGAGACGGTCGCGGCGCGACTTCCGGCTCCACGCGGCCACCACGGAGCACGCTCGATTATGCGACGACCACTGCCAGTTCCCGTAGTCGTGCCAGTTTGATGAGCGTTCACACCAGGGCCTTACGGCGAAGGAAGCTCTGACCGCTCTGACCGCATGGAGCGGGCCGCGCCGGCGCTGATTCATATGCAGGCCCGGAGCCGGCCCGCCCGCCCGGTAACGTGGGCGAAAGGTCGGCGGCGGACTATATGGGCGATCTAACAGCAGGTTGGACTACAGGAGCACACGTGTACTTCCGCTATCTCGGACGTGAACTTCGCCGCCGCGCCCGCTCCGCCGCCCTCGTGGCCATCGGCCTCGCGCTCGGCGTGGGGCTGGTCATCACGGTCACGGCCTACGCCTCGGGCATCAAGGCCGCCCAGGGCCAGGTGCTCTCCTCGCTCTACGGGGTGGGGACGGACCTCACCGTCACCAAGCCGGCCTCCGCCGGCAGCGGGAGCCCGTTCCGCTTCAGTGGCACCCCGCCGAGCAGCGCCGAGGCGGGAACGACCTTTGCCCAGGACCACCTGACCTCGGCCGGCGGCCTGACCACCATCTCTGACAGCAATGTGACCTCGATCGCCCAGCTCAAGGACGTGGCCGGGGCCACCGGTGCGCTGACCCTCAGCTCCGTCCACATCACCGGGACCTTTACCGGCTTCGGCGGGTCAGCCAGCGCGACGCCCACCGCCACGCCGACGCCGACCCCCACGCCATCGGCTTCGGCGAGCCCCAGCTCCTCCAGCAGCGGGTTCGGGATCTCCACCTTCAGCGTGGACGGGATCGATCCCACCGAGCCCGGCCTTGGCCTGCTGAGCGGTCCCAACATCGCCTCGGGGGCGTCGGTGGTCAACCAGTGGTTCACCGACGTCCAGTCGAGCAACTCCGCTGACCAAACCCTCGCCCTGGTCAGCAGCGCCTACGCCAAGCAGAACTCGCTCTCTGCGGGCTCCACCATCACCATCTCCAGCACCAGCTTCACGGTGCTCGGGGTGGTCTCGGTCACCGAGACCGACGGGGCGGACATCTACATCTCGCTGAGCGAGGCCCAGTCGCTGACCGGCGACACCGGTGACGTCAACACCATCTACGTCACCGCCGACACATCCAATGACATCTCCACGGTGCAGAGCGAGATCCAGAAGGCTCTCCCGTCGGTCACCGTGACCAGCGCCTCGGACGAGGCCAGCAACATCTCGGGCTCGCTGAGCACCGCCTCCAACCTGGCCAACTCGCTGGGCCTCGGGCTCTCCATCGCGGTGCTGGTGGCCGCCTTCGTCCTGGCGGTGCTGCTCACCATCGCCTCGGTCACCCGCCGGGTGCGCGAGTTCGGGACCCTCAAGGCGATCGGCTGGCACAGCCGCCGGATCGTCGGTCAGGTGATGGGTGAAACGCTGGTCCAGGGCATCGTCGGCGGTGCGGTCGGGATCGGGCTCGGTGTCGTCGGAGCCTTCCTGGTCACCAAGATCTCGGGGCCGCTCACCGCCACGGTCGGGGCGACCGGGCTCGGCAGCTCGGCCCCCTCGACCTTCGGTGGGGGCGGCGGTTTCGGCGGCGGCGGCGGCGGCGGCTTCTTCGGAGGCGCCTCCCCCGGGGCCTTCTCCAGCGCTCGCGCCGGGTTTGCGCGCACCTTCACCGCGAGCAACCACACCGTGACCCTGCATCCGACCGCTCCGCTCAGCCTCGAGGTGATCGGCGTGGCGGTTGGCCTGGCCGTGGTCGGGGCGATCATCGCCGGGGCCATCGGCGGCTGGCGAGCCGCCCGCCTGCAGCCCGCCGTCGCCCTCCGGCGCACCGAATAGGGTGGGCGACGACCTGTCGAGAAATCCGATGACCCTGATCGCCCCGGCGACACCTTCGGCCCTGGCCGCAGCGCCGGCCCCCGCCACGCCTCCGGCTTCAGCCGGAGCCCAAGTTACCCCATCTGTGGAGACCCAGCATGTATGAACTCAAGAAACTCTCTCGGGTCTACCCCAAGGGAAGAGGCAAGGTCGCGGCCCTGAATGGCGTCGACCTCGACATCCCGGACGGCGAGTTCATGACCGTCCAGGGGCTGACCGGGCACGGCAAGACCACCTTCCTGCTCATGCTCGGAGCCCTCGACAAGCCGACCTCCGGGAAGATCGTCTTCGACGGCAAGGATCTGGGCGCAATGCCCGAATCCCAGCTCGTGGACGTGCGCGCCCAGAATTTCGGCTTCATCTTCCAGAACTACAACCTGCTGCCCACCCTCACCGCCGAGGAGAACGTCGAGGCGGCGCTAGTGCCACTCGGGATCCCGACCGCCGAGAGGCGCGCCCGCTCGGTGGCCGCCCTCACCGAGGTGGGGCTCGGGGATCGCGCCGGCCACTTCCCGTCGGAGATGTCCGGTGGCGAGCAGCAGCGGGTGGCGATCGCCCGGGCCCTGGTCAAGGAGCCGAAGGTGATCCTCGCCGACGAGCCGACCGGAAACCTCGACGAGGTGACCAGTCTCGAGATCGTCGGGCTCATGGAGAAGCTCTGGAAGGAGCGCGGCATGACCCTGGTGCTGGTCACCCACGACACCAAGGTGGCGCGCCGGGCTCCCCGGACCGCGGTCATCACCAAGGGCAAGCTCACCATGCGGGACAACCGCGCGCCCAATGTCACCCCCCAGGGCGCCGCAAGGACGGCCCAGCCGCCCGGCTGACCTGCCGGGTCGGTATCAAGCGACGGTCCCAAACCGTCCCACCGCGCCGATCGCCCCCCGGCTGGAAAGGCGCAGGAGAATGTCGGCGCGAAAAACGCACCCAAAGCGTGAGTACTCGCCCGCGTCCACCCGCTTCACGATGAACCGCCCCGGGAATTCTGGAGGCTCTCCTGTTCCTCAGCGAACGGCCTTCGGGTACTTCTGAGCTCCCGCCCCCGGAGGGCTGAAGGACCCTTCAGAGCTAGCGGATCGTTGGCGAAGCGACTCGGCTCGAGGTTCGCGATCGTACCGGAGCGTCGCCCCCGCGGCAGGCGTATACACCGGGCACCAAGCCTGCCCCACGCCCCCCCACAAGCAAGGAGCGCCCCCACCGAGGTGCGCCACAGGCCGAGGGGGGCCTGGGCCAGCGCTTGGGTCAGATGGGCTTCCTGGCCGAGACCAGGATCTGGTTATTCCCGGGAACGCCGTACGCGGTCCGCCAGTCGAGTCGCCGGGTGACGATGTCGACGCACCCGGCGTTGCGGAGAACGTCCGGATAGCGTTTCGCTCCCTCATCAACGATTCTCAGCCGGCCGCCATCACGCAGCACCCTCACCGCCTCGGACAGTGCCCGGTTGCGGCCTTCGGTCGATGGGATGTTGGAGATGGCCAGGCTGCTCACCACGACGTCGAAGGACGCGGATGGGAAGGGCAGGTCCCGGGCGTCCGCATCGACAACGCGGACGCGGTCAGAGACTCCCTCCACCAAGGCGTTGCGCTCGGTGGCCGCGCGACTGTTACCGCTCTGGTCGCGCCAACGCCAGATGTCGATGCCCACCGCTTCGCCCGCGGGCAGACGGTGGGCTGCCAGCATCAGGACGGCTCCGCGGCCGCACCCCACATCGAGGAGACGTTCGTTGCCCGAGAGCTGCAGCTCGTCCAGCAACTCCGCCCACGTCGTGAGCTTGCCGAGACCCGAGGAGTAGAGGTAACCCGCGGCCACCCCGGCCAGTGCGAGGCTGGCGAGGCCTGCCAGGCCGGCGATGACCGGCCTGCCCCGGCGCAGGGCCCACCACCCAGCGCCCGCAAGCCCGGCCTCGACAGCGACGAAGAAGGGCACGCCAATGTTGCCGCCGTCGATGCCGTACGTGCCCCATCGCCGGTGCAGCTCGCCGGGGTCCCGTCGCGCGACGTCGCCGTTCGATGCCATGAACGTCAGTTTGGCGTATCTCGCTCCTCGCCGTGGCTGGTGCTGATTTATATGTGGGCCCGGACCCGACCCGCTCCAGCTCCTTCGAGTTAACGCTTCACGAAGATCACCGCGAAGCCGTCGTTGTAGACCCGCTTCCACTGCGGGTCCACGCCGAGCGCCATGCTGAGCGCCGAGTCGGTGCGCTCGACGACATAGTTGACCCCGTGCTCACTGAGGATGGTCTGCCAGTCGGGCTCGGCATTCTCGACGTCGCTCACCTGCTGCAGGAGCGGGTTGCCCACCTCGGTCGCCTCGCCGTAGATGAAGACCCGGCGGTTGGCATCCCCGTAGAAGCGGTAGATGAGGTAGCCGCCCCAGTCGTAGGCGTTGAACATGCGGGTGCCGACGTCGGGGTGTGCCTCCAGCCAGTTGGCCGCCCCGACCGGGAAGTTGGCGTCGGTGCTCGCCGTCTGGCTGCTCAGGGTGTGGGCTGCGATGCCGACGGTCGCGACGGTGACGATGAGCGCCCCCGCTGAGACGATGATGAGGAGGTCGGAGGCGCGGCGGTGCATCCATTGCGCGAGCGGCTCCCTCCACCGGCTCCGCTCCCAGGCTCCGCCCAGGGACCAGGCCACCATGGGGATCAGGAGCGCGGCGGCGACCGGCGCGTTGCGTACCGCTGCGAGGGCGGCGTAGATGCCGACGACGGTCAGGAGCGCGTCCCACAGCCGGGGGCGGCGCAGGGCCATCGCAGCCACCACCAGGAGGAGCAGGAGCTCGAGGCCCGCCTCACCAAGGGAGTGGAAGCTCGGCGACTGCCACTCGGCGATGAAGCTCTGCTGCACCGCGCTGGTCTGGACCTTGATGGCGGCCAGGTAGGCGTGGAAGGTGATCGGGTTGAGCAGGCCCGCCACCGCGCAGGCGGCAAGCACCGCCCAGAGCCGGAGCGATCGGCGGCGGTGGGCACCGTCCGCTGGTGAGACGAGCCAGAGCACGGCCTCGGTGACCGCGGCGAGCCCCACCACGGCCAGGCCGTAGACGAAGCCGCCGTGGAGATTGGCCCAGACCACCATCACCAGGGGCAGGAAGTAGAGATGGCGGTTGCGGTCCCGGAGGTAGCTCTCGACCCAATAGAGGGTCAGGCAGGTCAGCGCGAAGCTGATCATCTGCGACCGGGGGCCCCAGACCTCGACGCCGGCAGCAGCGGCCACCGCGATGCAGCCGCCCGCGATCAGGGCGGGCACGCGCTCCAGCGCGATACGGCGCCAGATCAACCAGAAGCCGGCCCAGGTGACGGCGGCATAGGCGAGGCTGAAGGCGAGGAAGCCCCCGGCCCGGAAGATCAGGTCGCCGAGCACCTCGCTGCCCCACTCCTGATCCGCCCAGGAGTTGCCGCTCACCGTGTAGGTGAAGAGCTCGTGGCTGGGCAGGCTGCCACGGTTGATGATCCAGCTGCCCGTCTCCATGTGCCACCAGAAATCCGGGTCACCGACCCGGCGGCAGATGACGACGAGCGTCGCGGCCAAGGCGGCGCCGACGACCAGTCCCCCGAGAGTGGGTCGGCGCAGCCAGGGGGCGAGGGGGCGCTGGACGGTGTTCGGCGCGACGGCCACTGGCTGGCACGATGACACATCGACCGCCCGTTCACGTGCCCGAAAGGTACGCAGCGGACGATACATAGGGGCGTCCTCGGACGCGGCACCGAGCAGGGTTGCCGCGGCGGCCGCCAGGACGGAGGACGGCAGTGGCGGCGGCGGCCGGGGAACCAGGGCATGCGGCAGGCCGCGTGCCTCCCTACCGGCTCCGCCGCCGCGTCTGGCTGATCGGGCCCCTCGCCCTGTACGGCATTCTCCGCATCCCCTCTTTCCTCGAGCCGCACTGGTACACCGACGAGGCCGGCTACGTCACCACCGCCCGAGCCCTCCTCCAGGGCAAGGTCCTCTACTCCCAGATCTGGACCAATAAGCCGCCCCTTCAGATCTGGACGGTGGCCGCCGTGATCCACTTCCTCGGCACCGGCGAGGCGGCCCTCCATGTCATCACCTTCCTCACCGGCCTGGTCACCCTGCTCGCCATCGCCTATGCGGCGAACCGCCTCCTCGGCCGCCGCCGGACCGTGGTCGCCCTGGTCCTGGCCGCGGTCATGCTGGGCACCCCCCTCCTCGACGCCGAGCTGCTCCTCCCCGAGAGCCTCCTCATCGCCCCCATGGCGTGGGCGGGAGCGCTTCTGCTCACCCGGGTCATTGCTCCCGACACCCGTCGCTGGCCGCTGTGGCCCATCGCGGTGGGCGCGCTGGCGGCGGCCGGCATCGCCTACCAGCAGACGGCACTGGCGGACACCTGTGCCTTTGGCCTGATCCTGGCGACGGCAGGCCGGGCGACCTGGCGGCGGGTGGCGGTCTACGGGGGCACGGTGGTCGCCATCACTGCCGTCTGGCTGATCCCCGCCATCGTCACCGCCGGGGCCGGGAAGGTCGCGTACTCTCTCGTGGGCTACTGGATCCCCTTCACCCAGTACCGCTACTCAGGTGGCGCCGCAGGCGCCACGCTGCTCGACCTGCTCCTCGCCGCCGTGGCGCTCGCTCTCCTTTTAGTCGGGGCGTGTCTCTGCCGGCGGCACCGCGACCCCCGCTGGGCACTCTGGGTCTGGGCGGGGGCCGCCCTCCTTGTCCCCGCGGTGGCCCGGCAGCCGTACCCCCACTACCTGGTGCCGTCGATCACCCCGACCGTGCTGGCGCTGAGCAGTCTCCCGCTGCGCTCGCCGGTCGGCGCCGCCCTCTCGCGCCGGCTGGCGGGGGCCGGGCTCGTCGCGGCCACCCTGCTGGCTGCGGTGGGCGCGTCCTCGGCCGGCCTAGACTGGGTAGACGTCCTCGACGGGAGCAGCCACAACGTCCTCGACTACTACGACGGGGCCATCTCGACGCTGACCCGAGGCCAGTCGCTGACGGCATACCAGGACCCGTTCAACTACGTGGTCTCCGAGGACAGCGCGGTGGCGCTGTGGATCAAAGCCCACGGTTTGGACGGCAGCTCGGCGGTGGTCTGGTCGGCGGACGCCTGGCTCTATGAGCTGAACGAACTCCAGTTGCTCCTGCCGACGCCGCCCATCTACAACGACGAGGCCCTCCTCGGCAACGACGGGCCGGTGGCTCAGAAGGTCGCCGACCTCGATCCCGAGATCGTCATCACCGAGGGGTCAGCCAGGCAGGCCTACCCGGAGATCAACTCGGTGCTGGCGGTCAGCTACCAGCAGGTCGACCACTCCGGCACCGAGATCGTCTGGGTGCGGGATGACATGGTCGCCGAGGTGACGGCGTCGCCCGCTGTCGGCTGACTCGCCCGGCGGGTTCCGCGCCTCGGTGCGTCGTTGCCCGGGCCGTTGGGGGACACGAGCCCACTCGCCAGCAAGCTCGCGTCCAGAACCCCCCCGTATGTCCGACATCCGGTCAGGTAAGCGCCTTCGGAGGGCGCGCACGCCGAGCGGCGCGCGCCCGTAAGCGAGTGCCTCTTCGCTGCCACGCGGCACGGCCCGAACCCGGCTCAAGAGCGCCTCGGACGTCTCCCCCGACTTCCAGCCGGCCAAACCCGGCGAGGTCGCCCGCGCCTGCATCGACCCGGGACGCGCCGAGCGCTCGCTCGGCTGGAAGGCTCAAACTTCCCTCCCCGAGGGTCTAGCCCGGACCCATCGGTACTTCACCACTCAGCTCGCACGGACATCGCCGGCCGGGTCAAGCCCAGCCACCTCTAGGGGAGACACCAATGCGCATCGCGGTCCTGGGAGCCGACGGCTACCTCGGGTGGCCGACCGCCCTTCACCTCTCCGCACGCGGCCATGACGTCATCGCAGTCGACAGCCTGGTGCGGCGGCGCTGGGACGAGGAGTGCGGAACGGACAGCCTGACTCCGATCGCTTCGATTGCCGACCGGCTGGCCCGCTGGCAGGCGGAGAGCGGCCACCAGCTCGAGTGGCACCAGATCGACCTCTGTGACGCGGCCGCGGTCGACGAGCTAATCCGAACCACCCAGCCCGACGCCATCGTCCACTTCGCCGAGCAGCGCTCCGCCCCCTACTCGATGATCAGCCCCCGTCACGGTGTGGAGACGCAGGTCAACAACGTGGTGGGCACCCTCAACGTGCTCCTCTCGGTACGCGACCACGCCCCCGACTGCCACGTGATCAAGCTCGGGACGATGGGCGAGTACGGGACCCCGAACATCGACATCGAGGAGGGGTTCATCGAGATCGACCACAACGGTCGTCACGACCGGATGCTCTACCCCAAGCAGCCGGGGTCGCTCTACCACCTCTCCAAGGTCCACGACAGCCACAACCTCGACTTCGCCTGCCGGATCTGGGACCTGCGAGCCACCGACCTCAACCAGGGTGTGGTCTACGGGACCACCACCGACGAGACCGCGCTGCACCCTCAACTCATCACCCGGTTCGACTACGACGGCATCTGGGGCACGGTGCTCAACCGCTACTGCGTCCAGGCGGCGGTCGGCGAGCCGCTCACCGTCTATGGCAAGGGCGGTCAGACCCGCGGCTTCCTGGACATTCGCGACACCGTGCGCTGCATCGAGCTGGCGGCCATGAACGCGCCGGCGGCTGGCGAGTACCGCGTCTACAACCAGTTCACCGAGCAGTTCTCGGTCCTCGGGCTGGCCGAGAAGGTGGAGCACGCCCGCGCCGTCCACGGCCTCCCGACCACCATCTCCCACGTCCCCAACCCGCGCCGGGAGAAGGAGGAGCACTACTACAACGCCAAGCACCAGCGCCTCCTCGACCTCGGGCTCAAGCCTCACGGGCTGAGCGACACCCTCATCGACCACGTCGTCCAGACGGTCGAGGCGAACGTCTCCCGGGTCAAGCGCAACACCATCGAGGCGACCATCGACTGGCGCAAGGGTGGCCACGTCTATGCCGGGGGCCGCGCGCCGGCACTGACCGCCCTCGCCGGCATCGGTGGCTAGCGGCAAGACCGGCGCCTCCGGGGAGGCGGTGCGCCCGCGGCTAGCAGCCTGAGCCTGGTGCTCCCGGTCCTCGTCCCATTCGACGGGACGCGGCTCGAGCACGAGGTCTACACGCCCCTTTCTGGTGGCAGGTGGTCGAGTGCGCGGAGCTCGTCGGACACCCCAGCGATGCGGCTGAGCCGCTCGCGCCCCGTGGCCGCGCTCAAGGCCGGCTTCCCGCGCTGCGCGGCGGCGGCCGCCTCACGAACCTGAATCCGCAAGGGCGAGCCAGGTGGCCCAAGCAGGGCCTCGGCCTCCTGGGTCGCAGGATCGTCAGTGGGAAAGGCAGGCAGAGCCATCCCCTCCATCGTAGTGCTCCAAGGCCATCGTCGCCCCGCCTACACCGTTGCGAAAAGGTGGTTTCGGAACTACCTTGCGGCTGGTGACACGTTCGGGAGCCCGGGGCCTTCATCCAGTACGCTACCCACGACGGGTGAGGGCCTCGGGCGTTTAGCCCGTTTCTTTTTCCCCGAAACTCCCGCGGACCCACCCGGCCTCCATCGCCTTTCCGGACAATCGGCCACCGCTCATGACAGCCTCTTCCATGTCAGCTGCCTGAAGCTGGCCCACCCCAGCCGGCAACGGTCTACTCCGGGCAACCTACTGCGCCAGTGCTTCGTGCACCCGTGCGGTCCATGTGACAGGGGCCTCCTCCCGGCCGGGGGAACGCCTCAAATTCGGCGCCTGAGCCGCGAGCGGTGGAGCAGACAGATCGCCCGGCGCTTCAGGAGGGGGCGGTGACACGCGATCTCCGAAGCCGGCGGGGTGACCCTCAGCTCGGAGGCGAAGTCACCCCGCCGTCGCGGCACAGGCGGCGCATCGACCCCGGAAGATGACCTGAGCCTCGTCGACCTCGGCGCCCGCGAGCCCCGCGTCGAGGCAGGGCCGTGCCCCCACGACGCAGGGCACGTCCACCACGGCGCCGCAGACCCGGCAGACGAAGTGGTGATGCCAGGCGCCACTCGCCTCATAGAGGGCGCGCCCGGGGCCGGTGTCGGCGACGAGGACGAGTCCGGCGCCGACCAGCCCCCCCAGCACGCTGTACACGGATCCGCGCAGCAGCGGCTCGCCGGCTGCGGCGAGGGCCGCCGTCACCTCCTCGGCGGAGTGGTGCCCCGGGTGCTCTCGCAGGAATCCCAGGACGAGAAGGCGGGGCGCGGTCGCCCGTAGCCCCGCTCCCCTCAGCTCCTCCGCAAGCCCACCGACTCTCAGACGACCTGCTCGCGCAGCATCCACCCCTGCTTCTCCAGACCGCGGCCCACTTCGATGAGCACGTCCTGGCTCAGCGCATCACCGCCATCCAGACGTTCGACCCGCTGGCGCACGTGCTCTGCGACCCGGTCGAGCCGCTCGGAGACCAGCCGCGCCGCCGTCGCGCCCTCCAACTTCCCCTCGGGCATGGCGGCCAACCCCGAGCCGGCCGCCACGGACGCGGTGCGCCCATCGGCAGCCACCCCGATGGCCTCGAGGCGCTCAGCCACGTCGTCGGCCCAGCCCCGAGCCTCGTCGGCGATCTCGTCGAAGTGCAGGTGAAGCGGCCGGAAGAGCGAACCGCTCACGTTCCAGTGGGCCTGCTTGGCGATCAGACCAAGATCGATCAGTTCAACCAGGGTCGACTGAAGCTCGGCGGCGACGCCGACCTCGGCCGCCGGCTCCGCACGGGGGACAACCACTGCGCTACTCATGCTGCTACCTCCAGGCCCGTCCGGGAACCTCGGTTGGCCCGCAACTCCATCAATGACACTGTCATGATAGCGCTTTACTCTTGACACTGTCAAAAGTACCGCCATCGGGTGAGGGCCGCCGGGCCCTTAGCCCTGGCGGCTGCTCGGAGGACGTACCACGTAAGTAGTGTACACTCGCTACGTGTCAACCCAGTCCCGCCGAACCAGCATCTACCTGACGGCCGATTTGGCCTCGCGCCTAGAGCGGGTAAAGGAGCGCATCAACGTCAGCCAGGTCTGCCAGGAGGCGCTGCTCGTAGCAGTAGAGGCTCACGAGCGGAGCCTTGCAGACAGGCGGGCAGAGATCGTCCAGCGTCTGCATGCCGCCCAAGATGAGTTCAGCTACGCCTTCCACCGGGGCACGGCGGCGGGCCGTGAGTGGGCGGCGGAGCACGCGACATGGCCAGAGCTCGTCACAGTCGCTCAGTGGGGCGTTATCGCTCACCCCGATCAGCTCACCCGAAAGCGCCCGATGCCCGAGTCGGGATACAGGGTGGTCACGGGGATCGAGCTCCGTCTGCCACCCCCGCCCGGGCCTCTCTATGTCCCTCGGAGCGTGACCGCCGAGCCCCCTACCTCCAGCGACGAAGCCGTCGTGCTGTTCTGGGGGGGCTTTCGAGACGGTGCGAAGGAGGTCTACAAACTGGTCAGCTCCGACTTCAAGCCCGCTGACGAGAAGTCTGAGGACGGCGAGTGACCAGCCCGCCAAGGCGGCGTTGGCGAGACTACGCCACGCCCGGCGGCACACGACCCGTACGCGACTT
>Ga0182014_10007109_pt1 | contig 11805 bp, 8 predicted proteins | sample 612S2DmetaG_FD_120489 | JGI IMG/M metagenome (GOLD analysis project Ga0182014, IMG submission 120489) | Permafrost microbial communities from Stordalen Mire, Sweden - 612S2D metaG | ecosystem: Environmental > Terrestrial > Soil > Wetlands > Permafrost | place: Sweden: Stordalen | collected... | reverse complement strand
GACCTGAAGATGCCGCGCATGGATGGCATCGGCCTGTTGACCAAGCTGTCCGAGGGGGGATCGGGGCTGAACTCCAACCTGGCCGTGGTGGTTCTTACCGCGATGGGATCGATTGAACTGGCCGTGGACGCCATGAAGCTGGGCGCTTACGACTTTCTGCAGAAGCCGGTGGACGCCACGCGCCTGAAGACCATCCTGGCTAACGCCACGCGGCAGCGCGATACCGCCATCGAACTGGAGGTGGCGCGGCGGCGGCTGCGCGAAAGCGGAGTGTTGGGGCGGATGGTGGGCAACTCGCCGGCGATGCGCGAGATCTTCGGTCTGATTGAGCAGATTGCGCCATCGAATGTGCCAGTGCTCATCACCGGCGAGAGCGGCACGGGCAAGGAGCTGGTGGCGCGCACGCTGCACGACCTGAGCCCGCGCAAATCGCGGCCCTTCGTGGCCGTGAACTGCGCCGCGATTCCCGAGACGCTGATCGAGAGCGAGATCTTCGGCCACGAGAAAGGCGCCTTCACCGGCGCGGTAGAACGGCGGGCCGGCTGCTTCGAACTGGCCTCGGGAGGCACGCTGCTGCTGGACGAAGTGGGCGAGATGCCGGTTGCCACCCAGGCCAAGCTATTGCGGGTATTGGAAGAGCGCAAGCTCCGCCGGCTGGGAGCGCGCACCGAGCAGGATGTGGACGTGCGGGTGCTGGCCGCCACTAACCACGACCCCGGCGAGGCTGTCGCACAGGGCCACCTGCGCGCCGATCTCTTTTACCGGCTCAATGTCTTCAACATTTCCATGCCGCCGCTGCGGGAACATCTTGAAGACGTTCCGGCAATGGCCGACGCCATGCTGGAGGAGATGAACCGGAAGCACAGCCGCAGGGTTTCCGGGGTGGCCCCGTCGATGCTGGACCGGATGATGGCCTATGACTGGCCCGGCAACGGCCGCGAACTGCGCAATACCGTCGAGCGTGCGGTGATCCTGTGCCCGGACGGCGCTCCGCTGGATGCCGGCCACCTGCCACCAGACTTCGGGAAAGCCCAGACCCTGGCCGCACAGGCCTTCGATGCCAGCGTGGTGGCGGTGCGCGTGGGATCGACGGTGGACGAGGCCGAGCGGCTGCTGATTCTGCGCACCCTCGAGGCCACCGGGCAGAACAAGACGCGCGCCGCCGAAATCCTGGGTGTGAGCCTCAAGACCCTCCACAACAAGCTCAAGGAGTACGGTCGCGCCCGTGAGGAGCAGTTAGGCTGAGCCATGAGCCTGAAGACCAAACTCGTTCTGGCCATCACCACCCTGGTGTTTCTCATCTCCGGGATGCTCTCGCTGGTTTACGTAAGCCAGCTTCTCCACTCAGCCGTCCAGCAGTCCTACGACACCAACCGGATGGTGGCCAACCAGATACGGTTTGCCTTGCAGAATGCTCTGGAGACCGGGCTCAAGGACCAAAAGGTCGATCCCGGCAATCCAGCCCAGTTGCGCAATCTGGCGGCCGAGGCCGTGCGGGACAATGCGGCGCTGCAGGTGGTGGTTGACTCGGTGAACCGCTATTCGCTCACCGTGTACGACATCAACATCGGCGACAGACAGTCCAGCACGCTGCTGAGCACCAATCCTGCGAATGAAGACAAGCCGCTGCCCGTCCGCCCCAGCTACAGCCAGCTCAAAGATGCCAATCCCGTCCGGTTGATGGCCGCGGTCTTCGGTCCGCCCAGAGTCTTCGACGTGGTGGTGCCGCTGGAACGTAACGGAGAGCCTTTTGTCACCGTACACGTAGGGGTCCGCACCACGCTGCTGCGCGCCTTTTATGCCCCGTGGCTGGAGGCGGCGTTCACCTTCATGGGTTTTGCGCTTGGCACGACGCTGGTGGCGGCCTTCCTGCTCAGCAACCTGGCCCTCCGGCCCATGGAAAAGATCAGCAAGCAGCTCGATTACTGGACCGCGCTGGGCGAGGCTACTGGTCAGGTGGAAGAGGCTGGCAAGCAGGACAAGCTGGACAAGCAGGATATGGCCGCCCGCGTCTCCAGCAAGATCGAGCGCATCGGCCAGCGCATGAGAAACGTGGAGGAGGTCTTTTCCGCGTTGAAGGAGAATCTCGATCAGATTCTCGGCAACCTGCAGGACGGAATCCTGCTCTTCACCGGCGATGGCCGCGCGGTGCTGGTCTCCGAGGTGGCGCGGCGGTTTCTGCCCGTTGAGAACGGCAGCATCCTGGGCCTGCATGTGCGGGAGATCTTCGACCGCTCCACTCTGCTCGGCCAGACCGTGCGCGAGGCCTTCGATGCCGGCCTCAACCTGGTGCAGGAAGAGATTCTCACCGAGACCGGGAGGCGGATTCAGGCGTCCCTGGACTTTATCCACGACGACGAAACCAACCAGGGGTTGGGCGCGCTGGTCACTCTTCACGATCTGGAGTCGGCCGAAGCGATTGAGTCGGAGCTGGAGCTCTCGCGGCGCATGGCGGCCATCGGCAGGCTCACCTCCGGCGTGGGCCACGAAGTCAAGAACCCCATCAACGCCATCGTGGTTCACCTGGAGCTGCTCAAGAACAAGCTGGGCGACGCCAGCGCCCCGGCGGTCCGTCACCTGGAGGTCATCGACGCGGAGATTCACCGCCTGGACCGCGTGGTGCAGATGCTGGTGGACTTCTCCCGTCCCGTGGAGCTTCAACTCCGCGAGCAGGACCTGCGTTCGGTCATCGGCGACGTGCTGGCGCTGGCCGCGGAGGAGCTTTCAACGCACAATATAACGCTCGTCAGCCAGATGCCGTCGAAGCCGCTTTTGGCCCATTGCGATGCCGACCTGCTCAAACAAGCTGCGCTGAACGTGATTCAGAACGGCGCACAGGCCATGCCGGAGGGCGGCAAGCTGGAAGTCGTCCTCGAGGAGGATCGCAAGTTCGCTGCGCTGCGCATTTCCGATCAGGGCCCCGGCATTCCCGCCGAGATTCAGGAGAAGATTTTCGACCTCTATTTCACCACCAAGAGCGGGGGAAGCGGCATCGGTCTGTCCATGACCTACCGAATTCTCCAGTTGCACCACGGAAGCGTCGAAGTACAATCGAAGCCAGGCCGTGGCGCGGAGTTCCTGCTGCGAATTCCACTCGCCGCCACGGAATGGGGACGCCGGCATCTTCAGTCGGCGAGCGTTCAAAGTGAGGACGGGCTAGCGGGATGAAGTTGCATGCCGGGAGCGTCGCGTGGCTGCTGCCGTTCTTGCTCACGGCGTGCTTCCACAAGACCAAACCATCCCAGTTGCAGCCTTATGCGCCGCCCCTGAGTACCGTTCCCAAGCCCGCGACTATGGCTGTCGAGCTTCCGCCCTCGGCGACAACGATTCCGAGCCAGCCCCTCGCGTCCGACACCGACTCAAAACCGCAGCAGGCGCTCAAACCGCCTGTAAAGCGCAGGAAGCCCGTCAGCAAGAATCCCCAGCAAGCCGCCAACACCGCACCTCAAGGTGCCAACACCGCACCTCAAGCCGCCAACGAAAGCCCCGAAGTGAGCGCCATCGGCCACCTCTCCTCGGGCGATTTCTCCGATTTGCGGCGCGAGACAGTGGACTCGATCGCGGCCACTGAGCGCGGATTGAACGGCATCGGCCGCTCGCTAAGCGACTCGGAACAGAAGACGGCGGCGCAGATCAGGGAGTTCTTGAAGCAGGCCAGGGCAGCGCTGAATTCCGGCGACGTGGATGGCGCCCACACGTTGGCCGCAAAAGCCAAGGTGCTCTTAAGCGAACTCAGCCAGTAGCAACTATCTGAAAAGCTCTTAAAGCCTGCTTAGAAACTGGTATTTAGGTAGGCCGGGGCTTCAGCCCCGGCAAGAGGCAGGCGGAATCGATGGGCTAGAGCGGAACCAGAGTGACTGTATCCTGAACCGCAACCCTCGAGTCGACGGGACCACGAGGGAGCGGAGACCCGGCACCGACTTCATCAGGTCACACCAACTCTGGTTTCGCTCTAAACAGGCTGCGGAAAAACTCAATCGGGCGGTAGGCTGGGACTTTATAGCGAAACCAGAGTAACTGTACCCCGAAGGCACAGCATTCAAGTCGACGCGACCACCAGCGAGCGGCGACCCTGCACTGAAATCACCAGGGCACACCAACTCTGGTTTCGCTCTAGTCCCGGCATAAACCCAGCAAAATCAACGGGGGCTTTAGCCCCTGAGGTATGCTTTTCGGGTACTTTGCTCGAAATTCGGCCTTTTCCCGCAGCCTGTAAAGCCCTGACCTGCCAGGTCTCAGCTTTCAGAGCGAGTCTTTATACAGGTTCTCAGAGCCTCTCCAAAAACTCGGTTTTGAGTCAAGGTTTTTTGGACAGATTCTTACCGCTCGCCCCAGCTCAGCTTGCTGCGCAGAGCCTCAAAAAAACCGCTCTCGCTCAACCGGACCAGGTTGACGGTGTGGCTGGAGCGCCTGCAGCGAACCTCGTCGCACAGATGCAACTCGGCGGCCTTTTGGCCATCCACGGTCAACAGCGCCTGATTCGGAACGCCCTCGACCCGGACGGTGAGCGAGGCGTCGCCGCGCACCACGATGGGCCGCAGGGTAAGCAGATGCGGGCAGATGGGCGTCACCACCAGCGCGTCCACGTCCGGGGTGAGGATGGGACCATTGGCGGCGAGCGTATAGGCGGTGGAACCGGTCGGGGTGGAGACGATGACGCCGTCGGCGCGGAAGCGAGCTACCTTCTTGCCGTCCAGCTCCACCGCGAACTCACCCATGCGGGCGATATCGCCCTTGGAGACCACGACTTCATTCAGCGCCCGAAAGATCGAATGCATCCCGCCCTCACGCCACAACTCAGCGTGCAACATGGCCCGCACATCGAGGCCGTGGCAATCGTTGCACCAGCATTCCAGCGTCGAATAGAGGTCGGCGAGGCGAACCTCGGTCAAAAAGCCGAGAAAGCCCAGATTCACGCTGAGGATGGGCGTGCCGGTGGCGGCAAAGATGCGTGCAACCGACAACAGTGTGCCGTCCCCGCCCAGAACGATCACCAGCCCCGGCGCCCAGGTGGGCATCTCCGCGCGGTCCATGGCCGGCGCAGCCGTGGTGTACCGGCCGCCTTCCAGGTCCAGGAGCGGCTCGAAGCCGTGCTGGCGCAGCCATCCGATCAGCTCCGGCAGGAGCCGGGTCAGCTCTTCCTTCTGCGGCTTGCAAACAATGGCGACGCGAACCATGCGGTCTCAGTGTAACGGATGGGGCCGGGAAGAAGGTCTACTTGCTCGCGCACCCCGGGTCCTGAATTCAAGGACGGCGCGCGTAGAGCAGGAACTCCTGGTTGCCCTCCGCGCCGGTGATGGGCGACGGAATGGTCTCGACCACCTCCCAGCGCAGCGACCGGACACAATCCGCCACTTTGCCGATGGCAAGTTTGTGCGCCTCGGGATCGCGGACAATGCCTCCCTTGCCCACGTGCTCGCGCCCGGCCTCGAACTGCGGCTTGACCAGGATCACGGCTTCCGCAAGGCTGGGAGCCGCTTCAATCACCGGCTCGAGCAGCAGCGTGGCGGAGATGAACGATACGTCCATAACCAGGAAGGTCAGTTCGGGAATCCCCTCCCCGGTGGCCAGTGCACCGGTCTCAAGAAAGCGGGCGTTGGCGCGCTCCAGCAGGCGCACGCGGGGGTCGTTGCGCAGCTTCATGGCGATCTGGCCGAAGCCGGTATCGACAGCGGTCACGTGCGCGGCGCCGTGCTGAAGGAGGCAATCGGTAAATCCCCCTGTGGAGGCGCCCACGTCGAGGCAGGCCCTGCCGCTCACGGCTATCTGCCAATGATTTAGCGCCTCCGCCAGCTTGAGTCCGCCGCGGCTCACGTAGGGCTGGTCCTCGCCCAGCAACCGGATCGGGGAATCCTGTTGCACCGACGTGCCCGGCTTATCGACTTTTTGCTCCCGGACAAGAACCCGGCCGGCAAGGATGAGCGCACGAGCCCGCTCGCGGCTGGGAACAAGACCCCGCTCGACGAGCAGAAGATCCACACGTACTTTTGCAGCACCCGTCATCCATTCCTGCCGATCATGGACAGCGACTGCGCTTTGACCGGCCCAGGCGTCTTCCTCTTGGGGATGCCGTGTTGATGGCAATCCGTACACTTTACCCAATGGATGTTGTGCGGGCTGACCACACCTGCTTCGGAGGCGCTGGGGAAGTCGTCCGAGGGAATGATCCGATCGCAGATCGCTGCAAGCGTCCGGGCCTGGCCTTCGCTCAGGAAATCCCAGTTTCCCTGCTTGCGAGCGGTGCAGCCGATGGCGAAGGCTGCGCCTCCGATGGCGCCAACAGCCACGAATTGCCGCCGCGTCAGACGACCGGCTTTCTCGCTCGATTGCATCGGCAACCACCCCGCAGCGGGCTCAGCCCTTGAAGACGCTCCTCGAAAGCATGGCTCGTGCATTCCGATGAACGCCGCATCCGGTTCATGCTCGGTGCGTCAAGCCGGCTTAGTCTGTGCCGCAAATCACTTTGGGAAATCCTTCGATGGCGGGCCTGGTCGCTTCTTGGAACAGGCCTGGGACGGTTCCTTTTCATGCCGCGCGCATCGCAGCGGCCAACAGCCAAAAGGGTCATTCCCCTGCTAGGAATGACCTCTTTGCTCTTTCGCAGCCGGCCGCTTCTGTGAGTGCGTTACGGCAACGTATGGCAAGCAGCGAGGCTTGATCTGGCTGTGACGCCCGGCAGATAGCAGGGCTGGCCAAAGCCGGGCGTGCGGCTGACGCTGTTATTGTTGCCGCCCGAACCGGTCTGGGTAGTCACACGCACATCCACGATGTTGCCTTCGACCAGGATCGTGGTATCCACGATGTCCAGATCGGTGCGGAGGATGGTGAGGTAAGGGCTGTCCGGCGCGGCCACGTAGACCTTGCCATAACTCGAGTTCTGTGTGGAGACCACGGTGCGTGGGTGGCCGTTGACGGGCAATGTCTTTTCCACAGTGTGGCTGCTCAGGGTTACGATGGTCGCGGTCTGGTCGGTCTGATTGGCCGTGTAAGCGCGGCTGCCGTCGGCCAGTACGGTCACGCTGGCGGGATTGTTGCCCACCGGAATCGTAAACGTGGTGCCGAAGGTCGAGCTGTCGTTCCCGTACTCATCCAGGCTCACATCGATGACGCTGATCGTTCCGCCGTCATAGTCGGCCACGACCAGTTGGCTGGTAGCGACGTTGTACTCGGCATACACCGGGCCGGCGGTCGTGGTCATGCCGCTGGTTCCGTTGGGGGGTGTAATGCCCGTTGCGGCTACAGCGGTGGTCGAAAGCGGCAGGCTGGGGTGGCAGGTCACCGGCTGGCCGTTCTGGTTGACCAGCCCCGTGCAAGAGTCCAGCGTGTTGTTCTGGCTGTTGATCACCGTAATGGTGTCGTCTCCCCGGTTGAGCACAAAGAATCGCCTGTTGTCTGCGCTCTGCACGGCGTACACGGGGCACTTGCCCACCGGAATGCGGGCTGAAACCGTGTAGGTGGAGGTCTCGATCGCGTCCGCCTCGCCGATGGGGCCCGTCCTGGGCGAATTGTTGCATTCCACGCCAGTGGGATTGGCAATGTTCTGGCTGATAGCGTAGTTATGCTGGCCGAGAACGCCCGGGCCTATGATCGTCACAGGCGTGGGCGCCACCGGAACGGCCAGCTTGAAAGCCTGAGGGCTCCCGAGAAAAACATCGGCGAGGTTCCCATAGAGATCGGCGGCCCATAGTCCGGTCGATGGCGAGAACAAGTTCACTGGCCGTGCTGTGGAAGGCAGCGTGGTGTACGTCACCTGCTTGGCCTGCAGAGTGGTAGAAATAGGGAAATTGGTCAAGGTGCCGTCGCTGTTGACGGTGTAGCCCGTGCCGCCGGGTTCGTCGATGGTAAAGGTAGTCGGGCCAGGACCGATGGGCGCTTCGGCCAGCACCGTGTCGCCGGAGTAGTCGATGATCGTGGCAATGCCGGGTGTTGTGGTCGAAGGGGCCGAAACTACCACCGCATAGGACGGTACCTGTGCGGCTGGCCCGCTTGAGTTGACGGGGGTAACCACCGGCCGGTATGCGCTGCCGCAACCGGCAACCAGGGCTACTGCCGCAAGGACCGCGCCCGCCTGAACCAACCGCGCGCGCGTCTGGCCTGCATTCATGGGAAAAAGCCTCATTCAGTTGTTTCCTGCTTACTACGTGATTGTAAATCAGGCCGCCGGAGGTTAGACGCGACTGTAGGGAGGAACGGTATCGACGCGGGCAAGCCCGCGGCAATCCGGTCGCGGCTTCGAGCCCGACGGTCAGGGCTCAGTGCCCGGCAACTTCGCCGACGACTTCAAGGACCGCGCTGTCGGCCGTGCTCCAGGCAGGGTCGCCCTCGTGGGTCAACTGGCGTTTGGCCTCGTCCCAGTGCAGCCGGGTGATGGAACCCGCTCCCTTCTCGTAGGCATAGGTCTTGCCGTCATCGGAGAAGAGCGTGAAGCTCGCGTCCTGGCCGGGGTAGACGCGGACCCGCTCAATGGCCTGCGCCTGATGGGTGCTCTCGACCGGCGCTCCCAGAGGAACGATCGAACCTGCCCGCACAAACAGCGGCAGCGTATCGATCGGCGCGGCCACCGTGATCGTCTGGCCGCCTTTCACGCGCTGCTGGGTCCAATAGTTGTACCATTCGGCCCCGGCCGGCAGATAAACCTCCCGGCTGGTCGCGCCCTGTTCCGTGACCGGCGCCACAAGAAAGGCCGGACCGAACATGTACTCGTCGCGCAGGTCCGCCACCTTCGGGTCGTCGGGGAAGTCCAGCGGCAAGGCACGCAGAAAAGGCGCTCCGGTAAGCCAGGTTCGATAGCCGAGCGAATAGATGTAGGGCATCAGTTGGTAGCGCAGGCGCAGGTACTTTTCCAGAATCGGCTCGGCCTGGCTGCCGTAGGACCAGACTTCGTTGGCAACCCGGCTGCCGTGGGCGCGAAAGATGGGCAGGAACGCGGCGTACTGGAACCAGCGTGTGTAGAGCTCCGGGTAGTCGTCGTAACCGCCCACGTTGGCGCGGGCGTCCGATGGATCAAGCAGCGGCGGACGAACCGGATGGTGTTCCGCGGGCAGATACTGCCAGCCGCCGGTATCGTTGGACCAGTAGGTCAGCCCCGAGGCGGCGAAATCCAGGCCGGTGGGAATCTGCCTTCGCAGCGTGTCCCAGGTGGGATAAATGTCCGAAGACCAGAAGATGGCGCCGTTGCGCTGCGCGCCCAGATAGGCGTCGCGGGAGAGAATCAGCGCGCGCCGCCCCGGCTCGTCCTTGCGGAAGCCGTCGTAAAGCGCCGCGGTGTGGAAGAGCGGATAGACGTTGAAAAACTGCGTGCCGGGGCCAATGTGGAAGTAGGCGCCGTTGGGGGGCAGGTCGGGCTCGGTCTCGTCGGCCCAAAGAGAGTCGAAACCCTTACTGAGAATGTTGTCGTGGATCGTCTTCCAGTACCACTGGGCTGCCTCGGGATTGGTGGTGTCGATGTCCGACCCGGCGCGGTCGTACGGCAGCCCGTCGATGGGCGTGCCGTCAGCCAGGTGGATCAGCCAGCCCTTCTGGCGCAGTTCGGCGTAGTAGCGGTCTTCGGGCACAAAACGCGGCCAGACGCTGATCATGGTCTCAAAGCCCATCGCGTGGAGCTGCTTGTTCATCGCCGCCGGATCGGGCCAGAACCTGGGATCCAGGTCCATCTGGCCCATCCTGGTGTAATAGAACCAGTCCACCACCATCACGTCGGCCGGCAGATGGCGGTCGCGGTAACCCTGGGCTACGTCCAGCACCTCCTTTTGGCTCGCGTAGCGCTGCTTGCACTGGATGTAGCCATAGGCGGCCTTGGGCAACAGCGGCGTGGGGCCGGTGAGCAGCCGGTAGCCGGCGTATATCTCGTCCGCAGTCGCGCCCGCGATCACGAAGAACGAAACCCGGTCGCCCACCTGCGAGGTCCAGCGGGTCTGATCGTTGAAGCCGGGCTCGATGGTGGTCTTCGAGGGGTTATCCCACACCAGGCCGTAGCCTTTGTTGGTTACGAGGAACGGCACGCAGACGCTGGGGGCGGCCGGAGCCGTGTAATCCTGCCAGCAACGGACCGGATGCCCGCGATGGTCGAGAAATCCTTCCTGGTTCTCGCCCAGCCCGTAGTAGTGCTCATCGCCGGGCGAGGCGAATGTCGCGCCCACCACGTAGAACTCCGGGTCCGTGGGACGGCGGTCGCGGGCCACGTCTGCCGTGCCGTCCTTGTGATTGGGCGTCGACTGCGACCAGCCCGTGAGTTCCAGCAGCTTTTTGCCCTCGGGCGTGCGCAGCGTAATGTGCGCGTCGGGCACGGAGCCGTTGAAGTACTTGCCGATGTCGATCTGAGACTGAAGTGGCGGATGGTCGGGAGGAAGGTCGCGGTCCACGGTGGCCACGATCCGCGCCGACTGGTAAACATCGGCCTTGGCAGTCTCGGTTGCGCTCCAGCCTGAGGCCGCGGGCGATGCCACAATACCGTAGCCGGGCCCGGCCAACGCCGGCTCGCGCTTCAGGCTCAGCGTCACGCGCAGAATGTTCTCGGCATAGGGCTCCAGCACAATCGTCTCGCCCTTGCGGTCGAGTTCGAGGCGCTGGCCGGGGTTCTGCGCCAGCGAGCAAGCGGCTGTGAAGGCGATTCCGGCAAACACGGCAAGAACGGCTGGAAACTTTTGCATGGAAGACTCCGTAGGTGTCGCAAGCGCCTGAGAAAGCGCCGCGCAGTCGAGTGTAAACCGATTCACTGGAGCTGTCCCGCGGAAATGAAAGACGCAGCTTCCAGACGTTGCGGCCAGACGATACGATGAAGCGTGGCTCAAATGAACCGGTTGTTGCAATCGAAGCTAGTCTGGCAATCGAAACTGGTGCTGCTTGTCGTCCTGCCCTTTGCGGCCGCTGGCGTGGTGCTCCAAACTCACTGGTGGGCGGTAAACGCGGCTCCGGTGGCCATCTGGACAGTGGGCTTGAGCCTGCTTCTCGGCCTGGTGGTCGTGAAGCTGCGCGCCGCCACGCCGGCAGGGGCGGCGACCGGTGCGGCCATCACTGCCAGCCTCATGTTTTCAACGGTCACTTTCCCCTATCAGCCCTGGCACACAGCCCTGGCGCCGGTGCTGGCGGTCTCCCTGCTCGCCTGCATCGCCACCCGGCTGGGCCGGGAACAGAAAGAGCGGCTGGGCACGGCGGAGAAACGGCAAGGCAGGACAGCGTCTCAGGTAGCCGCTAATCTGGGCGTGGCCGCGCTCGTCTCCGATGAGCTGGCGCAGTCCTGGCTGACCAATTCCCACTGGTTCCCCCGCGCCACTCTCGCGCCGATGCCCCTGTTTGCCGTGGGGCTGGCGGCGCTGGCTGAAGCCGCCGCGGACACGGTTTCGTCCGAAATAGGGCAGGTTATCGGTGGCCGGCCGCGCATGATCACCACCCTGCGTCAGGTCGAGCCCGGTACAGACGGCGCCATCAGCCTGGCCGGCACCCTGGCCGGGGTGGTTGCGGCGGGAATTGTTGCAGCCCTCGGAACCGTGGCCCTGCGCGGCGACTTTGCGATGTTCTGGATCGGTTGCGGCGGCGGCGTCTTCGGCGTCGTCTTCGACAGCCTGCTGGGCGCCACCCTGGAACGCCGCGGCTGGCTCAACAACGACGCGGTCAACTTCCTGTCCACCGCCAGCGCGGCGGTGTTCGCGCTGGGACTGCTGGCGATTCTCCCTCATCCCGGAGTGGTGTGATTTCGCGGCTTCCCACCCTTGTATGTTGCGAGATGAGGCGTGAGGATAGGTTCACGCTTTGGCGGAGAGGCCGTTCCCACCCGAGGCCAACGCAGCGTTGAGCCTGAGCGAAGAT
>Ga0182014_10007106_pt1 | contig 11807 bp, 12 predicted proteins | sample 612S2DmetaG_FD_120489 | JGI IMG/M metagenome (GOLD analysis project Ga0182014, IMG submission 120489) | Permafrost microbial communities from Stordalen Mire, Sweden - 612S2D metaG | ecosystem: Environmental > Terrestrial > Soil > Wetlands > Permafrost | place: Sweden: Stordalen | collected... | reverse complement strand
GGAGCCGGCGTGCCACCAGAGACCGCTCCTGGTGCGCCTCCAGCCCCGGACCGCCCAGGTAGACGTTGGCGCGGAAGCGTCGGTGATCGACGGGAGCCCCCATCTCGCGGGAGAGCGCGGCGGTGGTGCCCAGATGCACCAGCAGCAGCGGGAAGCCGTCGAAGGCCCCATTGGGCACTTCGCGGAGCTCCAGCGCCGCCCCGCACGCGCGGAGCAGGCTCCTGCCGACCGAGACGTGGTCCCAGGGGACCGCATCCAGCTCGGGACCGGCCACCTGAACGCCCTGCCCCGAGAGCGAGGCCCGGAACCTTAGCAACGATGGCACCTTGCGGGCGCTGATCGGCTTCCCTGAGCTCGGCCGCCCAATCTCGAAGGCCGCCAGCCGACGGTCGCCGGGCAGCCCCCACTCTCCGAGCTCCGCGGACCTGACCCGCTCCCCCGCCATCGACTTCACCGGATATCGCCACAGCTCGGTGACCTCCATTCGAGACAAGGCTAGCGGGCCCGAGAGCCGTTTCCGGCCGCGGCTACAATCGCTCGGTGACCGCTGGAGTTCTCGCCACCCGCGACGCCATCGAGGAGATCCGGGCCTGGAAGGAGCGCGATGCCCGGCCCGAGGCCGTCTTCAGGATCGACGTGCGGCTCGGTGGCTGCCGCGGCTTCAAGCTCTTCTTCGATCTGGAGGAGAAGGTGCAGGGCGACGAAGTTCTCACGGACTTCGACGGGGTCACGGTGGTGGTCCAGGAGGACGGCCTCCCCCTCATCGATGGGTCGGTGCTCGACTTCGAGGACAGCTACCGCGGCTGCGGCTTCAGGCTGGTTAATCCCAACGCCCGCGACGCCTGCGGATGTGGAACATCCTTCATGGCCGACTACCCGGAAGGCGCGCCCGGCACGACGGACGGGGGCGATGACCGGATCCTGGCCGGGGCCGAGTTCTTCGAAGGCGAGTCTGGGGCAGCTCGCTAGGAGCGCTCGCCCACCCCGGGCAGATGCCGGGAGACGGATCGCCAGGCGCGGAGCCCCCTCTCCCTGATCTCCCGGCCTGGCCCGGGCGCGAAGAGGACGCCCACGATCAACCCCAGTACCACCCCCCGGCGGAACCCGTGCAGGTAGCGGCGGACCGGCGTCACTATCTCCTCGTCGACGGCATCCGCGAAGGCCTTGATCCGCTCTTGGGGTGTGCGCTCGTCGACGTCCATCAGTTGGACCCGCCGAAGCCCATCGGACCAGAGTCGGCGAAGGGGACGCTGACGCCAGGCACCGGCGGCTCGGTCCCGCCGCGACCGACCAGCTCCGCGAACCGGTCGGCAACCCCCTGGGCCACCGGCTGCACCGCCCGCGCCACGTCAGCGGCAGCTTGGGCGGCCCGGTCAAGAGCGGGGTGGGCCACCTGCCAGCCCTGCTGGGCCCGATCGGCCATCCCCTGCGCTTGATCCTTGGTCTTGGTGACGGTGCGGGCAATGAGATCACGGGTCTCCTTGCCGGCCCGGGGAGCGGTCAGGACTCCGATCGTCACGCCGAGGACGAATCCGTCTCTGAATCCTCTGATGTAGCCCATCTGGGCATCCCTCCCTGAGCGGTTGCCGTCCCGTGTATAAAAGCACGACCGCGGAGCGAATGAACTCCCGGATCGGAATTGGCCCCAGCTCGCCCCCGGGGTCAGACAGTCGGAGGTGGGATCAGGGGATGGGGCGGCGGCGGTCGTCAGTCTCGACCACCCCGGTGCCGTGGGAGCAGACGCGGTCGGCCCAGCCCAGGTAGTTCTGGACGATCCGGACCGCCGAGGGCACCATGGACCGGCGCCTGGCCTCCGCGGTGTCAGCATGGACCGAGAGGGCGGCGTGAACCGCGTCCACATGGCGGCAGAACTCGTCACGATCGATCCGGGCCTCACTCAGCGGGGTCCAGAGTTCCTGAGGGAAACCCAGCGCGCGCATGGCGCGCTGGGCATCTCTCACATCGAAAAGGCAGGTCTTCCGCCGGCCGTCATGAAGGAAGCCACACTGCCAGGGGTCGTAGAGCGAATTGCGCGCGGCAGGTAGGTCCGGGTGAAGCCGACGAAACGGGCGCTGGACCGGCGGCTTACCGACGGCCTGCGCAGTCATCACGCGACGCGGACGCGCCCCGCCCGAGGACCCCTAGTGCTGGCCTCGATCTCGAACTCCACCTGTGAGCCCCTGGTCAGCGACTCGAAGGCCCCGCCTTCAACGCTGGAGCGGTGGAAGAAGTACTCAACCCCGTCCTCAGCGGCCAAGAACCCGAATCCACGCTCGTTGATCGACTTGATTGTTCCGATCGGCATCTGCAATCTCCCGTGCCGCTGCGCGGCCCTCCTCGCGAGCCCTATCGATCGGCCGGCTCGCGAGGGTAGCGGCGGCGAACGGCCCTTCGCAGGCGGCGAAGGACACTCTCAGGGTATCACAGGACGCTGATCGGAGCCCACTTGCTCGATCTCCCAGGCGCGCGACCCGGCTCTCCGTATCGACCAGGGCCAGTGGGGCCAGCCCCGAGGAGAGCGCGGGACCTGGAGGCAGGGGCCCGTTTCGGCAAGAGGGCCTCGGACCGGGTGCCGCGGGGCCGGCCCGGCCCTGCTCCCCCGAGCGTGTCCGCGGAGACCAAGGCCGAGCCCCACCGAGTCACTGGGGAAGCGATGGACCGGTCCGCGGCCCGAAGCCGGTACGGACCGGCGAGGTCGCCATCAGGGCCTGAACTGCCGATACCAGGGACCGGAAGCTGGGGATCCGGATCATGGCCGCCACCGTGGCCGCTCCACAGCCAGAGCCTCGAGCAAGGCGTGATCCCAAAGACCGGGGAGATGCTGAACCGCACTGGGGTGGCGCTGGCCGACATCCCCACGTTGCGGGCCAGCCAGGCCTTCGCCAGCCGGGCGAGCCAGCCAGGGTTGGGGGAGGTGAGCCGACTGGAGATCCGGTCCCGCCCGCCCCGGCGGCTGCCCCGCCAGAAGTCACCCAGTTGGGATCGCTGGCGGCTGGGCCATCGGCCCCCTCTTGGAGGGCCGTCGGGCCGAGGACAGGACCGCCGGGCTGGAGTCGATCTGCGCGGAGGGCGACATGGCCATAGACGTGTTCTTGGACCGGCTCCGCTATCGGGCTGATCCTCCGTCTGGAGATCCGCCGCCCCCAGTTCGGGCGGCCACCGCCGCCAGAAGGAACGCGAGCAGCCCCAGGACCATCGCCAGGGCCTGGAGGGTTAGGTGGTCTGCACCCTCTGTCCACGAGATGGCCACAGCCGCCACGAAGAGCAGGCCAGCACCGAGCGCCATGGGGAGGCGCAGGCGAGAGGGCCGAGCTGGCACCCGCCTAGACTACCGAGAGTCAGTCTCCGGGTTCATGGGTGCCACCAATCCAGGTTGGTAGACTGCCCTCCCCGGCCCGGCCGAGGTAGCTCAGTTGGTAGAGCACGGGTCTGAAAAACCCGGTGTCGGCGGTTCGATCCCGCCCCTCGGCACCGGATTCCTGATCTCAGACCGAGATCAGCGCAGGCGGGCAGCACTCTCCGCGTCGGCGCGACGGTGAGCACCGGCCGCCCAGCTTCCCAGCAGGGTACCGCCCTGACCTCGCCAGACGTAACGGCCCACTGGTACTCCCAAGCCGCGGCGCCCCGATCCCGGCTCCTCGCCACAGAGCCGGCTAATCCGTCTCTCTCAAGACGATCTGTGGCGTCATCCGGAACCATGAAGGCCAGAGGCAGGCGCGCTCAGCGATCGGCCAGGTGATGAGACCGCAGCAGCGTCTCCGCGGCGAAGACCACGACAAAGGATGAGAGGGCGGCACCGCCAACCAGCGACGCAAGCTGAAATGGCCTAGCAGCGGAGGGGTCGCTGCCAACAGCCCACCAGAGGTAGTCGCGAAAGGCAAGTGCGGTGATGGCCAAAATGCAGGCAGCCACACTGGCATCGATCGCTCTCCGCTGCACGCCGTTCAGCGCGGAGGTTCTCCGCGCCACACCCAGGTACGAGCCGGCGACGACGAGGAAGGCAAACATTCCGCAGAATCCGAGGCCCATGGCCATCAGCGTCACCGACATGGCGTACCCTTCGCGAATCCCCTGGAAGGCAAAGACGGCGACGCCAAACACCGCACTAACGAAGGCAGCGGCCAGTAGCGGGTGGCGGCGCACCTCGTTCATCACGTTCCGATCGATCCAGGCGAGCGCGGTAAGCCCAGGACCGCGGAGCGGGCCAAGCAAATGGCTCTCCCGACTGGCGACCGAGACCAAGTCAGCGAGCCAGTCCGCTGCCTGCCCGCTGTCCGGAGACTGGGGACGGCGGAGTTGTGGAACGCGAACGAGATCCGCGATGACCCTGGCGGTCACGAGGGTGCAGAGGACGAGGACTGCGATGAGTAAGCCGGTGGCTCCGTCCGTCCACCTCGGTCGATCCGCTCCCAGGGCAAGAGCTATCCAAGCACTCAGCACCTCCACCACGATGGCTCCCACGGCGACGCGACATCCACGGAGGATCGAAACGACCCGGTCGATCGGAAGTGGCTCTGAGCGGCGCGAGAGTGAGACCTCTACCAGAAGCCCCACCGCAACCAGGGGAACAAAGAACATCGTGAACGAGAACACGGTGTCGTACGGGTCGTTGAACCAAGGAGCGTGGACGTAGATCGGCTTGATCAACTTCGTGGCCGTGAACACAACGAAGATGGCTGACGCCACCAAGGTGCCAAAGGCCGCTCGCCGGATCAGCAGCCGTCTCGGGTCATCCACCGGCAGGTATCGCCGCTGCGCTTGCTCGCCCACGCCCGCATTATCACCGGTCCAGGCAGCCGGTCGAGGGGGCTCCGCCCGACCGGCGGGTTGCTGCGACCAGCCGTCCCCGACGCGGATGGAAACCTGCCAGGGGCCCTGTCTCATACCGCCGAGACCAGCTGGCCGGGGAGCAAGTGCCTGGCGCAGGCTGGCTCGCCCGGTGACGGAAAATAGCGCTTCCACTCTCACGGGGCCGCGTGCGCGACCGTAAGTGCAGGTGCTCTGGCCCGGCAGTTGCACACCTGATCCGCGGTCCCAAGCGAATTCCCGCAGACGGCCCCGCGAGCCGAGTGTGGGTCGCAAATGGTCACCGCATCCGCACCAGCCAGCAACCACCGAACCCGGGCGCGACGGGGCTGACCTTCGAGAAGGGAGCGATTAGCAGTGGTGTGAAACTGCGGGTCCGAGGTGGGATCTGACCGGTAGGCGGGGGAGGGTTGGCGGAGCGAGGGTGCTGGAGAGTCTTGGATCCGTGGCAGTACCCCTCGCCAGGTGACGATGTTGCGCGTGATCAGCCCCGAGGAGCTGATCCCAGCCGGCCACCCGATCCGAAGGAGCAAGCCGTTGGCGGCGGCGGCACGGCGCGATTGGAGCCTGCGTTCGGGGCCGTGTGCGCCCAGATCAGCCCCCCTCGATCCCTGCAGCGCGCCTGCCCAAGTGCTGCCTTCTGATGGCGCGGTACCCGATTCGGAGCGAACGGCAAGTCTGTGGGTGTCTCCGCTGCGACCTGCTATTCGAGCGGTTCCTGGACCTCAATGTGGAGGCCGCGTCAATCTCGCGCCCACTTCGCGTCGCCAGCCCCACTTGCGACGCGAATGTCGACGCCAGAGCCACGCACCCTCTCGCACCAGGCGGTCCGCCGCGGTCATGTGCGGGACTGCCACGGCTACCGCCGCTGATGGGCAGCTCAGACCCCGCCGGCGCCCCGTCCCGGAAGCGTCCTGATCTTGGGCGTGGCGACACGGGATCAGGTGGGCATCAGGACCGGCTGAGACCTCGGTCACCATCGTCACGGGGGTTCTGAGCCCTCGTCACCTCACGCCACCACCGCGCAGCGCGCCGGAACTGCGGCCATCAGCCGGCCACGGCCCTCAGGATGTCGGCGTCCAGTCCCGGGAACTGGCTGAGGTACTCCGTCCGCTCGCGGCGAAGCCTCTCCACGATGGCGCGATGCTCGGCCTCCCTGTTCTGATTCCGGTAGAGCTTCCGGGGCTGAAGGATCTCGGGATCATCGATTCCGGGTAACGCCGTGGCTACCTCGTAGCCGAAGTCGGGGTCCCGCTCCCAGCTGATGCTCCCCTCGGCGACCGCCTTCACCACCGCCGACGAGTGGGAGATGCGAATCTTCTTGGCCCGGGGGTCATCGGCGCCGCCACCGACCCAGCCCGTGTTGAGCAGGAACACCTCGAAGTTTCCCTGGGCGCGAAGCTCCCTGAACCGGTTGCCTTGCTGGGCGTGGAGCAGCGGGAAGAAGGGATTGGTGCCGGGGACCCGCAGCGACTTGCCGGCCTCCTCCGCGCCGCCGGCGGCGGTGCCCTTGGTCTCCCCGAGCATGAAGTAGGCGGCCGCCTGCTCCACCGACAGCCTCGCCACCGCGGGGATGATGGCGTCATTGCGGTTGAGGATCAGCAGCGCCGAGACCGGCTCAATCTCACGGGCGTCCCGGGACCAGCCCAGCGCCTTCATCGGGAACACGGCACGGCCATTCTGGGTGTAGCTTTCGTCGAAGAAGTCGACCGGTCCACCGACCTCCTTCTGGGAGACGTTCTCAAGGTAGGCGATCGGGGAGGTGACGGCACCGTAGATGGTCGGCTCGTCCTCGGCACTGAGCGCGTAGGTCTTGGCGAAGCAGCCATTCTCTGAGCCGTATACCTTGCCGCCCGGGAGCAAGGCCACAAAGTCATCCTGGACCGGCTTGCTTTCGTTCTGGCGGGTGAAGGTCGTGGTGGTCTTGCCGGTGCCGGAGAGGCCCACGATCAGTAAGGTCCGCTCCCCCCTCGCGGTGGGAATCACCTTGCAGCCCGCGTGGAGCGCCAGTCCTCCGCGGTCGTAGACGAGCTGGTTCCACATCCGCAGCAGCCCCTTCTTGCACTCACCGAAGTAGTCGGAGTTGAGGACTCTGGTGACCCCTGCTTCCAGGTCGACCGCGATCAGCCGCTCGTCGGGGTACCCGGGCGCGGCTAGCTTGGGGGTGTAGATGACAGTCAACTGCGGTCGGGAGTGCCCACCGCTATTAGCATCCTTGAAGAGCAGGTGGTCCTGCATCCCGGCCAGGTTGGCCGTCGCCTCCTCGATCACCACCCGGGCGGGGGAGCGGAACTCGGGGTCGTTGTTCACGTAACCATCAACCACGATCACGTTCTGCTCGCGGAGGTAGTCCGCCTGCAGCCGCGCGATCCGCCTTCCCTCCGCAGTCGAGATGGTCTGGCTGGATGTGATCCCCGGTGTGTCGGTGATGATGTAGGTGGAGCCAGCGCTGCGGGCCAGCACCTTGGTCTGGACGTTGTAGTTGCCGTAGGCGGTGAGCCGCGCGGTCGGCATCGCCGCCGTCAGCGCGCGGAGCTCTTCCTGGGAGGGGTTGAAACGGGTGCGCCGTGCGGCGGGCAACCAGGGTTCCGCTGCTTTGTTCATGAATACCTCTTTCCCTCCCTTCGAGTGACCGAACGTGGAGAGGCTAGTGCCTGGACTTCAGGATGAGGCTCCACTGCCAATCGGCAGACGCACACCTTCTCCGGCAACGGAACCTGAGGATAGCGTGGCCCCGGTCGGAAAGCAACCAGCCACCCCGCTGACGCAGGTCTATGTCATCGGGTTGGCGGTGGCGAGTCCGAGCGCTGCCACCCTCCGCCCGCCATGCCACCTCACCGGAACGACCTTCGATCTGTCTCATAGAGGCTGACAGCTGCCGTCATGAGATGTCGGCACCGTCAGCCTCCACCACATCTGCCTCCTCATCCAATCCGTCCAACCATGTGGTCAGCTGCTCGCAACCGATCGCCAGGGACTGGCGGCGCGGAGGCGGCGGAAACGAAGCAGACCTCGACGACGGCACCCGATCAGCCCCTGCCGATACTCCCCATGTGCAGGACTTGGGACAGGTCACTCCAGCGCCCGGTCCTGCGGCCCGAGTCCCCAGGCCCCTCCATCCTTACTAGCCCAGGTACTGCTCGATCATGGGGGCCACGATGCCAACGATCTGCTCCGGGCTGGCCTTGGCAAGTGGAGCGACCCGGATCACGTGACGCAGCATGGCGATGCCGACCAGTTGCGCCGCTACCAAGGATGCCCGGAAGGATGCGTCAGGGCGCACGGTCAGCCTTCGGACGAACCCCAGCAGCTCCGCGGCCACGAATTCCCGTAGCACGAGCGCGGCCCTCTCGTTGGAGACAGCAGAGCGGACCAGTGCCAGGATCGCATTGCGGCTGTTGTCACTGTCCACGACCTGAAGGTAGCCTCGCACCAGTGCCTCGGCCGCCTCGTGCAGGGGGAGGTCACCCACCTCTCCAAGCAGCTCGGACAGTCCGCTCGGCAGTCCGGTCGCCGCCGCAAACAGGGCTTCTTTGGTCCCGAAGTAGTGGATCAGCAGGGCCGGATCAACCTGCGCTGCAGTGGCGATGCTGCGCAACGAGGTCGCCTCATAGCCGCGAGTCGCAAACTGCCGCAGTGCGGCGGCCAAGATGTCGTCGTGGGTGTTTGGATTCCCCGGGCGGCGTCCTGTCCGGCTCACACTGCCGCCGGCTCCGAGACGATGGCCACGAACGCCTCCTCAAGGTTGGCCCGTACGCTCGCGACGGTTGCGCCAAGGCCGGCGCGCGCGAGCATGGCGCCGATGGCCTCCACCTGCCCAGCCGCCCGCAGCGCCTCCCCCCGCACCTGAACCGCGAAGCCCTCGGCCTCCAGCGTGGAGAAGGCCCGGCTCCAGTCGGCGCAGTGGATCTCGGCCACTTTGCGCCCACCGATGATCTCCGTCGCGGTGCCGGTGGCCACGGCCCTGCCGTCCACCATCACGATCAAGCGGTCACACTCCTCCGCTTCCTCCATGTTGTGGGTGGTCACCAGCACTCCGGCACCACGCTCGGCGGCCTGCCTGATCTCCTCCCACAGCCGGGCCCGGCCGAGCGGCCCCACGCCCGAGGTCGGCTCATCGAGCACCAGAAGCTCTGGCCGGTGGGACAGCGCTACCGCGAAGGCGACCTGACGCTGGGCCCCGAGGGGCAGCGCCCCGACCAGCTCGTGCTTCCAAGCGGCGATGCCGGAAGGCATCGCCGTCGCCACGTTGCGGAAAGCCCCCGCGGTGAAGCTCCAGTTCTCCGCCACGGTGAGGTCGACGTAGAGACCGAGCGTCTGGGGCACGTAGCCCACGCGCCGGCGGGTCGAGACGGAGGGCGCGGCCCCGAAGAGCCGGACAGTGCCGCCGCTCGGCTGCAGGAGCCCAAGCAGGAGGCGGATCAGGGTTGTCTTGCCGGCGCCGTTGGCCCCCAGGAGGCCGACAACCTCGCTCCGGGCGATCACCAGGTCCATGACATCGACGGCCAAGAATGCACCGAAGCGCTTGGAGGTCCGGCGGGCCTCGGCGAGAGCGTCCACCATGGCTACCGGCGGGACTCACCGGCCAGCGCGGCGACGACCACCGCGTCTTCGAAGTCGGGGTCGACCGTCTCGACTCCGCCGGGAAGGACCCCGGTGGGAGCCCAGACTCGCCATTCGATGCCTCGCCGCCACGACAGCGGGGTGGGCCGGGAGGCACCGCGCGCCGCGCCGAGAGCACCGGGGACGTTGCGCAGGATGGCGTCGGGAGAACCGCTGGCCAGCGCCTCTCCCGCCTCGAGCAGCACCACCGATGTGGCGCGGGCCGCCTCGTTGACATAGGTGGTGGCGACCGCGACGGCGGTTCCCTCGGCGGCCGCTCTGGAGATCAGCCGCCACAGCTCGGCCCGGCTCACCGGATCGACGCCTGTGGTCGGCTCGTCCAGGACCAACAGCGCAGGTGAGTGCAAGAGGGCGATCCCGACCGCCAGCTTGCGCTGCATACCGCCCGAGAGCTGGCCCCCCAGGCGCTTGCGCGCCTCGGCCAACCCGGTCCGTTCGAGGATCTCGCCCCCCCTCTCGCGGCGCTCAGCGGCTGAGAGCCGGTAGGCGTCAGCGGAGAACTCCAGGTTCTCCTCCACGGTCAGATCCACATAGATTCCAGCCGTGGCGGGCACGAACCCGATCCGGCCCTTGGAGGGCCGCCTCACCACCCCGGCCTCCGGTTGCACAAGCCCGACGAGCACCTTCAGACACGTGGACTTGCCCGCTCCGTCTCCCCCCACCACCACCGTGACGCGAGCAGGGTCAACGGGCACCGTCACCCCGGCTAGAGCAACCCGCTGGCCGAAGCGCACATGGACGGCATCCAAGCCCCACCTCATGAGGCGACGGACTCCGGCGAGCTTTCCCGAAGCTCTGTCCTTCGGCTGCTGGGAGCCAGGTCACGGCGGAACCGGGTGACCGCCAGGCCGAGTACGACGACAGCGAGCAATGCCAGGACCCCGAGCGGTCCCCAGAGGGCGGAGATCGGGGTGGCCTTGAGCATCACGCCCCTGCTGATCTCGATGAAGTACGTCAGGGGAAGCAGGAAGGAAATCCACTGCACTCCCGCCGCCATGGAGGTGACCGGAAAGATCAGCCCCGACAGGAGCACCTGGGGCAGGACGACCATGAACGCGAGCTGGATGGCTTGGCCCTGGTTCTGTGATACGGTCGAGATCAGGACCCCCATGCCCAAGGTCACCAGGAGAAAGAGGGCGGCACCGAGGGCGAAGGTGGCGACATTCCCCCGGAAAGGTACGTGGAAGACCACCATTCCCACGACAACGATGAGCACCAGGTCCGCCGCCGCGACCATCAAATAGGGGGCGATCTTTCCCGCGATCACCTCCCAGGCCCGGAACGGCATCACCGCCAGCTGCTCCAGCGTGCCAGCCTGGCGCTCTCGGACAACGCCAAGGCTCGTGATCAGAGTGCCGATGAACACCAGGATCAGGCCCGCCAGGCCGGGAACCATCACCCAGGAGGTGGTCAGCTTGGGGTCGTAGAGAATCTGCACCTCCGCCCGCCGGTTGGGCGAGGCCGCAGGTCCCGACGGCATCATCTTCGCCAGGACGTCTTCGGCGGTCTCCACGGAGAACAGCTGCGTCCCATCCATGAGTACCAGCAGGCGTCCCCAGCTAGCCACCACCGCCACCACCGCCTGGCCGTCCCGCAGACGCGAACGGGCGGTGGGAGGGCCGGCGGTGGGGTCGACGTCGACCACGTCGAAGGGGGAATGCAGCGACGAGGCGACCTGACGGGCCCCAGGGCCCACCACGACGGTCGGGATGGAGTGGACGTTGAAGCTGGCGGCGTAGCCGAACACCACCAGCATGACGACGGGCAGGGCGATCATCATCGCCACGGTCCGCCGGTCACGCCTGAGCTCGCGGAACTCCTTTGCCACCATCGCCCACATGCCACGCCCTCCCCCGCTCTACATGCGACGAACTCTACGGACGTTGACTTTCCCCGGTCAAGCCCCGCGCTGGCTCCGGACCTGGCTGGTCGGGACCCGACCGACGCACACTTCGAACTGAACCGGAGGACGAATCCGTGCATGAGGACAAGCAGCGGCGACGCCCGGGCATGCGCGTGCGCGGGAGGAGGGGGTAAGGGTCGCGCTACTGGTAGGAGTCCCTACCACAATTGGCGGCAATAGGCTAGGCGGCGGCGAACAAGGGGGTACCTCAGTAGACGGTCGGAAGTCGAGTGCGGTGGGGAAGCCGACGCGACCGAGTACTCCGCCCGCGGAGCGTTGGTGCCGGCAAGCCTACGGGCCGGTCGCCTGGTCTACCGCCGGACCGGCCCTGGGTCCGGCCACAGGGGTCAAGCGAAAGGTCACCAGCAACCCGGCACCGGCGTCGACTTGATCCGCCTCAACGCCCGGAACGGCCCGCCTCCTCCGGGGCCTTCGGCCAAATCACTAGCTGATTCGCTTGCCAGTGTATCCGATC
>Ga0182014_10007104_pt1 | contig 11808 bp, 6 predicted proteins | sample 612S2DmetaG_FD_120489 | JGI IMG/M metagenome (GOLD analysis project Ga0182014, IMG submission 120489) | Permafrost microbial communities from Stordalen Mire, Sweden - 612S2D metaG | ecosystem: Environmental > Terrestrial > Soil > Wetlands > Permafrost | place: Sweden: Stordalen | collected... | reverse complement strand
AGTGAAGACGGCGGCAGATATCTTCCGCCAAGCGCGTGCCGATCTCGACATGCCCGTCGAACCGTATGCGGTCGGGAGCGACTCGGAAAGTCGGGGGCTTGCCCACATCGTGCAGCAGTGCTCCCCAGGCGAGCGTGCGCGAACAGCCCGGCGGCAGCATTTGCAAAAGCAGCAGCGTGTGAATCCAAACGTCGCCCTCGGGGTGGTACTGTGGCGGCTGCTCCACTCCCTTCATCCTTGCCACTTCCGGCAGAACCTGTTCCAGCAGGCCGCTTTCATCCAGTAGTTCGAAGGCGCGTTTCGCACGTCCTTCGATCAGCATCTTGGTCAACTCGTCGCGGACGCGTTCTCTGCTCACCTGGTGAATCTCCCGCGCCAGCGCGTGAACGGCGGCAAAAGTTCGCGGCTCAATCTCGTATTCGAAGCGTGCCGCAAAGCGAATCGCGCGCAGCAGCCGCAGTTTATCTTCCTGGAAACGGCGGGCTGGATCGCCGATGGCGCGGACGATTCCCGCCCGCAGGTCTTCCCTTCCGCCGACGAAATCCAGCACCTTGCCGCCGTCGACAGGATCGAGCAGGAGTCCATTGATAGTGAAATCGCGCCGCTGTACGTCTTCGCGCGGGTCCTTGGAAAAGCTCACCTGGTCGGGATGCCGGCCATCGCTATAGATGCCATCGTTGCGGAAAGTGGCCACCTCGATGCAGCCCGGGTGACTTCCCTGCACGGAGCCGCGTTCACCGGTTCCCTGCCCCCCGTCATGGCACCCGGGCAGGCTGACCGGGACGAGCACGACTCCGAAACGGGCGCCCGCCTCAACCGTGCGCGCAAAGACGCGCATCACCTGCTGAGGGGTGGCATCGGTCGCAACGTCATAGTCGGCGGGCTCGCGGCCCAGCAGCAGGTCGCGCACGCATCCGCCCACCAGGTAGGACTGATGCCCGCGTTCGCGGAGGGTGCGGACGATCTCGACGGCGGCTTCTTTCATCATGGCCTTGCGATACTACCTAAAGATGATTATCAACCACGAAGAGCAAAGGCGGAATGCTCAACTAGATCGCCTATGGCCGGAGCACCAAGCTGCGTACCGATATTTCATTCGATAAGCGACGGTGCCCCACGTTCGCCAGCTTTTGGCTAACGTGGAGTAGTTTTCTGGACTGCCACGCGTATGTGCGAACCTTTGGCGCGTGCCCTGGAGCCTCACACGTTATCAGGAGTCACAACAATCGCATTTCCTCACCTTAAGAGCAATTCTCAGATTGGTGTAGCCAAACTTCCCAAGGAATTGTCATGGCGACCGGAGCGCCGAGCGCCCGTGGCCGGAGCAGCCGAGCTGCGTACCCAGCATTACATTCGACAGGCAAGCAGCTATTCGGGCGCGGAGCGGAGCCTCCGTTGTTTTTCAGCAATGGAAAGACGAAAAAAGGCGGGCTCGACTTCACTCGCCATGACACTCTGACTTTATGTCGGGACATACCACCCCGGGAAATGCCCTAGTCGCTCTTGGGCGTCTCCGCAGCCGCGGACGACACCTCCGGGAGTTCGCCGCGGACAGCATCGTCGAGCTGAATGTTATGCGACTCCAGCAGCGTCCCAATGGCGCGTTCGAGGGAAACCCGGGACTTGATATAAGTGCTGCGGGCCACCACTTCCGACGAACGCGACTGCGCCAGGTACCCTTCATCCTGCACGATGAAAAAGTTAATCGACGCTCCCACCGACAGTTTTTGTCTTTCGGCGTCGAGCAATTGTTCCTGAAATTGACGGCTGCGGACAGCGGCAACATAGGCGGATCGCGCCACCTGGAGCGCGGTGAGCGCGTTTTCGATTTCATCGCGCACCTGGTTCTCGAGTTGTTGCAGCCGCGCCTGCATCTGCCGAAGCTGGATTTCGTCGCGCGCGGCATCGGACTGCGCGACTCGGTTGCGGAAAGGAATATTGACCTGGATGCCGGCTTCGTACAAGTGGCTCTCCTTGCCGGCCGGCGTGGAAGGCGGCAACACCACCGGAGCCACCGAGATGATCGAGGTGCTGCCGATGTTGCCGCGCGTCATCGCCGCGCCGATCAGATCGATTTCCGGACGGACCTGGTTGCGCGAAGCCTTAACGGTGATTTCGGCGTTCTTGATCTGGATGGCCGCCTGGGCCAGATCGGCGCGATTTGCCAAGCCCTGCGTGATCAGCTCCGGCATCGCGGGAGAGTTCTCGTTTGCGGGAACAACGATGTTATCCGTCGGCATGATTCGCACCCCGGACAGAACAGTGTCAGCCGTTCCGGTTCGCGAAATCACGCTCTTGACGACCGCTTCCTGTTGCACGACCAAGCCCTGGGCGCGAGTGAGGTCGAGTTCGCTTGAGGAAACCAGCGCCTGGGCCCGCGTCAGCTCAAGCGGGGCGAGCGTTCCCACTTCAACCTGGCTTTTGTCATCTTCGTAAAGTTGCTGCGCCGCCGCCAGAGTCTCCTGCTTAACCTTGACGTCTTCGTTCAAACTCACCAAGTCGTAGTAAAGCCGGCTGACGCCGAAGATAAGATCGCTGAGCTGCTGGCGAAAAACCAGCCGCGAAACCTTGAGGTTGTTCTCCGCGATGCGGATGAAACGGCGATTAACGTCGACTCCCCAGCCTCGGAACAGCGGCTGCATTACGCTGGCGACCACGTTCGGACTGCGAAACGGATCGGGGCTCGAAGCGAAAAAGTTCAGCAGGTCGCTGGCGTTGGTGGAACCGATGAGGAACTGAGCGCCGGTGCTGATTCCCTGGGCTAAGGTGAGATTTGCGAATGCGTTATTGGTGTTCCTGGAAGCAACCGGCGGAATGACAATCGACTGCAAATGCATCCACGCCAACTGCCCCACCAGGACTGGGTCATAGCCGGGAACGGGCGGCCCCGAGGAAAACGGGGTGGGGCCCTGGATCGAAAGGTTGGTCTGCGCTTCGGTGAGCTGGTTCACATCGAAGACATTGGCCACGGTCGAAGCGGTCGGACTCACCGAGCCGGTGCTGGCCGCGCTGTTCAGCAGAGGGCTGCCAGGACCGCCGATGCCGACCGGCGACTGCAGCACGGTGAGCGGCAGGCCGCGGGTTACCCCGCCTCCCTTGGCGCGAATCACGTCGGTGTCCGCCATGGCGAGCTGGTATCTCTGCTGCTCGACGTCAAGATTGTTCTCCACGGCCAGCAGGATCGTATCGTGCAACGAGAGATAAAGTTTCCCCTGGCGGATCAGATTGGCCAGGCGATTGGTATTGCGCAGACTTAAAGGAGGAACGAAGTGGGCGAAGTAGGCGCCGAGAAACGCCGGACGGCCCAATCCCTTTGCCGATTCGCCGACCGGACGCGTCGCCGTCTCTTCCGTTTTCCGCAGTTCGGTGGACAGCTCTTTTTCGCTGTACCGCCTCTCGATCTGCTCTTCCGTAATCGGCTGCTTTGCCGTAGGGGCGGCCTGATCCTGCGCCGCCGCGGCGAACGGCAAAGTTGCGCAAAGCAGGAAAGATCCCAGCCGCAACCAATGTAAAGTTGATCTCATCTCGCCTTCTATCGACTCCTTGCCCACAGGGCACACGGAATGTGTGTTTGGCATCGAGCAGGTACGCAGGTACAACGACGCCCATCGTCGCTTAGATGGATGTGGCCACCGGAGTTGGCCTCAACCGGCTTCCACCCCAACCCGCGCAACTACGGCGCGTGCCGGGTTTCTCATTCCCCGGAAGACTGCCCGGGCGAAGCCGAATTCCGCGTCTTGGTCGCTTTGCCCTTGCCGGAACCCGCGTCCGGCGCCGGGGTGTCGGCCAGCATGCGCGCGGCCACCGTGGCTCCTTCTTTTGCGGTATCGCCGGGGTTCACGATGACCAAGTCGCCCTCTTGCAGTCCCTCGCGAATCTCCGTCTGTGCCCCGTAGTCGCGGCCGAGCACGACCGGCTGCAAATGCACGCTATGGTTCCGCACCAGCGCGACCGAGTTCCCGTTGGCATGGGTAATGATGGTGTCGCCGGGAACGATCACCGGCGGTTGGGCACGAATGTTGTTAAAGATCACGGTCGCGTAGGTTCCGGGAAACAACTTGCCGTCACGGTTTTCCACCCGTATTTCCGTCATCAGGGTGCGTGTAGTGGAATCGATTGCGTGCGAGGTGCGGACCACCTTGCCCTGAAAGCTTTGTCCGGGAGCGGAATCAAATACCAGATCCACGGTTTGGCCAACGGCGACATATGGCGCGCTGCTTTCGGGCACGCTTACATAGACGCGCAGATGCTCCAGGCGGGCGATGTGAAACATCTCCGCGCCGAGCGTAGCGGTGCCCGTATACGGGATGGTGACGCTTCCCGTGCCGGCGGTGTTGACGCTACCGCCAAGGCCGCCGCCGTAGGCGGAAATCAACGAGCCGACGTCGATGTTGCGGGTGATGATGACGCCCGCGAAGGGTGCTTCCACGCGCTCAAAGGCCTGCAGATTGACCAGGCGCTGCAGATTCGCGCGATTGGCGTTGACGGTATCCTCGGCCGCCCTCACATTCGCCACCGAGATGTTGTAGTTGGCCTCCTGGGTGTCGCCATCCTGCTTGGAGAAAACGCCTCGCGCCACCAGCACCTTGTAGCGTTCCCAGGTCACGCTGGCCAGCTTGGCCTGGGCCTGGGTCTGGCGCAGCATGGATTCGCTTTGTTGCAGGCTGGCGCGCCCCTGGTCGACCTGCTGATCCAGGTCGGGAGCATCGATGACCGCCAGCAGTTGTCCTGCCTTGACGTGGTCGCCGATGTCGACCAGGCGCCTGGTGACATAACCGGAAGCGCGCGCGTAGATGGCTGCTTCCACCTCCGCGGCAGTGGACCCGGGCAAGGAAAGCTGGGTGGTCGCCTTCGACCTGACGGCGGCGGTCACCACAACCATGGGGACCTCCGCCTGCTGCCGCTTCGCCGCCTTGGCGATCGCCTCCTTATTGCGGAAGCGCGGGATGTAGCCCAAAAACAGAATCAGCCCGAAGACCACCAGCGTCACCAGGGCAAGCCTGAACACCGACTTGGTGGAGCGCAGATCGCGGCGATGTTCGGGAGCAATCTGCCCCGCCTGCTGGTCGTTTTCAACCTGCACTTGCTCTCTGACTGAGTCGCCATCTCTAAGATTTGAATTCATCTGGTTCATTCCCGACTACGCAGGTTGCGTCCCTTCTTCCGGCAGTTCCTCATGCGACTCGAGGTCGATCTCCTGGTCCCAATTGATCGGGGCCTTCTTGCGGAAAACGGTATAGAAAATCGGCACGATAAACAGTGTGCTCACGGTGGCGAACAGTAAGCCGCCGATCACCGCCCGCCCCAGCGGCGCGTTCTGCTCGCCGCCTTCGCCCAAGCCCAAAGCCATGGGAACCATGCCGATGACCATGGCCAAGGCGGTCATGCAGACCGGGCGCAGGCGAACGTAACCGGCCGAAAGCGCCGCCTCCAGCGGTCCCATGCCGGTGGTGCGCTCGTCGTTGGCGAAGCTGACCACCAGAATACTATTGGCGGTGGCGACGCCAATCGCCATGATGGTGCCCATCATGGAAGGAACACTGAACGTCGTCTGGGAAACGAACAGCATCCACAAAATACCGGCAAAGGCGCCGGGCAGCGCCATAAGGATGATAAACGGATCGAGCCACGACTGAAAATTGACCGCCATCAGCAGGTAAATGAAGATCACCGCGAAGCCGATGCCTAATCCGAGGCGAACGAAAGAGCTATGCATCGTCTCGGCCTGCCCGCGCAGCACCAGCCAGGAGCCGCGCGGCAGCCTTCCCGAGCCAGTCTCGTCATCCAGAATCCTTTGCACGTCTCCCGCCACCCCACCCAGGTCGCGCCGGTCGACGTCACAGAGAATGTCGTACACCGGCTGCACGTTGTAATGGCTGATCAGGGTTGGACCGGTGGAGCGGCTGACCTTTGCCAGGTTCCCCAGCAGATGCGTGTCCTTGGCGGTTGCCTGGATGTTTTGCGGGCCGTTCACCGGCGTGCTTTCCATGGCATCGAGAGAGGAAATCAAGCCCTGAGGGGTCTGCACCGTGACGTTGTAGTTGATGCCGGTGGCGGGATTCAACCACTGGTTGGGCGCCGCCATATAGCTGCCGCTGAGGGAAATGAGCATGCTCTGGGCGACATCGCGCTGCGTCAGCCCAAGCTCCTGCGCTTTTGCCCGGTCCACGTTGACGTCGAATTGCGGGCGCGCCACCTCCTGATGGATGTGCGCGTCAACCACGCCCGACACCTTCCGCACGCGGGCCAGCAGCCGTTCGGCCACCTCGTAGTTCCGCACCGGGTCGCGGCCGACCACCTGAACGTCGATGGGCGCGGGCAGTCCGAAGTTCAGAATCTGCGTGGTCATATTGGCGGCGGCAAAGAAGAAACTTTCCTGCGGGAATTTTTCGTTCAACCGTTCGCGGATCAGCCGCACGTACCCGCGGGTGGGGCCGTGCTTCTCGGGATTGAGCGAAATCAGGATGTCGCCGTCGGCGGCACTGATGCTGGAGGTGTCGCTGAACGCCAGGTTGACGCCGCTGACCGGCAGCCCGATGTTGTCGATGATGAGCTGCACCTCTTCGGGCGGAATAATGCGACGGAGTTCCTCGTCAACCTGGGCGAAAATCTGCTCGGTGGTCTCGATGCGCGTGCCCGCCGGGCAGCGCACGTGCAAGCGTATCTGCCCGGAGTCGACGTAGGGGAAGAAGTCCTGCCCGATGACGAACACCAGCAGCGAGGAGGCGGCCACGAAGGTCGCGAACAGTCCCAGCACCAGACGCCGGTTGTGCAGGCTCCATTCCAAGCTTCGGCGATAGCGCTCGCGCATCCCCTCGAACCAATCGTCGAAGCGGAAATGCAGGCGCCACACCCACCCCAGGTCCAGGTGGTGGCCGTGCTTGCTCTCTTCGGTCGCATAGATCGGCACTTCAGACCCCAGCATATGGTGAACCATGGTCGGGACCAGGGTTCGCGAAAAAAAGTAGGAGGCGAGCATGGCAAACACCACCGCCATGGCTAAAGGCGTGAACAGAAATCTGGCGGCCCCGGTCAGCAGCACGACCGGCACGAAAACGATGCAGATGGAAAGCGTGGAGACAAAGGTCGGCACGGCGATCTGCTGCGCGCCATCGAGCAGAGCGCGGGTCAGCGGCTTCCTCATCGCCATGTTGCGATGCACGTTTTCGATGGTGACGGTGGCATCGTCCACCAGGATTCCCACCGCCAGAGCCATGCCGCCCAGGGTCATCACGTTGATGCTGTGCCCAAGCGCGCTGAGAATGATCTGCGAAGTCAGGATGGAGAGCGGGATCGAGGTGCAAACAATCAGCGTGCTGCGCCAGCTCCCCAGGAAGACCAGGATCATGAGGCCGGTCAGCAGCGCCGCGATCACGCCCTCTTTCAGCACGCTGTAGATCGAGGCGCGCACGAACAACGACTGGTCGAACAGAGGGGTAATCTTAAACGTGGGGGGCAGGATCGACAGCACCCGAGGCAGAGCCGCCTTGACCTCTCTCACGATGTCCAGGGTGGAAGCGTGCCCGTTGCGCAGGATCGTCATCAGAGAGGCGCGGTTGCCATCGATGCGCACCACGTTGACCTGCGGCAGATAACCGCTGCGAACCTGGGCTACATCCTTCATCAGCACCACGGCCCCGCCAGACGCCCTGATCGGCAGCTCGTTCATCTCCGCGATCGTCAGCGGGCTGCTGTTCAGGCGAATGTTGTATTCGCGGTCGCCCATCTTGACCGTTCCGGTCGGCAGGATCAGGTTCTGGAACGAAATTGCGCTGGAGATGTCGGCTGGCGACAGATGCTTGGCATAAAGCTGGCCGGGGATGAGATCGACCATGATCTGGGCCTGTTTGCCGCCGTAAGGCAAGGGAACGGACGCGCCCTGCACGGTCGCCAGTTGTGTTCTGACGTAATTCAAACCGTAATCGAAGAGCTGCTGCTCGCTTAAACCCTCCCCGGAAAGCCCCATCTGCAGAACCGGAACCGAAGAGACATCGTACTTGACGATGTTCGGAGGAGTGGTGCCCGGAGGCATGATTCTCAACTGCGTCTGCACCAGCGCGGTTACCTGCGAAAGCGCCGTTTCCACCTTGGCATTGGGCTGAAAGAAGATCTTGATGACCGCAACACCCGAATAAGCTTGCGACTCGATGTGCTCGATATCATTGACGGTGGTCGTCATCGCCCGCTCGGAGATGGTAACCATGCGGTTCGCCATCTCCTCCGGCGAAAGCCCGTTATAGCTCCAGATGACGCTCACAACAGGGATGTCAATGATCGGGAAAATGTCCTTGGGAGTGGTGACAATCGCCGATATTCCCAAAATGAATACCAATAGCGAAACCACGACGAACGTATACGGTCTGCGGAGAGCTAATCGTACAATCCACATCTTGAGTTTTCCACCACAGGAGCAGAGCTTCTGAAGGCTTTTGTAACAAGATACCCGAGTGTCACGTTCGTGTCATTGGTGATTTTCAAAAATTCGCCGGAACGGGCCAAAAACAGCACTGCCGGCGATGGCATTTTGCGACGGGTAGGGCTTTCGCCCAAGGGCCTGTCACCTGCCGCGCAGGCATTTCGTTACCGACTTTGCGAGCTTCCCGATGGCTTCCGCCTGGCGAACCGCTGCCAGGGAAACCAAGCAGCTTCGGAGTGCGCAGGGCGGCCTGCCGCACGGACTCGCCGAGGATAGCCACGCGGCGCGCGCCCTTGCAACGCCGGGCCATGGTTCGTATGGATTCGCGGGTAGAAGGTCAAAACACCCTGGTGACGCCTTCCTCGAGGACCAGTACACGATCCAGCAGATTCAAACGGCCGGCTTCATCCAGCAGACGGCGCACGGGTTCATCCATCGGTTCCTGGGAAAGCTTAAAGGTTCCATAGTGCATGGGAATCATCAGCCCCGCTTGCAGGTCGCCAAAGCCCCGTAACGCGTCCTCGGGACTGGCGTGAACCGCCCGAAACGATGGCGGCTGATAGGCGCCGATGGGCAGGAGCGCAATTTTCGGAGAAAGCCGGCGGCCGATCTCGGCAAAACCGCTGAAGTAGGCCGTATCTCCCGAGTGATAGACGGAGTGTTTGGAGGAGCGCAACACGAAGCCGCAAAATCCGCGGTGCATGTCGCGAATGATCCGCGCTCCCCAATGATTAGCCGGTACCGCGGTGATCTCCGCCTCGCCGATCCGCACCGTCTGCCACCAGGGGAGTTCAATCACCCTTTCGTAGCCCAGATCGAAGACCAGATCGCGCAGATGTTCCGGCACGATCAACACCGGCGCGCGACCGCTCTGGCGGCGCGTAGCCCGGGCAATGGCCCGCAAAGACGGCCGATGCAGGTGATCGAAGTGGGCATGGCTGACCAGAACGGCATCGATCGGCGGCAGATCGGCGATGCGCAGACCGGGACGGCGCAGCCGCTTCAGCACGAACAGCCATTGGGCAAAATTCGGATCGATAACGAATTTCTTTCCCGCCAGTTGCAGGAAAAAGCTCGAGTGACCAATGAAAGTCACCCCGAGCTGTCCGCTGCCCGACAATACGGGAAACTTGGTGGTTCCCGTCCGGGGCGTGAGGGCGGAGTGCTTGATCAGGCGTCCGAGTTGCCGGGCTTTGCGGCGAATGGAGCGATTCAACATGAATGAGCTATTAGACGCGAGCGTCGCTGTTCGAGATTCTATCGCGAAAACGGAGGCTGGGCAGCACTCGCGCAGCCTCCCCACCGCTCTGCCCTGCCAGGCGCAACCACGGCGCGGGCCGGGGACCCCGCGTAGTATGCTCGGTTAACCTATCCGAGACAATCGGGCCGAGGGTATGCAAGATGGAGCATTCAAAGGGGCACATGCTTGACACAAACATTTTTGGCGACCTAATGGAAGGGGCGTTTCGTTTAGAGGACCTCCCGTCAGATGGGCAATTCTGGGCGACCCCTGTGCAATGGGAGGAGATAAGTAAAGCGCCCTACAATGTAAAGGCAAAATTCAAAGAGCTTATTTTTGATCAGAAAACGATTGTTCCCGCTGCATTCGCCTGGAATGTTCCCGGCGCTGGATGGGACCAAGGCGAATGGAGGCTAGATGGCAAAGTCTGGCACGATATAAAGAAGGACCTCGATGATGCTCTGGAAAAGGGTTGGGCGGGACAACCCCAACAACCAAAGGAAGAGGAAAAGAAACGCAAGAAGGAAAATAACAGCAAAGATGCCTCAATCGCCGAGGCGGCAATGTTCTATGGCTTCACGTTGATAACGCGTGACGGGGCCCTGGCAAAAGCCGCGGAGAAACATGGAATCAAAGTTTTGAACCCCAAGGGCCAGAGCCATGGGTAACGCCGCTGTTTGGAAACACGGCGGCGGGATAACGTTCTCAATCGAGAGGTTTCATCATGAAGGTTGCTTAGATTTTAGATTTCAGATCTAGATTCCAGGCAGAGGGCTGCGGCGGCGCGAAAGCTGGGGCAGCGGCAGCTCCGTTTCGGGCAAACAAGTGAGAAGGCCTGTTAGAACTCGTCATCGTGGATTTTCGCTTGCAGTGTCGTAAGGCGCGACAGTAGATATTTCCCGGCAAAGGCGGCGATGCAGAGGGGCTGCCGGAGCCGCTCACATGGCATCGAGCTTTGGCCTTGCCGTCGCGCCCAGCAGCAGTTGGCCACGGGGACCCCATGAACCAGCAGGCGCCTTTCTTCAGCGGCTCTGCGGAGTAGCTGGTAAACTGTATCGGCAGCACCGTTCGGCGGCAATCACCGCTCCGATGCTGCATGATCTTCTGAGGAGATTATGCCCATGAACACTCTCCGCGCATTTTTGTTCAGTTCCGGCATGCTCGTTCTTTTCGTTTTGGCTGCTGCCATCCAACCTGCCATTGCTCAGACGGCTCATGGAAGCCAGGCGCACCATCAGACGATTCCAGCCGGGAAAACCTGTTCTAGCTGCCACCAGATGACGTATGCCCAATGGAAAGGCAGCCCGCATGGCGCCGGTGATATCCAATGTACCGCGTGCCATGGCGAGATCACAGCACAGAGCGTCGCGGCCACGCCGGCGTTGAGCGTATGCGAAGCCTGTCACACCGAGCAGGTGGCACAACTGAAGTCTGATCCATTCATGAAACGCAAGACGTGTGTGACCTGTCATCCACCACACGGGTTCATGGTGCACAAGAAGGCAGTCGCCACAGGTAAGTAATACCGGTTCGCGGAGCAGTTGCTTTGCTGGAAGAAAGAAACCGCTGATGCGCTCGGTGTTTCATTGCATAGCCGGGTGCCCCATATCTGCCTGACGTTGGCAGATATGGGTGAGTTACGTCCCACATCTGCGAAAAGCGCGCAGATATGGGGCACCAGCTAGCCGATATGATTGGCGATAAATCGCCATCTCGACAGTTACGGTCAGGGCGAGCGAAGCCGGAGAGAGCAGCGTGAACTTTTGGTTAAAAGCGCGAGGCGGAAGCACCGGCGGCAAGGTCTTTGAGGGCGTCAAAGACTCCGGTTTCGCCCTGGGAATCAGGTTGCAAAGTGGTCAGCGGAATGGTAGCTGAAAAATGAGGCGTGCTGCGCCCGAACCTCACCTGGATGAAATTGCAATCGCGGGAGGCTACGGTCGACTCCACCATATTGTTGATGTCGCGCTGCCAGTCGGGACGGCTGGTAATGACGAATGGACCAACCCGCGCAAGGGTCCAGTGCTTGTCAGGCACGAGTTTGCGGGTGGTTCTGCCGCACCAGCGATGGTTCTGAACTTCCAGATCGAAGTTGGGAGCGCAAGGCAGGTCGGACTCGAAGGTGAGGGTTTCGCGATGCCGTCGCAGACGGCTT
>Ga0182014_10007103_pt1 | contig 11809 bp, 4 predicted proteins | sample 612S2DmetaG_FD_120489 | JGI IMG/M metagenome (GOLD analysis project Ga0182014, IMG submission 120489) | Permafrost microbial communities from Stordalen Mire, Sweden - 612S2D metaG | ecosystem: Environmental > Terrestrial > Soil > Wetlands > Permafrost | place: Sweden: Stordalen | collected... | reverse complement strand
GACCGCCAATTCGCCGGCCTTCCGGCGAACTTCGTGGGCGTGGACGACGAGTTGGTCGGCGAACTCGCCACCGATCACCTGATCGCCGTCGGCTGCCGCCGCATCGCCCACATCCGCGGGCCGGAAGTGAGCACAGCCTTGGGAAGGCTCGCCGGTTACCGTCGCGCTCTGGCGCGCGACGACCTCAGGCCGCCCGCTCACTACGTCCCCGAAGGCATGGCCGGCGACGACGAAACCGAGGTGCGTGGCCGCGCCGCCATGCAAAAGCTGCTCCAGCTAGACCCTCCGCCCGACGGCGTCTTCTGCTACAACGACCCGACCGCCGTCGGCGCCATGAGCGCCATTCTCGCAGCCGGCCTCCGCATCCCCGAAGACATCGCCGTGATCGGCTGCGGCAACGTGCACTACGACGCCTCTTTGCGCGTCCCCTTATCGAGCATCGATCAGCGCAGCGCCGTCATGGGAGAGCAGGCCGCAAAGCTCGCCCTGAGCCTGATCGGCGCGAAGGCGTCGGCCAAGCCCAAGAGCATCATCCTCGAACCAAAGCTGGTGCCCCGCGCCTCCACTGCCAGGCGCCCTTAACCTCTCCGTTTCGTTGCGCGCCGCGACGATTCGTGGGCCTTCGGCCTGCTACGCCGGCGTCCGTGCCGGCGTTCTTCGTGGTTGCGGCTGTGCAGCCCCGTGGGGCAGCTTGCCAAGCTGGAGCCGTTTCTAGCGGTCGTGCGCTAGCCAGCTGAATCAGCCTCAATGCCCGCGCGCGGCGCGGCTCTTCGCTCAAATCGTTGCTTTAATCGCGAACTGTACCGAGCGCGCGGGCAACTGATTGGTGATGCCGGCCAAAGGCCGCCCAAACCCCGGACCCGGAACGGATCCATTCCCGTAGGTCCCGCTGAAGCCAACGAAGTTGGGATGGTTCAACAGGTTGAAAACCTCGATGCGCGGCTCGATCCGCAGATGCTCGTTGACGCGGAACGTCCTCTCCACAAGCGGAGAGATGTCGTACGTTGGAGTCCCGCGGCCTGCATTGCGGCCCACCACGACTCCGTCGATCACCGGCCTGTCCGTGGTGGCGCCCGTGTCTCCGCTGTTGGTCGTGCCAGTCACAATATTGTACGGAAGGCCGGATGCGACAGTCGTAATGCCTCCGATGTGCAGGCCCCATTTGCCCACCCACACCCCGCTCAGCACGAGCCGTTGGCGCTGATCGAAAATAGCGCTCGCTTTCTCGGCTTGCCCGGTGAAGTTGGCGTCGTTCGGGTTCTGGCTGGGGATATCCGGGTCGACGTTGTCAAGCGTGTGCGACCAGGTATAACTGGCGTTCACCACCAGACTGGATCCAATGCTGCCGTGCAGATTCACCTGAAGGGCTTGGTAAGTGGAATAACCGTCGTTGACGTCGCTCTGAATGACGCTGTAAGGCGGCTGCGGATTAGTTGGGGCGGAAGGATTGCAAACCATGCCATTCTGGCTGTACCACCAGATCCAGTAGGGGCGGGTGCAGTTGGCGGCCTGTGGGGTCCGTGTCTGGCCCTGCGCGGTGCGAATGAACGGCGCGGGCGGATCGACATCGAGCGGGCGATTGATGCGCAGCGTGTGCGAGCCGAGGTAATCCGCCCGCATGACCCACCCGTGCGAGATCCGGCGCTCGGCTCCGAAGCTCCACTGCTCGGAGTAGGGATTGAGAAGTTGGCTGGGATAGCCGACCAAGGTGGATGTGGGAAAGAACTGGCCGAGGTAGGCGGCGTCGCCGGGCCGGATATAGAGGCTGCGCAAAGGCGCTTGAGCGCCGGCCGGAAACGCGGGCAGCGGGGCGGCGGCGACGCTCGTAGGAAAGCCAATCTGGCCGGGCGCGGCCGTGTAGTTGAAAACTCCCGTGGGGCCCGTCAGGGCGTAGTTGGCCTCGCTGTTATCGGTGATCTGCGAGTAGTAGATGCCGAAGCCCCCGCGGATCACTGTCTTGCCGTCGCCAAGCACGTTGTATGCGAAACCTGCGCGAGGCGCAAAGCCTTTGTTGAAATCGGTGAAGGTCTGGCGTTCGTAGCGCAGCCCCAGGTTCAGCGTCAGATCCGGGCGAAGCTTGTAATCGTCCTGAGCGAAGAGCGACCACAGTACATCGTCCACCGTATAATTCGCATTCCCGTAACTCTGTGTATAGGTTTTGACGTTGGCGATGTTGTCCAGATAGGCCGAGCCCTCACAAACCGTGAGACTCAGGGTACAAGTGTTATAAATGAACTGCCCCAGATAGATCGGGCCGCCGAACTCCTTACTATCCCCTCCGGTGTGCGCAAAAATCGCGTCGGCCCCGAAGTTCAAGGTGTGGCGGCCGTGGATGGACGTGAGAGTATCGCTGGTCTCATACTGGCGATTCATCAGCAGCGCCGATTGCGACGTGCCGGTGGTAAATGTTCCGCCCGTCGAAACCGGGACCTGGAATTGGGTTCCATATACCACCGGATCGAACTGGGTGATGGGTGACGCGAGCTGGAATTGCAAGCGGATGCTGTTGACCAGCGACGGGCTCAGGATATCCGTCTCGCCAAGTTCCTCCGAGTAGGTTCGGCGGTAGAAGACGCGATCGACGGTGGGCAGGCTGTTGCCGCCTACGATGCCGTTGGGATTCGTATCGTGGAATGCGTCCACTCCGCTGCGCAGGAAGATGCTGTTGCGGTCGTTCAACTGGCGGTCGAACCGCAAGAAGCCGAGCCAGCCGCGGTAATGGCCGACGAAGCTGCCTGGCTCGATGGGGGAGATGATCGGCGACGCGCGGTCCTCGCGGGTGAACTCGCCGGCGCCGAAGAAGTGCGTGCGCTTGTCCGTGCCCAGGGGGCCTCCCAGCGACACGTCGGTCTGGCCGAGAGTATTGCTGGTCAGGTCGTTGCCGCTTGACGCATTCGTTGAGGTGAAGCCGGAAAGCGCCGCTGCGGTAGTCGCGGGCCGCCAGACCTCCAGAACCTGGCCGCGCAATTGGTTGCCGCCGCTGCGGGTGACGATGCTGACCGCGCTGCCGGTGCTGCCGCCGAACTCGGCCGAGAAGGAATTCACCAGCACCGTCATCTCCTGAACGGCGGGTAGCGGTACGGTGGTGAAAATGGTCTGGCGGCCCCAACTGTCCGCGCCCGTGCTGCCGTCCACCTCGAACCCCGTCTGGCGGCGTCCGGCCCCGTTGGTCGTGAACAGATTCTGATTCGTGAAGATGTCGCCCTGGTTGATGGCCGGGCGATTGGCGGAATTGAGCAGCGGGAGGTACGTGATCCGGCGGTCCAGCATCGGCGTTTCCTCCAACTGCCGCCCGGCGATCAGGTTGCCAAGTTGCGGCGCGTCGGTGCGAACTTCGTCGGCGACTCCCGTGACCGTAATCTGCGTGCTGCCGGAGGCGACACTAAGCTCAAGATTGATCTCGGCTGTGACGCCGCTCTCGAGCGTAACGCCGGTCAGGTTCGCGGGAGCGAATCCCTCTTTGGAAGCGGTGATGTTGTAGCTGGCGCCGACCGGGAGAGCGCCGATGGTGAAGTCGCCTTGCACGTCGGTCTGCGCCACACGCTTCAGGGAGGTCAGGGTGCTGCCGAAGGTGACGGCGACGCCCGGCACGGCCGCGCGGCTTTGATCGACAATATGCCCGTGAATGCCGGCGGTGTCCGGAGTTTGGCCCAGCAGGGCCGTTGAGAGGAGTCCGAAAAGGACAATTGTCCGGCAGCGCGGCGGGATCGGTTCGAGCTTCATCTCAGGCAGAATCTCCATTCTCTTGTCCAGGTGGGGCGGGCCTCCTGGCGTGCCTTCTTCGGCTTGTCTGTCTTTTCCCTCTCAGTTCGCGCCAGCGGAAGGAGGCAGACCACGAGGTCCGCCCTACGGAGTCACCGGCGGCAGGTTCGCCTGCTTAAGCTGCGCGTTCAGCGCGGCTAGCCCGGTTCCTTTCAGTTCGCTCCACCGGGCGAAGAGTTGTGCCACCTCGTTTCGGCGGGCGGCAATCGCGGATGCCAATTGCGTGGTAGGCGTCACATCGGCGCCCTGAAGTGAGATCATCAGGCTGGTCAGGTTACCCGCGGCATTGCTTAGCGTGAGCGGCCCGGCCGGAGCTCCCCCGCGGCCGCCTCCACCACCGCCTCCGCCTCGGCCGCCTCCGCCGGCGCCTTCAATCGCAACGGCCTTTGCATCGAACGCGGTGATGGCATCGGCCACGGCGCCTTGCGCCCGCCCGCGTACCTGCCCCAACTGCGCGCGCACGGCCCGCACATTCTCAAGCGCCTTCTGGCTCTTGATGACGTCGTCGTACAACGCTTTGGACAGCGTGAACTGCTGTTGCAGTCCCAGGACCGGAGTCGTCACGCGCGGGTCCATCTTGACCCGTAACGGCTGCTGGTAGGTCTTGCCGTTAGCCGTCAGTTTCACGACGTACTGGCCGGGCGCGGCCCAGATCGACGTGATCGACGCCGGGGTGTCGTGTACGATAGCTTGCATTCCATACCCGCCGCCGCGTCCCCCGGTTTGCGCCAGCGGCGTGTAGTGCAGGTCCCAAAGGAAGCGATGCATACCCGCCGCGGCGGAAAGCGGATGCGGTGGCCGCACCCAATAAGTGGGAATCGCGAGCATCGGATCGGGCGGCTCCACCGGGTCTGCGCTGGAGTACCTCCGCACCAACGCGCCGGCGCTGTCCAGAATTTCGAGCGTCACCGGACCCGGCGCCGCCGCTCCCAGGTAGTAGTCGAGAATCGCGCCATCGGGCGGGTTCTTCCCGGCCGGCTCGTCGGGCGGCAGCGGCGTATCGGTGTTCATGTCCCACCGCACGCGGACAGCCGTCTCCGGACGGAACAGGGAGTCGGGACCCGCGGCCGCGCCTTCCATCTGGCGCAGCGGGGTGATGTCGTCGAGAATCCAGAACCCGCGGCCGTGCGTGGCGGCGATCAGATCGTCGTCTTTGATGGCCAGATCCCGCACCGACGACGCCGGCATGTTCAGCCGCAGCGATTGCCAGTGGTCGCCATCGTCGAACGAAACGTAGACCTCCCGTTCGCTGCCGGCGAATAGAAGCCCTTTCTTCCTGGGATCCTCGCGCACCGCGTCCATGGGCGCGCCCTCCGGAATGCCGTTCACGATTTCCGTCCAGGTCTTGCCGCCATCGTGCGTGCGCAAGATATGTGGCCGCATGTCGTCCAGGCGCAGCGTGTTGATAGCCGCATAGGCTGTCAGCGCGTCGAAATGCCCGGCATCGAGGATCGAGACCTTCATCCACGGGCCAAGTTGAGGCGGCGTCACGTCCTTCCAATGCAGGCCGCCGTCCGCCGTCACTTGGATCAGGCCGTCGTCGGTCCCCGCCCAAATGCGGTTCACATCGAGAGGCGATGGGGCGATCGCAAATACCACGCCGCGTTGCGAGGGCTGTGCGGTGGGCGTGTCGCGGTACTTGCCCACGCTGGCGGGGATCTCCCAGGTCTTGCGGGTGAGATCCGGGCTGATCTTTTTCCAGCTCTGTCCGCCATCCGCCGTCTTCCAAATCGTGTTGGCGCCGAAGAACAGGACGTGCGGATCGGCCTGCGAGAAAACCAGCGGCGCGGTACGCAGAGTTCGGAAATCGGCGGGCCGTATGGGCGTTGGGGCCACGTTGGCCACCTGGCCTGTACGGCGGTCGTAGCGCGTCAGCTTCCCGCCGAACACCAGGTTGGGGTTGAGCGGATCGGGCACGGCGTAGCCGTATTCCTCCGCCCCCACGGGATGCCATTCGCGGAAGGTAATTCCGCCGTCGTTGCCGCGGCTCGCGACGCAGGCCGAGCCGCTCTCCTGCTGGCCGCCGCAAACGCGATAAGGAAAGTCGTTATCCACGTTCACGTGATACATCTGCGCCGTCGGCTGGTTGTACCAGGAACTCCACGTTTCGCCGCCGTTCACGGTGATGGCCGCGCCTTGATCGGCAACGTCAAGGATGATCTCGGGGTGGTCGGGGTTGATCCAGATGCGTTGATAGTCGTCGCCCCCAGGAGCGCCCCGGATGCCGGTCCAGGTCTTGCCTCCATCCGTGGATTTCCAGGTTACGATGCTCGCGGAGTAGACAATGTCGGGGTTCTTCCCATCGACCGCCGGAACCGGCAGGTCGCCGCCGCCGATGCGCGTGGCGGGGCGCGGATCGGTGGTGGTGCGCGTCCAGTTCGCTCCAGCGTCGTTCGAACGGTAAATCGCGGTCCCTCCGCCCGCCGCCACGTAGGCATAAATCACCCGCGGATTGGAAGGCGCAATCGCCAGATTGGCTTGCGACACTGGGGAGGGAAGGCCAAACACCAGCGGAAGCCAGTTGTTGCCGCCGTCCGTGGATTTGAAAATGCCGCCGCCGTTGCCGCTCCACGCGGCGTTCTCCCAGGGCCCTTGGCGGGATTCCCAAAGCGTTGCATAAACCACCTGTGGATTGGACGGGTCGATGGCCACGTCGTTGCCGCCGGTGTTCTCGTCTTTGTAGAGGACCTTGTCGAAGGTGCGTCCGCCGTCCGTCGAACGGTAAATGCCGCGTTCCGTGTTGGGACCATAGGGATGTCCAAGGACCGCAACGAACAGGCGGTTGGGATCGCGCGGGTCCACAGCGATTTGCGGAATCTGCTGGCCGTCGCGTAGGCCCAGGTGCACCCACGTCTTGCCCGCGTCGGTGGATTTGTAAATGCCGTCGCCGACCGAGAGGTCCGGTCGTTGCAAACCCTCTCCGCTCGCCACGTAGACGATGTTCGGATCCGACGGCGCCACGGCGATCGCGCCGATCGAGCCGGTCGGCTGCTCGTCGAAGATGGGCTGCCAGGTGCGGCCGGCATCGTTGGTCTTCCAAACGCCGCCGTTGCATACGCCCATGTAGAAGACGTTGGGCTGGCTGGGTACGCCGGCTACGGCCTTCGTCCGCCCGCCGCGATACGGCCCGATGGAGCGCCACTGCATTTCGGCGAAAAGCTTGGAATCGTAAGAGGCCGCCAAGGCCGGCGCGGCGAGGAGCGCCAGCGCGAGCAGAGTCCGGTGGATGGTCATTTCACTCTCCTGGTGTTTGGTTACTTGTCATCGTCGTCGAGGGGTCTCGCGTCGGCCGCGCCAACCGGGACGCTGCGCGGATCGGGTTTCACGGTGACCGTCTGGGTGTAGGTCTTGCCGTCCAGTGTGAGGCGAACGGTATAGGGGCCTGGCTGCAGGGCCGTGGGGCCGCCGCGTCCGCCCCCGCCGCCGCCCCCTCCACCGCGTCCGCCGCGCCCACCCGCCGGTGGAGTCGCCGGCGCGGCGGCCTGTGCGCCTGCGGGGGTGCACGCGCCCCTGGCAACCGGAGCAGCCGCGCCACGGCCGCCGCCCCCGCCCGCGCCTCGCCCGGCGGGAGCGCCCAAGGCGAAGAGGTGCATTCCGGACGCAGCCGATGGCGGCGGCGCCGGCTGCATCCAATAGGCTTGAACGTTCAGGGTCTCGGTATCCACAGGGCGCATGGGAGTGTCGCTGGCCGCACAGGCCCGCACGGCTCCCGAGCCGTCCACCAATTCGAGCTTCAAAGGCCCGGTTGCCGCGTCCCGAAGCCAGTAATAGGCCACCACGCCGGCGGGCGGGTTTTGGTTCATCGGCTCCTCGTGCGGCATCGGCGTACCGTTGATGCTGCCCTGCCGTATGGCGAAGGTTTCGCCGGGCTGAAACAGGTAAGCGCTTGAAGTGACAATCTCAGCGCCCCGCGCCGCAATCTGCCGCAGCGCGCTCATCTGGTCGAGCACCCAGAAGCCCCGCCCGTGCGTCGCTACCGCCAGGTCGTCTCCGTGTACCAGGATGTCGCGAACCGAGGTCACCGGCATGTTGTTCTGTAGCGGCTGCCATTGGGCTCCGTCGTTGAAGGACACGTAGACCCGCAGTTCCGTGGCGGCGTACAACAGCCCCTTGGCCTCGGTGTCCTCCTTGACGGAGTTTACGTACGCGCCCACGGGAATGCCGGCGGCCGCGTTTTGCCAGGTCTTGCCGCCGTCGTGCGTGCGATAGATGTAGGCCCGGTCGTCACCCAGCCGATGGCGGTCCACCGACGCATACGCCGTCTCCACATCGAAATGCCCGGCTTCGATCTGCGAAACCTTGCTCCACGCCGTCATCTCCGGCGGCGTGACGTTCTGCCACGTCTTGCCGTCGTCGCGCGTCACGTGGATCAATCCGTCGTCCGTTCCCACCCACACCGTGCTGGCCTGGATTGGCGACGGGCCAATCGTATAGACCACGCCGAACCGGTCCGTCATCGGCTCGTCGATGTCCTTGGCCGTAATCGGGTCCAGATTCGCGGGCACGGGCGGGTTCACCCGCGCCAGGTCCGGGCTGATCTTCTCCCAGGTGAGGCCGCGGTCGCGCGTGCGGAAGACGAACTGGTTGGAATAGTACATCGCTTCGTCCGCCAGCGAGAAGACCTGCGGAAGCGTCCAAGTCTTGCGGTTGGGATCGCTCGGGTCGGCCGGCGGCAGTTGTCCTCCAAGAGGTACGGAGACGTTCAGCGCCTGATCGCAGCGCCCCGTCCCATTGCCGTAGAGGATGTTGCCGTCCTTGGGATCGGGCACAACCGTGGCGCTTTCGCCCGCCAGGCAGATCGGCTCCCAGTTGCGCATGCTGATCCCTCCCATGCGCGACCACGTCGAGACCCCCACGCCTCCGCTATCCTGCTGCGCGCCGTAGAGCCAGTACGGGAAACGGTTGTCGGCGGCGATGTGATACATCTCCGCGATAGGCTGGTTGTACCACGTGCTCCATGTCTTGCCGCCATCCACGCTGACCACGGTCCCCTGGTCGCTGCTGAGAACCATGCGGTTGCCGTCCTTGGGATTGATCCACATCTGGTGGTAGTCGTCGCCGCCTGGAGCGCCCTTGATCGGAACCCACGTCTTGCCGGCGTCGGTGGTCATGTAAGTCGCCGTGTTGATCGCGTAAGCGCGGTCCGGATTTGTGGGATCTACGGCGATCGCTTCAAAGTACCAGCCGCGCCCCCACAGGCGGTTCTCACTGTTGACCAGCCTCCAGGTGGCGCCGGCGTCGTCCGATAAGTAGACGCCGCCCTTGCCGGACGCCGCCGCGCCTTCTGCGCCGCGCCCCGCGAAAGCCGCTCCCACGTGATCCACCACCGCCCAGAGCCGCTTGGGGTTGCTCGGCGCAATCGCGATGCCGATTCTGCCCACGAAATCGTCGTTAGGCAGCCCGCCCCCCAATTGTTTCCAGGTGTCGCCGCCGTCGGTGGATTTGTAAAGCCCTCCGCCCGGCAGATTGGTGGGCGCGTAAACCGACCACGGCGGGCGGCGCGTGGCCCACAGCGAGGCGTATAGCACCCGCGGGTTCTTGGGATCGAGCGCCAGATCCACCGCGCCGACATCGTTGGGACGGGCGGCGTTGAATAGGACTTTCTTCCACGTGGCGCCGCCGTCCTGGGACCGGTAGACGCCGCGCTCCGGATTCGGCATATAGGTGTGCCCGAGCGCCGCTACAAAAACGCGATTCGGGTTCGCCGGGTCCACCACGATCCGCCCGATCTGGCGCGTGGCCTCCAGGCCGATATGGGTCCACGTCTTACCCGCGTCCGTGGACTTGTACATGCCCGTTCCGTAGGAGATCTGGCTGCGGATGTCGCTCTCGCCCGTGCCAACGTAGACGATATTGCGATTCGACGGAGCCACCGCGATGGCCCCGATCGATCCGATGGGGATGCCCTCATCCGCAATCGGGTACCATGTCCGGCCGGAGTTCTCGGTCTTCCACAAGCCACCGCCGACCGACCCCATATAGAAGGTGTCTGGTTGATCGGCGTGCCCCGCCACGGCGAACGTCCGCCCGCCCCGCATAGGGCCCACGTCGCGCCATTCCAGGCCCGCCAGCAAGGCGCTGGGATAGGTACCCGCGGGGATCGTCTGTTGAGCAAACACTCCGAATCCCACCAGCCCGGCCGCGAACGGCAAGACCAGCAATGCAAGCGTGCGACGTCGAGCGAACATGGGAGTCCTCCTACAGGGAGGGCTGGTCGCGAGGCCAGCCGTAAAAACACTGTAGCATCGCGGGCACGCCAGCGGAGCAGAGCGCCGTCTGCTCTTCCGGCAAATCCCAATGCTGGAACCTCGACCGTCCCCGGCGCCGTACCCTGTTCACACGTCAAAAGCGGGGGACAACCTCATGCCAAATTACCGAAGCGCCGTTCGCCCTGGGGAGCTATACGTTGGCCGGACGAAGGCGGCGCCGATGCGATCGGCTGCGGGGAGGGCGCGAGGCGGGGGGAATCGGTCAGGACGGCGGTTCCGACAACGCCGTTTTGGACCAGATTCCGGCGCCCCCCTTTCGCCCCCGACCATCAAGACAACCGGAGAATCTACCAAGAGGTGAAACTTCAGCTCTTGTTCGCTAACAAGCGTTTTCGCAGGTCGCGAATGCGCTGGCGGCGCACCATTTTTTGTTTTCGCAATCGACCGAACCGAGCTTTGTCTCCATTCCGCTTTGACATGCGTCTTCCCTCTACACGTCAGTGTCTCAAACAAGTCGCCGGTATGCTTGGGTACCCGTCGCATTCGCGCGCGACGAAGCGCCCAAGCGCACCGTACGCTCCGCCGCGCAAAGGAAACGCTGGGCGGCTGTTCGGAAGCCAAGGCTTCAGCGGCGGCGATGTCCGCACCTGCGAAGGCCGCCAGGAAGGAGCGCCGCCTCAGCCCCGAGGGGCGCGCGGGAACGACATGGGGGATCAATGGCCAGACGCCGGTGGTGCACCGCACAGGGCAGCGCAGCTCAGCATCGATGAACACCGCCGCTTCAGCGGTCATCTTGCCATTGGCGTAGACGTTCCAACGGAACCCCGGTCCTCCGTAACGACAATCTCCTCGTGATGTGGCAACTGGCTTTCGACCGACTCGAACGCGCGCACCCCTTCGATGACATAGCGTTCGACCTCGTCCATGCCGAGGATCCACCTGGCGCCGTCGTTCTTTTCAAAGTCCTTCGTCGTGCGCGTGATCGAGTTGTAGTACGCCGTTGTTCGCGCGAGCAGTTTTTCAATCGCCGAAGCGCGTTTTCCGTCGAACCGCTCGATCCGCTCCAGGGTGACGTTGGGGAGATCCAAGTGCCGCGCGATCAACTCGACGAGAGCGGCAATATTCACGTTGTTGTCCGCTGTGGCATGATGCACGCCGTTCTGAACGCTGGGGTCTTCAAATAGCCGGAAGATGTCGTGGCAGACGTAGTCAACTGGGATGATGTTGACGCCCGCGTCCGGATTGCCGTACGCTGCGACCGAGGCATGTACTTGCTTGAGGTGTCGTTTCAAGCGGAGCATTTCCCGAATCAACCCATACAGGCCCGTTGTGCCGCCACCCGTCTTGCACGATTTCGAAGGGCCGATCACCACCGATGGCCGGACAATGACCAAGCGTATTCCTTTCGCCCCGCATAGGGCCGTGATGAGGTGCTCCGCTGCGCACTTCGTCTCTTCATAATAATTGTTGAAGGCGGCGGGACAATGCAGTTGCTCGGCCACACGGCCTTCATGAACACCCACTGTATAGGCCGTGGAGATATAGAAGAACACGCCGCATCTCAATGCCGACGCGACGTCGACCGCATGTCTCAAACCGTTGATATTGTGATCGTAAATTACGCCCTTGTTCCTTTCTTCGAAGTTCAATGACGACGCGAAATGGAAGAACGTCGAGCCCGGCGGCCTCCTCCGCGCCGATTCCAGCCACTCCTCACTGAGACCCAAGTGTGGGAGCGTGATGTCGGATGGAATCGCGGTCACGCCGTCAAGGTTCAACGCCGCCTTTCCCGGATAGCTCCTGTTCACCGCGAGAACCGTTTGCTTCAGTCTCTGCGT